>Ga0194132_10003749_pt1 | contig 26660 bp, 19 predicted proteins | sample TA2KigOf80mmetaG_FD_148612 | JGI IMG/M metagenome (GOLD analysis project Ga0194132, IMG submission 148612) | Freshwater microbial communities from Lake Tanganyika, Tanzania - TA2015054 Kigoma Offshore 80m | ecosystem: Environmental > Aquatic > Freshwater > Lake | place: Tanzania: Lake... | reverse complement strand
CCGCGCCACCTGGCTGGCGTGGCCGCACCACGAGCCAGACTGGCCCGGGAAGTTCGGGGCGATCCCCTGGGTCTACGCGGAGATCGTCCGGGTGCTCGCCCGTGCCGAGCCGGTCGAGGTGCTGTGTCAGAGCGTCGAGGCGGTCGAGGCCGCCGGCGCGATCCTGCGCGCGCACGCGGTCGACGAACGCCGCGTGCGGCTGCACGTGGTGCCCACCGACCGGGTCTGGCTTCGCGATTCCGCGCCCACCGGAGTGCTGGATGCCCAGGGACGCCCCGCGTTCGTGGGATGGGCGTTCAACGCGTGGGCCAAGTACGACAACTTCGCGGAGGACCTGAACGTGGGTGCGGCGGTGGCCCGGATCGCGGGGCTGCCGCTCCACACGCCGGCACGCGACGGGACGCGCATCGTGCTCGAGGGCGGTGGCATCGAGGTGAACGGCGCGGGTCTCGTGATGGTCACCGAGGAATGGCTGCTCTCGGACACGCAGGTGCGCAACCCGGGGTTCGGCCGCGCCGACTACGAGACGGTCTTCGCCGACTGGCTCGGCGCGACCCGCACGATCTGGCTCGGAGAAGGGTGCGTGGGCGACGACACGCACGGGCACGTGGACGACGTGGCGCGTTTCGTCTCGGCTGATACGGTCGTGCTCGCCTTCGAGCCGGATCCCGCCGACGAAAACCACCGCCGCTCCGTGGACAACCTCCGACGGCTCCAGACGGACGCGGCGTCGCGGGCGCTGCGTGTGGTGCGGCTTCCGTATCCCGGGGCCGTGGTGATGGACGGGGTACGCCTGCCCGCCAGCTACGCCAACTTCTACGTCGCCAACGGCGTGGTGCTGGTGCCGACCTTCAACGATCCCAGCGATCGCCGCGCCCTGACGGTGCTGGCGGAGCTGATGCCGGATCGCACGGTCGTCGGCATCCATGCCGTGGACCTGGTGTGGGGACTCGGCACGCTGCACTGCCTGACGCAGCAGGAGCCACGCGGCGCGTCGCAGGGCGTCAGTCCACCAGCCTGGCGTCGATCCAGCCGCGCACCGAGTTGATCAGGAACAGGCGCGTGGCCCGGCGCAGATCCGCCTTCGTGAGCCGGCTTTCGACGATCTCGCCGGAGCCGAGCAGCTCGGCCCGCATGGTGCCCGGCAGCAGGCCGCACGCCACCGGTGGCGTGCGCCGGCGTCCGTCCAGCTCGGCGACGACGTTGGCGTCGGTGGCCTCGGTGATCTCGCCGTGCTCGTTCCACAGGATCACGCCGTCCACGTCCGGTCGCGCGGCGCGTGCCGCGTCGTAGACGGCCCGCCTGGTGGTCTTGTGGTACAGGAACACGTCGCCTGACGACACGGGTCCCGCGGCGAGCGCCACCCGCCGGGGTGCGGTGACCGGCTCCAGGGGCTCGGCCTCCGAGCGCACGTCGCCCTGGCGATCGACGAAGAGCCGAATCCGCGCCGGCCCCGTGTGGGCCGCCGACGCGCGCTGGAGGGCGTTGCGGAAGCGGTGTTCCCGGAAGGTGAAGTCGAAGTACGCGGCCGAGCGGCGTACGCGATCGATGTGCCGGGCGAGCAGCGTGTAGCCGCGGTCGGGGTCCCAGCGGAGCGTTTCGAGCAGCTCGAACGGCGGCATGCGCCGGGAGAGGATGTCGGCCTTGAGGGCGCACTCGGCGAACTCGCCGGGGCCGCTCGACTCCCAGACGATGCCGCTGCCGACGCCGAACTCCGCCTGCCGGCGGGTGCGGTCAACCACCACCGTCCGGATCGCCACGTTGAAATGGGCGCGTCCCCCCGGCGCCAGCAGCCCGACGGCGCCGGTGTAGACGCCGCGCGGGTCACGCTCGAGGGCCCGGATGATCTCCATCGAACGGGCCTTCGGGGCCCCCGTCACCGAGCCGGAGGGGAACAGCGCGCGAAACAGATCGCTCAGCGCCGGGTTCGATGCCGTGGCCGTGACCGTCGAGGTCATCTGCCACTGGGCGGGGTAGCGCTCCACGTCGAACAGCGACGCCACCTCGACCGAGCCGACCTGCGCCACGCGGCCGAGGTCGTTCCGGACGAGGTCCACGATCATCACGTTTTCGGAGCGGTCCTTGGCCGAATTCCGCAGGACGCCCGCCACCGCGTCGTCGGCGTCGGCGCTCGGCCCCCTGGGTCGCGTGCCTTTCATGGGGCGGCATTCGAGGCGATCGCCGTCGCGCAGGAAGAAGAGCTCGGGCGAAGCCGAGCAGATGACCCGATCGCCGAGATCGACGAACGCGGACCAGCGTCCCCCCTGCGCGTCGGTCAGCGCGGCGAAGAGCGCCGCGGCGTCGCCGTCAAACGGCGCCCGCAGGCGGAACGTGAAGTTGAGCTGATACGTGTCGCCGTCCCCGATATGGGCCCTGATTCGCTCGATCGCGGCCAGGTACTGGTCACGATCGAGCGACGGCGTCCACGCCGCGGCCGCCGGCGGCGTGCCGCGCGTCGGGCCGTCCAGCCGCTGCACCCGGTCGGCCGGGAACACGCCGAACCAGGCAAGCGGGAGATCGCCGGGCTGCGGGGGTCGTGTGGCCAGCCCGAAGGCCGCGGCCGCCTCATAGGCGACGAAGCCGGCCACGTACGCGCCTTTCGCCGCTGCCTCGTCCGCGGCGTCCAGGACGCCCACGACGTCGCCGGGCCGGACAGCCACCAGCGTGGAGACCGGGTCGTCCAGTTTCAGCCACGGCCCGTCGAAGGGCGTCTGGATCAGCAGGGAGGGCACGCGTCCGTATTCTGCGGGATCCGGGCGCCTGGCGGCGATTGATCGGCGACGGACGAAACCGGTATTCTTGACCTCCTGCCGCCGTTCCCCTGGAGCTGGCGCGGGACCGATCCCGTCGCGGCCAGCCGCGGCGGCCTTACGCCGGCGTTCGCGCCGGCCTTCGACAAGGACTGAGCTTGTGACGACGACGGCCGTTCCCGCGCCGATATCCCGCCTGACCGAAGACGAGCAGCTGTTCGCCGACAGCGTGTACGAGTTCGCCGATCGCGAGATCCGGCCCCTCGTCCTCGACATGGACGAGCACGCGAAGATTTCCAAGGAGCTGATCGCCAAGCTGTTCGACCTGGGCATCATGGCGATCGAGGTGCCCGAAGCCTACAACGGCGCCGGCGCCAGCTTCTTCCACTCCGTGCTGGCGGTCGAATCGCTGTCGCGGGTCGACCCCTCGATCGGCGTCTTCGTGGACGTGCAGAACACGCTCTTCATCAACGCGCTGCTCAGGTGGGGCAGCGAGGACATCAAGAAGCGCTACTGCCCGAAGCTGTCGGTGGACACCGTCGGTGCCTACGCGCTGTCGGAAGCGGGGTCGGGCAGCGATGCGTTCGCGCTGGCGACGCGCGCCGTCGAGAAGGGCGACCACTTCGTCCTGACGGGCCGGAAGCTCTGGATCACCAACGGCAACGAGGCCGACCTCTTCATCGTGTTCGCCAACGTGAACCCCGATCAGGGCTACCGCGGGATCACGGCGTTCCTCGTCGAGCGCGGGTTCCCGGGCTTCGCGGTGGGGAAGAAGGAAGACAAGCTGGGGATCCGGGCGAGCAGCACCTGCGAGCTGCTGCTGGAGGAGTGCCGGGTGCCGCGCGCCAACGTGCTGGGCGAGATCGGCAAGGGGTACAAGGTCGCCATGGAAACCCTGAACGAGGGGCGCATCGGCATCGGGGCGCAGATGATCGGCCTGTCGCAGGGTGCGCTCGATCACACCCTGGCCTACGTGAAGGAGCGCAAGCAGTTCGGCAGGCCGATCGGCGATTTCCAGGCGGTGCAGCACCAGATTGCGCGGGCGGCCACGGAGCTGGAGGCTGCACGGCTGATGGTGTACAACTCGGCGCGGCTCCGCGACGCGGGCAAGCCGTTCCTGACCGAGGCGGCGATGTGCAAGGTGTTCTCCTCCGAGGTGGCGGAGCGCGTGACGTCGCTGGCGATCAACCTGTTTGGGGGCAACGGCTACGTGAAGGAGTACCCCGTCGAGAAGCTCTGGCGCGACGCGAAGATCGGCCAGATCTATGAAGGCACCTCGAACCTGCAGCTGCAGACGATCGCCAAGCAGCTGCTCGGGTAGCGCGGCCGCCCGTCGCGGCGCCGATCGCCCCCGAACGAGCTCACCACGGCCGCGGTCCCGCTCCGGCGCGGGGGCGCGGCTGCGCGCGCGCACCCCATGAAGACCGACGTCGTCATGCCCCAGATGGGGGAGTCGATTGCCGAAGGCACGGTCACCCGCTGGCTGAAGCGGGTCGGCGAGACCGTCGATCGGGACGAACCGTTGTTCGAGATCTCCACGGACAAGGTCGATGCCGAGATCCCGTCGCCCGCCGCAGGCGTCCTGACCGCGATCCACGTGCACGAGGGCGCGACGGCCGCCGTCCAGGCGGTCGTGGCGACGATCGAGGCTGGAGACGGCGTGACGGGGGTGAGTACGACGGCTGGGCCGGCTGAAGCCGGCCCCCACAGGCGAGAGGCAGACGGCTCCGACGGTGGAGGCGTGGCCGCGTGGCCCCCGGACGATGCTCTCCGCGGAGCGGGGCGGGTTGACGTGCCCGCCGGGGCCGGTGGGGCGCTCCCACGGGCCCGGGGTGCGCAGCGCAAGGTGTCCCCGGTGGCCCGGCGGATCGCGCGCGAGCTGGGCGTGGACCTGGGTGCCGTCAGCGCGACCGGCCCGCGCGTGACGAAGGCCGATGTGCTCGGGCACGCCGGACGCGGATCCCCGGCCCGGCCGCTCGTTCCCGGCGCAGGAACGCTTCGCGACGAGGTGGTACCGATGAGCGTGATGCGCCGCGCCATCGCGAAGCACATGGTGGACAGCCGGCGGCTCTCCGCGCACGTGCACTCGGTGTTCGTCGTGGACTGCTCGCGGGTCGAGGCGTGGCGCCGCGCACGCCGGGCGGAGATGGAGGCGGCGGGCGTCAGGCTGAGCATCATGCCGTTCGTGGTGAAGGCGGCGGCGGCGGCGCTCGCAGGCGCTCCCCTGCTCAACGCCTCGCTCGACGGCGACCGCGTGGTGTATCACGACGAGGTGAACGTGGGCATCGCGGTGGCGCTCGAGCAGGGGCTGATCGTGCCTGTGATCAGGCGGGCGGACACCCTGTCGGTCGTCGACCTCGCCCGGGCGATCGCGGACCTCGCGTCGCGGGCCCGCGCGAAGCGGCTCAAGCCCGAGGAGGTCGGCCACGGGACGTTCACCGTGACCAACCCGGGGAACTTCGGCGGGGCCTTCGCCACCCCGATCATCAACCAGCCCCAGGTGGCCATCCTCGAGCTGGGCACGGTGGAGCCGCGGCCGGCGGTGGTCCACGACGCGATCGCCATCCGGCCGATGATGCACCTCACCCTCGGCTTCGATCACCGCCTCGTGGACGGCGTGGTCGCCGATCGGTACCTCGGCGCCGTCAAGCGCGCGCTCGAGACCTGGTAGCGCGGCGCGGCGGCCGGGCCGCCTGCCCGCGCGCGACGGGAACGGCTGCGAACGGAGGAGAGGACGTTGACGATTCAGACTGTCGGTGTGCTGGGATGCGGGCTGATGGGCGGCGGGATTGCGCAGACGTGCGCGGCGGCGGGGTACCGCACGGTCGTGCGCGAAGTGAGCAACGAGTTCCTCGATCGGGGCATGGGCCGCATCCGCAGGCTGCTCGACGACGGCGTGACGAAGGGGCGGGTGACCGCGGAGGCGCGGGACGCCACGCTCGGCAACCTGACCGGGACCACGAAGACGGCCGACCTGTCGGGCTGCGATCTGGTGATCGAAGCCATCACGGAGAACCTCGCCGACAAGCGGGCGCTGTACGCGGAGGTCGAAGCCGTCGTGCCCGCGCATACGCTGCTCGCCTCCAACACGTCGTCGCTGTGCATCACCGAGCTGGCGGCGGCCACGACGCGCCCGGACCGGTTTGTGGGGATGCACTTCTTCAACCCGGTTCCGGTCATGAAGCTCGTGGAGGTGATCCGGGGGCTGGCGACGACGGACGAGGCCTACCGGGCGGCGTTCGAGTTCGCGAAAGGGCTCGGCAAGCAGCCGGTGACCGTCGCCGATCGCCCGGGGTTCATCGTCAACCGCCTGCTCATCCCGTACCTGCTCGACGCCATCCGCGCCTACGAGCAGGGGCTGGGATCGCTCGAGGACATCGATACCGGGATGAAGCTGGGGTGCGGCCACCCGATGGGGCCCTTCACGCTGCTCGACTTCATCGGCCTCGACACGACGTACTACATCGCCAACATCATGTACGAGGAGTTCGGCGAGGCCCGCTACGCGCCGCCGCCGCTGCTCAAGCGCATGGTGCTGGCGGGCCAGCTCGGAAAGAAGAGCGGACGGGGCTTTTACGGATATTGATGATTGGGGATTGGTGATTGGGGATTGGATTGGTGATTGGTGATTGGCGATTGGTGATTGAGTCGCGGCGCGCCAATCGTCAATGAATCCGTCAATCATCAATCACCAATCGCCAATGCAATCGTCAATCCTCAATCATGAATCCTCAATGATGAATTCCCGATGATTGTCGATTTGCTCGCCTTCGGTCCCCACCCGGACGACATCGAGATCGGGATGGGCGCGAGTGTGGCCCGGCAGGTGGCGCTCGGGGCCAGGGTGGGGCTGTGCGATCTCACGGCGGGCGAGATGGGGAGCAACGGCACGGTGGACGAACGGCTGGCGGAGGCCGGCCGTGCGGCGGCGGTCCTGGGCGCGGCCTGGCGGACCAACCTCCGCTGGCCCGACCGCGGGATCGGCAGCTCCGCGACCCACGTGCGCGAGGCGGTCGTGGTCATCCGGCGCGCCCGGCCGCAGACGGTCGTCATCCCGTACTGGTCCGACCGGCACCCGGATCACGAAGCCGCCAGCCGGCTGCTGGCCGAGGCGGTGTTCAACAGCGGGCTCCGGCGCTACGCCGCGGAGGGCGAGCCGTGGAAGCCCAGGCGCCTCTGCTGCTACTTCATCAACGATGCCGCGCCGCCCTCGTTCGTCGTGGACGTGTCGGCCCACTACGCCGTCAAGCAGCAGGCGCTCGCCTGCTACGAGAGCCAGTTCGCTCCCGCGCCGGCCGATGCCGTGCCCACGCGGCTCACGTCCCCCCGCTTCCGGCAGCTGATCGAGAGCCGGGACGCGCAGTTCGGGGCGCAGGCCGGCGTGGCCTTCGCCGAGGGGTTCGTGATGAGGGCGCCGGTGATGCTCGAGGGGCTGCTCCCGGGCGGTGATCCCGCATGAACGTCGGCATCATCTGTTACGCCTCGATCGGCGGCAGCGGCGTGGTGGCCACCGAACTGGGCAAGGCGCTGGCCGTACGGGGGCACAGCGTCCACATCATCAGCACCGACGTGCCGTTCCGGATGGGCGAGTTCCAGGCCGGCCTGGCGTTCCACCAGGTACTGACGCCGACCTACCCGCTGTTCCGCGAGCCGCAGTACCTGCTGTCGCTGGCCAACAAGGTCGTGCAGGTGGCGCGCCAGTTCGACCTCGACGTGATCCACGCCCACTACGCCGTGCCCCACGCGACGGCCGCGCTCCTCGCCCGCCAGGTGCTGGCGACGAGCGGCGCGGCGCGCGTCCCGAAGCTGGTGGCCACCCTGCACGGCACCGACATCACGCTGGTGGGCAACGATCCCTCCTACTCGCAGATCGTCGCGTATTCGATCGAGCAGTCCGACGCCGTCACGGCCGTCTCGGACTCGCTGCGCGAGGCCACGAGCCGGGAGCTCGGCGTCGAGCGCAGCATCCAGGTCATCCCCAACTTCCTCGACTGCAGCCTGCACCGGCGGCTGGACCTGCCCGACCTGCGGCGGCGGTTCGCCGGCGACGCCGGCACGAAGCTGATCGTCCACGTCTCGAACTACCGCCCCGTCAAGCGGATCGACCTGGTGATGGAGGTGTTCGCGCGGATTCGCCGGGCGATGCCCGCGCGCCTGCTGCTGGTCGGGGATGGACCCGATCTCGGCGTGGCGTACCGGCTCGGCCGCGAGCTGGGAATCGCGTCGTTCGTGGACGTGCTCGGGGCCCAGGAGGAGGTCGTGCCGCTGCTCTCGATTGCCGACCTGTTCCTGCTCCCGTCCGAACAGGAGAGCTTCGGTCTGGCCGCGCTCGAGGCGATGGCCTGTCAGGTGCCGGTGGTGGCTTCGCGCGTGGGGGGATTGCCCGAGGTCGTCGAGGATGGCGTCACCGGCCGTCTCCTTCCGGCGGGCGATGTCGAGGGGATGGCGGCCAGCGCGGTCGAATTGCTGAGCGACCCCGACCGGCACAGGGCGGTCGCGCAGGCGGCACGCCGCCGGGTGCTGGACCGGTTCTGCGCCGACCGGATCGTGCCCCGGTACGAGGCGTGTTACCGCGCGGTCGCCGGAGGGGTGGACTCGCCGTCGATTCCGTTATGATGACGGGCAGTAACGGGGTCGTGACGTGTTCGAGGCTGTCTTCCAGGCACTGTTTCGGTACCGGCCGATCGTGTTCGAACAGGGCGAGTTCCGGTTCGACGTCACGCCGGGGTCGTACCTCGCCGCGGCGCTGGCCGTGGCGGCGGTGGCCGCGGCCGTCGTCACGTACCGGCAGGTCGCCGTCCGGGGGAGGCCCCGAGATCGAGCGGTCCTGCTCGGGCTGAGGGCGGCCGCCCTCGCGCTCGTCGTCTTCTGTCTGTTCCGGCCCGTCCTGATCGTGCAGGCTGCGGTGCCGCAGCAGAACGTGCTGGCGGTGCTGCTCGACGATTCGCGCAGCATGCAGGTCCCCGACTGGCGGGACCAGCCGCGTGGCGCGTTCCTGCGTGAACAGTTCGGGTCGGCCGACCGGCCGCTCGTGCGGGCCCTCTCGGACCGCTTTCTCATCCGAACGTTCCACTTCTCCTCGACGGCGACCCGTCTCGACGGCGAAGCCGGCCTGACGTTCGACGGGTCGCAGACGCGGCTCGGCGCCGCCCTGGACGCAGCCCGGCAGGAGCTGGCCGGCCTGCCGGTGGCCGGCGTCGTGCTGGTCACCGACGGGGCCGACACGAGCGACGACGGGCTGGCCGGGGCGCTGCTCGGGCTGAAGGCCGCGCGGCTCCCGGTCTTCACGGTGGGGGTCGGGCAGCCGGTGTTGTCGCGCGACGTGCAGGTCGATCACGTGGGCACGCCGCCGTCGGTGCTGGTCGGCAGCTCGCTGCTGCTCGACGTGACGCTCGGCCACACCGGGTTCGCCGGGCAGACGGTCACCGTGGACGTGGAAGACGACGGGCGGATCGTGGGATCCGAGCAGGTGACGCTCGGCGCGGACGGCGCCCCCACGACGGTGCGGATGCGCGTCATCGCCTCCGAGCCCGGTCCGCGCGTCTTCCGGTTCCGCGTGCCGGCGCTGCCGGGCGAGCGCGTGACCGAGAACAACGTGCGCGAGGCCACGGTCAACGTGCGCGACGCGCGCGAGCGGATCCTCTATTTCGAGGGCGAACCGCGCTTCGAGCTGAAGTTCATCCGCCGCGCGGTCGAAGACGATCCGAACCTGCAGCTCGTGGTGCTCCAGCGCACCGCCGACAACAAGTACTACCGGATCGGGCTCGACGATCCGGACGAGCTCGTGGCGGGGTTTCCGAAGACGCGCGAGGAGCTGTTCGCCTATCGCGGCCTGATCCTCGGCAGCGTGGAAGCCGGCGCGTTCACGGGCGACCAGCTCCGGATGATCGCGGAGTTCGTGGACACGCGCGGCGGGGGGCTCCTCGTGCTGGGTGGCGGGCGGTCGTTCGCCGAAGGTGGCTACGCCGGGACGCCGGTCGCCGACGTGCTGCCGGTCGTGGTCGGCCGGCCGGCGGCGTCGGGGCCGCCGCTGCTGCGGCTGAAGGTGACGCCGACCCGCGAGGGCGTCGAGCACGCCGTCACGCAGATTGCCGAGTCCGTGGAGGCATCGCTCGCGCGCTGGAAGGATCTCCCGACCGTGACCGCGGTGAACCCGGTCAGCGAGGCGAGGCCGGGCACGACCGTGCTGCTCGACGGCACGGACGAGAGCGGCCGCCTGCGCCAGATCGTGCTGGCGTCACACCGGTACGGCCGCGGCAAGGCGATCGCGTTCACGCTGCAGGACTCCTGGCTGTGGCAGATGCACGCCAGCGTGCCGCTCGAGGACCAGACGCACGAGAACCTCTGGCGGCAGCTGCTGCGCTGGCTCGTGGACGGCGTGCCGGAGCCGGTGGAGGCACTGGCCCCGAGCGAGCGCGTCGATCCGGGCGATGTCGTGGCCATCGAAGCGTCCGTGGCCGACCCGACGTTCGTGGACCTGAACGACGCGCGCGTCGTGGCGCACGTGTCGGCCCCCGACGGTTCGGTCGAGGACGTGCCGCTCCGGTGGAGCGGCGATCGGGCCGGCCGGTACGTCGGGGAGTTCGTCAGCGGTGCCCGCGGCCGCTATCGCGTCAGCGTCGAGGCCGAGCGGACGGGACGGTCGCTTGGGACCGGGGACGCCTGGGTGCGCGCGCAGCCCGGCGACGAGGAGTTCTTCGACGCGACGATGCACGAAGAGGCGCTGCGGCGGATCGCGGACGAGACTGGTGGCCGCTTCTACACCGCGGACAACGCGGCCGGCCTGGCGGAGGACGTCAAGTACGCGGGCCGCGGGGTCACGATGACCGAGGAGCGGGACCTCTGGCAGATGCCGATCGTGCTGCTGGCGCTGCTCGGACTCGTGTGCGCCGAGTGGGGCTATCGCCGCGCGGCAGGGCTGGCGTGACCGGGATGCTCAGGACCTTCCTCCTCGTGATCGTCGGGCTGGCCGGCGATCCCGAGCACGGAGAACTGTTCCAGAAGTGGGGCACCACGCTCGCCGACACTGCGCAGGCGCTCGGCGTCGCGGAGGAGCGCGTGCTGCGCCTGACGGCGGATCCCACGAAGACCGACGTCGAGCAGGCGATCGGCGCGATTGCGTCCCGCGCGGCCGCGGACGACGTGGTGTTCGTCGTGTTGATCGGCCACGGCAGCTTCGACGGCCGCTCGGCCAAGTTCAACCTGAAGGGCCCGGATCTGACGGCCGCCGATTTCGATGCGCTGCTGAGGCGGCTGCCGTCGAGGCGCGTCGTGCTGGCGAACACGGCCAGCGCCAGCGGTCCCTTCAAGGACGAGCTGGCCGGTCCCGGGCGCACCATCGTGACGGCCACGCGCAGCGGCGCGGAGCAGTACGCGACGCTGTTTGGCGGCTACTTCGTCGAGGCGTTCCGGTCCGAGAACGCCGACCTGGACAAGAACCAGCGGGTGACCGTGCAGGAGGCGTTCGATTACGCCACCCGGGCGGTCGAGGAGGAGTACAAGCAGCAGGGGCTGCTGGCGACCGAACACGCCGTGCTCGACGACACCGGCCAGTTGGCGGCCGTCGTCGCGCTGGGCACGGCGGGCGGCGGCGACCTGTCGCCCGACCCCGCGATCCGGGCGCTGCAGATCGAGCGGCGCGAGATCGAGCAGCGGGTCGAGGCGCTGAAGCTGCTGAAGGGGGGGCTGGACCCGGCGAAGTACGACACCGAACTCGAGAAGCTGCTGACGGCGCTGGCGCTCAAGAGCCGGGAGATCCGGCAGGCCGAGGGCAACTGACGGGTGGCCGGCGTCTTCCGTGTCCGTCGTGGATCGTCGTGGACGCGGCCGTCGTGGCTGGTCGCGCTGGCGCTGGTCGCGGTGGCCGCTTTCGCCGCCGACGCGCGGCAGCGGGGCACGATCGCGGGTTCCGCGCCCGAGGAGTACACGCCGGACGGGTCCGGGAACGAGCCCTACGACGGCCGGTTCCAGTTCGTGCGCCTGCGCTACGACTACGGCCTGGCGGCGTTCGGGCGTTTCGGGCGGCTCGCGCCCTGGGCGCATGACCACCCGCGCGCCGACACGCACCTGATGCGCATCCTGAGCGAGATCACGCTCCTGCGCCCGCGGACGTCGGGGTCGAACACGTTCGCCCTCGACGACGAGGCGCTGTTCCAGCATCCGTTCGCCTACATGTCGGAGCCGGGATTCTGGGAGCCGTCGCCGTCGGAGGTGGAGGGCCTGCGGGCGTACCTGCTGAAGGGCGGATTCGTCGTGTTCGACGACTTCCGCGGCAGCGACTGGACGCACCTGCAGGCCCAGATGAAGCGCGTGCTGCCCGACCACCACTTCCAGGAGTTGGACGGCGCCGACGCCGTGTTCCACGCCTTCTTCGAGATGCCGGATCCCTGGGTGCTGGACCCGCCCTACGGGGACATGCCGCCGTCCTACTGGGGGGTGTTCGAGGAGAACGACCGGCGGGGGCGGCTGATGGCCGTCGCCAACGTCAACAACGACCTGGGCGAATACTGGGAGTTCTCGAGCCTGGGGTTCGTGCCCGTGGATCTGTCGAACGAGGCGTACAAGTTCGGCGTGAACTACACGATGTACGCGCTGATGCACTGACGCGGGCCGGCCACGGCCTGCGGCCTGACTGGAGGGACACCGTGGATTCCACAGCCACCGACGTCGTCGATCTGCAGTCGCCCGACGACCTGGCGCTCGCCGAGCGCATGAAGGACGGCCGCGAGCGGATCGTCGCGGAGCTGAAGAAGCAGATCGTCGGGCAGGACGAGGTCATCGGGCAGATCCTGCTGACGCTGTTCGTCGGCGGCAACAGCCTCATCGTCGGCGTCCCCGGACTGGCGAAGACGCTGCTCGTGCACACGATGGCGCGCGTGCTGGATCTGAAGTTCTCACGGATCCAGTTCACGCCGGACCTGATGCCCTCGGACATCACCGGCACGGATCTCGTGCAGGAGGACACCGCCACCGGCCGCCGGCAGATGGTGTTCGCGCCGGGACCGATCTTCGCGAACATCGTGCTCGCCGACGAGATCAACCGGACGCCGCCCAAGACGCAGTCGGCGCTGCTCGAAGCGATGCAGGAGCACCGCGTGACCGTGCAGGGCCGGACCTACCAGCTCGAGGAGCCCTTCTACGTGTTCGCGACACAGAACCCGATCGAGCTCGAGGGCACGTATCCGCTGCCGGAGGCGCAGCTCGACCGGTTCATGTTTCACATCATGATCGATCACCCGCCGTACGCCGAGGAGATGAACGTCATCCGATCGACCACCTCGATCCAGAACCCCGAGTTCCAGCGGCCCGTGAGCGGCGAGGACCTCGTGGCGTTCCAGCGGCTCGTGCGGCGCGTGCCGATCGCCGAGCCGGTGCTCAAGTACGCGCTCGACCTCGTCCGCGCGAGCCGGCCCAAGGCGGGCGGCTCGGAGGACTTCGTGCAGAAGTGGGTCGCATTCGGCGGCAGCGTGCGCGCCGCGCAGTACCTCGTGCTGGGCGGCAAGGCACGGGCGCTGACCTCCGGGCGCTACCACGTGAGCTTCGAGGACATCCGCGCGCTGGCCCACCCCGTGCTGCGCCACCGCGTGCTGACGAACTTCCACGCCCAGTCGGAGGGCGTGACGTCGGACGCGGTCATCGACCGGCTGCTGGAGATCGTGCCGGTGCCCCGATCCGGGATGTGAGATGGACGCCCCCCGCACGCCGTTTGCCGGTGCCCGGTTCGTCGATCCGGTGGTGCTCGCCCGGATCGGGAACCTGGAGCTCGTGGCGCGGTCGGTCGTGGACGGCTTCATCAACGGCCTCCACCGGGCGCCGTACTTCGGTGCGTCGGTGGACTTCGCGGAGCACCGGGGCTACGTGCCCGGTGACGACATCCGCCGGATCGACTGGCGGGTGTTCGCGCGGACGGATCGCTTCTACGTGAAGGAGTACGAGGCCGACTCGAACTCGAACTTCTCCGTGCTGCTGGACATGTCGGCGTCGATGAACTTCGGCAGCCGCGGGATCACCAAGTTCGAATACGCGCGGATTCTGGCCGGCTGCCTTACCCATCTGGTGCACCGCCAGCGCGATCGCGTGGGGCTGGTCGCCTTCGACACCGGCATCGTCGAGCACGTGCCGCCCTCGGCGAAGCACATGGAGGTCGTGCTGCACGTCCTCGACCGCCTGAAGCCGACGAAGGCCGGCAGCCTGCGCGAGCCTCTTCGCCGGCTGGCCGAGCACTTCGGCCGGCGCGGCGTGGTGGTGATCATCTCGGATCTCTACGACGATCCGGACGTGGTCGCCGAGGCGATCGCGCCGCTGCGCTTCCGCGGCAACGACGTGATCGTGTTCCATGTGCTGGACCCGGCCGAGGTGGAGTTCACCTTTGCGGACGCCTCGAGCTTCGAGGACGCGGAGAGCGGCGTCCAGATCCCCGTGGTGCCCGACGCGCTCCGGGCCGAGTACCGGTCGCTCGTGCAGGCGCACATCGACGCCCTGACGCGCCGCTTCTCCGAGACGCGCGTGGACTACATGTTCCTGGACACCTCGAAGCCGATCGACTTCGCGCTGTTCGGCTACCTGACCACGCGCGCCAGAATGCTGCGTACGCGGCAATGACGATGACGATCGCCAATCGCCAATCGTCAATACAATCCCCAATCCCCAATCCCCAATCCCTAATCACCAATGTCCTTCCTCTCTCCCCTGTTTCTCGCCGCCCTGGCCGGCCTGGCCATCCCGGTGCTGATCCATCTGATCCAGCGGGAGAAGAAGCGCGTGGTGGTGTTCCCGTCGCTGATGTTCCTGCAGCGGATTCCCTACCAGTCGATCCGCCGGCGGCACATCCACAACTGGCTGCTGCTGTGCGTCCGGCTGGCGGTGCTGCTGCTGATCGTGCTGGCGTTCGCCCGGCCGTTCCTGGAGCGGTCGGAGCGGGTGGCGGCGTCGAGCGGATCCCGCGAAGTCGTCGTGCTCCTGGACCGCAGCTACAGCATGGGGTATCAGGACCGGTGGGCGGCGGCGCAGGCTGCGGCGCGCGAGGCGATCGAGGGGCTCGACTCCAGCGATCGCGCCTCTGTCGTGCTGTTCGGGACGGCGGCGGACGTCGCCGTGCGGTCGAGCGGCGACCGTGGCCGCCTGCTGGCCGCCGTCGATGCGGCCAGGCCGACCGCCTCGGCCACGCGGTATGCACCGGCGATGAAAGTGGCGTCCACCATCCTCGCGGAGTCCGGTCTGCCCAGGCTCGAGGCGGTGCTCATCTCCGATTTCCAGCGCGCCGGCTGGCAGGGGTCCGAGGCGCTGCAGCTGCCCGCCGCGGCGACGATCACGCCGGTGCCGGTCGGCGGGCTGCCGGGCGGCGCCGCCAACGCCGCCGTGACCGGCGTGTCGCTCGATCGGTCGACGTTCTCCAGCCAGGAGCGCGTTACGCTCACGGCAGTGGTCGCGAGTTTTTCGCCAGAGCCCATGACGGTGCCGGTGGCGCTCGACGTGGAGGGCCGGACGATCCAGACCGAAACGGTGACCCTGCCGCCCGGCGAGCGTGTCTCGGTGTCGTTTGCACCGGTGACGCTGACCGGCCGGAACACGCGGGCGACCATCAGCCTGGCGCCGGACGGGCTCGACCACGACAACCGGCTGCACGTGGCGATCTCCCCGCTCGAGCTGCTGCGCGTGCTGGTCCTGGATCGCGGCGGCCGCGGGGACGCGAGCCTGTACCTCCGCCGCGCCCTCGACATCGGCGAGCGCCCGCGATTCGAGGCGACCGTCCGGCCGCCGGATGCCGTGCCGGAGGACCTGTTGAGCCGCGCCGCGGTCGTCGTGGTCAACGACGTGGAGGTGGACGCCGGACTCGCCGGGCGGCTGCAGCGCTTCGTGGAACAGGGCGGCGGGCTGTTCGTGGCCGCCGGCGCGCGGACGAGCTGGCCCGGGTCGAGCGGGGGATGGCTGCCGGCGTCGCTGGCCGGCCCGGTGGACCGGCGCAACGCGGCGTCACGCCTGGCGGGCGTGGAGTACGGCCATCGCCTGTTCGAGGTGTTCCGCGGACCGCGCAGTGGAGACTTCTCCGTGGCGCGGTTCTTCGGCTACCGCGCCGCGACCGCGGCCGCCGACGCGCGGGTGCTGGCCCGCTTCGACGCCGGCTCCCCGGCGCTCGTCGAGCGGAGCGTGGGGCGGGGCCGTGTGCTGCTGTGGACCTCGTCGCTGGATCTGGAATGGAACGACCTGCCGCTCAAGCCGGTGTTCCTGCCGTTCGTGCACGGCGCCGTCACGCACCTGGCCGCCTACGCGGTGCCCTCGGCCTGGTTGACCGTCGGGCAGGTCCTCGACCCGGCCGCTGCCGCTCCAGCCCTGGCCGCCGAGACGGCCACGGTGCTCAGTCCGTCCGGCGTGCGCGTGCCGGTCGAGGACGGAGAGGTCTTCGAGTTGGCCGAGCAGGGGTTCTACGAGATTCGCGACGCGCGGGGTGGCGGCGACGTCGTCCTGGTGGCGGGCAACGTGGACACCGCCGAATCCGACCTGACACCCCTCGATCCGCAGGACATCGCGGCCGCGGCGACGGCGGATCCGTCCTCGGCCCGCGCCTTTGCCCAGAGCGCGCCCATCAGCCCCGAGGCGCAGGAAGGGAGCCAGCGGTTCTGGTGGTATCTGCTGTGCCTGGCCGTTCTGCTGCTGGGCGCCGATACGCTGTTGTCGAACCGGCTCTCGAGGGCCCACAATGGGTGACGGACGGAGAAGCGCCGTGATGAACGAGACCGCCACGCTGAGTCTGCACGACATCATCCGACAGGTGCGCCGCCGCTGGCGGCTGAAGCTCGCCCTGCGGGGCGCGGCAGCGGTCGTCGCCATCGGGGTGGTGCTGCTGCTGGTGGCCGCGTTCGGGCTCCAGTGGAGCCGGTTCAACCCGTCGGCGGTGATTGGCCTGCGCGTCGTGCTGGCGCTGGCGCTGGCCGGTGCCGTGGCGCTGCTGTTCGTGCGCCCGCTCATGCGGCGGGTGACCGACGAGCAGGTGGCGCTGTACCTCGAGGAGCACGAGCCGGCACTCGAAGCGTCGATCGTGAGTGCGGTGGAGGCCTCGGGCAGCGGCGCGGCGTCCGGGTCCCGGTCGGCGGCCCTCGTGACGAGACTGGTGGAATCGGCGATCGAGCGGTGTGCGGCGACCAATGCGCCGTCGCTCGTGGACCGGCAGAAGCTGACGCGGTACGCGGCGGCGGTGACCGGGGCCGCGGCGATCGGCCTGGCGAGCTTCGGGGTCGGGCCGGCCTACCTGCGCCAGGCGCTCGGCGCGCTGTTCCTGCTGTCGCAGGACGTCGAGGCCGCGGCGCCCTACCGCATCGACGTGCTGCCGGGATCGATCACCGTTCCCAGGGGAGCGGATCAGGTCGTGACGGCCCTGTTGCAGGGGTTCTCGGCGCGTGAGGCCACCCTCGAGGTGCGGCGCAGCCCGGACGGCGACTTCGAGCTGGTGCCGCTGGCTCCCGGCGATGCGGGCGGCTTCGAGGGCATGCTCTTCGACGTGGCCGGTCCGCTGGAGTACCGCGTGGAGGCGGACGGCGTGCGGTCGCCGCTGTTCTCGATCGCGGTCGTCGACCTGCCGTACGTGAAGCAGATCGAGCTCGAGTATCACTTCCCGGGCTACACCGGGCTGGAGCCGCAGACGGTCGAACACGGCGGCGACATCGCCGTGCTGGCGGGGACCGAGGTCCGGATGCGGATCACGCCGACGATTCCCGTGCCGGGCGGCCGCGTCGCCCTCAACGAGTCGGAGACGGTAGCCCTCGCGGCGGAAGCGGACGGCACGCTCACGGGCACCTTCACTGCGAGCCAGGACGGCTTCTACCGCGTGGAGATGGACGCGCCGACGGGCGAGCGCGTGGCGGCGTCGCCGCAGTACACGATTGACATCCTGAGCGACCTGCCGCCGATCGTGTCGTTCGAGCGGCCGGGCCGCGATACGACGGCGTCGCCGATCGAAGAGGTATTCCTCGAGGTGAGTGCCAGGGACGACTACGGCGTCCGGGACCTGGAGCTGGTGTATTCCGTCAACGGCGGCAACGAGAAGCGCGTGTCGCTCTTCGGCGGCTCGCGGCGCATGGCCGAGGTTTCGGCGGGCCACACGTTCTATCTCGAAGAGCTGGACGTGAAGCCGGCTGACGCGGTGTCCTACTACGCGCGGGCGACGGACAACAGCGGCGCGGGCGGCTCGCGCACCACCATGAGCGATCTGTACTTCGTCCGCGTGCGCCCGTTCCGGAAGGACTTCCGCGCGGCCCAGTCGATGGCCGGTGGCGGCGGGGGCGGAGGCGGCATGCAGGGAGGCGCGGTGGATGCCCTGTCGGAGCAGCAGCGGCAGATCATCGCGGCGACCTTCAACGTCCAGCGGGACCGGAAACAGTACTCGCGTGACCAGCTCCGCGAGCACTCGGTGGTCGTGGCGCTCTCGCAGTCGCGCCTGCGCGAGCAGGTCGAGACGCTCGTGACCCGGATGACGAGCCGATTCCTCGAGCCCGATCCGGCCTTCCGGAAGATTGCCGAGCTGCTGCCGAAGGCGATCGAGGAAATGAAGGCCGCCGAAGAGAAGCTTGGCGCGCTCAGTCCCGACGATGCGCTGCCGCCGGAGCACCGCGCGCTCCAGTACCTCCAGACGGCCGAGGAGGAGTACGAGACGCAGGTGGCGATGGGGCAGCAGGGCGGCGGCGGAGGCGGCGGGGGCGGCAGCGCGATGGCTCGCGAGCTGGCCGAGATCTTCGAGATGGATCTCGATCGGCTGGCGAACCAGTACGAGCTGGCGGATCGGGCCAGCCAGCAGACGGCGGATCAGCAGATCGACGAACTGCTCGAGAAGCTCAAGGAACTGGCCCGCCGGCAGGAGCAGGAGGCCGAGCAGCAGCGCCGACGGGCGCTGGCCGGGCAGCAGCAGAGCGGGGGGGGCAGCGGCCAGCAGCAGCGGGCACTGGCGGAACAGGCGGAGGAGGCGGCCCGCCGGCTCGAGCGGTTGTCACGCGAGCAGAATCGTCCGGATCTGATGGACTCTGCCCGTCGTCTGCGTGACGCCGCCGATGCGATGCGCCGCGCAGCCGCTGGTCAGGCCGGCCAGGCGGAAGCGCAGGCGGCGATCGAGCGGCTGCAGGAGACCCAGGACCGCCTGCGGCAGATGCAGCAGGACCGGGCCCGGCGCGACATCGAGGATGCCCGGAGCCAGATCGACGAGATCGCACGCGAGGAACGTGAGATCGCCGATGACGTGCGCGCGCTCGGGCAGGAGAACGGGCAGGGGCGCCGCCAGGCGGTCGGCCAGATCGGCGAGCGCAAGGAAGAGCTCGAGTCGAAGATCGGCGAGCTGGAACGGCACCTCGATCGGAGCGCCGGCGAGGCCAGTCGCGACGAGAAGGACGCGGCTCGGAAGCTGGCCGAAGCGGCCGGGGAGATCCGGGACACCCGTCTCCGGGACAAGGTGCGCTATTCACGGCAGATGATCGGCCGCGCCACCGAGCAGACGATGGAAGCGGTGGAGCGCGACATCGCCGACAACATCGACGCCGTCCGGCGCACGCTGGACGAGGCGGCCGCCGCGCTCGGCCGTTCGTCGCCGGACCCCGCCGAAAGTGCGCTCGATCGGGCACGGCGCCTGGCACGCGGCCTCGAGTCGCTCGAGGAACGCACGCGCGAGCGCCTGGAGCGCGGGGCGTCCGAGCGTGGGCGTGATGGCCAGCAGGGGCAGCAGAGCCAGCAGGGCCAGCAGGCGCAGGGCCAGCAGGGCCAGCCGGGCGAGCAGAGCCAGGCCGGGCAGCAGGGGCAGGCAGGGCAACAGGGACAGTCCGGCCAGCAGGGTCAGTCCGGCCAGCAGGGTCAGTCCGGCCAGCAGGGTCAGGAGGCGTCCTCCGCCCAGGGTGGCGGGTCCCAGGCATCGGGGATCGACAACGGGGGCGCGAGCTATGGCGATCCCCGGAACGGGTACGCGTACGGGGGCTGGGACGGGCGGCCGTGGGGCCTCAGCCCGGACGAGATCCGGCAGTACCGTTCCGAGGTCCGGCAGTGGCTGAACGAAGGCGCCGAACTCCGCCAGTGGATGCAGGCCGAAGGACTCGATCCGGAGGAGCTGGACGACATCCTGCGCCGCCTGCGTCAACTGGACGACGATCGCATCTATCGCGACGCCTCGGAACTGCAGCGCCTGCAGGCCGCGGTCGCCGAGGGGTTGAAGCGGTTCGAGTACGGGCTGCGGCGCGAGACCGGGCATAGGGGGAAGGAGATCGTGCTGTCGGGGACCGACCAGGTGCCGGAGACCTTCCGCCCGCTCGTCGAGCAGTACTACCGGTCGCTCGCCAAGGGGGACGGTGCGTCGCCGTCCGGCAGCCGCTAGCCGTGAGCCATCCTGACACTCGTGGGGGCCGGCTTCAGCTGGCCAGGACTGCGGTACTGGGCGCGACTTCATGCCTCGACTGATCGACGCGCCGGCGCTGGTGACCGCGGCAGGGACGCCTCCGAAGCGGATCGAGGAGTACGCCGGCCGCGTACGCTCCCTCCACACCGGAGTCAGCGTGGCGCGGATGGTGTCGCCCCAGGGCTGGGTCGAGCCCGGCCAGCGGCCGGACTTCGAGGAGATCACCGTCGTCCTGCGCGGGCTGCTGAGCGTCGAGCACGAAGCGGGCCGGCTCGACGTGCGGGCCGGTCAGGCGGTCGTCTCCGCGCCGGGTGAATGGGTGCGCTACAGCACGCCCGAGCCCGGCGGGGCGGAGTATGTGGCCGTCTGCCTGCCGGCTTTTTCGCTCGACGCCGCCCACCGGGACCCCGACTGACCGCACCGCGGCGCGGCGAGAGGTCCAGCCTGGTTTTCTGGTACAGATCAGACCGTGACGTTCAGGCCCATCTCCGACTCCATCCTCGCCTGCATCGGCAACACCCCGATGATCCGCGTCAACCGGATCACGAAGGGCGTGATCGCGGCAGCGGTGCTGATCAAGCTCGAGACGTTCAACCCCGGCAACTCGATCAAGGACCGCATGGCGCTGCGCATGATCGAGGACGCCGAGCGGAAGGGGAAGCTCCGGCCGGGAGGGACGATCATCGAGGGCACGTCCGGCAACACCGGAATGGGGCTGGCGATGGCCGCCGTGATCAAGGGCTACCGGTGCATCTTCACGACGACCGACAAGCAGTCGAAGGAGAAGATCGACGCGCTGAAGGCCTTCGGCGCCGAGGTCATCGTGTGCCCGACCAACGTGGATCCGGAGGATCCCCGCTCCTACTACTCCGTGTCGTCGAGGCTGGAGCGAGAGGTGGCGGGCTCCTGGAAGGCGAACCAGTACGACAACCTGTCCAACAGCGCGGCCCACTACGAGTCCACCGGTCCGGAGATCTGGGAGCAGACCGGCGGCCGGGTGACGCACCTGGTCGCGGGCGTGGGCACGGGCGGGACCGTCAGCGGCGTCGGCCGGTACCTCAAGGAACGCAACCCGGCCGTCAAGGTCTGGGGCATCGACACGTACGGCTCGGTCTTCAAGAAGTACAAGGAGACCGGCGTCATCGACAAGAACGAGATCTACCCGTACATCACCGAGGGGATCGGCGAGGACTTCCTGCCGAAGAACGTCGATATCGACGTCATCGACGGCTTCGAGAAGGTCACCGACAAGGACGCGGCGCTGATGACCCGCCGCATCACCCGCGAGGAGGGGATCTTCGCCGGCAACTCGGCCGGTGCGGCGATGGCGGGGCTGCTGCAGCTCAGGGATCGCTTCACGCCTGACGACGTGGTGGTCGTGATCTTCCATGATCACGGGTCGCGCTACATGGGCAAGATGTTCAACGACGAGTGGATGCGCGGGAAGGGCTTCATCGAGAAGACCGGCATGGCCGCGCGCGATCTCGTCGCCTCGGCCGTCGCCGGCGAGCTGCTGTCGGTCGAGGGGAGCACGACCGTCGAGGCGGCCGCACGGCTGATGGCCGAACGTGACTTCTCGCAGATCTCGATCACGCACGAGCAGCGGCTCGTGGGCTCGCTCAACGAGTCGCGGCTGTATCAGGAGCTGATCCGGGATCCGGACGTGCGGAGCCAGCCGGTCGAGACGATCATGCAGCCTGCCTTCCCGTTCGTGGACGTGTCCACGCCCGTGGATGCGCTGGCGTCGATGATTACGCCCGACAACCCCGCCGTCCTCGTGCGTGACTTCAAGAGCGACAAGACGTTCATCATCACGCGCTCCGACGTATTGCGCGTGCTCTGCTGAGCGGGAGTGTTCGGGCCGGCTTTCCGCCTCCGCTGAGGCTTCGGCGGACGCGCCGCAGCCTTGGCGAAGGCGGGCAGCCGGCCCATGGTTCCTACCGCGAGTTGCCGATGGCGACGATGCGGTCGTCGGCTCTGAGGAACAGCCGGCCGCCGGCGATTGCCGGCGACGCGCCGAACCGGCCGGTGAGCGTGTTGGTGGCCAGCACCTTCGGCGTGCGGCCGGCCTGCAGCACCAGCGTGTCGCCCGTCTCGCCCACGAAGTAGATCTTCCCGTCGCCGGCCACCGGCGACGCCATGTACACGCCGGGAATCCGCTGCTGCCAGACACGCTCGCCGGTCTTCGCATCCACGGCGCTGACGATGCCCTGGTCGGTGGCCATGTAGACCAGGCCGTCGTACTGGATCACCGACGGCACGTACGGCCCCGAGGTGGGCTGCCGCCACAGGACGTGGGTGTTCGTGATGTCGCCGCGTCCCCCGAGCCGGATCGCCATGTACGGGCTGCTGCGGTATCCGCGATTCAGGTAGACGACGCCGTCGCCGGCCGGCACGGCCGCCGGAATCGGAAACGAGTTCTCCTCGGGGTAGAACCACAGGCGCTCGCCGGTGGCCGGGCTGTGGCCGGCGACGCCCACACTGGAGTTGACGATGATCTCCGGTCCTGCCGGTCCGTCGGCCACGACGGGCGTGCTGTAGGAGGTGACGCCGGGCGCGTGGTCGTACTTCCAGCGGGTTTCGCCCGTTACCGCGTTGACCGACAACAGGTACGCCGTCCGGCCGTGATAGCAGAGGAGCAGCAGCGAGTCTTCGTGGAGCGTCGGCGAACTGCCCGGGCCCCAGACGATCGACACCGGGGCGTACTCCTCACCGAGGTGCCGCCGCCAGACCGGTTTCCCGTTCATGTCGAGTGCGACGAGCTGGCCGGTGCCGAACCACGCGTACACGCGCTGGCCGTCGGTGACCGGGCTCGGTGAGGCCAGGTTGTGCTTCTCGTGCACCTCGGGGACGACGCCTTCCGAGTTGAAGGCGTACTCCCAGACGCGGGCGCCGGTGTCGCGATCGAGCGCCGTGACCACGAAGCGGAGCTGCTCGTCGGCGCCGCCGCGGGCGCCGGTGGCCTGCCCGCCCAGTCCGCGTTCGCGCGCGCCCGTGGCGTCGTCGCCGCGGACGAGGGTCGGATGGTTGCCCTGGCGCTCGGCGGCTTCGCCCTCCTGCGAGGTGACGAACACGCGGTTGCCCGAGACGACCGGGGTCGACACGCCGAGGCCGCGGAGCGTCGTCTGCCACGCGATGTTCTCGGTGTCGCTCCAGGTGGCCGGCAGGTTCGCGTCCCGCGAGACACCGCTGTCATCGGCGCCGCGCCAGGACGGCCAGTCTTGCGCCCGGACGGACGAGGCGACCGCCAGCAGGCTGGCGGCGACGAGGGTGGCGTGCGGAACAGCGTGAGAGAATGGGCGGCGGTTCGACATGACGCTCCTGGCTCCGTTGTCGGGGTTCGGGTAGGTCGGATCGGTCATTTTGACGTCTGGACTCGCGCCCGGGTTTCCAGCCCGGCCGAGGCAGCAGCCTGCTCTTCCCATGAATACGCTCGTCCTCCTTCACGCGTTTCCCATCGGCTCCCGCATGTGGGATACCACCGTCGTGCCGGACGGCTGGCAGATCGTGGCGCCGTCGCTGCCGGGCTTCGACGGCACGGGCCTGCCGCCCGCACACTCGACCCGCCTCGATGATTACGCCGACGCCGTGCTCCGCGAGCTGGATGCGCGCGGCATCGATCGCTTCGTCGCCTGCGGCACCTCGATGGGAGGCTACGTCTGCTTCGGGCTGTGGCGGGAGGCGGCGGCGCGGTGCCGGGGGCTGGTACTGGCGGATTCGCGGTCGGGGGGGGACGGCGATGCTGCCAGGAAGGCCAGGGATCAGATGGTCGAGCTCGTCCGTCGCGACGGTCCAGACGCCGTGGCCGACGCGATGATGCCGAAGCTGCTGGGACCGACGTCGCGCCGTGATCGGGCCGAGCTGGAGGGCCGGCTGCGCCGGCTGATCGGATCGCAGAGCGCCGAGGGGATCGCCGCGGCGATCGTGCGCATGCGCGATCGCCCTGACTCGACGGCGCTGCTCCCGGCGATCCACGTGCCGGCGCTCGTGGTCGTGGGCGAGGAGGACCAGTTGACGCCACTGCCGGAGAGCGAGAAGATGCAGGCGGCGCTGCCGGACGCGACGCTGGTCACGATCCCGGGCGCCGGCCATCTGGCGCCCTTCGAGCGGCCGGACGCGTTCAATGTCGCGCTCGCATCCTTCCTGAGCCGGCTGTGAGCTCCCACCGATGGATCTCGGACTGAAGGATCAGGTGGCGATCGTCACCGGGTCGAGCCGCGGGCTGGGCCTCGCGAGCGCGACCGCGCTCGCGGCCGAAGGATGCCGGGTGACGCTGTGCGGCCGGACGGAGGCCACGCTGGCCGAGGCCGCGCGCGACGTGGGCACCGCAGCCGGATCGGCGGATCGCGTGCTGGCCGTGCAGGCCGACGTGACGCGCGCGGAAGATGTGGAGCGGCTGATCGCGCAGACCGTCGAGCGATTCGGCCGGGTGGACGTGCTGGTCAACAACGTCGGCGCAGCTGGCGGGGGAGGGCTGCTGGCCACGTCCGACGCGGACTGGCAGGCCGCCTTCGATCAGACGCTCACGCCCGCCGTGCGGGCGTCGAGAGCGGCGGTGCCACACATGCAGCGACAGGGTGGCGGCGTGATCATCCTGATTGCGTCGATCTTCGGGCGCGAGGCCGGCGGGCGCATGACGTACAACGCCGTGAAGGCCGCGGAGATCAGCCTGGCGCGATCGCTGGCGCAGGAGCTCGCGCCGTCGAACGTCCGCGTGCTGTCCGTGTCGCCCGGGTCGATCTCGTTTCGCGGCGGCTCGTGGTGGAAGCGGCAGCAGGCCGATCCCGGCGGGATGGCCGCGTTCGTGTCGCGGGAGCTGCCGTTCGGCCGGTTCGGCACCGCGCGCGAGGTGGGCGACGTCGTGGCGTTCCTCGCCTCGCCTCGCGCGAGCTGGATCGCCGGCACCAGCGTCGTCGTGGACGGCTGCCAGAGCCGGTCGTTCTGAAGCTGTTCGCCGTCAAGGGCCGGCTCCAGCCGGCCCGTCCCCCGATTGCGCCACTCTTGCCGGCGCCGGGGCCCGTGGGGGCCGGCCTTGGCCGGCCCGTCCGCTCGTTGCGACGCAGGTCGCGGCACCGAGGCCGGCGGCGCGGCCGGTGGCCCAGGCCCACGCGAAGTTGTGGCCGCCGATCGGGCCGAACGCGTCCAGCAGTTCCCCGCAGAGAAACAGCCCGGGATGCCGGCGGCTCTCAAGCGTGCCCGGGTGCACCTGGTCGAGCGCCACGCCTCCACCCGTCACTTCCGCCGTCCGATAGCCTTCGTCGCCGGTCCAGGGCAGCTCGTACGCCGTCAGGGTATCGACGAGCGCCGCGCGTTCGTGGCGGCGCAGCTGATCGGCGCGCCGCTCCGGCGGGCTGCCGGCGTCCTGCACGAGCCGTTCGGCGAGCCGATGGGGCAGGTGCCGTGCGACGGTCGTCACCACCAGCCCGGTAGACGACGAGAGCAGCCGTTTCCATTCGTCAGCCGTCAGCACCGTCCAGGCCACGCGGAAGACCGCAGGCGGTTCGGTGGCACGCTGCGCCATCCGGCTGCGCACGGCGACGTGCGACAGGTCGAGGATGGCCGGACCGCTGTAGCCGCGGTGCGTGAACAGGAAGCCGCCGGCCGCCTTCCTCGTCTTTCCCTGCCACGTGGCGTTCACCGTCACCGGGAGCGACACGCCGGAGAGCGTGGCGTGGGCGGCTGGTTCTGCCGTGAGCGGCGTGAGCGCAGCGTACGTGCCGTGTACGCGGTGGCCGAGTGCCGCTGCCAGACGGATGCCACCGCCGTCGCTGCCCGTGGCCGGCACGGACAGCCCGCCCGTCGCGAGCACGACGGCGGAGGCACGGATCGCGCCGCGGGATGTCGCCACGTTCCACCCGTCGGCAGCAGGGCGGAGTCCGGTCAATGACGTGTCGTACTGCACGTGGACGCCACGCCGCTCGGCGAGCGCGACCAGCCCGTCGCGCACGTCGCGCGCGCGGTGCGATGCGGGAAACCACTTGCCCGTGGCCTCCTCCAGCGCCAGTTGAACACCGACGTCGCGCTCGAAGAACTCGCGCTGCGCCTGAAGGGGCCAGGCGCGGAGCATCCCGCGCAGCAGGTGTGCCGGGGAGTCGGTGACGAAGCGGTCCGGTTCGAGCGCCTGCGGCAGGATGTTGCACCGCCCGCCGCCGCTGATCAGGATCTTGCGTCCGCCGTCGCGCGTGCGTTCGAGGAGGAGCACGGGTGCGCCGGATGCTGCTGCGAAGATGGCTGCGACGAGTCCGGCGGCGCCGGCGCCGACGACGACGATGGGATCGGTGCTTTGCGAGGGATGCTCCGTCAGGATGGCCGCCTGCGTTGCCCCGCGAGCAGTGCCTCGGTCCGCTCGCTCAGGTCATCGAGGCCGCTTGCGTCGGCGCCGATGCTGCGTGGTTGGCGCGGCGGATCACAGCCAGCCCCAGGAGCCCCGGCAGGCGTGCTCTGCTTCTCGGTCATGACGACGTACATGGTAGCGCTCTACGGAATCGGCCGGGCCAGGAAGACCTCGCGGTCCCACGGGTCGATGGCGCCGGTCGCCGCGAGGCCGG
>Ga0194132_10003746_pt1 | contig 26669 bp, 29 predicted proteins | sample TA2KigOf80mmetaG_FD_148612 | JGI IMG/M metagenome (GOLD analysis project Ga0194132, IMG submission 148612) | Freshwater microbial communities from Lake Tanganyika, Tanzania - TA2015054 Kigoma Offshore 80m | ecosystem: Environmental > Aquatic > Freshwater > Lake | place: Tanzania: Lake... | reverse complement strand
AAGTAGACGGTTAAGGCCGTCTACAAACGCCCCTGAGGGCGGAGACTTTGAGCCGGCTCTTAGCCGGAACCAGGACTTTCAGTCCGTTATCCGATGCCACCGCCTTTTAGGCGGTGGTTGTTCACTTCGCGCATTGAGGCCTTATTCGGTCCGGGCAGCGGCAGCGAAGCGGGCGTGCCGGGCGTGGCGCGGGAAATCGAAGGCGCCGTCGACGACGAAGACGTCGCCCATCTGCGCGACATGGCCTCCGAGGTGCCGGTCATCCGCATGGGCCACCAGATGCTCGTGCGCGCGCTTGAGAGCCGCGCCTCCGACGTGCACATCGAGCCGTTCGAGAACCAACTCAAGATTCGCTACCGCATCGACGGTATCTTGCACGAGGTCGAATCGCCGCCGAAGCAGTTAAAAGCGGCGGTGATCTCGCGCCTAAAAATTCTCGCGCAGTTGAACATCGCCGAGCGCCGCCTGCCGCAGGATGGCCGGATCAAGATTCGCCTCGCCGGCAAGGACGTCGACATGCGTATCGCGACGGTGCCAACGCTCTACGGCGAGAGCGTGGTGATCCGTTTGCTCGAGCGCTCGCAGATTTTTACCCAACTCGATTCCTTGGGATTCCCGCCGACGTTACTGCAGCAGTTCAACGACATGATCGCCAAGCCGCACGGCATGATTCTGGTCACGGGACCCACCGGCAGCGGTAAGACGACAACGCTTTACGGTGCGCTGGAAAAGATCAACGACCCGGGCAAGAAAATCATCACCATTGAAGATCCGGTGGAATACCAGTTGTCGGGCGTCAATCAAATCCAAGTCAAGCCGCAGATCGGCTTGACCTTCGCCAATGGCTTGCGCTCGATTGTGCGCCAGGATCCCGATGTCATCATGGTCGGCGAAATCCGCGACGCCGAGACGGCGGAGATCGCCGTGCAAGCGGCGCTCACCGGTCACCTGGTGTTCTCGACCCTGCATACCAATGACGCCGCCGGCGCGATCTCGCGGCTTTTGGAAATGGGCGTGCAGGACTATCTTTTGGCGTCGTCCTTGTTGGGCGTGTTGGCGCAACGTTTGGTGCGCCGGCTCTGCCCGCGCTGTCGCAAGGAAGTGCCGTTTGCCGGCGTCGATAGCCGCGACTTCGAGTTGAAGCAGCAGTTTGGCAACGGCAACGCCGTCATGTGGGAACCGGGCGGTTGTGAAAATTGCAGCGGCACCGGCTACCTAGGCCGCATTGGCATCTATGAATTGCTGCCCGCGACCGCCGAGATCTGCAGAATCGTTGTTCAGCGCGCCGATGCCGGCTCGATCCGCAATTTGGCCATACAGCAAGGCATGCGGCCTTTGCGCGACGATGGTTGGGACAAGGTCGCGCAGGGCGTGACGACCCTGGCAGAGGTGCTGCGCGTGACGCGGGAAGAAGTGTAGGAACACTTGGAGTGATGGAGTACTGGAATATTGGGTTTCGTGCCTTGTCAGTCGCGTTATTCGACTTAGTCACATCCGACACCCAACACTCCAACACTCCAGCACGCCATCACCCCGCGAAACGAAGTTTGCAAAGAGTCCTGCGCTGAGCTCCGCCATGGCTTTTTCCCAATACCGGGCCGCCGACCAGGGCGGCAAGATCGTCGAAGGCATCATGGAAGCCGAGGTGGAGCAGAGCGTCGTGTCGCGCCTGCGCGAAATGGGCTGCGTGCCGCTGCGCATCACCTTGCCGCGCGAAGGCGCGCTCGCCGGACACGAGGCGCGGGCGCCGCTTTTCAAGCGCAACAAGATCACCCAGACCGAGCTTTTGCAGTTTACCCAGGAGCTCAGCACGCTGCTCGCCGCCGGCCTGCCACTCGACCGCAGTTTGTCGATTCTCGGCAGCCTGATCGAAGGCGAGCACTTTACCCGGGTCATGCGCACGCTCTTGGAAGCGGTGCGCGCCGGCAAGTCGCTGGCGGCGTCCATGGGCGAGCACCCCGACGTCTTTCCAAAGATTTACGTGAACATGATTCGCGCCGGTGAAGCGGGCGGCATCTTGGACGCCGTGCTGCGCTATCTGGTCGAATACCTGGAACGTTCGCTGGCGTTGAAAGAGGACTTGAAATCGGCGTTGATCTATCCGGTGATCTTGGCCGGCGCCGCCGGCCTGTCCTTGACGGTGTTGTTTGTTTACGTCATTCCCAAGTTTTCGGTGATTTTTAAGGATGTCGGCCAGGCGCTCCCTTGGATTACCAAGGTCGTGCTCGACTTCAGCCAACTGTTGACCCACTATGGCTGGTTTATTCTGGCGGGCCTGATTGTGCTGGTGGTCTTTGGCGTTTACTATCTGCGCACGCCCGAGGGGCGCGGCGAGTGGGACCGGCTGAGTTTGCGGTTGCCACTGCTGGGCGAGCTCGTGCGCAAGTTCGAAACCGCGCGTTTCTCGCGCACCTTGGCGGCGTTGTTGCGCGGCGGTGTGCCGCTGCTCGAGGCGCTCGGCACGGTGCAAGGAGTGATCGGCAACACTTTGCTATCGCGGGCCATCAGCCAAGTGCAGGTGCGCGTGCGTGAGGGCAAGGGAATGGCGCGGCCGCTGGGCGACAGCGGACTTTTCCCAACCTTGGCCTTGAGTATGATTTCGGTGGGCGAAGAGACCGGCAAGCTCGAAACCATGCTCAACGAAGTGGCGGAACACTATGACCAGGACGTCAAACGCACCACCAAACGGCTGACGTCGATCCTTGAGCCGGCGCTGATTCTCACCATGGGTCTGATCATTGGCGTGGTGGTGATCTCGATGTTGTTGGCGATTTTTAGTATCAATGATTTACCATTCTAAGTTTATGAAATTTACCCGAAGCAATAGTGGTTTTACCCTCGTCGAACTACTGGTCGTGATGATCATCATCGGTCTTTTGGCGGCCCTGGTGGGTCCGCGCTTCATCCGGCAGGAGGAAAAGGCCAAGATCAAGGCGGCCAAGGCGCAGATCGAGCTGCTGGGCACGGCGCTCGACACATTTCGCCTCGACATTGGCCGTTATCCAACCAGCGAAGAGGGCCTCGACGCGCTGGTGCGCAAACCCGGCAGTGTCGACAAGTGGGATGGGCCTTACTTGAAAAAAGACATGCCGCTCGATCCTTGGGGCAAAGCCTACGTTTACAAGAGCCCCGGCGATCATGGCGCATTCGATCTGCTTTCCTATGGCGCCGATGGCACCGCCGGCGGTGATGGCGATAATCGCGATGTTACGAGTTGGGAAAAATAGCGATGGCTTTTCGCTGATCGAGCTGATCCTGGTTTTGGTACTTCTGGGGATCAGCAGTGTCATTGCTGTGCCCGCCATTGAGCGGGGGCTAAAAAGTCGCGAAGCGCGCCAAACCGCCGTCACTCTTGCAGCCGTGGCGCGCGATTCGAGCGATCGCGCCCGTACCGAAGGCTATCCGCAGCAGTTGACCCTCAATCTCGCCAGCAACTCCTATGTTGGGCCCTCCGGGCAAGAAGTGTCGTTGGCGGCCAACCTGAGGTTCATCGACGTCCAAGGCGGTGAGACGACCGAGCGCGACCTGCGCCAATTTCTGTTTTTTCCCAACGGCAGTAACTTGGGCGGCACGATTCGCGTCGGCGGCGATGGCGCCGCCTATTCGGTGCGCTTGCACCCGCTCACCGGCCGGGTCGAAGTGCTGCACGATGAGCGCTCATGAAAACGAGCCGTGGATATCAGAGCGCCGGCGGCTTCACGTTGCTCGAAGTGCTGGTGGCCATGACCATCGTCGGCATCGGCGTGGTGACTCTGCTCGAAGTGTTTTCACTGGGCTTGCGATTGGGTTCAAAGAGCACCGTGCAGACCGAGGCCCTGGCTTACGGTCGCTTGATCATGGACAACGTCTTGGCCAAATCGAAAATGGAAGACGGCGGCGAGCAGGGCACCTACCAAGAAAAAGGCCGTTGGAAGCTGCAGGTGCAGACCTTGCGCGAGCCGACACCGTCGCTCAATCTCGGCTCAAACTTGGAACTTAAAGAGGTTGCCCTCGAGCTATCCGTCGACGACGGTGGCCGCGAGCGGCGCGTTGAGCTCAAAACCTTGCGCCTGGTGCGTAAGAAGCCGTAGAGTCATGAGGCTTTCGCAAAAATTGGCGAGCCGCACGGGCTTCACCTTGATCGAGGTGATGCTGGCGCTCTCGCTATTTGCGCTGCTGGGCGTGGTGCTCTACGCTGCCATGTCGCTGGGCCAAGGAGCTGCGAAAAAGACCGAAGCCGTATTTGAAAAGAATCAGCACCTGCGTTCAGTGATGGATCTGTTGGGGAGCTACATTCGCTCGTCGTATCCACTACGACCAGCGCCCCAGGATGCTTCCATTTATTACCAAGGCGAGGAAAAAGAGCTGAGTTTCATTTCGGCCTATTCCGTCGCCATGGGCGGCCGCGGCATGGCCAAGATCAACCTGCGCTTTGATCGCGAAGGCGAGGGCCCGGGTGGTGCTTTAACATTGGAAGAGGAGCTGCCGGCGAACGCCGATGGCGGTGCCGGCGCTTACCGTAACTCATTTACTCTGCGGGAGGGAGTTTCGGATTTTCGCCTCGCCTATCTCGACCCACAGCTCGACAAAGAGGACTGGGCTGAGAAGTGGGACGGCAAAGAGAAACTCGTTTAGTCGAGCTAAATCGGCCGCTTGCTGACATTGATCGATATCCGGAAACGGAGTATGGTGATTCGATTTCGGGTTTGTCAGAATTTCCCAACGTGAGGCACGCGTGAACGTAAACCAACTATCCATCGAAAAAGTCCAAGAAATTCTCCGCACCGAAAAATACGTTTGCGACCGGTCTTTGGCAACGGTCGTTTATCTTTCGCTGGTGATGGGCAAGCCGCTGCTTTTGGAAGGTGAAGCCGGCGTCGGGAAAACCGAGATCGCCAAGGTGCTGTCGAAGGTGCTGGGCGCCAAGTTGATTCGTTTGCAGTGCTACGAAGGGCTCGACGCCAACACGGCGCTCTACGAGTGGAACTATCCGAAGCAGATGCTGCACATCAAGCTCGAAGAGATCGAAAAAGGCGACAAGCAAAAAGTCGAAACCGAGATCTTTACCGAAGACTATCTGGTGAAACGACCGCTCCTCGAAGCGATCCAGACCAGCGGCACCAATCCGCCGGTGTTGTTGATCGACGAGATCGATCGCGCCGATATGGAGTTTGAAGCGTTCCTGCTCGAAGTGCTTTCCGATTTTCAGATCACGATTCCCGAATTGGGCACCATCGCGGCCAAGCATCGGCCGTACGTTTTTCTGACCTCGAACCGGACGCGGGAAATTCATGACGCGCTCAAGCGCCGCTGCTTGTATCATTGGATCGAGTACCCGAGCTTCGAGAAGGAATACGAAATTATCACGACCAAGTTCCCCGAAGTCGAGGGCAACATGGCCAAGCAGATCTGCGCCTTCATGCAAAAAGTCCGCGAGATGAACTTCTACAAGCGGCCGGGGGTGGCGGAGACTTTGGACTGGGCGTCGGCGTTGATTGCGCTCAATCGCAAGAGCCTCGACGATCAGAGCGTGGTGGAGACGATGGGCTGCGTTTTTAAATATCGTGAAGACTTGCACCACCTGCGCGAACAAGTGGAGAATAAGCAGTTGAATTTGGATACATTGTTGAGAATGTCGCCGGAGTTGGTGAGTTAGTTTTCTATTGAGTCATGGAAATCACTCCTGAACAGATCGCCGCGGCCGTCAGCGGCGTTTCCTCCGTGCGCGGCCACGGCACGCTGCCCAACATGATGGCCTTTGGGCGGGCGCTGAAGCAGCTCGGCGTCAAAGTCAGCTTGAGCCAGGTGCTCGACGCGGCGCGCTCGTCCGATCTTGTCGACATTGCTGAGCGAGACGACTTTCGCGCGCTATTGCGCTCCAATCTGATTTCACAAAAGGAAGATTTCCCGGTTTTTGATACGCTGTTCGATTGCTTCTGGCGCGAGCAGGCCTACGAGCGCGTGCAGATGGAGACCATGGAGATTCAGGGGACGCCGACCGAGTCACAGGCTTCCGAGGGTGGCGACGAAGAGGGTGGCTTGGAGGAGGCCTTGGCTGAAGCCATGGCGCAGGAAAATATTCCGCTAGAAAACCTCGACGAGTTTTCCGTGCCCACCTATAGCGCCCAGGAGCTGATGAATCGCAAGGACTTCAGCGAGATGGGCGTCGAAGAGAGCCGCGCCATTGCCCGGGCGATTTTGTTGATTGCGACCAAAATCGCCACGCAGATCAGCCGGCGGAAAAAAGTCGGCAGCAAGGGCGACACCGTGGACCCGCGCTCGACCATGCGCAAGAGCATGAAATACGGCGGCGAAGTCGTCCAACTGGTCAATCGCAAACGACGCATCAAGAAAACCAAAGTGATCTTGCTCTGCGACGTCAGCGGCTCGATGGATTGCTACAGCCGTTTTTTGATCCAGTTCATGTACGGTCTGCAAAATGAGCTGTGGGGCGTCGAGACGTTTGTCTTTAGCACGTCGCTGTCGCGCATTACCCATTTGATCCGCACCAAAAATATCGTTGACGCCCTGGAAAAAATCTCCGGCAGCATACTCGGTTGGTCGGGCGGCACCAACATCGGCCGCTCGCTGCACACGTTCAACCGCCAATTTGCCCCGAGCATGGTCAGTGCCCGCACAGTAGTGGTGATCATCAGCGACGGGTGGGATCGCGGCGACGTCAGCCTGCTGGAGCGCGAGATGCAGGACATCAAGCGGCGCGCCAAGAAGATTATCTGGCTCAATCCGCTGCTCGCGAGCGACAACTATGAGCCGCTGTGCAAAGGCATGCAGGCGGCGCTGCCGTATCTCGATTTGTTTTTGTCGGTGCACAACGTGAACAGTCTCGTCGCCCTTGGGCGGACGTTGCAGAAGATGGTTGCGTAATAGTTGAAAATGGACAATGGAAAATTGAAAATGGCGGATCGGAGTTTCAGCGATCCTCAATCTTCCATCCTCCATCCGCAAATTTGAACGGAGGTGACCCATGGCTGGTCCTGGCGCTTGTTATACCGGTGAAGATCTCGACGGCAAGAAAAAAGATACCGTCTATCACCAAGTCAAAGAGTTTCTTGACAAGGGCGAGACTTTGGCGGTGGCGACCATCGTGTCGACCAAGGGTTCGACGCCGCGCGAAGTGGGCGCCAAGATGGTGGTGACCGCCTGGGGTGAAATCCTCGGCACCATCGGCGGCGGCTGCGGTGAAGCGGACGTCAAGCGCGAGGCCATCGAAGTCATCCGTACGCGCAAGCCGCGCACCGTGCGCGTCGATTTGCTCGACGACATTTCGTCGGATAGCCCGGCGGTGTGCGGCGGCATTATGAATGTTTTCATTGACCCGTGGTGGAAGGAGCGCGATCAGGAGGCGGCGGGCGCAAAATGAGTTCGCTTTCCGAAGAGCTGGTACAGATCAACGAGCAGGGCGCCGCCGCGGTGCTCGCGACCGTCGTTGAAGTCGAGGGCAAGTTTGCCGTCGAGGCTGGTGCCAAGTGTCTGGTGCGCGACGGCCAGGCGCGCGTGCATACGATTGGCGACGCTAAGATCGTTCAGGCGATCGTTGTTGAAAGCGAAAAACATCTGCGCGCGGAAAAATCCCAGCTCGTCGAGCTCAAAATTCCTGGCAGTGAAGGCAAGCTCGAAGTGTTTTTTGAAGTCATGCCCGAGCCGCCGCGGTTGATTGTCGTCGGCGCCGGTCACATCGCCGTGCCGCTGGTGCAAATGGCCAAGGTTCTCGACTTCCATGTCACGGTGACCGACGATCGCATCGCCTTTGCCAATCGCGAGCGTTTCCCCGACGCGGATCAAGTTCTGGTCGGCGACATGGCACAGATGTTAAAAGACATGACCATCTCGCCGGCTTGTTACATCGTGCTGATCACCCGCGGCCATGCCTACGACGAGCCCTGCCTGCGCGTGATCATGCACAGCCAGGCGAAATATATCGGCATGATCGGCAGCAAGCGGCGCATCAAAGCCTGTTTCCAACGCTTTCGTGACGAAGACAAGGTTGGTGAGGAAGCGATCGAACGCATCTACGCGCCCATCGGCCTCGATATTGGCACGGAGACTCCGGCGGAGATTGCATTGTCGATTCTCGGTGAAGTGATCAAAGTGCGGCGCGGCGGCAAGGCGGCGTCGCTGTCGGGTCATTAGATTGCAGCGACGATGAACCTCAAATTGACCGGCACGGTGTTCTCCGATCTCGGCCGAGCGTCGGTTTTCATGGCGCTGGATTGGGTGCAACAGGCGCTGCTGCAGACTCTGGGCTACGCGCCCTTTCCCGCGACCCTGAACCTGCGTCCGCGCACGGAAGATGACGCGCTGATTTGGCAACGCGCGCAGAAAGAAATAACCGGAGTCGAGCTGCCGACCGAGGCGGGAGCGTGCAGCGCGCAGATTTTTCTGGTCGATATCACGCGTCCGGTTTTGATGGGCAATCGCTCGGTGCGCGGCGCGATATTGTTGCCGGCAGTCTCTGACTATCCCGCCGACAAGATCGAAGTGGTTGCGCCGGTGCGGCTGAAAGATAAGTTTAGAGTGAACGACGGCGATCAATTGACCCTGGAATTTGTCCAATAACCCAAGGGTGTTTCGTCTGCCGGGTGTTGACCCAGCAGACGACCAAAGGGGATGCTCGCCCCTTTTGAAACCCTATTTGATGGAGCCCGCAGCAAGCTGCGGGGAATATTAGATTGAATCAAAAGAAACGACTGATTATCGCCGTGTCCGGCGCCACCGGCGCGATCTACGGCGTGCGCATGCTGGAAATCCTCTCGAAGGTCGATGACATCGAAACCCATTTGGTGTTAAGCAAGGCCGGCAAGATGACCATCCAGGTCGAGACGCCCTATTCCGTCAAAGACGTCGAGGCGATGGCCGACGTGGTTCATGACATCAACAACGTCGGTGCGAGTATTTCGAGCGGCTCGTTTCGCACCGCCGGCATGGTGATCGCGCCCTGCTCGATGAAATCGATGGGCGGCATTGCCCATTCTCTAGGCGGCGATCTTTTGGTCCGCGCCGCCGACGTGGTGCTCAAGGAGCGCAAGAAGCTGGTTGTCGTGGTACGCGAAACCCCGCTGCATTTGGGCCACTTGCAAGCGATGGTGACGCTAACGCAAATGGGCGCGGTGATCTTTCCACCGGTGCCGGCGTTCTATCATCGGCCCAAGACGCTCGACGATGTGATCAATCAAACTGTCGCGCGCATTCTCGATCAGTTCGATATCGATGTGTCGTTGTTCCACCGCTGGGACGACGACGGCATGAGCCGCCACCCGGACGCGGGCAAGACGACGACGATCGACGTGGCCAAGGCGCGGCGCGCCGCCAAGAAGCGCTGATCCATTCTTGCCGATGCAGCGAAGAGGAGCTCAGCACTTTCCCAGGACGCCGTCGGCGAATTTGACACCAAGCCGCAACCAGGAACTCTAAACGCGGAACTCGAAACGACTTCGCTATGCCAGCGCGCAGGGTGCGTAAAGCCCTCACCAAAACCCAGCAACGCAAAAAAGAACACCTCGAAATTTGCCTCGATACCGAGCGCGTCACCGGTCCATCGCGCACCGGATTGGATCGCTATTACTTCGTTCACAACGCGCTCCCCGAGCTCGATATCGACGAGCTCGATCTATCGACGAGCTTTCTCGGCAAACGGCTGCGCGCGCCGATCTTGATTTCATCGATGACCGGCGGCTTCGACCTGGCGCGCAAGGTCAATCGCAATTTGGCGGCCGCCGCGCAAGCCTTGGGCATCGGCATGGGTGTGGGCTCGCAGCGCGTTGCCATCGAAGAGCCGTCGGCAGTGAGCTCGTTTCAGGTGCGCGACGTCGCGCCGGATATTTTGCTCTGCAGCAATCTCGGCGCGGTGCAGTTGAACTACGGCTACGGCATCGAGCAGTGCCGGCGCGCAGTGGCAATGATCGGCGCCGACGCGCTGATTTTTCATTTGAACGTGTTGCAGGAGGCCGTCCAGCCCGAAGGTAATCGAAATTTTAAGGGCCTGGTCGACAAGATCGCTACCGTATGCCTTGAAATCGAAGTGCCCGTGATAGCCAAAGAGGTCGGCAACGGCATTGCGGTCGACGTGGCGTGCCGTTTGGTTCAGGCGGGTGTTAGAGCGATCGATGTCGCCGGCAAGGGCGGCACATCGTGGTCGGCCGTCGAAGCGCAGCGCGCCGCCCAAGCAGGCCAACGCGCGGACACGAGCTTTGCCGACTGGGGCATTCCGACGGAAGAAGCGCTGGTGTCGATTCGCCAAGCCATGCCGGAGATTCCCCTCGTCGCTTCAGGCGGCATCCGCACCGGCGTCGACATCGCCAAAGCCATCGCGTTGGGCGCTGACATCGGCGCCTTCGGACAACCGCTGCTAGCCGCAGCGATCGAATCCGCAGATGCGGTGATCGAAGCGATCAGCAAAGTCATTCACGAGCTCAAAGTCAGTATGCTGTGCGTCGGCGCGCGCGATCTCACCGCGCTGCGGCGCGCGCCGCTGACGAGAAGATAATTCAGCGCGCCCGCTAGGCGATCGGCGCATTTGCCCCTGAAAAGGGCAAATCCACCGGTCGATTTCCCCCAGGCGCTTTGCCGATGGCTCCACGCAAACTCTCATGTGTGCGACCTTGGTCTTAGCTAAGCCCCTGATGTTTCAACGGTAATTCCCGCCGCCGGACTTTGTTCCAGACATCATCTAGGGCTTGGCACTGGCAAAATTGCGCTGGGCGTGTTTTGCGTCCTGGGCTACGCGCTGACTCAGCTTTTGGCGCCCTGGCCGTTGAAGCTGATCATCGACAGCGTGCTCTTGGAAAAGCCGTTGCCGGCGCTGCTGAATGGCATGGGAGGCTTGGGCGATCTTATTTTGGGCGACCGCGTGTTCGCCGTGATTGTGCTTTCTCTGAGCATCGTCGCCATCGCTATTTTGGGCGGGGTGTTTTCTTATTCCCATGTCTATCTCACCTCGCGCATCGGCTACGAGCTGGTACACCGGCTGCGCGCGATCTGTTCAATCATCTGCCGCGGCGCAAGCGCGCGCCCACGACTTTATCATGGCGCTGCCGGAGAAGTACGACACGGTTTTGGGCGAGCGCGGCGCGACATTGTCGGGCGGCCAGCGTCAACGGTTGGCACTCTGCTTGGGTCAAGACCCGCCCGACGAAAGCTTTTTTCTGACGCGGAAGGTGGTAACCTGGATCATTAACGCGATCGAGGCGAACCCATGTCGGATGCGCTCAAACAACAGGTGTACGACTACTTGAAAAGCCATAACACGATGACGTTAGCAACCAGCTCTGGCGATATGCCTTGGGCCTCGACAGTATTTTACGCCAGCGACGAGCTCAGGCTCTATTTCTTTTCGGCGCCCGAGTCGCGCCATTGCCAGAACTTTACAAGCAACGGGCGCGTGGCGGTGACGATTCAGGAAGACTATGGCGATTGGCGCGAGATCAAAGGCGTTCAGCTCGAAGGGCGCGTTGATTTGGTCGACGGCATTTTGGAGAAAACCAAAGCGATGGCGATCTACGCGCGCAAATATCCCGACGTGATCAAGCTCTTCAGCGACCCCAACAGCGGGGTCTTCTACAAAGCTTTCCTCAAAGTCAAATTTTACTGCGTGACGCCCGAGAAGCTTTTCTACATTGACAACGCCCAAGGTTTCGGCAAGCGCCAGGAGCTGGTTTTGAGCTAGTGATCGACGGGCTGCTGTCGCTCCTTCGGTCGCGGATTTTGTCTTTGTCGCAAAGCAGGTTATAAAACTTCTATGAGTGTGAAAGAGGCAAGGGGACCAATTCTTCGCTGGGCCGTGTTGGCTGCGCTCTGGGCTTGGATCGCCACGGCGGGTGCACCAGATGCGTACGCCGCCGCCAGCACGACGGTAGTCCCAATGCCCAATGTCGGCGTTTCGCCGGGAACGGTGGCCGGCAGCAAACCTTTAACGCTTGAGGAGGCCGTGCGGATTGGCTTGGACAACCATTCCAGGATCAAATCCGCTGGCTTTCAGACTTTCGCCCAAGACGCCATCGTGAAGCAGCGCATGTCGGCCTACTATCCGGTCGTGACGTTCGATAACGGGTTTACTAACAGAGGTGGTAAGGCCACCCAGACCTCCGATTCGCTCTCGAGCCGGATCGGCTTTGACATGACCCTCTACAATTTTGGCAAACGCGAAGGCACCGTGCAGGCGGCGCGTGAGACCCTCGATGCGCGCCAGTTTTTCTACCAAGCGACATCCAACGACATCGCCCTCCTGGTAAAGCAGTCCTACTATCGGGTATTGCAGCGCAACGCCCTATTGAACGTCAACGACGATACGGTAAAAAATCGTGCCGCTACTCTCAAGCAAACCCAGAGTTTCTACGAAGTGGGCACCCGGCCGCGCAGCGACGTGACGCAGGCGCAGGCCAACCTTTTCACCGCACAGGCGCGCTTGATCCAGGCGCGTAAAGATGTCGATGTCGCTTGGGCAGAGCTGCGCAACGCCATGGGGGTGGATGAGCTCGCTAAGCAACCGCTTGCCGAAGATTTATCGCTGGCGCCGTTTCCACTGAAGCTGGAGCAGGCCAAAGAGGAGGCGTTCGCCCATCGACCGGAGCTCTTGCAGTTTAGCGCTGACCTACGGGCGCGCGATCAATTGATCGCCGTGGCGCGCCGCAACCACCTGCCGGATTTTACCTTTAACTCAAGCTATGGGTGGAACGGCAGCAACAGCGGCGCAGATCTATTTCCGCTGCAGCCCAACTGGAGTGTCGGCTTAAATTTCAATATCCCGCTCTTCAACGGTTTTCAGACGACCTACAAGTTGCAGGAAGAGCTGGCCAACCATGGCTCGACCAAAGAGCAACTGCGCGCGCAGCGCCAGCAAGTAGCCTTGGAGGTCGAGACCAATTACCTCAACTTGGTCGCGCTGCGCGATGTCGTCAATGCCAACGAAGCCGCGGTATTGGCGGGAAAGCAAAACCTGGAACTGCAGGAAGCTCGCTATCAGGTGGGCTATGCAACCATCGTCGACGTGACCACGGCCCAGGTGACGTTGACGACGGCGCAAATCGATCATGTGAACTCGATCATCGATTATAAACTGGCGGTGGCACAGGTGATCAACGCGATTGGCCGCCAGTAGACGGAATAGTTTTTCGATCGTCTGATAAGAAAGAGGCTCAATGTCGCAGCTATTAGGCAATGAACTGACCGAGGCGCTGCTGCGGCGCCTAAGCGGTGCTGAAGTAAGCGCCCACGAGGGCAAGATCATTCCGATCTTTACCATCGATGAGGCCGGCTGGGCGCACCCGGCGCTGCTTTCCTATTACGAGATTGTCGCCAAGGGACGCTCGCTACTGGATATGGCACTGTGGAAAGACAGCACCACTGCGAGGAACCTGAGAAACGCCGGCAAAGTCACGCTGCTGATTTCCGACCATGCCGTGAACTATTACCTCAAGGGCACCGTGCACCAGCTGGAATACGAGATGACCGGCGCGCCCCAGGTGTCACGCTTTCAAGTGCAGTTGACCCAAGTCATCGAAGATCAGGAGCCCAATGCAGAGATCACCACCGGTCTGACCTATCGGCGTATGACGCAGCGCGACCCCAATGACTTTGCGTCGAAAGTTTTGCGCCTGCTGCGCGGAGAAGTATGAAGTTTAAGAAGACCATCATCGCGGCAGTCCTGCTCTTGGCGGCCGGCGGCGCCGGCTACGCTTACTGGACCATGAACGCTGCTCCCAAGGAGCCGCCATATTTGACCGCGCCGGTAAGCCGCGGCAACGTGCGTCAAGTGGTATCGTCGACGGGCACTTTGCAAGCGGTGGTGACCGTTCAAGTCGGCACCCAGGTCTCCGGCACCATCGAGAAGCTCAATGCTGACTTCAACAGCAAAGTAAAAGCCGGCCAAGTAGTGGCCCAGCTGAATCAAGATAAATTCAAGGCTTCGGTGGATCAGGCCAAGGCGAATGTGTTGTCAGCGCAAGCAACCCATGCACGAAACAAAGTTACTGCCGCTGACACGCTGCGCACTCTCGAGCGCAACCGAGAATTGCGCAAGCGCGACGTCATGGCGCAGAGCGAGCTCGACGCTTCGCAAACCGCTTACGACGCGGCGATGGCGCAACTGCAGGTGAGTCAAGCGCAGATCAGCCAGGCCCAGGCGGCGCTCAACCAAACCACCGTCGATCTCAATAACACGGTGATTAAGTCGCCGGTGGACGGTTTGGTGATCTCGCGCAACGTTGACGTCGGCCAGACGGTGGCCGCCTCGTTGTCGGCGCCGACGCTGTTTAGCATCGCCAACGATCTCACCAGGATGGAAGTGCACACCAACGTCGACGAAGCCGACGTGGGCAATATCCGCGAAGGGCAAGACGTGACTTTTACGGTCGATGCCCATGCGCAGCGGCGCTTTCGCGGCAAGGTGCACCAGGTGCGCAACGCACCGCAGGTAGTCCAGAGTGTGGTGACGTACATCGCGGTAGTGCGGATCAACAACAAGGAACTTTTGCTCAAGCCCGGTATGACCGCCAATGTGCAGTTTCTCGTGGCACAAAAGGAAGACACACTGACGATTCCTAACATCGCGCTGCGCTTCCGGCCATCGGAAGAGAAAGATGCGGCGCAAGATTTGCTGAAACAGGAGCAGCAGCGAGTCGGCGGCCGCATCTCGCAGCGGCGCACCAGCCGCGGCGGCGGCAGCGGTACCGGCGGCGGCGAGGGGCGGCGCGTGCGCGACGTGAAGGTCTATGTGCTGAAAGACGGCAAGGCGCAGCCGCTGGACGTCAAGGTCGGCATCACCGACGGGTCGAAGACCGAGGTGGTTGAAGGGCCGCTCGACGAAAACGCCAAAGTCATCATCGGCTTGGGCAGCACCGGGACCCAAGCGCAGGGCGGTGTGACCAACCCCTTTCAGGCGCAGCCGCCGCGCTTCCGATGAGCCAGGTCATTCGCGTCGAGAATCTGTTTAAGACTTACCACATGGGCGACGTCGAAGTGCACGCCCTGCGCGGCATCTATCTGACCATCGAGCGCGGCGAGTTTGTCGCGGTCATGGGCTCTTCGGGTTCGGGCAAATCGACGTTCATGAATATTCTGGGCTGCCTCGATCGACCCACCAGCGGCAAATATTGGCTTGAGAGCGAAGAGGTCGGGGCGTTGAGTGCCGACGATTGGGCGCATATTCGCAACAAACGGATCGGTTTCGTGTTTCAAGGATTCAATCTTTTGCCGCGCACCACGGCGCTGGAAAACGTCGAGCTGCCGATGATGTACAACGGCTACGCCAGCAAAGAGCGACATCAGCGCGCGGTGGAAGTTTTAGAACTGGTCGGGCTCGGCGAGCGGCTCGACCATACGCCCAACCGGCTCTCGGGTGGCCAGCAACAGCGCGTTGCCATCGCCCGCTCGCTGGTGAACAAGCCGTCTTTGATCCTCGCCGACGAACCCACCGGCAACCTTGACACCGTGACCAGCAACGAGATCATGGCGCTGTTTCAAAAACTGAACAACGAGCAGGGGATCACGATTATTCTTGTCACGCACGAGACCGACATCGCCGAGCACGCAAGAAGACAGATCGTCTTTCGCGACGGCCAGGTGATTTCGGATAAGGCCAATCAACAAGTGATGGCGCAGCTGGAGGGATAAGGGATCGTGACTCGTGCTCGTAGCTCGCTAGGGTCTGCGAACACGACCCACGAGCACGAGCCACGAATCGAGGCAACCATGCAAGCTCTCATGACATTGCGCATCGCGCTACGGGCGCTAGCGCGCAACAAGCTGCGCGCGTTCCTAACCATGCTGGGGATCATTATTGGCGTCGGCGCGGTGATCGCCATGGTGGCCATCGGCGAAGGAGCGAAATCGACGGTGCGCCAGCAGATTGCCGCGCTGGGCACCAACGTGCTGGTGATCCTGCCCGGCAGTAACCTGCAAGGCGGCGTGCGCGCCGGCAGCGGCAACGTCAACACGTTGGTCGACGGCGATTCCAAAGCGATCGCCCGTGAGCTGCGCTCGGTCGCCTTTGCCTCGCCGGTGATGCGCCGGCAAGAGCAGTTGATTGCCGGCAACTTGAACTGGGGCACGCAAGTGCAGGGCGTGGCGCCCGAGTTTCAACAGATTCGCGACTGGGTGGTTGAATCCGGCCGCTTCTTGCATGAGGGTGACGTCGACAGCGCCGCCAAAGTCGCGCTCATCGGCCAGACCGTAGCGCGCAATCTGTTCGGCAACGAAGACCCGCTCGACGCGGTGATCCGCATCCGTAATATCCCATTTCGCATCGTCGGCACTCTCGGCTCCAAGGGGCAAACCGGCCAGGGGCAAGATCAAGACGACACGGTGATGATTCCTTATACGACGATGCAGAAGCGGCTGATGCGTATAACCTACGTCCAGAGCATCGTCGTGCGCGCGGTCAGCGCCGAGAAAGTTGGCGAAGCGCAGGAGCAGATCACGTTGCTCTTGCGCCAGCGTCATCGCGTCGCCGATGGCCGCGAAGACGATTTCACCGTGCGCAATTTATCCGACATCGCCGAAGCGGCGCAGAGCACCGCGCGGGTGATGGCGATACTGCTCGGCAGCGTCGCCGGCATTTCGCTCTTGGTCGGCGGCATCGGCATCATGAACATCATGCTGGTGTCGGTCACCGAGCGCACCCGCGAAATCGGTATCCGCATGGCCGTCGGTGCGCGCGGCAAAGACATCATGCTGCAATTTCTCGTTGAAGCCGTGGTCATGGCCGCCACCGGCGGCGTGCTCGGCATCGTGCTCGGCATCGGGACCTCGGAGCTGCTAAAAAATTGGGCGCAATGGCCGACGGTGATCGACCCGACCATCGTGGCGATCGCCTTTATCTTCTCCGGTGCCGTCGGGATTTTTTTCGGCTTCTACCCCGCCAGGAAGGCCGCGAATCTCGACCCCATCGAGGCGCTGCGTTACGAGTAATTTGTATCGATGTACTCGTGCCCGATGCAAGCTACTGGGAGGCCATTCGAAAGATCTTTCGAACCGTTGAGACACTGCCAGACACTCTAGGTCATTTCCCGCCAACACAGAATGGCGCCAAGACTTTAGTTGTGGAATTTGCTGGACAAAGGTTTCCTCCTACTCTAGAGTCGACCTCGCGATCGTGATTTCGCATCCTACCGGCGCACTGTATTACCGCTCCGGTTTTGACAACTACAGCACGTCAGTCTCGAATCGGGCAGGGAGGCCATAGACAAGGAGTGCCTATGCGGCGTGTGGGTTTGCCATTTTTCCTTTTGACGATGTTTTTTTGCTATTGCCCTCATCGGACGCCGCTTCCGCGACTCTTCCCTTTGACACCACGAGTCCGGTGATTTACGACAACGACGGCGCTGTGGAATCCGGGTACACCGATGCCTATATCATGGCGCTGGCAAGCGCCGGCATCATTAATTTGCGCGGCATCATCTCTACGAGCAGCTACGGCGAACATCCACCTTACGTTCCGCTGCCAGAGAACACAGTGCTGGGCGAGCGCCGTGAGCTCGTGGCCAAAGCTCGGCGCAGCGGTATGCGAAACATTCCCGATCCGACGGCGGGGCCAAGCATCAGTTTGAAATCACGCCGGCCGGCATCGGGCATCATCGAAGATACCGCGCCTCTTGGCACCCCGGGCAGTTGGTTGATCGTCAACGAAGCGCGCCAGGCGACGCCATCGCGGCCGTTGGTCGTGATCATGGGCGGCCAAGGCACCGCGCTTGCGGACGCGTACCTGCTGGATCATTCGATTGCCGACAAAGTGGTCGCCGTCTGGTTAGTCGGCGCTAAACGGAGCAGCAACGGCGTGCTCGATGCCTATGAGTACAACGCCTATGTTGCCTTGGAAAGGACGCTCGAGGACCATGGCCAAAGAAAACCCCCGTTATGACTACTCGCCGATCATCCGCCGGCCCAAGATCGAATGGCCCAACCACGGCCGCATCGCGCTCTGGGTGGCGCCCAACATAGAGTACTTTCATTTCGATAAACCGATTCGCGGCTCGGGCAGCAACCATGCGCCGGATGTGCCGGGCTACACGCTGCGCGATTACGGCTCGCGGGTGGGTGTCTATCGCATCATGGAGGTGCTCGACAAATATTCAATTCGCGCCAGCGTGCTGCTCAACGCGGAGGTCTGCGAACAGCACCCGCCGATCATCGAAGAGGGCAATAAAAGGAATTGGGAATGGCTCGGCCATGGCATGACCAACAGCGTTTCGATGCTCGACTACAAGCCCGACGAAGAGCTGGGGATCATTCGCAAGGTCAAGGAGATTATTACCAGATCGACCGGCAAGGCGCCCAAGGGTTGGTTGGGTCCGGGCTTGGGCGAAACCTTTGGCACCCCCGATCACTTGGCCGCGGAGGGCTTCGAATACGTCTGCGACTGGGGCAACGACGAACAGCCGACGCCCATGCGCGTGAAAAGCGGCCGCATGTTAGTGGTGCCCTACGAGCTCGGTGTCAACGACATTCGCGTTTTCATTCGCGAAAACCACACCGCGGAACAGTATTACCGAATGGTCTGCGACCACTTCGACACGCTCTACAAAGACAGCGCCAGCGGCGGGCGGGTGTTATGTTTGCCGCTGCATCCGTTCGTGATCGGCTTGCCCTATCGGATCCAGTATCTCGACAAAGCACTCGACTACATGTGCTCCCACGATGGCGTCTGGCGCACGACCGGTTGGGACATTGCCGAGTGGTACTACAAAAACTACTGGAAAGATCCGGGACCATTGCCAGCGTAGCACTGATTTCTCAAGCGCTTCACTGCTGAGTACTCTACCCTGACTACCGCGGCGTCAAAGTGTAGTACCGCACGTTCGCAAAGCTCTGGCCCTCGGGCACGGGCTCCCAGGGCAGGTCCTTGCGCTTGGCGTATAGTTCGTCCTGGGCGTGCATGAACAGCCAATATGCCTGGTCGTGCACGTAGTGGCCCAACTCTTTCAGAATCTTGGCGCGCTGGTCAGGATCCACAGTTTTGCGGCTCCTGTCGATCAACCCGTTTAACTTTTCATCGGGCTTGTGACCCTTGCGCTGGTACAGCGTCCAGCCAAGCATCGCGTCGGGATCGGCGGCGGTGCCCCAGGCTACCGAAGTCATCCCCTTGAAGTCGCCCGCGAGCCAAGTGGTTTGCAGCGCGGCGCGCTCGGTGGGTACTAGCCGCACTTTGATGCCTACTTCAGCTAACTGGCTGGCGATGACCTCGGCGATATCGCGGTCCTTGAGGAATGCGCCGCTGGTGATGCTAAACGACACCTCAAACCCATTCGGATGGCCCGCCTCCGCCAAGAGCTGCTTGGCCCTGGCCGGATTGTACGGATACGGAGCTAGTTTGGGATCATAGCCCGGCCAGGCCGAGCTGTAAGGCCCGCGTAATAGCTCGCCGTAGTTTTCCAGAATCTTCTGAACAATGGACGCGCGATCGACGGCGTAGTTCACCGCCCGGCGCACGCGCACGTCGTCAAACGGCGGCTCGGTGGTGTTGAACGGGTGGATGATCAGCCGCCCGCCCTTGAGCATCTTTAACTCCGTGTTCGGATCGCTCTGCAGCTCCTTTAGCTGCGCCAGCGATGGATCCTGAATAATCTGCACGCCGCCGGTTTTCAGCTCCGCCACCCGCGTCGCCGGGTCAGTAATCGTCCGTAGCACCAGCCGGTTCGGCTGCACGCGGCCGCGGTAATAGTCGGGATTGGCCTCCATCACCAGCCGCTGGCCGCGCACAAACTCGACGAACTTGTACGCTCCATTGCCCACCGGCTTCTTGGCGAACTCTTCGGCGCCCATCTTTTCTCTTGTTCTCTTGGGCATGATCAGCAGCAGACTCATGTTAGCCATCAGGCCGGGGCGCGGGCCATCGGTGGTGATGCGCACGGTCTGCGGGTCTACGACTTCGACGTTGGTGATGCCCGCGGTGTTGGCTTTGCGCGGTGAGCCATCCTGACGGTAGATGTCGAGCGAATATTTGACGTCCTCGGCGGTGACGAGCGTGCCGTCATGATGCTTTACGCCCTGGCGCAGCTTAAACTCCCAGCGGTTGTCCTTCACCGTCCACGACCTGGCGAGCCTGGGCGTCAGCTTGAACGGCGTGCCCTCGTACGCCGCCAGCGGTTCAAACATGTGCCGCAGCACCAGTACCGTGGCGTTGGCTGCGGAAGCCGTGCCGGGCTCCACGGACGTTGTCTCTTCAATTACTGCCAATGTCCACTGCGCCGGCACCGCCGCATGGACCGCCGGCGACGCGGCGGGCATTGCCAGCGCTACTGTCCATGCGAGTATCTTTGTTCTTCTAACCCAATGACCCATCATCGTTGCTCCTCTTCTCTGCTACTATCGTTGATAATTTGTGCGGCGTGCAAAACTTGTCGGGGGCCAGAACTCTGCTCTCTCACCACGAAGCACAGGGTTTGACTTCGCCCGCCACAGGCTGCGGTCGCGAAGTTCGGAAAAACTTACTTCTCTTATCTTTGTGCTCTTGGTGGCCTTCGTGGTGAATGTTCCCTCCGAAACTTTGCGTCTTGGCGCCTTTTGCGAGAGACATTCCGAATTTGCGGCGAACATTTCTCAATCGAACGCCGTCGGTTCGTCCACCGATGTCGTGAGCGCTTTTAGCGCCTTGTTGATGATTTCTTTGCGCAACGCCTTCTCGTCGCTCGGTCGCAGGTTGGGATCGCCCGCTACGTTGGTGATCGCCTTGCCGCGCACGATGCGCGGCGCGCCCACCGAGCGGGCCAGGCCATCTAATGTCGTAATGTATGCCACCGGCATGCCGGCTGCTTCGAATTCCTTGGCCATCGCGGCGCCGCCGCGAGAGCAGGAGCCTCAGGCGGAGGTGAGGATCACCCCCTGCACATCGTTGGCGCGCAGCTCCTTGAGCATCTCCTGCGCGAAGCGGCGCACGGTGGGGATCGCCGCGGTGTTGCCCGTGGTTGTGTACAGCTCGTCGGCCAAGTCCTTGAACGCGCCCTCGTGCTCCAGCTCACGCAGCGCGTCGAGCGGTGCCATGCGGTCCGGGTCTTCGTTCACATTGGTGGTGTCGAATCCGCCGTGAATCGATTGCCAATCGCTCGGCTTCAAATCGTTCAGCTCGCCAATTTGGTACTTCAGCCACTTGCTGGCGTAGGCCGACTCCAATCGGTCCGGGTTGCCGCGCGGCACCACGCCGCCGGTGGTGACCAGCGCAATCTTTGCGTGCGCGATGTCCTTTAGCGGCGGTGCCGGTGTCACCTGGCTGTAGCTGGGCACGGGCCACTCGGTGGTGTACGGCTGACCGCTGATTTTCTTAATTAGCATGTCCACCGCACGTTTTGCCGCCGTTTGCTCCGCGACGAAGTGAACGCGCCGGCCCGTGGGAATATATCCCTCCTCTTGGGGTGTCCCGAGCGGCTCGCGATCGTAAAGCTTCAGCGCCAGCCGCGCCATGAGTTTCACCGCCTCAGCCACGCCAGCCGCGCTTTCACGCGTGCGCGCGATGTGCACCTTCGTGCGGTACAGATCGGCGCCCGGATTGTCCGGATGCATGCCGGTCACTGCCACAATGCCCAGCGCATTCTGCGCCCGTGCGCACAGGGCGCCGCATGCGAGCCCATAACGCCCCGAGACGAACGCTGGTCCCGCGATCAAAATATCCGGCCGCTCTTCGGACACTCGCTCCAAAATCTCATCAATGGCATTCGCTCGCTCGTTGGCGTAGTTGTCGCCGCAGTAGACCGTCGCCACTATTTGCGCGCGCTCGCCCAACGCGTGCTGTAGCGCGATGCCCGGACCGACCGCGCCAATCTTCTTTCCAGGGCCGATCCCGGCCTGCGCTTCCGCGCCTTGTCCCGCGAAGAACTGATTCAGGTAAAGTACAACACGAATTGCGCTCATATGCGCCTCCCATGCACGAGCGTTAAGAGTCCAAACCCTTTTTACCACGAAGCACACGAAGGACACGAAGTTCGGAAAAGAAAATTATTTTCTTTTCTTACCTTCGTGCGCTTCGTGTCCTTCGTGGTCAATAATCCCTCTCCGAATTTAGCGTCTTTCGCGTTTTTGCGGCGAATCTCCGTCTCAAAAAAATCTCGTCGTCTGCCGAGTGAGCCCTTGGTTGCTGCACGACGTGTGAATGTCGCGCTGGTTCACCGTCAGCCCGCCGTGCGGGTCCATAGAGCTGCTGGCCAGGCGTCCCCCGCCGATCACTTTCGCTGTCGGTGGCAGGGTGACCTTGCGGTCGCGGCTGCCGATGCAGACAATCGCGTCCGCTTCCGGCGTGGCGTGCACGAAGCCGGGATCGTCCGGGCCGGCGCCCACGTCTAAATAGATGAGCGTGGTTTTGATGCCCAGCTTCTCGCAGTCTTGAACCGCGAGCATGGTATCAATCGCATAATTGCTGCCGTTGATACCAAGCACGAGCACGCCCTGTGCGCCGAGCATGCGCGCCAGCTTGGCCGCGGCGCTGCCGACGCGTTCCTTCTGCTCCCGTTCCGGAGTGATATCGTAGAACAGCACGCAGCCCACAAAGTTAAGACTCTTGCCGTGCTCACGATAGAGCTCAAGCATAGCCTGGTGGTTCTGGTCCCAGTAGGTTGCGCGATACGCTTGCCGCCAGCCGACCAGAGCGCCGTCGAATAGTTCATTGGGATGAATGAGCGTTCCCAGCGGCAGCGGCACCTTCGCGCCATATGCCCAGGTCGCTTGGGTGTGGTACAGGCACGCCACAAGGGGGAGCTCGGGAGGGCAGGGCGTCAGCTCAAACGTTTCCACCTCGTCCGGGGTTTGCTCCGCCGTAACCTTCGCCAGGTAGGCGGCCACTTTCAGGCACGCTGTTGTGGTAGCTCGGTTGTAGTCCTCGGCTTCATTTGTTCCGCCCAGCACATCCTTGGCGTCGACCGACGCCGATGGAAACAGGCTAGGGTGCGGCGTGAACTCGAGCGCGATATTAAGAGTATGCGCAAACGGGCTAAACTCCGCACCGGGTCCGGACATGTCGAGAATCTGTTCGCGGAAATGGGTCTGCTCGCCCGGCACCGGCGCCGCCACTTCGAGCACCGCCACGCCACTCAGCCGATGCGTCCGTCCCTCGCCGACCGTTGTCGGCGCAGAGAGAAAACCAGGGAACACACCGCCCTGCCCAGACACTTTCCAGCGCGGCTCCACCGCGTCTTTAGCGTTGATGATCCTGACCGCCTCGCCCGGCCGCACCAGGTGCACTTGCACATCGACAAAGTGTGAATCGGCCAGCACCAGGCGCCGGACCTCTTCTCGATCGACGACTAATGTTCCGTGATCCACCGCCGTCCGCGCTCCGAACCCGATGCGCTTGATATGAAATGATCCGACCTCAAGCCTCATAGCTAGCTCCCAACCTAAACCGTCGAAAGATTGGATGCAAAACGATCATCTATCGATTACCGCAGAGCCAGCCGCGCGTGGCGCGGCAATTTGCCGGCAGGGAAACTAGCAGGCCTGGCCTGTTGCCATTGGCTTATTAGCGGATGCGTCACGATCGCCCGTTGAACATTATTTGCATCTTTACACTTTCAGCCGCGGATCCAGGGCGTCACGCAGCGCGTCGCCGAACAGGTTAATGCCGAGCACCGTCAGGATGATCGCCAGCCCGGGGAACAAACCCAACCACCAGGCGCTGGTCAGGTACTCGCGGCCCTGGCTGAGCATGGCGCCCCAGCTTGGTGTGGGGGGTTGCACGCCTAGGCCCAGGAAGCTCAGCGACGACTCGGCGATGATCAGCTCGGCCAGTTGAAAGCTGCTGATCACGATGATCGGCGCGATGGCGCTGGGTGCGAGGTGGCGCGTGATGATTCTCAGGTCGGATGCGCCTAGCGCAACCGCCGCCTCGACGAACTCGCGCTGCTTCGCAACCAGGACCGAACTGCGCACCGTGCGCGCGTAGACGACCCAGCTGCGCAGCGCTAAGACAACGATCAGGTTGGCGATGGTCGGTTTTAGTAGTGCCATCACGGCGATGGCGAGCAATAGATACGGAAACGAGAGCTGCATGTCGGCCAGGCGCATCATCAGCGAATCGAGCCAGCCGCCATAGTAGCCGGCGAGCAGCCCAATAATCACTCCAAAAACCAGCGCCACCAGCACGCTGATGCCGGCGATTCCCAGCGACGTGCGCGCGGCCCAGATCACGCGGCTCAGCATGTCCCTTCCGAGCGGATCGGTGCCGAGTAGGTGCGCGGAAGTGCCACCACTCAGCCAAACGGGCGGCTGCAATCGATGCGCCAATGACATCTCGCTGAAACCGTACGGCGCCACCATTGGCGCGGCCAGCGCGGCGGCGATCGCGAGCAACAGCAATGCCGCGCCGATCCAGCCCGTGCGCACCTGCGCCAGTCGCCGTAGCGCGCGGTAACTGCCGCGCGCGTTTGACTCTTGCTCGGCCGCTGCTAGCGCTGTCTCGGTTGCGACGCCGTTACCCATGCGGCCTCGCTCTCACTCGCGGATCGAGATAGCCGTAGAGCAGATCCACTAGCAGATTGATCAGCACGAACGCCACGGCCACCATGATTAACGCCGCTAGTACGACCGGGTAGTCCCGCTTCAAGATTGATTCGAGCACGAGTGTGCCCACGCCGGGCCACGCGAATACCGCCTCGGTCATGACCGCGCCGCCGAGCAATCCGCCCGCCTGCAGACCCACCACGGTGACGATCGGCACCAACGCGTTGCGCACCGCGTGCCGTGTGGTCACGACCATCTCGGCCAGCCCCTTGGCCCGTGCGGTGCGGATGTAGTCCTGGGACAGTACTTCCAACATGCCGGAGCGCGTGAGCCTTGCTACCAGCGCTAGCAGCCACATCGCCAGCGTCACGCTCGGCAATATCAGTTGCGCAAAGCTGCCGCGGCCGGAGACCGGCAACAGATGCAGCCCCACGGCAAAAACCAAAATCATCAGCATGCCGAGCCAGAACGTCGGCACCGACTGCCCGAGCAGCACCAAGCCCATCGAGAGATGGTCGAAGACGGAGTTGCGCTTGACCGCAGAGATGATGCCGGCGGGAATGGCAATCGCCAGCGCGATCACCAGCGCCGCCGCCGACAGTTCCAGCGTGGCCGGCAGCCGCTCCAGCACCACCTCCAGCGCCGGCCGCCGATAGGCAAACGACTGGCCGAAGTCGCCCTGCAGCAATTTCGCTAGATAGTGTCCGTACTGCACCGGGATGGGTTGGTCGAGCCCGTAGGCGCGGCGAAAGTCGGCGCGCACTTCCTCGGATGCCTCCATTGGCAGCAGCAATTGCGTGACGTCGCCGCTCAACTGCAGCAGCACGAAGGCGATGATCGTCACCCCCAAAAGCGAGGGCACCGCCTGAACCAGCCGAGAAAGTATCACGCTCGCCACGCCGGCTACTCCTCACGTCCGTGCCGGTCGCCGCGGCTGAATAAACATTGGAACTTCATAATGCGGTCTTTAATGGTTAGATTTAAAATCGAAGTCATAATAACCCAGACGGATGTAAACAGGTCAAGACATTCACTCGGCGACTACCACTTCTCCCACGAGATCAAGAACACGCCGAGAATTACGAGCAAGATCGCGGCGATTTTGCGTGCGGTGATCGTCTCAACGTCTTTTAGAAAAATTGCGGTCAGCGGCAGGACGAAGAGTGCTGAGCCGTTGACCAGCGGCGAGACGATCGAGACGCGTTCCATGCTAAGCGCGGTATAAGCGAAGACGTAGGACAGAAAGTTCATGAAGCCGGCGGCGGCGAAGACGGCAAAGCCTTGCCGCGCGGTTTTTGCCAGCGGTTTTTTTTCTTCGAACAGCCAATACATCAATGTCATGGTGATGGACGAAGTGGTGGCGGCAATGGCCGCGCCCAGGATTGGCGCGGTAATCTGCTGCACACCGAAGCGGACCACGTTATCGCGGGCCGCGAACAGAAACGCCGCGGTCAGCGGGAACAGCAGGTCGCGCGTGTGCCAGGTCTTGTGCGCGCCTTTCCAGGAAAGCGAGACGATGCCCGAGACAATCGAAAAAGTCCCCATCAGGTTGGTCACGGTGGGCCGCTCGGCGAGGAACAATATCGCAAAGAGCGTGGCAAACAGCGGCGAGCTGTTGGTCAGGCAGGAAGTGATCGGCGCGCCGAGCCGGTCCATGCCTTTGAAGATGAAATAACGCGCCAGGCCGGGGACGAAGATGCCGACCAAGATAAATATCAAATTGGCCGGTGCCCAAAGGTCAATCTGCTTTTCGAAAAAAAAGACGTAGATCCAGAGAAACAGCGAGTTGACGCCGAGGTTGGTCAGTAACCCGCGAAAATAGTCCAGTGCCAGCACGCCGCGGTTGATGCAAACCATCGAGAAAGCGAACCAGAAAGAGCTGCATAGGCCGACAAAGATCGCGAGCATGATTAACCATGAGCTTTACGTGCCGCGGCGCGGCAAGGCAATGGGTAGAGAGAGGGCTTTCAGGAAAGCGAGCTGCGTTAATAACACTGCATCGCGTGTGATGCTGAGCGAAGCGAAGCATCTGCGGGTTGGTACGGTGCACTTGGCAGATTCTTCGCCTTGGCTCAGAAGGACAGTCGCGGCCGGCACCTAGCCCGGATTATTCATCGCTGCGGCGCGCTCGAAGTGAAACTCTTCCGGAGCGAAGGCAACAGATATCCGCTTCGACGCCGCCTCGTAGGGGCGACCGGCGGTCGCCCTGCTCTGCGAATCGCAGTGGAAAGGTCGAAGAAATGCCCAGCATCGGC
>Ga0194132_10003744_pt1 | contig 26681 bp, 23 predicted proteins | sample TA2KigOf80mmetaG_FD_148612 | JGI IMG/M metagenome (GOLD analysis project Ga0194132, IMG submission 148612) | Freshwater microbial communities from Lake Tanganyika, Tanzania - TA2015054 Kigoma Offshore 80m | ecosystem: Environmental > Aquatic > Freshwater > Lake | place: Tanzania: Lake... | reverse complement strand
CTGTCAACGCTTCGACGCCACCCTCGCGGGTGACTCCGCATGACTCGGGGTCGGTGTGGCTCGCTACACCTTCACCGTATGACTCTTTCATTCACTACACCTCGCCGGTTTAGCCGGCGCACGGAGGATCCCTTCATGGACGATCAGATCACCGTCCGTCTGCCCACACCGTTGGGTCGCACGCTCAGGCGAACATCTCGCCGCCTGGGACGCCGGCCTTCGCACGTCGTCCGCATGGCACTCGAGGCGTTCCTTCAGGGAGCACCGTCAGCCGACGGTAAACGAGCCGAACGGGTGGAGCACCTCATCGGCTCCGTGTCATCGGGAATCCCCGACTTGGCAGAGCGACATCGTGAGTACGTGCTCGCGTCATTGAAGCATGCGCGGTGAACTGCTGCTGGATACCGGTGCGCTGGTCTCGCTCCTCGATCGTAGCCAGACGCACCACCTGAAGTGCCGCCGTACCTTCGCCGACTGGACCGGCCCTGTGGTGTCGACCGAGGCGGTGTTGACTGAGGCCACTCACCTCCTGGCCGGGGTTCAAGGCGGACGCGCCGCCTGCGTCGATTTCTTCCTCTCTGGCGGCGCGCTTCTCGTTCCTTCGAGCACGGCGTCATTGCAGCGTGTCCGGAAGCTGTTGGACAAGTATGCCGACCTGCCGATGGACTTCGCGGATGCCACGCTTGTCGCGCTGGCAGAGGAGCTCGATTGCACGTCCGTGTTTACGACGGATCGCACCGACTTTTCGGTCTACCGACTCAAAGGCCGGAAGCCCTTTCGAATTGTGCCGAGCGATTGAGTAACCTTGTGAAGAGTCCGAGATGAAGCATGGCGCCCAGGACCGCAAGTTGCTCGAGTCAGTCGAGCGCGGTGAGTGGAGATCCGCCGCCGGCGGCATGTGCGAGCAAGCTCGCTTCTTCACGGTACGCCAAGGCTACGATTCGCAAGGACCGGAGGCTGAACGCGTCCGGCCGCGTGAAAGAGGTCTAACGACGGGTCGTCTCCGACGCGTCCAAGGCCATCCATTCTCGTGGCGTCACTCGCACTGACTCCGCGCGGCCACCTGTTGTTCACGGCCGAGGATGGCAGCACCGTCCAGCCGCTGCAGCAGCGCTTGCACAGGCTTGAAAGCGCCTTCGCTCGAGGCTCGGGTCACGGTCTGCTCGAGCTTGGTGCCGCACACGTCGGGACCGCGCTGCCATCAGACCTCAGTTACTGGCGCGACTTCGCCGCGCGCCTGGTCACGGCTGTTTGCACCCACTCCGATCTCGATGCGCATCATGCCCCGATAGCACCGCCCGTGTCCGACGAACTCGAGGCGCTCGCTGCAGCCGCGCCGCCGATGACTGGTGCCGAGTACATCACGGCTTCGGTTCTCGAAGCACTCTGGAGTGAGATCGCTGCAGCGTTTCGATCCGAGCTCGCCGAGTCGAAGGCATCGGTCGAGGAGTTTCTCCAGCGGAAGAGTCCAGCGTGGTATCTTGTCGGCCGCGTCCACTTCAACCTCGCCGAGAACCGCCGCGACGACGAGGCGCCATTCGCGTTTCTGGCGACCTACACGACGCAACTCTCGAAGCACGCGAAGGCGCAGCATGTGCCGCTCGGCCGCGCGTTGAGCGAATACGCAGGCGCCGCCAACAAGCCGCGGCTACTCTCGTTGCTCCTTCCGGTCCAGCGCGCTGCCGCCGAGTGTCCGTGGCTCAAAGCGATGGTCGAGGCGGGCGAGATCTATCACCCATTGCGGTGGACGCCCGCCGAGGCGTTTCAACTGCTGACCGATGTCCCCCGCCTGGAGGCTGCCGGCGTCATCGTCCGCGTGCCGAACGCGTGGCGGGCCAATCGACCATCACGCCCGCAAGTCACGGCCACCGTCGGGAGCATGCCGCCGTCGGGTCTCGGCACGGACGCGTTGCTCGACTTCAAGATGGGAGTCAGTCTCGACGGCGAGGTGCTGACCAGTACCGAGGTTGAGCAACTACTGGCCGCGGCGAATGGCCTGCACCTGGTGCGCGGACGCTGGGTGGAGGTCGATCCCGAAAGACTTCGCCGGATGCTCGACGAGTTCCGGGCCGTGGAATCGGCGGCGGCGAAGGACGGTCTCTCCTTCGGTGAAGCGATGCGTCTCCTCGCTGGTGCTCACGTGCCGGGCGACATCGTCGCGGCCGCCGCGCCAGAGTGGTCAGCCGTCGTGGCGGGGCCGTGGCTGGCCAAGACGCTCGCCGACCTTCGTGATCCCGACCACCTGGCCCAACTGGATCCCGGCGCCGCGCTCAAGGCGACGTTGCGACCGTATCAGCAAACTGGCGTCCGCTGGTTGCACTTGCTGTCGAGCCTCCGTCTGGGCGCCTGCCTCGCCGACGACATGGGCCTCGGGAAGACGATGCAGGTCCTGGCGCTGCTGTTAATCCTGAGAAAGACCGCCGACACGAACGACGAGTCACGTCGCGCCAGCCTCCTGGTTGCGCCAGCATCATTGCTGGCCAATTGGGCCGCCGAGATCGAGCGCTTCGCGCCGACACTCAACGCGATCATCGCGCACCCTTCCGCGATGACCAACGCAGACCTGAAGGCACTCGATCGTGACCGGATCGCCGGTGTCGATCTGGTCATCACCAGCTACGGATCGCTGCTGCGCGCGCCCGCGCTGCTTGCCACCCCGTGGCGCCTCGCCATCCTGGACGAGGCGCAGGCGATCAAGACACCTGGCACCAAGCAGACGCGGGCCGCGAAGCAGATCGATGCGGAGGCGCGCATCGCGCTGAGCGGCACACCGGTGGAGAATCGCCTGGGCGATCTCTGGTCCATCTTCGACTTCCTTAACCCAGGCCTGTTGGGGTCCGGAAAGGTGTTCTCGGCGTTCACCAAACGCCTCTCGTCGCAACCGCACAAGTCGTATGCACCGCTGCGCGCGCTGGTGCGTCCGTACATCCTGCGCCGTTTGAAGACGGACCGTGCCGTCATTGCCGACCTGCCCAAAAAGACTGAGATGAAGGCCTTCTGCCACCTGACGCGCAAGCAGGCGGCGCTCTATCAGCAGTCGGTGGCGGATTTGGCGGCGGAACTTGGGCGTGCCGATGGGATGAAGCGTCGCGGCGTCGTGCTGGCGTCGCTGATGCGGCTCAAGCAGATCTGCAATCATCCGTCGCAATGGCTCGGCGACGGATCGTGGAGCGGGGCCGACAGCGGCAAGCTGGCCAGACTGCGCGAGATCGCGGAGGTCATCGCGGCGAAGCAGGAGAAGGTGCTCGTCTTCACACAGTTCCGCGAGGTGACCACGCCGCTGGCCGCGTACCTCGAGTCCGTCTTCGCGCGTCCCGGCCTCGTCCTGCACGGCGAAACGGCCGTCGGCAGGCGGCAGGTGCTGGTGCGGCAGTTTCAGGAGGACGAGCGGGTGCCCTTCTTCATCATCTCGTTGAAGGCCGGTGGCGCCGGGCTCAATCTCACCGCCGCCTCACATGTCGTGCATTTCGATCGCTGGTGGAATCCGGCCGTCGAGAATCAGGCCACCGACCGTGCCTTCCGTATCGGCCAGACCAAGAACGTGGTCGTGCACAAGTTCGTCTGTCGCGGAACGGTTGAAGAAAGAATCGATCAACTCATTGACTCCAAGCGCCAGCTCTCGCAGGATCTGCTGGAAGGCGGCGGAGAAGTGTTGCTGACGGAGATGAGAGACGACGAGCTGTTGAAGCTCGTCGCACTCGATCTTCACACCGCGTCCGAGGAGTAGCATGGCCTTTTACGATTACTACGGCTTCGCGCCTTACGTTTCGGTCGCGGCGCGGCGCGCGCAGGCGGCGCGCGAGCTGGCGAAGCTTCAGAAGAAGGGCCGTACGCTGTCGCCGGTTGCGATCGACGGCCGCAAGATCGCGCGGACGTTCTGGGGTGTCGCATGGTGCGACAATCTCGAGCGCTACAGCGATTTCTCGAATCGGCTCCCCCGGGGACGGTCCTACGTGCGTAACGGATCGGTGGTCGATCTGCGAATCGAACCAGGTCATGTCACGGCGCTCGTGAGCGGATCGAGCCTGTACGACGTGAAGATCACGGTCCGGTCTCTGCCGAAAGCTCACTGGAACGCCATCCGCCGTGACTGCTCGGGCGCCATCGACAGCGTGATCGAACTCCTGCAAGGACGCTTGTCACAGAGCGTCATGAGTCGCCTCTGCCAGGAGAAGGCCGGGATGTTTCCGTTGCCGAAGGACATCAGTTTCACATGCAGTTGCCCGGACTGGGCGACGATGTGCAAACACGTGGCTGCCGTCCTGTACGGCATCGGTGCCAGGCTCGATCAGCGGCCGGAATTGTTGTTCACGCTCCGGAAAGTCGGTCAGCAGGGCCTGATTGCGAACGCGGGGGCCAGTCTCTCCAAGAAGCCGACGGGACGAGACAGCACGAAGGTGCTTGTGAGCGACGACTTGTCTGAAATGTTCGGGATCGAGATGGCCTCGGCGACACCGCGCAAACGCGCCACCGAAAGTACAGTCGCGGCAAAGTTGGCATCTGGCGGGAACGCGACCGCATTGTCGAAGCCGACGAAGGTCAACGGAGCACCCAAACTCAGAGAGCCATCATCCAAGCGACGCGACGGGACGACGCGGTTGACCCCGGCGAAGCGCCGAGCGATATCGGAGCGGATGCGTGAGCTCTGGGCCACGAGACGAGCCCGGCAGAAGAACCAGAAAGCCTCCGGTTCGTAACTGGAGCGACGGTCGACGCTTGGTCGCTCGACGCCAAGTCTAGAGGTTTGCTGCGCATCCCAGCGAGCGCGCAAGCTCCTTGCAGAATCCCAACGACGCACAACGTGCGCCATCGAGACAGCGCGGTTTCTCAGTGCTTTGCGACAAGTGTGCCCAGCGTCGATGCGAGCGACCGCAGATTTCTCGCCCGAATCCGGCGAAGGCGGCGGTTTGGAAAACCGTTGTAGGTTCGTAAGAAAAAGTTGGATCCGGCAAGTGCTGATTTCACGTACACTTAGCGTCTACGGTGAGGTGGCCGAGAGGCTGAAGGCGGCGGTTTGCTAAACCGTTGTACGGGCTTAAACCTGTACCCAGGGTTCGAATCCCTGCCTCACCGCCAGACTTCGCTGGGCTTCGCCCAGCTACCTCGAAGGCCGGCCCTGCCGGCCAGGTTTCGAAGACTCACCGCGCAGCGCCGCTCCCAACCGCCCAGTAGCCGAGTTCGTTCGCCCCCTCCGGATGCGCACCCGGCAGGTCCACGTACCGCCAGCCCGACAGAATGGGGCGCGGCCGATCGACCAGACGCAACAGGCCTTCGGCCACTCCCACGGCCAGCGCCGACGCGCCGAGCAGGAGCAGATCCTGACGCCGGCGCGCCACGTCATGGTCAGCGTCCGCGCAGCCGGTTGAGGAACGACGCGACTGAGCTGGAGACGCCGCCGGGCGGCGGCGCGCCGTCGAGCGCTTCCCCGCTTTCCAGCCGCTGCACGCACGACGGACAGATGCCGTGGCTGAACTGGGCGTTGGTCCTGGCACCGACGTAGGTCTCGAGCGTCTGCCAGTAGTGCTGATCGTCGCGGATCTTCTTGCAGTAGGCGCACAGCGGCAGCAGGCCGCCGAGCGTCTTGACGTTGGCCAGCGCCTCCTTCAACTCGGCGATCAGCCTCTCGCGCTCCTCGGCCTGCAGCTTCTGAGCCGTCATGTCGCGGGCGACCCCGAACGAAAGACCGCGGGAGGGGATGAGCGTGGACGTCCAGAGCAGCCAGCGGTACGTGCCGTCCTTCGCGCGATACCGGTTTTCGAACGACGTCACGGTACCTCCACCCTCGACGCCGTCCGTCGCCACCTGTGAAGCGTGCACGTCGTCAGGATGCACGAAGTCCGTCCACGGCCTCGTCAGCAGTTCGCGGACCGGGTAGCCCAGCGTCCTCTCCCAGGCGGGGCTGAGGCGCTTGAAGTAGCCGTCGAAGCCGGCGATGCACAACATGTCGGCCGACACCGCGAAGACCTGGTCCAGCTCGTACTCGACCTGGCTGCGGCGGCCCGTTTCGCGCAGGGCCAGGTAGAAGGCTCCGCAGAGCAGCAGGAAGGCGATGCCCATCCCCCCGAACAGCACGACATTCGCCAGGCTCGCCGCACGCTCGGCCTCCGCGGCACGCTCGACCAACAGGCCCCAGGACGCCGGCGCCGACGAGGTTCAGCCGCTGGAGCACTTCCTGCGTGTGCGCGACCGACACGGCCGACTGGCGGGAGGCCTGCGTGCTCCGCGAGAGCAGGACGGTCACGGTGCCCAGGGCAACCACCGCCGCGACAAAGAGTGCGACGACGGCCCGAACTGTCTTGAAGAGCGTCATACCGTCTGGCCGGAGGTTGCCAGATCATCGGGTACACTCGCCGGGACGACGTGATGTGGTGGATGGTGCTCCTGGCCGTGGTGATCGCCACGGCCATCTACGACCTGCTGCAGCGCAAGCACGCGATCCTGCACAACTTCCCGGTCATCGGCCACTTCCGCTACTGGCTCGAAGCGGTCGGGCCCGAGCTGCGCCAGTACATCGTCACGGACAACAACGAGGAGCGGCCGTTCAACCGCGACCAGCGCCGCTGGGTGTACGCCTCGTCGAAGCGCGAGAACCAGTACTTCGGCTTCGGGTCCGACAACGAGATGGAGGCGGCGCCGAACTACCTGATCATCAAGCACCAGGTGTTCCCGCTGCCGATGCCGCAGCCCGGCGAGCCGGGCTGCGACCCGCTGTACGCCCTGCCGGCGGCGAAGGTGCTCGGCGGCCCGCGAGGCCGCGCGCGCGCGTTCCGGCCGGCGTCGGTCGTCAACGTGTCGGGCATGAGCTTCGGGTCGCTGAGCGGCCCCGCCGTCGAATCGCTGAACCGCGGCTCGGCGCTGGCGGGCTGCCTGCACAACACGGGCGAAGGGGGCGTCTCGACGCACCACCTCCACGGGGGCGAGCTCGTCTGGCAGATCGGCACGGGCTACTTCGGGTGCCGCGACGCCAGCGGCCGCTTCAGCCTGGCGCGCTTCAAGGAGACGATCGCGCGCTGCCCGCAAGTCCGGGCGGTGGAGATCAAGCTGAGTCAGGGCGCCAAGCCGGGCGTCGGCGGACTGCTGCCGCGGCGGAAGATCACCGCGGAGATTGCCGCGGCGCGCGGCGTGCCTCGCGACCGCGACTGTGCGAGCCCCGCCGCGCATTCCGCGTTCCACGACGCGGACAGCCTGCTGGACTTCGCCGAGCTCCTGGCGACGGAATCGGGCCTTCCGGTGGGAATCAAGTCGGCCGTCGGCGACTCGGCGTTCTGGTACGAGCTGGCCCGGCTGATGGCCGGTGGAGAGCGCGGCGTCGACTTCATCACCGTGGACGGCGGCGAAGGGGGCACGGGGGCCGGCCCGCTCGTGTTCACCGATCACGTGGCGCTGCCGTTCAAGGTGGGGTTCGCCCGCGTGTACCGCGCGTTCGTCGAGGCCGGGTCGAGCGATCGCGTCTCCTTCGTCGGGTCCGGGAAGCTGGGATTCCCGGATGCCGCGCTCTTCGCGTTCGCGCTCGGCTGCGACATGGTGAACGTCGGTCGCGAGGCGATGCTGGCCATCGGCTGCATCCAGGCGCAGCGGTGCCACACCAACCACTGCCCGACCGGCATCACGACCCACAACGCGTGGCTGATACGGGGCGTGGACCCCGAGCTGAAGTCGTCGCGGCTGGCCAACTACATCGTGAACCTGCGCAAGGAGCTGCTGGCCCTGAGCCGCGCGTGCGGCGTCCTCCATCCCGCCATGGTCACGGCCGATCAGCTCGAGCTGCTCGACGGGCGCTTCAACTCCACCACCGTCGCCGACCTGTTTGGCTACGGGCCCGGCCACGGCAGGCCCGGCATGGCGGACCAGGAGGAGATCGCGCGGCTGATGCGCGGCGAGCTGGCGCCGGACTGACAGGGCGCCGGATCGCATCGCGCTGCACTCCTCTTCGATAGACTTGAACGCCGTGTCGTCGTTCGACGCCGTTCTCGTGATCTCGTTCGGGGGCCCGAACGGGCCCGCCGACATCCGCCCCTTCCTGGCGAACGTGCTGCGCGGCCGGAGGGTCTCGCCTGAACGCGTCGAGGCGGTCGCCGCGCATTACGAGCACTTCGGCGGCGTGTCGCCCATCACGGCCCGCACGCTGCAGCAGGCGGATGGCCTGCGTACCCGCCTCGCCCAGGCTGGGCACCCGCTGCCGGTCTTCGTCGGGATGCGCAACTGGCACCCGCTCCTGCCCGACACGTTCCGGCAGATGAGCGACGCCGGCGTGCGCCGCGTAGTGGGCTTCATCGCCGCGGCCCAGCACTCCTACTCGAGCTGCCAGCAGTACCGGGAGAACGTGGCGGCGGCGCGCCTGGCGCTGCGCGAGTCGGGGCGGCCGGACGTCGAGGTTACCTACGTTGACAGCTGGTTCGAGCACGACGGCTTCATCGACGCGAACGCCGCGCACGTCGGCGACGCGCGGGCCCGCCTGCCGGCGAACCGGCGGGACCACGCGCGGTTGATCTTCACCGCGCACAGCATCCCGGTGTCGATGGCGGAGGCGAGCCGGTACCGGCAGCAGCTGCGTACATCCGCCGCGCTCGTGGCCGACCGGGCCGGGATGGCCGACTGGACGCTCGTGTATCAGAGCCGCAGCGGACGGCCGGAGGATCCCTGGCTGGAGCCGGACGTCTGCGACCACCTGCGCGAGGCGCGCGGCCAGGGCGTGACGTCCGCCGTGATCTGCCCGATCGGGTTCGTGTGCGACCACGTCGAGGTGCTGTGGGACCTGGACGTCGAGGCCGCCGCCGTCGCCCGGGAGATCGGGCTCGCGCTGGCGCGCGCCGAGTCCGCCAACGCCGACCCCCGCTTCATCGACATGATGGCGGACGTGACGTTGAGGACGATCCGCCGCGCCGAACGCGGCCGCCCGCTGCCGATCGTTGCGGCGCGGGGCGGCTGAAGGCGGCCCCCACAGCCAACCGCCCGGCTGACCCGCCTTCGCCTTCCGCGCTTCGGCGAGGGCCGCTACGTGTGCACCGCGGGCGCCCATCGCCCGTCGGTGAACACGAACCGCGACTCGCGCAGCGGCTCGACGCCGTCGCTCTCCGGGTACTGTGGATCGCCCGGCAGCGCCAGGGTGCGCCGGCCGTTCTCCTCGAACAGCACGGGATCGACCGGGACCACGTGCCTGGCGCGTGCCCAGGCCAGCGCGTCGTCTACGCCCCCGAGCTGCTCCAGCGTGCGCAGCATCGTCCAGGTCGGCGGCGCCAGCAGGATCTCGCCACTCCGGCAGCGATCGAGCGCCTCGGCTGGGTCGATCCAGAGGCTGTCCACCGCCTCCCGGCCGTCGTGCCGGACCTCCTGGCCCTCGGGCGCCTCTGCGAGGAAGAAGCGCACGTCGAAGCGGCTGATCTCGATGGCCGGCGTGCGCCAGTGGGCCGCGTAGACGAGCGCGTCGCAGGCCAGGCGCACGGCAAGGGCCTGGGCGATCTCTCCGATCGTGACCCGACCGTCAGAAAGCCGCGCTCGCTCTGCGGCAAGGCGGCCGGCATCGAGCGCCGACGGGCGCGCCAGCAGAATGCCGGACTCTTCGAACGCCTCACGGATGGCCGCCAGGTGGTGCGCGATCGCCTCGGTGCGATCGAGACTGCCCAGCTGCGCGGCCGCGGCGTCGAGGCCGTCACAAAGCGTCTCCGCGCCCGGCGTGCGATCGGCCGCGCCAACGCTCCCACCGGGGAAGACATACGCACCGCCCATGAAGGCGATCTCGTCGTGCCGGCGCACGAGGCAGGTCCGGAGGCCACCCGGGGACGCCCTGAGCAGGACGACCGTGGCCGCGGGGCGCAGGGATGGAATCGTCACAGGTGGCTCAGCCCGTGCTGCGGACGCCGAGCACCAGGCCGGCGGGGGCCGCGTTCCGCCGCAGGTCGAGCGGGAGCAGGCGCAGGCCGAAGGCGTCCAGGACGCCTTCGCTGACCTGTTCACGCAGCGTGGCGCCGAGCCATTCCCCGAGGACCCGGACGTTGTCTCTGAGCGGCGCGCGCGGATCGCTTCTGTTGAGCGGCATGACGAGGCGGCTACCGGACAGGGAGAACGGCGTCAGCGGGCACGAGCGTGGGGGCGCGACCCATCGAGCCAGCATACGGCATGGCCGTCCGGCCCGATCGACGGCGGTGGGGTCGGCGCGACCCTGCTGGAAGCGCAGCGTCCCGATCGATAATCACCCCGTGGACATGAAGCATCTGCCACGGCGCGCGCGGCTGTCCCGCGACACCGACGCGGAGACCGAAGCCCGCCAGATCGAAACGTGGCGCGGCTTGTCCTCGGTCGAAATCTCGGCGCTGGTGGCCGGCGCCAGCCGCGCGGCCAGGACCGTCGCGTTGGCCGGCCTCCGTGCGCGTCATCCGCTGGCGTCCGATCGCGAACTCGTCGCGCGCCTGGCGGCGATCACCCTCGGCCGGGACCTGGCGCGCCGCGTGTATCCCGAACTGGATCGCCTCGCGCCGTGACCGATCTGCTGGACGTCGCGGCGAGCGTCATCGCGGCGCTCGAACACGCGGGCGTTCCGTACAGCGTGGGAGGGTCCCTGGCCAGCTCCTTCGCCGGTGAGCCGCGCGCGTCAGTCGACGCCGACATCCTGGTCAGGATGACCGAGCGGCAAGTGCCCGCGTTTCTGGCGACGCTGGGCAACGACTTCTACGCCGACGCTGACGCGCTTCGGCGTGCCGTGGCGAACCAGTCATCGGCCAATCTCATCCATCAGGCGTCGGGCATCAAGGTCGACCTGTTCGTGGCACGCACGCGCCTCGACGCGCGCGAGCTCGAACGCCGACAACGGATGACCGTCGCGCCCGGGCGCGAGTGGTACGTGCATTCGCCGGAGGATATCCTCCTCCAGAAGCTGCTCTGGTTTCGTGAGGGCGGCGAGGTGTCGGATCGGCAGTGGCGCGACGTGTTGGCGATTCTGCTCGTCCAGCGGAACCGGCTGGATGTCGCGTACCTGACGGCCGTCGCCGACGAGATCGGCGTGCTGGATCTGCTGCAGCGTGCCCAACGTGCGACCGGCGAGGAGCATCCTTCGGGCTCGTAGACCTCGCAGGGCGGAAGTGCGTGGCGGAGAGGGTGGGTTCGGCCTCTGGGCCGATCCGCAGGCGGAGGCCTACTGACCACCGCAAGACCGACCGAGCCGCCCGGCCGTGACTCGCCGAAGGCGAGCGAAGGCTGGCGGAGAGGGAGGGATTCGAACCCCCGGAACCCTTCCGGGTTCAGTGGTTTTCAAGACCACCGCCATCGACCACTCGGCCACCTCTCCGATCGGGCAATTCCGGCCAGAACTTGCAGCTACGGCGGCGCCGGCCCGCGTGAACCCGGGCAGTGTCTCCGGCCGTGTCACGGCGTCGTGGACACGAGACGGGCACGACCATCTGCCATTGTAGCCATCAGGGGGCGTGCGCACCTTGCCGGCCAGCGAATGGGGCTGGCGCAGGCTAGTCGCCTGCTGATGGATTCACTTCGATCGGCACGAAGCCGTCAGCGGCTGCAATTTCGTTGAACTTGTGGACAAGCCACGCCACCTTCAGGACGACGGGATCGGTGAGGTCTCCGATTGACCACCGCGCGAGCAAGGCGTTGGCGACGGTGCTGAGCGCGACGCCAACAACCAGCCCGGCGGCAATCGACCACGCCAGCGGGCGCAGCGCTAGGGTGGCAATCGTCGTCCGCCGGGCGCCGAGAGCGAGCCGGATCCCGAACTCCCGGACACGGCGCGCGACGCTGAACGACACCACGCTGAACAGACCGACGACCGCCAGGACGAGCGCCAGCACGCCGAAGCCGGATAGCAGGAACACGACGAATCGTTCCCGCGCCCACCCGCCCGCGTCCAGCGCGTCCTGCGCGGTCCGGGCTTGGGCCACCGCCTGCCCGGGGCTGATGGCCTGCATCTGCTCGCGGACCGTCCGCAGCAGCGCCAGGGGCTCCGCGCCCGTCGTCCGGATCGCGAAGACCGCCCCGTCGCCGAGCATCACGGTATGCGGCACGTACATCGCCGGCGCGGGCGCGTCGTGCAGGCCGATGTTCGGGGTGTCACCGACCACGCCGACGACTTCCATCCACCCGTCCGCGCCGGGCGCGGCGAGGACGAACTGGCTCGAGGAGCGGGCCAGTTCAGGCACGTGGATTCGCTGACCAATCGGGTCCGCGCCCGGCCAGAAGGCGCGGGCCATCCCCTGCGTCACGACAGCTACGCCGGTGGCCCTCTGGCCTTCGGCGGCCGACCAGACCCGTCCGCGGAGCACCGGGATGCGGAGGGCCGCGAAGTACTCCGGGCTGACGCGGTGGACGATCGGGTGCATCCCTGGTGGAACCGTGCGGCCGGGGACCTCCACCAGCGAGCGCCATCCCATCCTCGGCGGCACGCCGCCGTAGATGCTCATCCCCGCCGCGTCTACCTGCGGCGTCGAGGCGATGCGCGCGCGGAGCTGCTCAAAGAACGTGGCACGCGCGGCCCACTCGCGGTAGCTGCCGAGTGGGAGGTTGGCCGAGACGACGAGCACGTTCGATGGGTCGTACCCGAGCGGCGTGTTCAGCAAGGCCAGCAAGCTGCGTACACCGGCGCCGGTGCCAGCGAGCAGCAGGACCGTGAACGCGACCTGCGCCGCCACGAGCACCTGATGCGCGCGCCCGTGATCGGCATCGGAGACCAGGACCATGGCGGCCTGGAACAGGCCACCCACCCGGCGGCGCGAGAGGGTCAGGGCCGGCGACAGTCCGGAGAGCACGCTCGTCAACAGAGCGAGGCCCACCCCGAACAGCAGGACCGGCCCGCTGACGTAGACAGTCTCGGCCACGTCCGGAAACGAGTTCGGAGGGAGCCATTTGAGCGCGCGGGGTGTACCCCAGTACGCGAACGCGATGCCTGCGCCCGCTCCTGCCAGCGCTAGCACCAACGATTCGGCCATGAGCTGTCTGACAAGACGCCACCGGCTCGCACCGATCGCCTGCCGCACCGCCAGTTCGCGCAGGCGTGCCGCACCGCGCGCCAGCGACAAGACGGAGACCGTCACGCACGTCACCACCAACAGCAACACCGCCGCGGCAAAGCTCACGACCAGCGGCAGCGCAAACGACGCCGCCCGCCGTCCCTCAATCAGGCGGCTCACCCGTACACGAAACCCGGGAGGAAAGCGCTGAGGCGACTCGGCTGCGAAGCCCGTCATCAGGGCCTGCAGCTCGGACTGCGCCGCCGAGAGATCGGTGCCCGGCTTCAGCCGCACCATCCCCCCGCTCCACGCGTGCGACGGATCGCTCCCCATGTCCAGCGGCACGAGGATGTCTCCCCCGAATCCGGGCGGCGCCACGCCGATGATTGTGTAGGGCGTGCGATCGAGCTGCACGGTCCGTCCCACGACGTCCGTCGCGCCCGCGAACCGCGACCGCCAGAAGGCATACGACAGGATGACGACACGTGCCGGCGTGCCACCCCCGAGCGTGTCCGCTTCCGTGAAGATGCGTCCCAGCACCGGGCGGATACCAAGGAAGCCCGGGCCATTCAGCGAATAGAAGAGCGTCCTGGCGTACTCGGGCAGGTCGCCCCCCGTCAGCGTCATCCCGAAGGCGTCCGTCGCAACGGCATCTTCAACGACGCTGGCTCGGCGGAGCTGCGTGAGCTGATCGGCCGTGAGAAACACGCCTTGCGGCGCACCGGTGTCGGTCAACAGACTGAGGTTCACCGTGCGGTCCGCCCCCTCGTAGTTGAACGGGTTGAGAAGCACCGCGTACACCAGGCTGAACAGCGCCGTCGTGGTGCCAATGCCGATGGCGAGTGTCAGGACCGCCACGACGGCGAACTTGGGGCGGCGGCGCGCTGACCGTGCGGCGCAGTGAACGTCCTGCGTCAGGGAGTCCAGCCACGCCAGGCCCCGGCGGTCACGCACCTGCTCGACGGTCTGACCAAGACCGCCCGCGTGGACGCGCGCGGCCCGCTCCGCGACATCGCGCGTCATGCCCGCACGCAGGTTGTCTTCGATATGATGGTCGAGATGCGACCGCAACTCGTCGGTGATCTCGCGCTCACCGTGAAGGTCACCTCCGAGCGTGGCGAGCAGGCGCCGCCACGACGCACGCAGCCGCCGGAACATCGCTACGCCTCACCAGGGGAGAGGAACCGCGCGAGGATCTCGGTCGCCTGCTCCCACTCCGCCGTGGCCTTTTCGATGCGCCGCTTCCCGGTGCGCGTCAGCTTGTAGTACTTGGCGCGACGGTTGTTGTCGGAGGTGTCCCAGTAGGAGGTGAGGTAGCCCTCCTGCTCCAGCTTCAGGAGCGCGGGATAGAGCGTCCCGTAGTTCACCAGGAGTTGGTGGCCACTGGTCTGCTCGATGCGGCGCGCGATCCCGTAGCCGTGCTGCGGGCCCATCAGCTCAATGGTCTTCAGCACCATCAGTGCCAGCGTCCCCTGCCAGATGTCCTGTTTGCTCATCGTGTTGTTCCCCGGGCCGGCTGAAGCCTTCCCCTACATGCCGGAGCGATCCGTCCCCGCCTTGCCACTGTGGGGGCCGGCTTCAGCCGGCCCGTCCGGTCACGCCTGTGCGGCGTGGACCTGCGACTCCTCCGGTTGCACGACGTGCCCATCGCGCAGATGAATGATCCGGCGCCCGTACGCCGCGTTGGTCTCGGAGTGGGTGACCTGGACGATCGTGGTGCCGGCGGCGTTGAGCCGTGTGAAGAGCTCCATGATCTCCCGCCCCTGCTCGGAGTGCAGGTTCCCGGTCGGCTCGTCGGCCAGAATCACCTGCGGATTCGCAATCACCGCGCGCGCCACGCCGACGAGCTGCTGCTGACCGCCGGAGAGCTGGCCGGGATAGAGGTCCTTCTTGCCGACGATCTGAAACCGGTCCAGGGTGTCGGCGACCCGCGCCTGCCGCTCCTTCCGCCCGACGTCGCGGTAGGAGAGCGGCACCTCCAGGTTCTCCGCCACGGTCAGGTCGTCCAGCAGGTGGTAACTCTGGAAGACGAAGCCGATGTGCGCCTTGTGCAGCTCGCTCCGGTGCTTCGGCTTGAGCGCGTGGACGGCGGTGCCAAGGAAGTGGTACTCCCCGTCCCACTCGGCGTCGTGCATCCCCAGGATGTGCAGCAGCGTGGACTTGCCGGCGCCGGACGGGCCCATGATCGACACGAACTCGCCGGCCCGGATCTCCGCGTGGATCTGGCGGAGGACCCAGCTGCGACCGCTGCCCTGCGGGTAGGACTTCTCCAGGCCCCGCAGCGCAATCAGCACCTCGCCAAGGGTAACCATCGGTGCGCTCACGACGTCCACGCCGCGGTGTCGCCACCGTGCCCGGGGGGCGCGGACACCGGCCAGTCGGTGGCCTCCAGCATGTCCAGGTGCGGGACGATGCGGCCGTCGAAGAGGTAGATGTGGCGCTCGGCGTGGCGAGCGTAGCGTGGGTCGTGCGTGACCATGCAGATGGTCGCGCCGTTCATGTAGCACTCGTGCAGGAGGCCCATCACCTGCTCGCCGCTCTTCGAGTCCAGGTTGCCGGTCGGCTCATCGGCCAGGAGCAGCACCGGCTCGCCGGCGATGGCCCGCGCCACCGCGACCCGCTGCTGCTGCCCACCCGAGAGCTGGCTGGGCACGTGCTTCGCTCGGTGGCCCATGCCGACCCGGTCCAGCACCGCTTTGACCCGTTCCCTGCGCTCCGAGGGGCGCATGCCACGGTAGGTCAGCGGCAGTTCCACGTTCTCGAAGACGGTGAGGTCGCCGATCAGGTTGAAGCTCTGGAAGATGAAGCCGATCTCGCGGTTCCGTACCTTGGCGCGCTCAGCCGCCGTCAGCTCCGTCACATCGCGGGTGTTCAGCTCGTAGCGGCCCGCCGTGGCGGTGTCCAGCAGCCCGAGGATCGAGAGCAGTGTCGACTTGCCGCAGCCCGACGGGCCGGCAATCGACACGTACTCGCCGCGCGGGATCTCGAACGAGACCTCGGAGAGCGCGTGCGTCTCCACTTCGTCGGTGGCGAACACCTTCGTCAACCCCTCGACCCGAATGACTGGCGGTAGATCCACGGCTCGCTCCCTCTTCGGCCAGCTGAAGCTGTCCGCTACGAGTGCTCAGTCCCGTCCCATCCCGCGTAGGGGACAGCTTCAGCTGGCCCTTCCGCCCTTCAGCGCAACCGCACGCGGTCGAACTCGTCCCACTGCGACATGTCCGACAGCACCACCTGATCGCCCGGGGTCAACCCCGAGAGCACTTCCACCGTATTCACTGAACTCCGGCCCAGGCGCACCTGCACCCGGCGGGCTTCGCCGTTCGCCTGCAGCTTGAAGAGTCCGACCAGGCTCTCCTCCTGCCCGAAGGCCGGTCGCCCCACGTAGACCACGCGGTCCAACCGCTCCAGCTCGATCGTCCCGTCCACGCTCAGGTCCGGCCGGGCTCCCCGCGGGAGTTCCCCGTCGAGCGTTACGTCCACGGTGACCGTGCCGTTCTGCACCGAGGGGTCGATCCGGTTCACGACGCCCGCGACCTCGCCGTTATGCGTGTCGATCAGGGCTGGCTGGCCCACCTGCACGTCCCTGGCCTGGGTTTCCGGCACCCGGATCTCTGCCTTGAGGCGAGAGGGATTCGCCACGCGCGCGAGGTTCGTGCCGGGGGTCACCTGCTGGCCCACATCCACGGGCACGACCTGGAGGACGCCATGGACCCCGGCCCGCACGCGCAGGTCATCCACCTGCTGCTGCTTCAGGCGCACGAGCGCCCGTGCCATCTCTATATCGGCTTGCTGCACCGCCTGGCGGGAGTCGAGGGAGTCGCGCAGGCCGTCCAGCTGCTTCCGGGCCAGTTCCAGCCGGGTGGCCAGCTGCTGGGCGTCGAGCGCCGATTGCTTGACGATCATCGCGGAGACCAGTTCCTGGCGCGCCAGCTGCGCGTTGGCTTCGGCCACCAGGACCGCCTTCTCGTGCTCGGCGGCGATGCTGGCCACGTCCACCTCGCGCTGCAGCCGCTCCTGGTCGAGCTGCACCCGCAGGTTCGCCGCGGCCGCCTCGGCCGCCTGGAGTCGCAAAACCTCGCTTTCCAGCTCCTGTTCTAGTGCCGGGTTGCTCAGCTCCAGGATGATGTCGGCTGGCTCAACGGGCGTGCCCGGGCGGAGCACAATGCGTTCGACACGCCCGGCCGTCGTGGCGGGAATCCACCGGATGTCCTCCGGCACGAGCGAGCCCAATCCCCGCACCTGCCGGAGCATGGGCCCTTCCTTCACCGTGTCAATCCACAGTGTGGCTCGCTCGACGCCCGGGGCCGCCGGCTCCAGCTGCGACAACCCGACCGTCACCAGCAGCACGACGACGAAGGCTGCCCCGCCGGACAGGAACCGGCGGCGGCGCTTGCGGCGGGCGACCTCAGGGGTGGCGAAATCCATGGGGCTTCGACTGGCCTGACCATAGGAGCCTGACACATGGCCCTATTGGAAGGCAATAGCTTTTCTGTTGCCGGGCCATACGACGGGGTGCTAGGCTCCTGTTGCCTATCAACAGAGGACGCCATGACCCCGCCCCCCTCGGAAGTCCCGTACGGCACGCTCGACCTGATGGTCCTCAAGACCCTCGAGGGCCTGGGCCCGCTGCACGGCTACGCCATCGCGCGACGGATCGAACAGATCGCCCAGGGCGCGCTGGCCTTGAACCAGGGGACCATCTACCCCGCCCTGCTGCGGCTGGAGCAGAAGGGGTGGATCAGCGGCACCTGGGGTGTCAGCGAGAACAACCGCCGGGCGCGCTACTACGCGATCACGAAGGCGGGGAAGAAGCAGCTCGCCCAGGAGGCGGACACCTGGGCGCAGACGGTGGCGATGATGGAGCGGCTGCTGCGGGGAGAATCGTGAGCGCGCTCGGGCGGCGCCGGCGGTTACTTCAGGTAGATGGCCGGCAGCTTCTCGAGTGTCTTGCTCGACGGATCGACCGTGACGCCAATCGACTCCAGGGCCGTGACGCCGAGCAATGGCTCCGACCCGTCGGGACCGAACACGACGCGGCCGAACGTGAGCTCACCCATGAACTCGATCTGTGCGGCGCCGAACGTCAACTCCTGGACGCTGCCGTCCGCCAGCTCGTAGGTCGCACGTCCCGCAGGATGGATCCCGGCTGCCTCCAGCTCGGAAGCCGGCGCCATCGAGTCCATGGCGCCGGTGTCCACCAGAAACGTGGCTGCATAGCCGCCGGTGCGGGTCCCCGGTACGCGCAGTACGACCGGTACGTATGTCAGGCCCATCCTGACCTCGCTTGTCGCGAGCATCGACATCGGCTCATTCTAGCGTCGTCTGCCAGGCCCGTGCCGGGAACGGACGTGGTCGTTTATGCGAAGGACCGGGAGGCATCGGGTAGCGGTTGGCAGAATCTGCCACTTCCAGCGTCACCGACGGTCGCAGAATCTGCGATCTTCGCAGCCCGCGAGCTGCGGCGCTCTGCCCACAGTCCGACGCATTGCGGCGCCTCACCAAGGTCTCGGTCATGACGCGCCTACGCACGCTCCTCTCTCGCCTCATTGCGCTCTCCACCAGCCGTCGCGCCGAGCAAGACCTCCGCGACGAAATCGACACGCACATCGACCTCGCAGCCAACGAGCACGCCCGGGACGGCGCCGCGCCGGACGAGGCCCGGGCGCGCGCCAGGCGCGAGTTCGGCGGCGTCGAGCAGGTGAAGGAGGTCCACCGGGACGGACGCGGATTCCCAGCTCTGGAGGCATGGGTCCGCGATCTTCGCTTCGCCGCGCGTTCCCTGGTCCGAACCCCGACGTTCTCGCTGGCCGCCGTTGCGACTTTCGCCATCGGCATCGGCGCCACCACCGCCGTGTACGCGGTGGTGCAGGGCGTGTTGCTGCAACCGCTCCCGTTCCCGAACGCCGAGCGCGCGGTACGGATCGTTCAACTCCTGGAGCCGAATCCCCAGCCGGGGGCGCCGCAGGAGCCCATGCGTGCGGGGTTGTACATCGAGCAGTTTCGCCAGTGGCGACAGGAGACGCGAACGCTCGCGCGACTCACCAAGTACAGCGTGCTGTCTGCCACACTCACCGGCGTCCGGGATCCGGTGCGGCTCAGCGGCGCCTCGGTATCGCCAGGCTTCTTTGAGACCTTCGGGGTGGCCCCGTTGATCGGGCGTACGTTCACCGACGAAGAAGAGCACATTGGCACGCCACCGGTCGTCATGCTCAGCCACGCGACGTGGATGCGCCTGTTCGGGGGCGCGGCTGACATCCTCGGGACCTCGCTGACGCTCAACGGTGACACCAGACGCGTCGTGGGGGTCATGCCCGCAACGTTCAACCTGCCGGCGCTGGCTGGCCCCGTGATGAGCCGCTCAGATTCGGGGCAGCTTGGTGTCTCGCCAGAGTTTTGGGTCCCCTCGCCGCTCCCGCCGCCGAGGCCCGGTCCCGTCACGGGCTATTCGCTGTTTCCCGCGATTGGCTTGCTGAAGCCGGGCGTCACCCCCGCCGAAGCCACGGCAGAGGCCAACGCGATCCTCGGCCAGCTGCCGACAGGCCGGCCACGCCTGGGCATGGAAATCGTCCGGTTCCAGGACGAGATGGTGCGGAGCGTGCGATCGGTCATCCTCCTCTTTCAACTGGCCGTCGTCGCGGTGCTCCTGATCGCCTGCGCCAACGTCGCCAACCTGTTTCTCGCCCGGGCGGCCGATCGGCAGCGCGAGCTGGCCGTCCGGATGGCGCTGGGAGGGAGCCGCTGGGACATCATGCGCCGTGCCATCGCCGAGGCGCTGCTGGTGTCCACGGCCGGTGGCGCCATTGGGATCTGGCTGGCGGGACGCGCGGTGAACCTGTTGCAGGCGCTGCCGCCAGATACGTTGCCTCGTCTTGCGAGCGTCAAGGTGAACGAGGTGGTGCTCGGGGTCGGCCTGGCGGTCTGTGGGCTCTCGGGGGTGTTGACCGGAGCGTTCGTCGCGATCCGCTCGCTCCGCACACCGATCCTGCCCGCCCTGCAGCACGGCACAGCCGCCGGAGCAGCTCGCGGCGCTCGGCCGTCATCCGTTCTGCTCGTCGCGCAGATGGCGGGCGCCGTCGTGCTCCTCGCGTGCGCCGGCTTGCTGCTCAACAGCTTCGTCCAGCTCACGACGATCGATCACGGATTCCGGACCGAACAATTGCTGACGTTTCGCCTGACGCTCCCCACTGGTCGCTACCAGAGCGCACGGCAGGCCGCCGACTTCTGGGCCGCGCTCGAGGGTGCGCTGGCACGCGTCCCCGGCGTGGCGTCGGCGGCGGTCAGCACCGCCCTGCCGTTTCAGAGCACGAACATCGGCTTCTGGCCACTGACGATCGACGGCGTGACAACCGACAGTGAGGTCACCTACACCGCCGCGCGACCCGACTACTTCGAGGCGCTCGGCACACGGTTTCTGCGAGGCCGCGGCCTGGCGGCCGGGGACGGTGCTGCCGAGGCGGTGGTGAACGAGGCGTTCGTGCGTCGCTACCTGGGACCGGACAATCCACTCGGCCGGACCGTGCGGTTCGAGCAGTCGCCGGTCTACGAGATTGTGGGCGTCATTCAGGATACGAGGCGCGGTCTCGGACTTGGCGACATGGCGCCGTTCCTGTTTCCCGAGATCGTCGTGTCGTCCGAGCAACCGATCGACACGTCGCCCGGTTGGCTGGCTGGTCTCACGGTGGCCGTGCGTGTCAACGGGAGCGATCCGCTGGCCGTCCTCCCCGGTGTGAAACGCGCCGTCCGTGCGTTGGACCCCACGCTGCCCGTCTACAACGCCGCGAGCGTCGACCAACTCGCTCGCGAAGCCAACGCGGCTTCCCGCCTGTACGCCATTGTCGCAGCCGTCTTTGGCTCTGCCGCCGTGCTGCTCGCCTGCGTGGGTCTGTACGGCCTGCTGGCGTGCTCGATCAGCAGTCGGACGCACGAGCTCGGCATCCGGCGCGCGCTGGGCTGTCACCCGTCCGCAGTGGTGCGGCGCGAGGTCGGCCGCGGTCTACGGCTCGTGTCGATCGGGATCGCGCTCGGCCTGGCCGCGACGCCCCTGACCTGGGGCACGCTGTCACGCCTGTTGTTCGGGCTCACGCCGCGCGACCCGGCGACTCTGGCAACGGTCTGCGCGGTCCTGCTGCTGGTGGCGTTCATCGCCGCGTACCTCCCGGCACGCCGCGCCAGCCGCATCGATCCGATGGCCGCGCTGCGGTGCGAATGAACGCGCCATGAGCAGACTCCGCACGCTCGGCTCGCGCCTGCGTGCGTTCTTCCGTCACGCCACGCACGAACAGGACCTGCGCGAGGAGATCGACGCGCACCTCGATCTCCTCGCGGACGAACACGTCCGACAGGGCGAGGAACCCGAAGCGGCCCGCACCCACGCCAGGCGCACCTTCGGTGGGGTGGAACAGGTCAAGGAACGCTATCGCGACCAGCGCCACCTGCCGGTCGTCGAGGCGCTGCTCCGCGACCTGCGGTTCGCCGCCCGGGCTCTGCTCAGAACGTCCGCCTTCACGGTGACGGTGGTCGTCGTGCTCGCGCTGGGTAGCGGCGCGAACACGGCCGTCTTCTCGATGTTCCAGCAGACCGTGTGGCAGGCCCTGCCCGTGCCGGCACCCGGGCAGCTCGTCAACCTGCGATCGCCCGGGGTCCGACCGGGACGGGTGCCCACCGGCGGCGACTTTGGCGCCGATGCTACGTTCAGCTATCCGCTGTTCCGAGACCTCGAACGTGAACAGCAGGTGTTCACGGGTGTTGCCGCGCACCGGAACTTTCTGGCGAACGTGGTCGCGCGGGGTACCGCATCCCAGGAGAGCGGGTGGCTGGTGTCGGGGAGCTACTTCCCGGTGCTGGGACTGGCACCGGCCCACGGGCGACTGCTGAGGCCAGACGACGATCGGACGGTGCATGCGGGAGACGCGGTCGTCCTGAGCTGGCGCGGCTGGCACCGACTCTTCAACGGCGACCCTGCGGCCATCAACGCGACGCTGACTGTCAACGGCCACCCGATGACCATCGTCGGCGTGGCGCCAGCGACGCTCCACGGCACCACGCTCGACGAAGAGCCGCTCGTGTACGCCCCGCTGAGCATGGCGGCGGCGCTGATGCCCGACCTTCGGTGCCCGGGGACAGCGCCCGAACGAGGCCGTGCTGCGCACCACGCTCTGGTTGTTGTGGGGCGTGACCGGCGTCGTGCTGCTGATCGCCTGCGCCAACGTCGCCAATCTGTTGCTGACCCGGGTGGCCGTCGAGGTGACGACGGCCACCGTCCCCCTGCTGTCAGGCCAAGCATCCGGCACCAACCTCACGGTCGAGGGGTACGACCCTCCGACAGGGACCAGCACGAGCACGGTGTTCTTCAAGATCGGGCCGGACTACTTCCGCACGCTCGGCATCCCGCTCCTCGCGGGTCGCGAGTTCCGCCGGCCGCGTGGCGCTGCTCGGTGGGCTGGTCGGCGGGATCGCGGGGGGCCTGGTGGGCCGCGTGGCGCGGTCGCAGATGTACGACATCAGCGGGACGGAGCCCGCGGTGTTCGGGGTTGCGGGTCTCGTCATGGTGATGGTCGCGCTGGCCGCCGCCTACCTGCCGGTGCGCCGGGCGAGCCGCGTCGATCCGATGGCGGCGCTGCGGTGCGAGTAGGCACTCACGACCGGAGCCCGAGGCCCAGCGCCGGCGTGCGGATGGCGCCGATGTCCGTGACCGGCGATCGGGCGGCCATCCGCGAGTCCTGAGCGATAATCGGTTCGTGCCCACGACGCCGCGGCGGACCGTGACGACGCGCCGATTTCCCTCGAATGCCGAAGCGGACCGGCGCGACGCCGACTACTGGCGCCGGCTGTCTGCCGCGGAGCGCGTCCGGCTGGCCTGGCAGCTCTCCGTCGAACAATGGCAGCTGCTCGGACGCTCGCCTGATGAACCCCGACTTTGTCGATCTGTTGCGAGCGTTCGTCGCCGCTGATGTCCGGTTCCTCGTAGTCGGCGCCTACGCGCTCGCCCACCACGGGCGACCGCGCGGCACCGGCGATCTCGACATCTGGATTGACGCCACGCCAGCCAACGCGCCCCGCGTGATGCAGGGCCTCGCGGCGTTCGGTGCACCGCTCGCCGATGTCGCGGCGGGCGACTTCGCCCGGCCGGGGGTCGTCGTCCAGCTCGGCGTCCCTCCTGGGCGGATCGACGTTCTCACGGAGCTCACGGGACTGACGTTTGCCGAGGCATGGCCTGGCCGGGAGTCCGGCGCGTTCGGCGATCTCACCGTCGATTTCATCGGGCGCGAAGACTTCGTGCGCAACAAACGCGCCACCGGGCGGGCGAAGGATCTCGGCGACCTCGAAGGCCTCTGACCCGAGCACCAACCGGCGCCCGTTACGTCCTGACCATCGGACGCCGCCGATCGCGCGTTTCTGGAGGCCCTGCTCCGGGAGTCCGGCGCCCGAGACGCAGAGTAGCCTCCCATGCACGGCTATCGCGCATGTCAAGTCGACCACTTGACACGCCAGTGGAGTCCGTGCGACAAGGAGGCTCCACTGGCATGTCAAGTGAACGCCCATCCCCCATCGCTCTGCTCCAGGGCACCCTTGACCTGATCGTCCTCCAGGCCCTGGCCAGCATGGGGCCTCTTCATGCCTATGCGCTGGCCACCCGGCTGGAGCAGGTGTCCGACCACCCGTTCACGCTGAATCAAGGCACCCTCTACCCGGCCCTGGTCCGCCTGGAGCAGAAGGGCTGGATCAAGGGCAGCTGGCAGCGGACCGAATCGAACCGCGAGGCGAAGTTCTACGCGATCACCAAGGCCGGCACGCGGGCGCTCAAGACCGAGACCGAAAAGTGGCGCCGGCTGTCCGGGCTCGTGGAGAAGCTGCTGGAGGGCGGGTCGTGACGTCGCACCTTCGCCGCGGCCTGCTCCGACTGCTCGCGTTCCTACGACCAGGCCGTGCCGATCGTGAGCTGGACCGGGAGCTGGCTGCCCACCTCTCGTTACTTGCCGCTGAGTATCAGCGAAATGGGATGTCAGCGGAGGAAGCCGCGCAGGCGGCGCGGCGCGCGCAGGGTGGGATTGAGCAGGCCAAGGAGCTGCACCGAGAGGCACGGTCCATCGCCTGGCTCGAAGACCTGCGACGAGACGTCCGCTACGCCTTCCGAACACTTGCCCGGACACCCGGGTTTACGGCACTCGCGGTCGTGACGCTCGCCATCGGCATCGGGGCATCCACGGCCGTCTTCGGCCTCGCGAACGCGATGTTCCTGGGCCACATTCCTGGGGTGCGAGATTCGGCGACCCTGGTCGCCATTCATGCCGAGAGTTCGGAGACGCCGGACACCGACTACAACGGCTTCTCGTACGCGCAGTTCCTGGAACTCGGAGAGCGGCAGCAAGGCCTTGAGGACCTCACTGCGTACACGCGGATTCCCGGCACGTACAGCCTGCCCGACCGAAGTGGTGCCACGGGGCTGGAGTTCGTCGTCGGCAACTACTTCCGCGTGCTGGGCGTGCAGAGCGTCGTGGGGCGCATGCTGGCACCGGCTGACGACCGCCCCGGGACTCCGCCGGTTGCCGTGCTCAGCCACCAGGCGTGGGGGCAGGTCTTCGGCCGGGACCCGGACGTCGTCGGCACCACCGTCGCCATCAACGGCACGCCGGTGACGATCGTCGGCATCGCACCGGCCGGATTCAACGGGACCCGGCTGGATTGGATCAACAACCCAGGCTTCTGGCTCCCGGCACAAAGCTATCCGCAGATCTTCAGCCAAGAACTACCAGAAAACTCGCGACTCGTGCGACCGGGAACGGACTTTTGGCTCCTTGGGCGCCTGAAGACGGGTGTAACGCTGGATGCTGTTGGCTCGCAGGTCGACGTCATCGCCCGACAGTTCACCTCACCGCGCGCCCCGAAGCCGTTCTTTCGGCCTGATGGCGCCAGCGCGGACAGGCTGTCCTTCAGCCGGCTCTGGCCCGGGCGGCATCCCGAAATGCAGCGTCTACTCGGCATGCTCTTCGGCGTAGCGATGCTGGTGTTGCTCATCGGCTGCTTCGCCATCGCCAACTTCCTTGTGGGACGGGGTCTGCGCCGACGGCAGGAGCTCAGCGTCCGACTGGCTGTGGGAGCGACACGCGGCCGCATCGTGCGGCAGCTGCTCACGGAGTCCGTCGTGCTGGCACTGATCGCGGCCCTGCTTGGACTACTTGTCGCCGTCGGCTTCTCCCGGCTGACCGGGTCCCTGCCAGACCTCGGTCAACGGGTCACCCTGGCCGTCGGACCGATTCTGCAACCCCGCACGTTCGGATTCGCGCTCGCGGCGGCGCTTATCGCCGTCCTCGGCACGGGGTTGATGCCCGCGCTCTTCGTCTCCGGTCGCGTCCGGCCAACGTCGATCTCGACGTCGGAGGGGACATGGCCCACACGCCGCTGGTGGTACGCCCCGCGTCAGATCCTGCTGGCGGCGCAAGTGGCCCTGACGGTCGTCGGCGCCGGGACGGCACTCCTGTATGCGCACAGCCTGCAGCAGATGAACCGCGTTAGCCCGGGCTACGCCACCGAAGGCCTGGCAGTGGTACGCCTTGATCTGAACGCCCTCGGTCCTGACCGCACGGCGGCCCTCCAGTCTCGACTGAGCGAGCAGGTGTCGCGCATTCCCGGGGTGGAGGACGGGGCCATTACGTTGAATGAGCTGTTCGCCATCGGATCCATGCCCTACGAGGTCCCTGGCCAGGGGACCCGGGATGACTGGGTTGGAGCATCGTTCATCTCGGCCGACTATCTCGATCTGCTGGGCCTGGCCCCGCGGTCGGGTCGCGGTCTTCGGACGGACGACGCAGCGGCCGGCACCGCAGTCCTCGTCAACGAGGAGTTCGCAGCGCGGCACTGGCCCGAAGGAGATGCGGTCGGCCGGTCGCTGCGGTTTCCCAGCCTGGTGGGCCCCGCGCAGGGGTGGGGCGGTCTCTCCGATCGCGCGATCGTGGGGGTCATACCCCTCAACCGGTGCCGAGACCTCCTGCGCCCGCCTCATCCGTGCGTGTGGCTGCCACTCGGTCCGGCACCGGTGGCGACGCTCGTCCTTCGGGCGTCGGTACCAGCCAGCCAGACGGCTCAACCCCTGCGGCGACTGGTCGATGAGATCGATCCGGACGCCGTCATCACCAAGGTGGAATCGTTCGAGAGCTACGTCGGTACCCTGAACGCTCAGCCGAGAATCGCCGCGCTCTCAACCGGTGCGGTGGCCAGCGTGGGGGTCGTACTGGCCGTCATCAGCTGCATTGCGGTGCTCGCTGCGATGGTGCGCAGCGCCGGGCGAGAACTCGCCATTCGCCGGGCACTCGGCGCACCGAGCTATCGCCTGGTCGCGTCCGTCGTTCTCCGTGGCTTGCTCCCGAGCCTTGCGGGGGTGCTTGTGGGTCTCGGATTGGCGCGCGGTGCCGGAAGCCTCATCGCCGACCAGCTGTACGAGCCTGGAAGCTACGAAACCCTGTCCGTCACACTTGCGGCCATCGCGGTCTTGACCGCGACGATCGTGGCAAGCTTCTGGCCAGCCGCCGCTGCGACCAGAGTCCAGCCAACGGCGCATCTCCGAGCCGACTAAGGGCCCTGGCCGGAATAAGGTTGCCATCTCGGCCGACGATGCATCCCGCCTCGCGGCGTTGCTCGTCGGTCACAGGCACCCGGCCTGCTCCCTCCTCGCGCCTGGCGATCCGGGCGCCTCGCCGCCCGGGAGTCGGCAACCGTATTCCGGCCAGGGCC
>Ga0194132_10003737_pt1 | contig 26731 bp, 26 predicted proteins | sample TA2KigOf80mmetaG_FD_148612 | JGI IMG/M metagenome (GOLD analysis project Ga0194132, IMG submission 148612) | Freshwater microbial communities from Lake Tanganyika, Tanzania - TA2015054 Kigoma Offshore 80m | ecosystem: Environmental > Aquatic > Freshwater > Lake | place: Tanzania: Lake... | reverse complement strand
GATTTTCAATCTGCGGTATCGCCGATTTCCAATCGGCAGGGCGCCGGCAAGTCCCAGCGTGCTCGGACTGGGAGACGCCCCGCAGAATACAATTCTGCGATACGGCAGAGTGCAACTCTGCGCTACGAGCTTTGTCGTCCATCCCGCGGACCAAGCAGTATGAACCAACCCGCCCCTGCGCCCCTCCCAGGAGAGGAACGGCCAATGCGTCGAGGCCGAAAGGGAAATTCATTATGACGTGCCCGAAAACCGCCGATCAGTTCATCGCGGACCACGTCCGGTCGATCCCGCCCTCCGGCATTCGCGAGTTTTTCGACCTGGTGCAGAATCAGAGCGGCGTCATTTCGCTCGGCGTCGGCGAGCCGGACTTTGTCACGCCCTGGCACATTCGCGAAGCGGCCATTTATGCCCTGGAACACGGACGCACGAGTTACACGTCCAATCTCGGCCTTCTGAAGTTACGGGAAGCTATCAGCGGGCATCTCAAGCAGAAGTTCGCTCTGGATTACGATCCGGCGAAGCAAATCCTCATCGCCGTCGGCGTGAGCGAAGCGCTGGACATCGCCCTCCGGGCCGTCCTCAACCCCGGCGATGAAGTGCTCTACCACGAGCCGTGCTACGTGAGCTATTCGCCCAGCGTTCGCCTGACGCACGGCGTGCCCGTCGCGGTCGCGTGCCGGGCGGAGAACGGTTTTGCCATTTCGGCGCCGGCCATCGAACAGGCGGTCACACCGCGCAGCAAAGCGTTGCTCCTGAATTTTCCGACCAACCCGACGGGCGGCACGCTGACGCGCGTGGAACTGCTCCAGATCGCGGAGGTAGTGCTGCGCCACGATTTGCTCGTCATTACGGACGAGATTTACTCCGACCTGACCTTCGAGGGCGAACATGTCAGCATCGCTTCCCTGCCCGGGATGCGGGAGCGGACGGTGTTTCTGCATGGATTCTCGAAAGCCTACGCCATGACCGGCTTTCGCATCGGCTACGCGTGCGGGCCGGCGGAAATCATCGAAGCCATGATGCGCATCCACCAGTACTCCATGCTCTGCGCCAGCATTATCAGCCAGGAAGCCGCCCTCGAGGCCATCCTCCACGGCGAAGCCGACGTTGCCGAGATGCGCGAGCAATATCGCGTCCGCCGGAATTTCCTGGTGAGCGCTTTGAACGCGATGGGCCTGAACTGCCATTTGCCGCGCGGGTCGTTCTACGCTTTTCCCAGCGTGGAATCGACCGGCCTGACCTCGAAAGAATTCGCGGTGCGCTTGCTCCAGGCAGAGCAAGTCGCGTGCGTGCCGGGCAGCGCGTTCGGGCCGAGTGGCGAAGGCTATTTGCGCTGCTGCTTCGCGACGTCGTTGGACCAACTCCAGGTCGCCGCCGAGCGCATCGAACGGTTCGTCAAAAAATGCCGGCCGTCGAACTGACCAACGTGAGCCGGCTTTTCCACGACGTCATCGCCGTGGATCAAATCAATCTGTCCATTCGCCGCGGAGAATTCTTCTCGCTCCTCGGCCCCTCCGGCTGCGGCAAAACAACCCTTTTGCGAATCATCGCCGGCCTGGATCGGCCCGATGCCGGAGTGGTGTGCATCGACGGGCAAGAGGCCACGCGCATCCCGGCGCACCGGCGTCCCGTCAACACGGTCTTCCAATCCTATGCGCTGTTTCCGCACTTGAGCGTTTGGGAAAACGTCGCGTTTGGATTGCAGATGAAGAAAACCCCGCGACCGGAAACCGAGCAGCGCGTCCATCGCGTGATGGAGTTGGTGCGGATTTCAGAATTGAGCCCGCGCCGCCCCGCGCAACTTTCCGGCGGCCAGAAGCAGCGAGTCGCGCTGGCGCGCGCGCTCGTAAACGAACCCCGGGTTTTGCTGCTGGACGAACCGTTGGGCGCGCTGGACCTGAGGCTCCGGAAAGAATTGCAGGTCGAACTGCACGCCCTGCAACGCCGGCTGGGCATCACGTTCATCTACGTCACGCACGATCAGGAAGAGGCGCTGGCGATGAGCGATCGGATTGGGGTGATGAACGGCGGGAAACTGGAGCAGTGCGGCCCGGTCGAGAATGTCTATGAACGGCCACGAACGCGCTTTGTCGCGCAGTTCCTCGGCGCCTGCAACCTGATCGAAGGCGTCGTGCGGCGCTGCGCGGAAGGGATGATCGCCGCGGAAACAAGCCTGGGCGAAATCCAGGCAGAAATTCCTTCTCCGGCGCAGCCGCGAAAACCAGGCGAGCGCTGCACTTTCGCGATCCGCCCCGAACGCGTGGGTTTGATGAAAGCCTCCGGAAAAGTTTCCGAAATCAACACCGCCGCGGCCCGGATCGCCGACCTGATTTATTTCGGCGCAGAGACTGAATATCGATTGGAAGCCGCAGCCGGTCTGCTGCTCACTGCCCGCCTCATGAATGCGGGCGCGACTTCGCCACTTGGCGTCGGAGAGGCTGTCGTCGTGCGTCTGCCGCGGAACGCTCTGATTGTCCTCGATGATTAGAATCGTTGCCAAGAGCCATTTCGAAAAGGTGGCCGACGCCCCTGCCGGACGTCGCGGCAAACCGGCAGGTTTGCCCTACCTTTTCGGAAATGGCTCTTGGCAACTGAGCTAGACCATGCCTTCTGAAGTCCACCGAGGCGAATTGATAGCGCCACACCACCGCGCGCTGCGTGTGATGGGCAGCGCGGGTCCAGGCTTGCTCTGGCTGGTCCTGTTTTTCGCCCTGCCGCTTCTGATCATCATCGCCATCAGTTTCCTTTCGCGCGGCGAGTACGGGACCATCCAAGGGCCGTTCACGCTGGAGAATTACCGGCGGCTGGCGGGCTTTGGCCTGTTGGGATTCGATCCGCTGTATCCGATTATCGTGCTGCGCAGCCTGGCGCTGGGACTGGGCGCCGCTGTGCTTTGCCTGCTGGCCGCGCTGCCACTGGCGTTTTTCCTCGCGCGGCTGCGTCGCCCGTTCAAGAACCTGGCGCTCATCCTGGTTGTGATTCCGCTTTGGACGAACCTGTTGATCCGCACGTACGCCTGGCAGATGTTGCTCGGCCCCGGGAGTTGGATTACGCAAGCCGCGGTCTGGCTCGGAGCGATCGCGCCCGGAGAGAGTCTCTATCCTGGCGCGGCCGCGGTTTATCTTTCCCTGGTCTGCGATTTTCTTCCGTTCATGGCGCTGCCGCTCTACGCGTCGGTGGAGAAGTTGGATTGGAGTTTGGTCGAAGCCGCCATGGACCTGGGCGCAAATCGAGTCGCAGCGTTTCGGCACGGTATTCTTCCGCAAATCCGTCCCGGCCTGGCCGCCGGATCGATCCTCGTCTTCTTGCCCGCGACGGGCCAGTTCGTGATTCCCGATCTGCTCGGCGGCGCGAAAACCGTGATGCTGGGCAACGCTCTCCAGCAGCAGTTCGGCCCCGGACTGGACTGGCCGTTCGGTTCGGCCATCGCAGTCGTGAGCCTCGCGGTGGTCATTGGCGCTCTCTGTATTTTTTTCCGGAGGTGGGACGCAAAGGACTTGGAAATCCTGTGAAGGCAACTCGGCACTACGGCACTCAACCTATGCTCCAGCCTGCTTGAATGAAACTGCCGTCGAAATCACTCTGCGGTGTCGCGGCGCTCCTTTACGCGTTCCTCTACGCGCCGATCGCGGTCGTGGTCCTTTTCTCGTTCAATGCAGGGAGGCACGGCGCGGGCTGGCAAGGCTTCACCATGGAGTGGTACCGATCGCTGGCAGAAAACCGCCTCGCGCTGGAAGCGGCGCGGAATACGGTGGCTCTGGCGCTTTGCAGCACGCTCATCGCAACGGTGCTGGGAACGATGCTGGGCTACGCGCTCAGCCGCTACGATTTTCCCGGCCGCCGATGGCTCTCGCGTTTTCTCCAGGTGCCGGTGTTCATCCCGGATATCGTCCTGGCGGTCTCGCTGTTGTTATTCTTTTCGGTCCTGCGGCAAAGGTTGGGATTGTTCCAACTCGGTCTGGCCACGATGATCGTCGCTCACGTCACGTTTCAGATTCCGTTTGTGGCCATCGTGGTGCGTTCCCGGCTCGCCGGATTGGATCCGGCTTTGGAAGAAGCCGCGCATGATCTGGGCGCGAACGCGTGGCAGACGTTCTGGCGCGTGACGTTTCCCTTGATGGCGCCGGGCGTGGCCGCCGGCGCGATGCTGGCGTTCACGCTGAGCCTGGACGATTTCGTGGTCAGCTTTTTCACGAGCGGTCCCGGCTCGACCACGCTGCCGATCTTGATTTACTCGTCCGTCAAACGCGGGATTACGCCGGACATCAACGCGCTTTCCAGCCTGATCGTGCTGGCGTCGCTGCTCGCGACCGTGAGCGTGATGTTGCTCCAGCGCAAACGCCCGGGCTAAGATTCACGATGATGAACGCAAACGGGTGCATCCACAGGTTGCCGCTGGACCGGGGCGCGGATTTGCAGTCTATCAGTATCGCTGGAAATCGTCGCAAGCCGCGCAAGTTTTTTAACCACGGATGGACACGGATGGACACGGATTTTCGCCCGGTGTTCATCCGTGTCCATCCGTGTTCATCCGTGGTTGATTTTTGGCTGTGGCCTTCCAGGCCACGCTGCGCCGTATCGCAGGATTGCATCCTGCAGGGCGCAGGCAGGCCCGGCTCCTTGCACGAATCTGTGGAGGGCGGTCGCCAATCCCAAGGGGATTGCGTCCTCCAGCCCAGGCTTGCGTGTAAGGAGCAGGGCAGACCCTCGTGCGCCAAGAATTGCCGGCGGGCCGCAGATTCCAAATCTGCGATACGGCAGAGTTCAACTCTGCGCTACGGACCGCTGATTTTCCTAGCGTTCCTGCTCCGAATCCTCATTGCGATTCCTCGATTTCGGTCTCGATGCAGACAACTGAGATCAGGATTACGAGCGGCGGCAATGGCTTGCTCTCTTCTGGCATTCTTTTCGTCGAATCAAGCCTGCGCTGCGCAACATCAACTCAATCTGTTCATCTGGAGCGAATACATCGACCCGGCGGTCGTCGCCGACTTTGAGAAGCAATTCGACTGCAAAGTCACCATTGACCTGTACGAAGATGACGCCGCCATGATGGCCAAGCTCCAGGCCGGCGGCGCGTCAGTTTATGACGTCGTCGTGCCTCCGGATCATAAGGTCACGGCGCTTATCAAATTGAAACTGATCGCTCTCTTGCGCCATGAAAACATCCCCAACTTGAGGAATCTCGACGAGAAATTCCGCGATCCCCCTTACGATCCGGGCAACAAATACACGGTCGCTTACCAGTGGGGGACGTTGGGCATTTATGCCCGGCCCAACCCCGGCCAGACGATCGAGGCGTCGTGGGGATTTGTGTTCGATGCGAAGCAACAGACGGGGCGCTTTGTTCTCATGGACAGCGCCCGGGACATGGTCGGAGCGGCGCTGAAATACAAGGGCCGGAGTTTGAACAGCACGGATCCGGCGCATCTCAAGGAAGCGCGGGACTTGATCCTCGCCGCCAAGAAGCGCAGCCTCGGTTTCGACGGCAGCGTCGGAGGCAAGAACAAGGTGCTCGATAAAACTGTCCGCGCCGCGGTCGTGTACAGCGGGGAAGCGGCGCGCGGCTGCGTGGACGACAAAGAGACGATTTACCTTTTGCCTCGCGAAGGGAGCCAGATCTGGCAGGACAACCTCGCGGTGCTCGCGCAGGCTCCCCATCGCGACCTGGCGGAAAAGTTCATCAACCATATGCTCGACGCTCAAGTCGGAGCGAGGATCTCGAACTTCACCCTGTTCGCCACGCCCAATAAAGCCGCGCGCGAATTCATCCGTCCCGCCGACCTGAAGAATCCTGCGATTTACCCGCCGCCCGAAGTGATGCCCCGGCTGGAGTTCCTCAAGGACCTGGGTGACAGAACCCGCCTCTACGACGAAATCTGGACCCAGATCAAGTCGAAGTGAGCGCCAGCGGAACGATTCAGATCGGATGGGAAGCGCACGCGCCCCGCGTGCTGTAGTCGGCGCCCTCGCCGACCACGTTCGATCGAACTGAACCGTCCCACTCCGTGCCACGGTTTGAACGACGATCCGACTGGCGAGGCGCCAGTCGGCACACGCGGAGGCGCGTGTGCTCCCCGGAGCGTGTCTCGATTGAACCTCAACATTCGAACGCAGTCCGAATTCGATCCAGGCCCGCATCAGCGCCCAACAGCAACATCAGTTTGATGCGCGCTTTGTGGCTCGGCAGCATTCCGCCGAGAACGGCGCCCATGCGCTTGAGTTGGCGGCCCGCGCCTTCGTAAGCATAAGTATCGAGCACGCGCCCGCGCGGACAGCGCGTCGTGATCACCACCGGAATCCCGGCCTGGATCGCGCGCTCGATCGCGGGCAGCGCCGCCACGGGCACATTGCCTCGGCCCAGGCCTTCGATCACCAAACCGCGCGCGCCATCGTCGATCGCGAAGTTGATGAACCGTCCGTCCGTGCCGACAGGCAGTTTGATGATTTCGACGCGCGGTTCGATGCGCTCCGCGGCGATTTGCTCGCGCTTCAAAGGCCGGCGAGTGATGAGAATGCGATCTTTGTCCACGAGGCCAAGCGGCCCGAAGTCCCGGCTTTGAAACGTGTCCATGGCCTCGGTGTGCGTCTTGGTCGCTTCCGAAGCCGCGATGATCTGGTCGCCCATCACGACGAGCACTCCCAGCCCGTGCGCGCTCGGATCGGCTGCGACGCGGACCGCCGAACGCAAATTGCCGGGCCCGTCCCAACTGAGCTCCGAGCTGTTGCGCATCGATCCCACGAAGACGACGGGCTTTTCCGAGTGGAGCAGAAGATCGTGCAGGTACGCCGTCTCTTCGAGCGTGTCGGTGCCGTGCGTGATCACGGCGCCGGCGATGCGCGGCTCGGCAAGCTGCTCGGAGGTCCGCCGCGCCAGTTCCAGCATCTTGGGCGGGGTCATGTGCGGCCCGGGCAACAAGGAGAAATTCGACACGACGAAATCCGCGATCGACTCCAACCCTTCCACGCGGGCGATGATCTCTTCGCCGGAGAGCGCCGGCACGGGGCCGCCTGTCTTCGGATCGACGCGCATGGAGATTGTCCCTCCCGTAAAAAGAATCGCGATGCGTGGTTTCATTGGTTCGCCCGGTCCATTCGCCGACCACATGTCGTTGCGCATGGCTGGTTCGAGGCATGTTAAGAACGCGCCATGTCCCGTCCATCGAATAATGGCTTCAAAACTGATACGCGTTGGTGACAAGGGGAGTTTGAACAGAAGGCAACGAAGGCAACGGAGCTTCGTTTTCTTCGTTCCCTTTTGTAAACGCCGCGAAGCAACTTTTTCGTAACCCGGCCTGTGAAAAGTCGTGTACGGCGATCGTCCAGGTTGCTCGCAGGCTGCGATCACTCTTGCGGCCAACCGGTTTGACCATTTAACCCGTGAAGTCTCAACCGCGAATGAGCACAACGCGGAAGCGTCAACCAAATCGACCACGGATGACACGGATCACAAGGATGGGAAGGAAGTGAACCGGACCAAGGTCTCTCCAATCCGTGCTATCCGTGTCATCCGTGGTCAATATTCCTTGCAGGAATGTTTGATTCAGAAGGAATGGACTGCGAATAGGGGCGAATGCTGGCACACTTGTGATGAGCTCCGGATTGGCCGCTTGCGCGTGTGCGAAGCGTTTTGGTAGGGTGCGGCGCGCTGCGAATGATGCCTGCGACTTCGTTCCAGGGGAGGTCAGAGCGATTTCAGGTTGCGCGAGTGGCGGAATGGCAGACGCGCCAGACTTAGGATCTGGTCCCGAAAGGGGTGGAGGTTCAAATCCTCTCTCGCGCACCAATCTCCTTTCCTCAGCAGACTTGATTCCAGTCAAAGAGTTTTGCCCCAGGAGGCCTTACCAACAGATCAGCAGCAAGCTGCGTCGCGATTTTGAACTTCCATCCAGAGATATGAAACTTCCCTTCGCTTTGCTCACCGCCGCCGCTCTGGCTGCGCCCGGTTCTGCTCCGGGCCAAGTCGTGGAACCTTCCCCGGCCCACCCTTCTAACAAAAACTATCTCTCGCGGGCAAAGTGGGCGTGGTGGAAGTCGCAAGCCGCAAACTGATCCACACGTTTGCCGTGGGCGAAATGCCGCTCGGCCTGGCGCTCTCGCCCGACGGCACGAAACTGTTTGTGACCTGCGCCGCGGCGGAAAGCACGGTTTGGGTCATCGACACCGGGTGCGGCGATATCCTCGAAAAATTCTCGACCGGTCACACAGCCGTGGCGCCGGTGCTCAGTCGAGACGGCAAGACGCTCTACATCAGTTGTCGCTTCAACAACTGCGTCGATGTCATCGACCTCGCCGCGAAGAAATCGGTGCGCCGTATTCAAGTGGCGCGCGAACCGGTGGCGGCCGCCATCACCCCGGAAGGAAAGTATCTGCTCGTGGCCAACCACATTCATGCCGGGCGTTCCGACGCGGACGTTGTGGCGGCCAAAGTGAGCGTGATTGACCTGGCGGCCGGTCAGGTGTGCCGCGAACTCGAATTGCCCAATGGTTCGACCTTGCTGCGCGATGTGCGCATTTCTCCGGATGGCCGGCACGCGGCCGTCACGCATCAGATCGGGCGCTTTCATCTTCCAACGACTCAACTTGATCGCGGCTGGGTCAATACCAGCGCGCTGACGTTGATCGACCTGGCGGAGATGAAGCCAATCAACAGCGTGCTTCTGGACAACATGGACAGCGGCGCGGCGAATCCCTGGGCCGCGGCGTGGTCTGCCGACGGCAAAACCATCTGCGTCACCCACGCCGGCACGCACGAGTTGAGCGTGATCGATTTCCCGGCCTTGCTGGCCAAGTTGTCCAAACTCCCGCCGAAGCTCGAGCCTGGCGCGCCTGTCGATTACACCGCCGCCTCGCGCACCACTGCGGACGTGCCGAATGATTTGTCATTCCTGGTCGGCTTGCGGCAACGGATCAAGCTTTGCGAGTCCGACCGCGGGCCGCGCGGCCTCGCGCTCATCGGAACCCAAGCCTGGCTGGCGAATTATTTCTCCGATTCCCTCTCCGTGATCGATCTCGCCGCCCCTCGGCTCCGCGCGGAATCCATGGCGCTTGGACCCCGGAGGGAAATGAGCGTCGTGCGGCAGGGCGAGTTTCTTTTCAATGACGCCTCCATTTGTTTTCAAGGCTGGCAGAGCTGTTCGAGCTGCCATTCCTCCGACGTGCGTGTGGACGGATTGAACTGGGACAACCTCAACGACGGCCTGGGCAATCCCAAAAACGCGAAGAGCCTCCTGCTCGCGCACCAGACTCCGCCTTCCATGTGGCTTTCCGTGCGCGCCGACGCACACGTCGCTGTGCGTGCCGGAATCAAAAACAGCCTGTTCACCGTTCAGCCGGAGGCGAACGCCGTGGCGTTGGACGAATATCTGAAATCGCTCAAGCCGATTCCGAGTCCGCATCTGGTTCGCGGGAAACTTTCGCGCGCAGCGGAACGCGGCCGAAAGCTGTTCTTTGACGAGAAGATTGGCTGTGGCGATTGCCACAAGGGAAAGTTCTACACGGATTTGAAGCCGCACGACGTTGGCACCGCCGGCCAATTCGATCATCCGACCAACCGCTTCGACACGCCGACGCTGATCGAGGTCTGGCGGAGCGCTCCGTATCTCCACGATGGCCAGGCCGTGACGCTTCGCGAGGTGATCAACGTCTTCAACGCGGATGACAACCACGGCCAGACTTCGCACTTAGCCCCGTCCCAGATCGACGATCTGGTTGAATTCATCCTTTCGTTATGATCGCTTCCGTTGCCGCCGACACGCCTCAATCCAGCCGGATCAGCCGCAAGTGCAGACCGGGGCTGGATGCCTCCGTGATCGACCGGCCGGGGCGCCGCGAGGTGCATATCACTCTGCGGCCTCTGGAGGGCGAAAAACTTTCCGCCACCCTGCGCCGGCTTCAGCGCCTGCTCGATGCTCACGAGGCCGTCGTGGTCAAACAAGATATCTTTGGTCCAGTCGTTCTGGCTAAGTGGTCCATTTCATAAATACGCTCACGTTCGCGGCAAGGGATTTTTCGGCCAGACGAGGCGCGAGCGACGAGCATATCCCGAAGTGGATCTGTAAGGAGCAAGCAACGAAGTCTGGCGAAAAAGAACTGCCGCCCTTCGGGTTGCGCCGAATTTTGCCTGGGGCTGCGTTGCTCCTCGGTCACAGCCCCACTGGCGGGGGATGCTCGCTCGTCGCGCCTTGCCCCAGGCCAAATTGGGCGCAACGAACGTGAGCGTATTTACGAAACGGACCACTAAGGGCACACTGAGTCTGATGCGGTGGCTCTTCGGGCGCCTGGACTGGCCAATCACCTGGCTCGAAGGTGGCGTCTGCACTTGCCGACCGATCGCCGGCATACAGGTGCTGGCAGTCAGCGGGATCGAGGTTGAGCCGATTTTCCTGCAAGATCAGGTGGTTGGGAGCGTCTTCAACGACGGCGAGGCCCGGCATTGTTTCCTGGGCGGCATCCTGCCACGGGACAGTCTGGCGTCTCGAGATTACCAGACTGGCCAGGCTTACGAACAATTAGAGATCGCCCTGGCTCAGATCGGAATGGACCTTTCTCATCTGGTGCGAACCTGGTTTTTCTTGGACAGCATCCTCGCGTGGTATCGGGAGTTCAACGAGGTTCGCAACGAAGTGTACGTCCAGCGGCGACTGCTGGAAGGGTTGGTGCCCGCCAGCACAGGCATCGGAGGACGCAACCCCAACGGCGCCGCTTTGACGGTAGGGAGCTGGGCCATGCAGCCGTTGCACGGAACGGTGTGCGCGGCAGCGGCGCCCTCTCCCTTGCAATGTCCGGCGCCCACGTATGGAAGTTTTTTCAGCCGCGCCGTGGAAATCACGGCGCCGGATCTGCGGCGCTTGATTGTCTCCGGAACCGCGAGCATCACGCCCGACGGACATACGGCGCACGTCGGCGATTTGTCCGGTCAGATCGATCTGACGTTCCGCGTGGTAAAGGCGATTCTTGAATCGCGCGGCATGAATTTCTCGAACACCGTCCGCGCCATCGCTTATCTCAAGCGCGCCAACGATGGGCCTTTCTTTGAGCGCTGGTGCCGAAAGCGTGGATTGGAAAGTCTGCCGATGCTGACAACGCGCGCTGATGTCTGCCGGGACGACCTGCTGTTTGAGCTTGAATTGGACGCGATTGCGCCGGACCAGTCTTGCCTGGCTGTAAACCGCGAAACTCGTAGCGCAGATTTGTAATCGGAAAGGCATCGGTACTGCCGACGCCATCAAACTGGCCGACGCGCCGCAGAATCCAATTCTGTGATACGGCAGATTACAAATCTGCGCTACAGCCGGACAACCGACCCAATCCTGTCGGCCTCATGTTCAAGCTGAAAATATGGATTAGCCTGCTGTGCGTATTCGCCGGAGTTGCAGCCGGCGTTTGCGGCGCGCCGCGATTTGCTCAGGCAGCCGAGCCCGAACTGCGGACGCGGATTGACGCCCCGCTGCTCTTCGTGAAGCGGCACTCCTACACAGGCATCCACATTTACGACACGTTCTACAAATGGCCGCCGGGCGGCGGCGGCATTCACGTGCTGGAGAACCCGTCCGCGCCGCGCGCGGAGTGGACGATTCGCGCCGTGATCGATCCCGCGACGCCGCAGACGTTGGGCGTTGGCGTCTATAGCCATCCGGAGCTTTCGTGGGACGCGACCAAGCTGCTCTTCTGTTTCAAGGGCGAACCGCAGGGCAGCACGAGCATCTTCGAGATTGGCATCGATGGGAAGAATCTGCGGCGCGTCACCGATCCCTCGCCCGGTTGCGCCGATTACCGCGGCGCCGGCCAGGGGCAGCACGACATCGCGCCGGGCTATTTGCCCGATGGCCGGATTGTCTTCCTTTCGACGCGCCGGAACGGGTTGGTCCCGTGCAACAATACCGGCGTGGCCATCCTTCATGTCATGAACCCGGATGGCTCGGACATTCATCTCATCTCCGTCAACAACGTCAATGAGTTCGATCCCGCGGTGCTGGCCGATGGGCGAATCCTGTTTGGCCGCTGGGAATACGTGGATAAAAACGCGCTCACGATCCAATCCCTGTGGACCATCAATCCGGACGGCACGCAGGAAACGGCGCTGTTCGCCAACAACATGGTCTTTCCCGAAGCCATCCTGGACGCGCGACCGGTGCCGGGCTCGCATTGGGTCGTCGGCACATTTGCCAAGCATAACGGCCCGCCGCGTGGTTCCATTGCCTTCATTGATCCGCGCCTGGGCAAGAATGAACCGCGCGCCATTACGAACCTGGAGCATCCCACGCAGCCGACGTTCGATCTCGGCAACTCCTGCGAACCGTGGCCGCTCTCGGACGAGGTCGTGCTGTTCAGCGGCCGGCCTGCCGGCCATTCCCGGAACGTGATTGAAATGATGGACCGCGCCGGACGCCGCGAGACCCTTCTGTCCGATGCGGAAACTTGCCTGCACTCGCCGATGCTCGTGAAGCCGCGGCCGCGTCCTCCCGCGCTCGTAGACGCCACGGACCGTCATCAGAGCAGCGGACGCTTTTTCGTGCAGGACATTTACCAGGGGCTGTCGGGTGTGAATCCTGGCGAAGTCAAGTGGCTGCGCGTCCTCGAGGAAACTTCGCGCGTCAGCGGCTCGCCGGGTTCCCCCGATCCGTACAATCAAACGTTTCTCGTCAGCACGGCCCTCGCGTTCAGCGCCAAGAATTACCTTGGCGTCGTTCCCGTGGATGAAAGCGGATCGGCGTATTTCGAAGCCCCGGCGGGTCGTGCTCTGTACTTCCAGGCGCTGGATGGCGAAGGGCGGCTGGTCCAGAGCATGCGCTCATTCGTGCAAGCCGCGCCCGGCACGACTCGATCGTGCATCGGCTGCCACGAACACAAGTCCAGTGCAGTGCCAAACACAGCCGTTCTTCCTGCCCATAAACCTGAAGGTAGGGCGAGCCTGTCCCCAGCGAGCCGAGTCGGACGTGTTCCAAGCACGTCGAGCGGCTCGCCGGGACGGACTCGCCCTACCGGGTTCAAGGGCCGAGTGCATGGTTCTGAAACCAGGCAGGCTCTCCCCGAACCCACCCCTTCACCCCTCCCAGGAGGAGAACTTGAAAGTGGCGCCGAAAACGAAGCTTCCCTCCTGGGAGAGGCAAGGGGTGGGTTCAGCGAGTTGGAAGCCAAGCACTCATCAGTTGGCCAGGACGGACCCACCTTGCCGGTGGACCGCGCTCCGAGCCGTTTGCAGCCGGAAAGCTGGGGCAGCGGTTCAGTCGATTACCCAAGCCGGATTCAGCCGATTCTGGATCGACGCTGCGTGAGCTGCCACGGCGGCGAGAAAGGCATCGCCGCCGGCATGGACCTCTCCGGCGGCTGGACCGAACATTTCAACATCAGCTACGAAAACCTTGCGAACCGCCGCGAAACGCAGTTGATCGCCTACTGGATCGCCGGGATCGATTGCATGAACGGAACCGCGCTGTGGTCGGCGCAAATCTTCCCGCCACGAAGCCACGGTTCGGGCGCGGCGCCGCTGGCTGATTTGCTCGTCCGCGGTCACGAGGGCCGGCTGCCCGATCTCACGCGTCCCGAACGCGACCTGCTGATGGCCTGGATCGACTCGAACGGCCTCTACTACGGCACCTGGGATTACACGCAACACGGCTACACGATCAAAGAGTGGGGCCGCATCAGGGATGCGGTGATTGGGGAGATGAAGGAAGCGGGCTGCCTGCGCTGTCACGGCGATGGCCAACGCCCCTCCTATTTCGAGAACGCTTGGCTGAATCTCAAGGAACCCAGGCTGAGCTGCATTCTGAGAGCGCCACTGCCGAAGGACGCCGACGGATTTGGCCTGGGCTCTTGTCGCGATCGGGCGGTCGATCCGCGCCGTCAACGCATTCATCTGCTCTGGAACGGCTACGCCCACGCCGTCCTGCCGCCGGAAAAATTTCCGAAACATCCAGTGATTCTACCGAACCCGGAAGGCGAGCCGATCCTGACATTTGCCTCTACGAACGATCCACATTACCAGAAGATGCTTGCGATCATTGAGGTGGCGCGCGTTCAGGTTCTTGCTTCACCACGCGTGGATATGCCTGGAGCGCAGCCGATCCGAGGCGCTTGCCGTGAGGTTGTGCCAACTGGATTGTCGAAACGGTCCTTCTAGGTCTTCCCTGAAGTAGCATTGCACCGATGGCTCAACAAGCTGGTGCAGCGACCCCACGCTCCAGGTTATCCTTTGCCCAAATCTCTTCGAATACCGCAGTTCTGCTTGAGGGGGGCGTGCTTGCCCCGTAATCATTCAGCAGTGTCCTGGCTGGTGGCCAGTACAGAAACGGGCCAATACGCTCGAGATCGAAGAGCCGCAGATCTCGTTGATCCTCGTTCATTAGCCACCTTGGCCATTCAAATCGGTCCAACAGTGACGTTGGTGTCCAGAAGTTTCATGGTTCGCGAGTGTCAGCGCGCATCTCTTCCCAGTCGCGCGGGAACGTGAGCTTGCTGGAGTGGAGAGCACGAATGACGTCTTCTCGAGACAACTTTGTGGTCTTATCCGGCTTGGGAAGCCGCTGCAAACGATACCCGTTTTCTTCCTCAATGATCCAGAATCTCTCGTGAGGCACGGATCCCGGTATCGTCGCACGATGCTCCGAATCAATCGTCGTCGTCTTCATGCGCGGAATCATTCATGAGGACTTTTGCCATTGAAGCCGTTTCACGGACCAACTTGCGGCGGGCGGTCGCCCATTCTGTCAATCTCGTCACGGGAGTCTGCTCAACATCGAACCTCGGCTTCGATATTCACCGACGCTTGACTCAGATCAAACCGCGCCGCGAATGAGTGTTGTCAAATGGCGGGGACCGGAAACCACCTTTGCTTATGCCGACGCTCACGCAATGTTGTCGCGCGGCTGCGACGCCGCTTTTCCTCACTCTCGCCTCTTTCGCCGTCTCGACTTACGCAGCCAGCAACTCAGGGCCACCTAAAGCGCCACAGAACGTTTCTTCAGAAGGCCTGCTCGCCGAGTTTCTTCGCGGTCCGATGCGCGGTGTGGAGAATATTGTTTTCGCCGCGCGGGGCGTGAACCCGACTGACGGCCACTGGTACGCCAACTTTGGTTACTATGCGCACGACCCGAACCGCAAAGCCTACGCCGAAGGCGCCAGGCTGTATCGGTTGAATCTGGTCACACGCCAACTCACGACGCTGCTCGCCGACTCTCGCGGCGGCGTGCGCGATCCGCAGGTCAGTTACGACGGGAAGAAGATTCTGTTCAGCTACCGCAAAGGCGGCACGGACAACTATCATCTGTACGAACTCGACCTTGAAGCGGCGAACGCAGGCGGTGCGATTTCTCGCGATGCTGGCGCCCCTCGAATCTCGAGCAGTGGAGGAACTATCGCCACGGTTCCCCTCACCCTGCCCTCTCCCCAAGGAGAGGGTTTCGTGGCGACCGACCCAGATTCTTTCAATCTGCCCTCGTTTCTTCCGCGACGGGAAACAATTCTCCCTCTCCCCCAGGGAGAGGGCCGGGGTGAGGCGGAACGCAACACCGGACTGACACCGACACAGAGATCTGAAACCAAGGGCCAATCGCCAATCGCCAATCCGAAGGAATTCCGCACTCCGCATTCCGCACTCCGCAGTTGAAACAACTTACCGACGGCCCGTTCGACGATATTGAGCCGACGTATTTACCCGATGGCGACATCGTGTTCGTGAGCAGCCGGTGCAAGCGCTGGGTCAATTGCTGGCTCACGCAGGTCGCCGTCCTGCATCGCTGCGGTCCGGACGGCTCGAACATCCGCGCGATTTCGAGCAACAACGAGCACGACACCTCTGGGCCATGAACCCGGACGGCACCTCGCAAATGACCTGGTACGGCAACATGCACCCCGGCACGACGATGATCGATGCGAAATCCATTCCGGGGTCCGACAAAATTGTGGCGAGTTTCAGTCCAGGCCACGACCAGCGCGAACACGACGGCACGATCACCGTGGTCGATCCGCGCGGCGGTTCCGATGCGAAACAGTTCGCCCGCGCGATCAGCCGCACGCCGCAGTTTCGCGATCCCTGGGCCTTCAGTGAAGACTGCTTCATGGCGGCCCATCGCGCGGCTGTTTTCGGATGGACGCAACGAGCCGAAGAGCAACTACGATCCGCGCACGCTCGGTTCCTCCGCCAGCAAACTGCTCTCCATGCTCGACGGCGCGCATTACGACGTCAAAGCCACGCCGCAGCAGAAGAAATTGCTGCGTCTCTGGATTGATTCCGGCGCCGCCTACCCCGGCACGTATGCCGCGCTGGGCTGCGGCATGATTGGAAATTACGCCGAGAACAATCAGATCAATACGGGGTTGAACTGGCCGGCTACGCAGGCCGCCTCGGCGGTGATTCGCGAACGTTGCGTCGCGTGCCACGACAAACCTTCGCGGCTGCTCCCGCAAAGCCTGGCGGACGAACGCGGCGTTTCCTTCTGGCAACCGAGCCTGGATGATCCGCGCTTGCTCACGAGCCGGCACGTTGTTTTCAACCTGTCCCGTCCTGAAAAATCTCTCATGCTCCTGGCGCCGCTCGCTCCGAGTGCCGGAGGGTGGGGATTGTGTCAGGCGAAAGGATCTGAAGGAACGACAAAAGAAGCGCCGCTTCAAAGCAAGGACCGCGAATCGTGCGCTGTTTTCACGGACACGACCGACCCGGGCTATCAAAAGATTCTGGCCATGATCGTGGCGGGCAAAGAATTCCTCGAACGCGACAGCACGCGGTTCGACATGACGGAGTTTCGCCCGCGCGCGGATTGGGTCCGGGAAATGAAACGCTACGGAATTTTGCCGGCCACTTGCGAGCCGAACGAACGGCTGGATGTGTATGCCGTCGAACAAAGCTATTGGAAATCGCTCTGGTATCCGGGGCGTGAATTCCAGGCGCGATAGTATCTCTCTCGAAGAAATTTATCTCCAGAAAATCGAGCCAGCATGCCTGACGTTCGGGCCGGAAACCCGAGTAATGTTCGACGCGCGGCAGCAGCGACGGCACCGACCATTGGATTAGTCCGACGCTCACGAGCGCTTGAGGGTCGGCGGTCTTGATCGCGGCCAAAGGCGCGACTACAAACCAACGCCGATTCATGGGAGGTTCCCTTGGTTTCAGAACCAAGCACATGGCCCCTGAACCTGGCATGCGGAGCGCCGGTCTCCGACCCGGCGCACTGCGGCGACGCCTTGTCATCGCGCCGGGTCGGAGACCGGCGCTCCGGTGACGTGCCTGGAACACGTCTGACTCGGCTCGCTGGGGACAGGCTCGCCCTACCGTCTGGTTCACGGGGAGAATTGCGCGGCGAGCGCCTGGTCCGCGCGGACGGACGCCGAGGGCAATATTCTGCGGCTGGAGGAACAGGACCGCTCGCGCTGGGACCCGTCGATGATTCGACGCGGGATGTTCCACCTGGCGAAGTCCGCCGCGGGAAACGACATCACCGCCTACCACCTCCAGGCTGGCATTGCAGCCATTCATTGCACGGCGAAGGATTACCGGTCAACGGATTGGCGGCAAATCCTGGCGCTTTACGATCGCCTCGTGGAGATCGACAATTCGCCGGTCGTCGCGCTGAACCGAGCGGTGGCGCTGGCACAGGTTTGCGGGCCACGCGCGGGGATCGAGGCGATCGAAAGCTTCCGCCACGCACGCGCTCGAATCGTATTATCTCTTCTACGCGGTGCTGGCGGAGTTCGAGACGCAGTTGAAGAATTTCGACGCCGCGGCAGGCCATCTCCGCAGAGCCATTGAAATGACCGATCTGAAGTCGGAGCGCACCCTGTTATCGAAACGACTGCAAGCCTGCCAGGCCGTCTGAGGCGAGGTGATCAGCGGAAGATGCGCTCGCCCGCGCGGGAGCGATAAGGGTCGCTGCCCGGGATGAACCAACGGAACTTGCCGCGGCGTTTGGCTTCGAAATCGTACTGGAAGAGAACAGCGACCTGATTGGCGCCGCGTTCGCCATCCCGGAGCGCCTGAAATCCGTAGCCGTAAACCAGCGACGCAAACCAGGAACCGGAAGGCGAAATGAACATCAACCCGCCGCCTACTCCGCTGTGCCAATGCCGGGACTGTTCCAGTCCGGAGAGCGAATCCACGTGGCCTGTCGCGCCAAAAACGGTCATCCGCCAGTTTTTGCCGGGCACGAACGGAAATGAGTATTCGCCGTTGACCAGAGCGAAATGCGTCGCAGAAAGCTCCTGGAAGTAATAGCCCGGAATGTTCAACGAGAATTCCGAAGCAAAAGGGAGGAGGCCGCCCAGACGAAACGCGCTGAAACGATCCGGTTCCACGACCGTCCCCGCCGTCAGGCTCAGCTCAAAAAGCTGTTCCGACTGGAGCGAGGTATAACGCATGAGGCCGCGTCCCCAAAAGAGGTGCGACCGCGCTTCGGTCAGGCGATCTCCGGCAAAACCGTAAGGACCTCGGTCCGTGCGCCAATGCGTTTCATGCCAGAGCGACAATTCCATTCCGACGGGCTCGGTCAAACTTGGCTCTTCGCCGCCAAAGCGAAGCCCCGTCCGCACCTTCAACGTGGTGCCGTCATTCGGCGGCTCAAATTCCAGGGCGGTATCGCTGTCCCGTTTGTAAAAGGATTCATGGACGCTCCCGCGCACCACGACCCAAAGCGGCACCGTTTGATTCGGATTCAGGCGCTGATAAAGGCTCGAAGAAAGTTCGCCTCCATGGCCGGTGAACGACTCTTGCCGGCGATACGTGCCGTCTCGAATTTCGGAGTAGGTATCCGCGAAACCTCCGCCGGAAAGCCCCAAGGACACATCGCTGTGAGGACCGAGCAGTCCCTTGAAACCCAGATCGCTGTCCAGGTAGATCGGAGCCAGGGCCAGTCGCAGTGTGAGGTTGGAGGACAGGAAGCCCGGTTTGTTGTAGTAATAGAATCCGTAGGCAGCGATGGGGCCGCGGCCTTCGACCGGCTGATTGTAGCCCATCTGAACCAAACGCCGCTCAATAGGGTCAATTTGACCGCAGACCGAAACGGGGAGAACCGCACCGAGGAGAAACCAGAACCAGTATCCTCTGAACGTCACGCGCCGAATTATAGAAATGCGCCGCGACCCAGCAAGTTGATTTCCTTCTTGGTCAGGTCGCGGCCTTCAGTATGATCGCGGCGTGAAAACTGTGCGCAAATTGCTCCACACGCGTTATCGGGTCAATGATCTGGAACAAACCCTGAAGTTCTATCGCGACGTGCTCGGATTACAGGAGACGCGCCGCCACAAATCACCCCGGGGTTCTGAACTGGTTTTCCTGAAGGCGCCCGAAAGCGAGGAACTCATCGAGATTTGCTATTTTCCCGCGAGCGGCTCGGTGCAAGTCCAGGCTGATCTCACTCACCTGGCCTTCGAAGTGGACAGCCTGGATGACTTCGGCAAACACCTGGCCTCGCTGGGTTATCGGTATTCGGACGGCCCTCACTACAAGGAGAACGGCGGGGGATTTGCGTTTGTCGATGCGCCCGAAGGTTACGAGATCGAGTTGATTCAACCGCCGAAGCGCACCGGGCCGGAAGCCGGATACTGAGGGATTTCACTCTAATTTGGGCCGGGGCCCCGCCCCCACCTCTTAACGCCCTCATTCTCCTATCCTGCACGGGAGAGGCAATTTCAATCCGTAGTCCTGGAGCGACATCTTTAGTCTGTGGACGACATTTGGCGCAAAGGCCGGCCATTTTTTGCCAGGGATGGGGAAATGGAGTTTGGGAGTAGGGGACTGCGAGTGTTGGAGTATTGGAGCATTGGAGTAATGCACCTGCGTCTCAGCACTCCTGGTGCGATTCAAACTGTCGGTCAGCGAAGTCTTCTCCCTCTCTTTCCGAAGGGAGGAGAGGGTTGGGGAGCGGAGGTGCGTCCGATTTCGGTTTTCCAAGAAACCCCTCTCTCCAGCTTTCTCCCCACTCGTTCCTCGCGGGGAGAGAGGGGAGCCAATCGAATCGCGACTGCCCGGCGCTTTTAATCGCACACCACCACTTCCCTACTCCATTGCTCCAACACTCCCTCCCGTCCGCCTCATAGTTTCCTTCGACGCATCATCGAATCCAGGGCCACGGCCAGAACCAGCACTGCGCCGAGAATGATCCCTTGCCATTCGGAGGAGACTCGCGAAATGATCAGCACGTTCTTCATCAGGGCCATAAAGAACACGCCGATCATGGCTCCCCCAATCGTGCCCTTGCCACCGGTCAAACTGGCGCCGCCGAGAATCACCGCCATAATCGCCTGCAATTCCGCCCCCACGCCAACCGTGGAGCTGGCGGTGGCGATGCGCGAGGCATAGACTACGCCGGCGAGCCCGGCGATCAGTCCCATGAGCGTGAACGAAATGATTTGCAGCCGCTCCACATGGATGCCGGACAAATGCGCCGCTTTGGCGTTGCTCCCGATATAATAATACTGGCGGAAGAATCGCGTGTGGGCCAAAGCGTAATGCGCCAGCAGCGCCAGCGCGATCATCAACCAGACCGGCGCCTGCAATCCGATGAGTTCGGCCTGGCCAAATCTTGTGAAGGAGTCCGGAAGAAAAGTAATCCCTGGCCCGCCGATCAACAGCGCCAGCCCTTGAAAAACTCCCATCGTCCCGAGGGTCGTGATCAATGCGTTGACACGCACTTTTGCCACAATGAAGCCGCTAATGAATCCGCCGAGCGCCGCCGCGGCCAGGCCGCCCAGCACCGCGAGCGGCACTGGAACGCCGGCCCCTTTCATCAGCCAGCCGGTGATCACGCCCGCTAGCGACGCCATTGCCCCCACGGACAAATCGAACACACCGCCAACCATCATGATCATCATGCCAATGGCAAGAATGCCCTCAAAAGCGAGATTCCGAAGTATCGCGGAGAAGTTCGCAGCGGACCGGAAAGACACAGGGAACAGGATCGAAAACAGCCCGATAATCAGCAGGCACAGGATGGCCAGAGCGAACTCGCGCGACCAAATTTGTCGGCGAAACAGATGTCTGGCCGGCGCTGATTGGACTGCATCGGACGCGGCCTCTGTTGATCGTGCTTCAGTCATTTGAGGCTCTTTCTTTCCATGATCCAGAAGGTAGGGCGAGCCGTCCTCGGCGAGTCGGACTTCACTCGAGCACCTTCCGTCGGCTTGCTGAGGACAGGCTCGCCCTACCGTTCATGGTCCTCATGCACACCTTTGGGCCTGGAAGCTTTCCATAATGTCTGCCGTTGGTTCATGATCTAGGAGCGCCGTTCGCGATCGTTGCGCAACGGAGCACTTTTTCTTCCGAGGCTTCCTCGCCAGCGAGCTCGCCGACGATGCGTCCGTCGCGCATTACCAAAACGCGGTCCGCCACCGCCAGGACTTCCGGCAAATCCGACGAGATGACGATCACGGCCGTGCCCTGGCGCGCCAGTTCCCGCAACACACCGTGGACCTCAGATTTGGCGCCGACGTCGATGCCGCGAGTCGGCTCATCGACGATCAACACCTTCGGATTCGCCAACAGCCATTTGGCCAGGACGATTTTTTGCTGGTTGCCGCCGCTGAGTTCCTGAACGGGCTGGTTCACATCCCGGCAGGCCACGCGCAAGGTTCGCCGAAATTCCTCCGCCACCGTGGCTCCTTGGTGATCGTTGAACCACCAGGTCCCAAAGTCCTGCAGTCGAGCTGCCACGATGTTCTGGACGATGGCGCGGTCCAGGAACAAACCGCCGTCCTTGCGATCCTCTGAAGCGTAGCCCAGTCCGGCGGCAATCGCCTCAGCGGGCGACTCGAGCTTCACGCATTCACCATCGACACGAATTTCTCCGGACGCTCTCGCTCGCGCGCCGAACAAGGAAAGCGCCAGCTCCGTTCGGCCCGCGCCGGCCAGACCAGCCAGCACCAGAATTTCACCGCTCCGAACCCGAAATGAAATGTCCTGCAAATACGGGCGCGATCCGCGGAATTCTTCCGCGTCGCACAACGAGACGACCTCCAAGCGGACCGGGCTGGTATGCGGCCCGACGTGGTTTTGGCGCTGATGTAGCGACAAGTCGCGTCCCACCATTCTGGCAATCAACTCGCCAGGATGGGTCTCGGGAACCGCGAACGTTCCCTGCCCGGCGCCGTCCTTCAACACCGTGACGCGATCCGCGATTTGGAAAATTTCCTCCAACCGATGCGAGATGCAGATGATGCCCACAGCTTCGCTCTTGAGCTGCGCAATCACACGAAACAATGCGCTCGTCTCCGTTTCGGTCAGCGGGGCCGTCGGCTCGTCAAAGATGATCAATCTCGCCCCCACGGAAAGCGCTTTGGCGACCTCGACCAATTGCTGTTGCGCGGGCGAAAGGAGATCGACCGGAACATCCGGTTCCACCGCCAACGACACGCGGTCGAGCCAGGCCCGAGCTTGATTGTGCAGGTTCCGGCGATCAATCCGGCCCCAACGATTGACCGGTTGCCGGCCGGCGAAAACATTCTCCGCGACGCTGAGCGGCGCGAAGAGGCTCCGCTCTTGAAACACAATGGCGATGCCCATCCGCTGCGCCGCCTGTTCGTCAGCGATGACCACATTCGCGCGCCCCTGAATTTCAATCGTGCCTTCGTCGGCCTGATAGACGCCGGCCAGAATGTGCATGAGAGTGCTTTTGCCGGCGCCATTTTCGCCAACCAGCGCCTGGACCTCTCCAGCCCGGACCTCCAAGTCCACTCCCTTGAGCGCCTGCACGCCCGGAAAGCGTTTGTGGATTCCGCGCATGACCAGGAGAGAGGCCGAAGTGCCATTGCTCATAACACTCTGCCCCCCCCGACTCATCCGCGCTTCGGACATGAAGCGGTGGAACGCGTCCCTAGCAGTTCATGGAAGGCTTCCCTGTACTGATTACCCTGCTCTCGCCCCATGAGCCCGGTAGGGCGAGTCCGTCCCGGCGAGCCGCTCGACGTGCCTGGAACACGTAAGATTCGGCTCGCTGGGGACAGGCTCGCCCTACCGTCTGGTTCATGGGAAAGCGCCGCGTGCTTCATGCCATTACGTCCGTCATCCATCGGCTGATTTGAGCGCTGAGTTCCTCGGCCACCGTTTCCAAACAGCCGGGCTCCATGAGTGCCACTTCCACCTGGTAAAGCGATTTTCCGTAATCGGATTTCTCCGGGAGGTACGACGCCCAGCCGTTGGCAATCGCGGCGAAAATCAGCGGAGTGTTCGCAAAGCGCCGCTGCAATTCGGCCTGCAGCCAGTGATACGGCTCGCCGATGATCGCCAGCCACACCGCGTCCCCCATCCGCCAGGCCCAGAGACTCAGGGGATACGCCGGGCCTTTTGGTAAATGCGCGAAGAGTGTCAACCAGCGTTGCTTCCGTTCGACCATGGCACGCGCCTCCCGTGCTGCCTCCTCATTGCCCGCCGCCCGCGCGGCGGTTTCCTCGGCGCAGAATTTCTGCATTTCCTCCTGCACAGTTTGAACCGCAGGCAAGTCGCGGCGATATGGAATAGGGACCTGCCAATGGCGGAACTGAAACTGCGACCACCGAGCAGGCCACTCGCCGCTTGTGGCCCGACTGTACCGCCAATCACCAAGGGTCGCGCCGGAAACGACCGCCCCACGATAGATCAAGTCGCACCCGGCCGGCGGGAGCTCTTCCAAAGCGCTCAACGCCGCATAGGCCACCTGCCGGCCATTCTGGTCCGCGACCGACGGATCTCCCACATAGCCCACGCGCGGACCGATGTCGCCGCACGGCGCCAGCAGAAAGACGCACGGCGCTTTCGTCGCCTTTTCCACCGTCGCGCGCAACGCCCCGACGTAATCCGGGCTGATCAACGTGTTCTCCCACGCGAGCGTCGTTGGATGGCACGGGTAGTTGACGAACGTCGCGATTGTCTTGCCCCTTTTGTTGGTCACGCGCACGACGCCTGCTTCGAGATCAGTCGTTTCGTCGGGGTTGAATCCGCAGGCAAACTTCCCGATCTGCGCGTCCCAAAAGTCGCGGTTGTGTCCCATGCGACACGGAGCGCTACCGTAAGTGAAAACCGCAGGCTGCAGGGAGCGGCGCGCTTCCTGGTACGTCTCCGCGAGCTTGGCCGGCAACGCCGCCATGTAAGGCGGAATCAAATCGCCGCCTGGCAGACCGACCCGATCATAGCTTGTGTTGGCCGCGGCGTGGGTGTGCGAGAAGGCAAACACGATTCTGGATCGTTCAATCCCGATCAAGTCGCTGGTCTGTTGAAGAACTTGCTGCATTTCCGCCGGCCAGAACAAGCAATGATCCAGCGCGATGACAACGACGCCCTGGCCTGCGGACTCCGCTCCGCTTTCAGTGGGCGGTTCAAAAATCACCACGGTCGCCGTGAGCGGACGATGGACACCCGTGGCGCGGTCGTGAGTAGCAGCCCCCCAGAAGCGATGATAAATGCCGACCGGCGGCGTGATGTCACACCTGGCCAGCCCAAAGTTACAGCGGCTCGTCGGAGTGGGAACGCGAAGCATGTTCATGATCTTTTGCGGCGAACGTCATCGTATTTATGTCCATGACCACTCAGCCATCGGCCGTCGATTCTCCAGCTATTCCGTGCCGCTAATGTATCCGGGATGATGATCCAGGATCAACACTTCCCATATCTAGATCCCGTTCCCTTAGGGTCCGTGCAAAAATAACTTCGGACTTTTTTTGCACGGACCCTAAGGAGAATTGACCTCGATCAACGAAGGGCAAATCCAGGGAGGCGAATGTGAATAACCGTTTCTTCACACACGGAGTCATCGAAGGCGGAACGGAACTTGCAAACATGAATTGCATGAAGACTTGCTTTCGGGTTGGAGTGTTAAGATCAAATCGTTGGAGTGCCTTTCAATTCTTTTACAGAAATCGAAGGATTGTGCTCGCGTGCGCGGTCGCGCTGGCTGGCGTTCGATGGGCTGCCGCGCAGTCCGGCGGCAACAACAAACTGGAGGAGTTGGTCGAGGCCGAGTCGCCGCCGCGATTGTCGTTTTCCGTCGCCGGCCGCAACCTGGTGTTGGAATATGCGCTCCAGTGGCAGGGATCGTTCACGATTTTCGAGATCGGCGATTTGGGTGCGCCATTGGAAACGGCGCGGCCTGTGCATGCGGGGCGTTCACCTTACTTGCATCAAGGGAAATTCATGCTGCCGAAGCCGTCGGATTCGCCGGTCCAATCCGATTGAATCCCCGGTTGCGGCGGAACGTCGAAGGAATCGAGTTCGCCGGCTGAATTGCTGGAATTTGGGCGAGCGGACTTTACATTGGCCGCCGAAAACACTTTAAGTCCAGGTTTCAATTCCAATTCCAATATGAGACGTTCATCCGCGACCGCTTGCTTTTCCTGCGCAGCCTGGTTCCTCGCCGCGTCGGTTTTCATCCAGGCCAACGACTGGCCTCAATGGCGCGGGCCAAACCGAGATGGGATCTCCGCCGATACAGGTCTGCTGAAGAAATGGCCTTCCGGCGGCCCGCCGCTGTCCTGGAAAACGACAGGCCTGGGCGCGGGTTTCTCCGGCGTTTCGGTGGCGAAAGGCAAGATTTTCACCATGGGGGACGGCCCTGATTCCAGTTTCGTTCACGCTTTGAACGAGAGGGACGGAAAACTTTTTTGGTCCGCCAAAGTCGGAAGGCCCGGAGATCCGGGCGGCTATCCCGGACCGCGGGCCACGCCGACGGTCGATGGCGACCTCGTCTTAGCGCTCGGCCAATTCGGGGACCTGGTATGTCTGGAGACCGCCAGCGGCCGGGAGAAATGGCGCAAGAGTCTGACGAAAGATTTTGGCGGCAAACTCATGTCGGGTTGGGGCTATTCCGAGTCGCCGCTGGTCGATGGCGACAAAGTGATTTGCACGCCGGGCGGATCCAGGGGAACCGTCCTGGCTCTGAACAAGACCACGGGCGAGGTCGTCTGGCGCAGCCAAGCTTTGACGGACGCCGGGGCCTATGCGTCGCTCGTTCCGGCGGAGTTTGGGGGACGCAAACAATACGTCGTGTTGACGGACGCGAGCGTGGCCGGTCTGGCGGCGGAAAACGGCGACCTGCTTTGGCGCGGACCGCGCCGAGGATCGACCGCGGTGGTGGCGACGCCGATTTTCCATGACGGATTCGCGTACGTCACGTCCTCCTACGGCACCGGTTGCCACGCTTTCAAAATCACGCCCTCGGACAACGCGTTTAGCGCGACCCAGGTGTATGCCAACCGAACCATGGCCAATCATCACGGCGGCGTCGTGCGCCTCGGCGATTTCGTGTACGGCCATTCCGAGGGCAAAGGCTGGGTGTGTCAGAATCTCAAAACGGGCGAGATGGTCTGGAGCGACAAAAGCCTCGGAAAAGGCGCGATCGCGTGCGCGGACGGCCTGCTCTACCTGCGGAGTGAAAGCGGCAAAGGAACGGTGGCGTTGGCCCAGGCTACGCCTTCCGGCTACAAAGAAAACAGCCGCTTCGACCAGCCCAATCGGAGCAACCATAATAGTTGGCCGCACCCGGTGATTGCCAATGGCAGGCTTTATCTCCGGGACCAGGACATTCTCCTGGCCTACGACATAGCGGCCCGGTAGCCGGGGCCGTTGACGAAGCAGTTCGCGACGGTGGAGCGACGCTCCTGCGGAGCTTTTCTTCGATGGCATTGGCTCGGCAGAAGCCTCGCCCCACCTTTTAACTAACTACTAAGCCGTAACTATTCAGTAGTGCATCACTTTTAGGGCACACGCCACCTCCGTGCCGTCAACCGACTGACCGGTCCAGACACACACAGCGCGCCGAACTTTCGCGGCCGC
>Ga0194132_10003730_pt1 | contig 26748 bp, 16 predicted proteins | sample TA2KigOf80mmetaG_FD_148612 | JGI IMG/M metagenome (GOLD analysis project Ga0194132, IMG submission 148612) | Freshwater microbial communities from Lake Tanganyika, Tanzania - TA2015054 Kigoma Offshore 80m | ecosystem: Environmental > Aquatic > Freshwater > Lake | place: Tanzania: Lake... | reverse complement strand
ATCGGTGGTGTTTCGAGCGGGATCGAGTACGCCGTCATGGCGCTTGAAGTCCGCCACATCGTGGTTCTTGGGCACTCCGATTGCGGTGCGATGAAGGGCACGCTGCATCCCGAGAAGGTCAAAGCAATGCCCGCCGTCGCCAGTTGGTTGCGCCACGCGGAGTCCGCCCGTTGCGTTGTCGAGGAAAACCACACGCACCTCAAGACCGAGGGAGAACGGCTCCAGGCGCTCATCGCAGAGAACGTTCTTTCCCAAATCGACCACCTGCGGACCCATCCGTCGGTGGCGGCGAAAACCCGCCGTGGCACTCTTGAGCTGCACGGCTGGGTCTACGACGTCGCGACCGGCCGCATCAACGCCTGGGACGCCGGCGCGCGCCAGTTCCTGCCGCTCAACCGGCTTGCGGCAGAAGAGCCCGCCGCGGCCCTCCAGTCCGTTGCATAACGTCGCATAAGAAGGAGCTCCCGTGACTCCAAGCACGAGTGACCAAGTAAGCCTTCCGGAACGGATCCGGTACTACCTGACCCCCGTTGACGGTAGATACGAGGACCTGTCAAAAGGCGATTGGAAAATGAATGTCCTTCGGGACTTCACCGCTGGCTTGGTGGTGGCCATGATCGCGATCCCCCTTGCCATGGGTTTCGCCATGGCATCCGGTCTCCGTCCGGAACAGGGAATCGTTGGAGGCGCCGTCGCCGGCCTCATCGGCGCGCTGTTCGGCGGTTCCAAGTATCAGGTCTACGGTCCAACCGCTGCCTTCATCCCGGTCATTGGCGGAATCATGCAGAGCTACGATCTCGGGATGATGATCCTGGCGTCGGTCATTGCCGGCCTCATCCTGATGCTGCTCGGAGTGGTCCGGGCGGGCCGGGTGGTCTCAAAGGTGCCGCATTCGATTATTGTGGGATTCACGATCGGCATTGCCGTGACGATCGCGCTCTCCCAAATCGGCGAAGTGCTGGGCTTGAAGGCCAAGATGGGATTTACCCTGATGTCGAAGATTGAGACGATAGCCGCGAACGCGGGTGAGATCAGCATCTTCGCAATCATCCTTGGCCTGGTTACGTTCGCCATCACGAAGGCACTGCTCAAAGTCTCGCCGTTCATCCCTGCTCCACTCATCGCCATCGGTGTCACCTCCATCATTGCCGCTACGGTCTGGAGCTCGAAGGGCCTGACTCTGGTCCACGACCGCTACGGCCGGATCCCGACGGACTTCTTCGTTTTCACCCCGCCACGGCCGATCGAGTGGACGGCCGCCTTCCTCGGCGACCTGACCTACTTTGTGCTCGCCATCGTTTTCGTCGCAGCCGTCGAGAGCCTGCTGTGTTCGCGCATGGCAGACCGGATGGCGGGCAACCGCGGACTCGCATTCAACCCGAACAAGGAACTCTGGGGCCAGGGTCTGGTGAACCTGATCGTCCCGCTGTTGCACGGTTTCCCGCACACGGGCGCGCTCGCCCGCACCGCCGCCAATATCAGGCTCGGCGCGATCTCCCCGCTCGCGGGGATCTTCAAATTCGCGCTCAAGCTGCTGCTGGCCGCATTTCTGGCCCATTACCTCGAGCTTGTGCCAATGGCTGCCATCGGAGGCATCCTGTTGTTTGTCGCCACGGCCATGGTGAAGCCCGCCGAAGTCAGGCAGGTTGTCGAGCATGGCCCCGGCCATATCGCTCTGATGATCTACACTGCTGCGGCTGTCATCGTCACGGACTTCCTCACCGGGGTGCTGAGCGCCATGGTGATCTACGGGGTTGCTTCCAAAGTTGCTCCCGCTCTGATGCCGGAGCCGCAGGCGGAAAAGGCCACCGCATAGCGGTATAATCCGGACATGGCGGCCACTGCCACGTTCGTCCCGGTCGAGGAGTATCTGTCCACAACCTATCGCCCGGACTGCGACTACGTGGACGGCGTGCTCGAAGAGAGGCACGTGGGGCAAAAGGACCACAGTAGTTTCGCAACTGGGATTCCCATCTGGTTTTGGGCCCGCAGGAAGAGTCTCCGGCTGAAGGCGTTTGCCGAGCTCCGGATCCAAGTCGAGCCAGGGCGCTATCGAGTTCCGGACGTCTCCGTAGTGAAGACGCCGGTGCCTGACGAACAGGCGCTGACATCGCCGCCCTACATCGTCATCGAGATTCTGTCTCCCGAAGACACCTTCGGAAAGCTTCGCGAGCGGTTGGATGACTACCTCGCCTTCGGAGTGCCCAACATCTGGGTGATCGATTCCAGCGGCCGCGCATGGACTTTCACGCATCGGGGCCTGGAACACGCCATGGACGCCACTCTGCGCTCCGCTGACGGCATGGTCGAGCTTCCCCTCGCCGGCATCGGCTCCATCGACGCCTGATCCCCGATCGTGCCAACATAGTGCCTGCGGATGAACATCCTGGGCATCTCGGCCTACTATCACGACAGCGCGGCCGCACTCGTCCAAAACGGCCGGATCACCGCAGCCGCCCAGGAGGAACGCTTCACGCGCCGCAAGCAGGACCCGGGCTTTCCCGCTCAAGCCACTGCCTTCTGCCTCCGCCACGGGCATCTGACACTCGACGCGCTCGACGCGGCCGTGTTCTACGAGAAGCCGCTCCCGAAGTTCGAGCGCATCCTCGAGACCTACCTCACCTTCGCCCCGCGCGGCTGGACCCAGTTCCGCAAAGCGATCCCGGTCTGGCTCCGGCAAAAGCTTTTCCAGAAGGATCTGCTCACCGGCGAGTTCCGCGGCCTCGGCCAGTTTGATCCGGCGCGTCTCCTGTTTTCGAGCCATCATCGCAGCCACGCCGCGAGCGCCTTCTATCCATCACCCTTCGAACACGCCGCGATTCTCACACTCGATGGCGTTGGCGAGTGGGCAACCACCTCCATCGCGGCCGGACGTGGCAACCAGATCACCACGCTCCGCGAGATCCACTTCCCCCATTCCCTCGGCCTCCTCTATTCCGCTTTCACGCACTACCTCGGATTCCGGGTCAACTCGGGCGAGTACAAGCTCATGGGACTCGCACCCTACGGCGAACCCGCCTTCGCGCAACAGATCCGCGACCACTTGATCTCAATCCATCCCGACGGTTCATTCCGCCTCAACCTCGACTACTTCGGATTTTGCACCGGACTCTCGATGATCAACCGCCGCTTCGAGCAGTTGTTCGGCGGACCCGCGCGCACCCCCGAAGAGCCTCTCACCCAGCGGCACAAGGATCTCGCCGCCTCCGTCCAGTCCGTACTTGAAGATGTGATTCTGCGCCTCGCCCGGACCGCCGCCAGCCTTACCGGCGAGCAGAACCTGTGCCTGGCCGGCGGGGTCGCGCTCAACTGCACCGCCAACGGACGCCTTCTGCGTGACGGCTGCTTCCGGGAGATCTGGATCCAGCCAGCGGCGGGCGACGCGGGTGGAGCCCTGGGAGCCGCGCTGGCGGCCTTCCACGAGCATTTTGGACAGCCGCGCGAAGTCCAGTCCAGCGGGCCGCTCCTTGGCCCGGAGTTCTCTCAGAAGGAGATCGAAGCCACGCTCAACGCGCACGGCGCCCGCTACACGGTCCTCGACGATACTGCCCTTTTCCGCCAAACCGCGGAAGCCATCGCCCAGGGAGAGGCGGTGGCCTGGTTCCAAGGCCGCATGGAGTTCGGGCCCCGCGCCCTCGGCAACCGGTCCATCCTGGCCGACCCGCGCTCGCCCCACACCCAGGCCATGCTGAACGAACGTGTCAAGTTCCGCGAGAGCTTCCGTCCGTTCGCACCGGCGGTGATCGCGGAGGAAGCTAGCGCCTGGTTCGAAATCAATGGTCCCAGCCCTTACATGCTCTTCACCATGCCGGTTTCCTCGCCCACCCTGCCCGCGGTCACGCACGTGGACCGCTCGGCCCGTGTCCAAACCGTCACAGACATGGACAACCCCCGCTTCCACGGCCTATTGAAGGCTTTTCAGGGCGTCACCGGGTGTCCCGTGCTGGTCAACACCAGCTTCAACGTCCGCGGCGAACCCATCGTGTGCACCCCCACCGATGCGCTTCGCTGCTTCATACGATCCGGCTGCGGCCTGCTCGTTGCGGGTAATTGCCTGCTCCGCAAGCAGGATCAGAGCATGTTGTTGTGACTCTTGGCGAAGTAGAGCTCAACCGCCCGTTCGAGATCCGGCTTGGTGATCCGTGGCGTGCGTTTTTCGTAGTCGCTGATGGACTGGATGATGTTGCAGATGTCGGTCGGATAGCAGGCGCGGAGCTCGTCTGTGCCGCGGGCCTGGCATAATGCCCGCAGGTATTCCGAAGCTCCCGGATCAGCGGGGATCCTCCGCCCGTTTACCACGCGCGAGAAGATCATGTCGAACGATTGCGCATCCACAGGCTCGATCAGGATCTTGTTGTGAATACGGCGCAGGAACGCCTCGTCGGCAAGGTCTCCCGGGTCGAGGTTGGTCGAAAACACCACCATCAGCTCGAAGGGAATCTGGAACTTCACCCCGTAGCGCAGGCTCAGGTAGTCGACACGGCGGTCGAGCGGCACGATCCAGCGGTTGAGCAAATCGCGCGGCGACATGAGCTGGCGTCCGAAGTCGTCGATGATGAAGATGCCGCTGTTGGCCTTCATCTGAAGCGGCGCGGCGTAGATCCCGGTGGAGTCGTCCAGGCGCAGCTCGAGCATGCTGGGCACCAGCTCGCCGCCCACGACGATGCACGGCCGCCGGCACAGGATCCAGCGCGGATCCACTTCCGGATCCTCCAGCTCGAGCTTGGTATGCACCACGGGGTCGTAGAGATTGATGATCTGGTTGTCCACCTCGATCGAGTAGGGAATCAGGACCGCGTCCTGGTAGACACGCAGCATGCGCTCGGCGAGCGATGTCTTGCCGTTCCCTGACGGGCCATACAGGAAGATAGAGCTCTGCGAGATCAGCGCCGGGCCCAGTTGATCGAGCAGCCGGTCTGTCACAATCAGATCCGACATTGCCGACCGCAGGGTCTTCCGGTCCACATGCACACGGGCTGCCTGCGCCCGCACCGCACGCGAATACTCCTTGAGCGACACGGGAGCGGCGCCGGCGTATTGCGAGATCTGGAACCGGTCTGAGGCCAACTGCTTGCCCGATACCGACAGCACGAACTGGTAGTCGTTGCCATTCATGCCCTTTACCTCAACCAGTTGCTGGCTCCGCAAGTGGCGGAACGCGGTCTCAACCACCTGGAACGACAACCGCAGCGCCCCCGACAGCGACCTCAGGCTACTGAACCCTTCGATCATCAGGCGGCGCAGAACCAAGTCGATCACCAGCGATTCGGGAATCCCTAACTCCTCATATGTCTTGGGGATCGGAGGCTTGAAAACGGTGGGAAGGCGGGTGGACGTCATCCGTTCATCTATCGGCTGTTTCCCCGCCGCGGTTGACTCCACGTTTCGCCTTATTGGTGCGTCAAATGTGGTGGATGGGTCTGCGCCACAATTGCCTGCCGTTGTCCGCCCTCGCTTGTCTCAGCGCCGCGTTGGCCCAGACCCCCGCCAGCCTGCGGTCCGGCGCCGAAAAGGCGGAAAAATCGGGCGATGTCGTCAACGCCTATCTTCTTTATTCTCAAGCCGCCGCGCTGGACCCTGGGGACCGCACCTTGTGGGCCAAGAGCACCTCTCTCCGCTCGCGGGCGATGATCGCCTCAAACTTCAAACCTCCGGGCCCCCCTGCAGTCCCCATGCTGCAAATCGAGGAACGCGATCCAGTGACGCGGGAAGAGCTGGAGACGGCGAAAGTGCTCAGGCCGCCGCCGAGGCTCCAACCCAGGCCCGGCACGCAGACCTTCGATCTCCGCGGCGACTCACGCCAAATCATGGAAGCCGTCCTGCGCGCCTTCGGAGTCGAGCCCATCTTCGAAGCCGACTTTCAGCCGCTCTCGAACCTGAAGCTGCGCCTGGCCCCAGCCGGATTCCAGGAGGCGCAGATCGCCGCCACGGCCGCCACGGGCACCTTCCTGGTACCCGTGTCAGACCGGATGGCCCTGGTCGCACGGGACACCCAGCAAAAACGCCAGGAGTTTGAGCACACCATTGCCGTAGCCATTCCCCTGCCCACGCCGGTGACGGTGCAGGAGGCCCAGGAACTGGCCCGGGCCGTCCAGCAGTTGATGGAGATCCAGCGCTTCGGTATCGACTCGGCGCAGCGCATGGTCCTCATTAAGGACCGGGTGTCGAAGGTGATGCCCGCGCTGGCCCTGTTCCAGGATCTACTTCGCTTCAAGGCGGAAGTACACATTGAAGTCGAGCTGATCGAGGTCGCCGAGAACTCCTCACTCGACCTCGGCCTGAAGCTGCCCACGCTATTCCCGATCCGCTCCGTTTCCGAGATCACCGGCACCCGGGTGACGATTCCAGCGCTCCTCCGCAACCTAGCCAACTTCAGCCCCGCCAAGTTTTTCGCCGTTGCCATCGCCGACAGCCAGTTGTTCGCCTCGATGTCGCAGTCCTCGTCCCGGACGCTTTCGCGCGCCGAGTTGCGGTCGACCGAGGGACAGGCGGTATCGTTCCATGTCGGCGACCGGTATCCGATTCTGACCGCTGGCTATTTCGGCGACACCAGTGGGGGCGAGGCTTTCCGGCCTCCACCTACGTTTAACTTCGAAGACCTGGGCCTGGTCCTCAAGATCACTCCCCGCGTGCACGGCCTGGACGAGGTGGGCATGGATGTCGAGGCCGAGTACAAAGTCCTCACCGGCCAGGCTCTGAATGGGATCCCAGTGATCGCCAACCGGAAGTTCACCTCCCGCGTACGTACCAAAGACAGCGAGATCGCCCTCGTCACCGGCCTGGTGCGTGCCTCTGAAGCCCGCTCGATCACCGGCATGGCAGGCCTCGCCCAGATCCCGGTTCTCGGCGCTGCCTTCCGTCAGGACAGCCGTTCCAAGGAGCAGGGCCAGACGCTGTTCGTGATCCGTCCCCGGATTGTCCGCGCCGCGGCATCGGAAGAACCTGTAAAAACTATCTGGACAGGTCCGGAAGCCCGCCCGCGTATTCCCCTTTGAGCGGGTTTGCGATATTCTAGGTCCGATGACTACCCGCCGGACCTTCCTCACCTCCGCCGCCGCTGCCACTCTCACTGGACCGGCCGCCTTCGCCAAAGCCCCCTTCGTTCTCGGAGTCGCCTCCTACTCGCTGCGCAATCTGTCGCGCGCCGACGCCATTGCCGCCATCCAGAAGCTGAACGTCCACCATGTCAGCATCAAGGAGTTCCATCTCCGTTACACGAGCACACCCGAGGAGATCGCCGCCGCGCGGAAGGAATTCGCCGCCGCCAAGATCAAGATTCTGTCGGGCGGCAACATCGACCTTAAAGGCGACGACGCTACCCTTCGCAAGATGTTCGAATACGCCAAGGCATCCGGCATGCCGATGATGGTGTGCGCGCCGTCGATGAAGACCCTGCCGATGGTCGAAAGGCTCGTGAAGGAGTTTAACATCCGTGCCGCGATCCACAATCACGGTCCCGAGGACAAACACTTCCCCACGCCTCAGAGCGTGCTCGACGCGGTCAGGACCATGGATCCGCGCATGGGCTTGTGCATCGACATCGGCCACACCGTCCGCACCGGCGCCGACGTGGTTGAGTCGATCCAGGTTGCGGGCCAGGCGGGACGCCTGTTCGATCTCCATGTCAAGGACCTGAAAGATCTCCGCGACGCCAAGAGCCAATGCGCAGTCGGAGAAGGCGCCATGCCGGTCAAGGAGGTCTTCCTGGCCCTCAAGAAGCTCAACTTCCGGGGTGGCGCGATGCTTGAGTACGAAATCAACGCTGACGCGCCTGTCCCGGGCATGGAAAAATCCTTCGCCTTCATGCGCCAGGTGGTTGCCCAGATCGGATGACCCGGCGGAGTCTCGCCGCCCTGCTGCCCGCGGCCGCCGGGGCGTTGCTGGCGCAAAACCGCCGCGACACCCGTCCGCGCCGCAAGCCCGGTGAGAAGCGCCCGCCGGACCTCAATATCGCCGCGCTCAAGATCCAGCGCGAGAACGGCATCATCACCCTCGACGGTACCGTCCGCAGCACGGCCCTCAAGCCGTTGGACGGCGTGGTGCTGTTCTTCGAATTCCTCGAGCCGGGGGGCAAGATGATCTCCCGGATGATCGCCGACGTCACCACCAAGACCTTGAATCCGGGGGATGAGGGTGAGTTCCTGTCTCAGACCCCTGACCAGGTCCGGGCTGTCCACGTGCGTCTCGACGCCGAGGACGCCAAGGGACGGTACCTGATCCTGGACAAGCCCGGTCCCTACGTCATCGATTGAGCCCTCTCGGCGGGGCCAGGGGTGTGGAATAGCCCACCGGGCCGGTTTTTACAAAATTTTTACACCTCCATTACGACCTGTAAACGGTTCCGCCCTAGTATCGGGGTATGCATAACCCACGGAATTATAGCGACGAGCATTTTTTGGTCGACTTCGAGATGCAGCGAGCCTTTCTTGACAACCGTGCCATGGTATTGACAAGAAAGGAGTTCGAGCTCCTGGCGGCCCTCGTTGGAAACGCCGGCGACATCGTGCCGCGCGAAATCTTGCTCCGCAACATCTGGGGCTATAGCCGGGAGATCCGCACCCGTACGCTCGACGTTCACATCCGGCGCCTCCGCAAGAAGCTGGCTGGGTTCGGCGACCAGTACATCGAAACGATTTTCGGCGTGGGCTACCGGTTCCAGCCCTACCGGCCACCCCGGACCTTCCCCGCCAGTCTGTTCATCCACGCTGCTCCGGCCGCGTAAACCGTGAACGGGCTTGGCACGGCCCGGATAGTGGTTTATCATTACCGCTGAGGTGAAGGGTGATGAATCACAACAACTACCGGCTTATTTTGGCCTTGGCCGCCGTTCCGCTGTTCGCGCAGTCCGGCCAATCCATCCAGGGTCTCGTGGAAGACGCAACCGGCGCTGTGGTCGCCGGCGCCCGGGTGACCATGACCAACATGGACACCGGCGTTTCGCTGGCCGTTCAGACCAATTCCTCCGGTCTGTACATCTTCCCGCTGATCCTCGTCGGAAACTACGAGGTCCGCGTCGAGATGCAGGGCTTCAAGTCAGAGACTGTGCGCAACATCCGCGTCGAGACCTCGGCGCAGGTCCGCCAGGATTTTAAACTTGAGGTCGGCGCGGTTGCTGAGTCGGTCGAAGTCTCGGCGAACACCGTCCAGCTCAACACGGAGAACGCCACCGTCGGTGCCGTGATCGAGAACAAGCGGATTATCGACCTGCCGATCAACGGCCGGAATATGGTCGGGCTTGCCGTGCTGGTGCCCGGCGTCCAGTTCGGCAGCAGGACCGGCCTCGGCGACGGCATGGGCGGATTCCCGATCCCCGGCTCCGGCTTCTCCGTTTCGGCCAACGGCCAGCGCGAAACGTTCCAGGTGGTTTCGCTGGACGGTGTCGACGCCAAAGACCCGCGGATCAACATCACCAACTTTGTGCCCTCCATCGAAGCGATCGAGGAGTTCAAGATCCAGACCAACGCCTTCACCGCCGAGTACGGTTTCGGCGGTGGCGCCAACGTCCAGATCACGATGAAGAGCGGAACCAACACGCTCCACGGGACGTTCTTCGAGTTCCTGCGCAACAACATCTTTGACGCCGAAAACTACTTCCTGAATTTCGAGCGGCCCGCCGGTCTCGAACGCCTCAAGCAGAACACGCTCCGCCGCAACCAGTTCGGATTCTTTATGAGTGGCCCGGTGACCATCCCGAAGCTGTACAGCGGCAAGAACCGGACCTTCTGGGCGTTCAACATGGAGCACCGGCTGGACCGCGTCGCCGCGGTTCAGAACGCGAACTTCGTAATCGACGCCTTCCGGCGCGGGGACTTCTCCGAGATCCAGCGTCCAACTCCGATCGGTGGAACCAGCCAGTTCCGCAATCCGACAATTCTGTTCGACGCGCGGACAGGGGTCCCGATCCCCAACAACATTCTGCCCGCGTCCCAGATCCACCCCGGCGCGCGCAACATCCTCGAGAAATTCGTCCCGCTTCCCCAGTTCCGCCAGCCGGACCCGTTCGACTTCAACGCCATCGCCGCCGTCCCGCAGCCGGTCAACGCGCACACCTACTTCGCGCGCGTCGATCACAACTTCAGCTCGAGCGACCGCGTCTTCGGACGTCTGGCCTGGGACCGGTCCAATCTCACCCGGCACAACATCAATCCGAACCTGCCGGTCTTCGTCAAGTCCTCGGTGAGCAATCTTGCTACCCAGTGGATCCACACCTTCAGCCCGTCGATGATCAACGAATTCCGGTTCGGATTCAACATCTCCAACGACCTGACGTCGAATCCCCGCACCGACAACCCAACCTTCGACATGGACTCGCTCGGCCTCGGCCAGTTTCGCGTCTTTTCCGACGGCGGCCGCAAGCTCACTCCCCGCGAGCACGGACTGCCCAGGCTGAATGGGCTGCCGTTCCCAGTTGGCGAAAATACGAACGGCAACGGCTACGACAACATGGACACGGTGCAGATCGGAAACCACCTGTCCTGGTTCCGCGGCAAACACAACATCAAGATTGGAGGCGAGCTCTACTACATCACCATGGAGCGCGGTGCGGCTAATGTAGAGGAAGGCGCGCTCAACTTCAGCGGCAACGAGTCCGGACACTCGTTCGCTTCGTTCCTGCTTGGACTGCCAAACCAGTCCACTTCTCCCGAGGGTCTGCCGTTGACCTTCCCCAGGAGCACCCGCCTGGGCGGCTACTTCCAGGACGACTGGAAGATCACGTCCCGCATGACCATCAGCGGCGGACTCCGCTGGGACTTTATCGGCGCGCCCTACGACGCGAAAGGACTCTGGCGCACTCTCGACTTTCCCGGTGACGGCGCGGGAATCTCCGGGCGCGGCGCCGGATTCCAGATCCCGGGCGGCCAGCGGATCCCGGCGATCGCCCCCGCGTCGCTGGGCAGCGCGGGCGCCTTCAGTCTATTCCCGAACCGCAGCTTCTACATGCCGCGCCTGGGAATCACCTTCCGCCCTACGGACAAGCTGGTATTCCGCGCCGGGGCCGGGATGTTCGACAACATCAACCACTTGAACACGTGGACGATCTTCAACCTGATGCCGCCCAAGTCCGGCTCGCTGATATTCAACTCCGTCACCGATGTCGCGCAGAACATCCCAGTGACAGGCGGCAACGGGCAGCCGGTGATGCTCCAGACCCGGCGGTTCCGTGCCGGACAGCCAATCCTGACTTTCAATGATCCGTTCCTGCAAGCCGCCGGCGTCGCCGCCGCCCCCCGCCCGGTCGCGATGCTCTACGTGCCGCCGGACTACAAGCACGGCAACGTCTGGAAATGGAGCTTCGACATTCAGCGCGAGCTCCCGTTCAACGCCTCGTTGACCGTCGGCTACGTCGGCTCCAAGGGCACACACTCCGGCAACTCCGTCGCCAACTTCAATCAGCCCACGCCCTCGCCCGACACCAACATCCAGGCGCGCCGGCCTTATCAACAGTTCTTCGACCCCGCCGTCCCGGGCCTGGGAGTCCAGACCATCAGCACGATCCGCTACATTGACTCCTACGGCGAGAGCTTCCATCACGGCCTGCAGGTGAAGCTGGACCGCCGTTTCATGCGCGGTTTGGCGGGCGGGGTTTCCTACACCTATTCCAAGTCCCACGGCGACGGTGAGAACGGCGGCAACGAGAGTATCGCCTACCAGGATCCACTGGACCGGAGAGGCAGCCGCGGCCGGTACCGCTTTGATCAGACCCATAACATGGTGGCCAACTTCGTTTGGGAGTTGCCAGGACAGAGCCTCAAAGGACCGGTCCGGCACTTGATCGGAGGCTGGCAGTCCAACGGCATCGTCGCGTTGCGCAGTGGATTCCCGTTTAACGTCAACCAGGGCGGCGACATCAATACCGGAGGCACGGTCCGTCCGGATCTGGCGGGCGACCCGCGCCTGGCCAACCCCACGCGCGCGCGGTGGTTCAATCCGCTCGCCTTCTCCCGCGTCACCTGCAATGTCCCCCTCCGCCAGGATCTGTGCCGCTTCGGCAGCTTCGGGTACAACGTGCTCACCGGCCCAGGCCAGCGCAACATCGATTTCTCGCTCTTCAAGAACTTCCCGTTCAAAGAGCGTTTCAATGTACAATTCCGCTGGGAGGCCATCAACGCGACCAACACTCCGTTCTTCGGCGACCCGGGCGGGATCGGATTCACCAACGTGAATCAGCTCACGCCCGACGGCACACGGATGGGCGAGGTGCGCGGCCTGCGGAATCCGATGCGAATCATGCAGTGGGCCCTCAAACTGATGTTCTAAGGAGGACACACCATGCGGCTCAGACTCGGGGCATTCACGTGTCTCGCAAGCTATGCGGCTGCCCAAGTAACAACCGCGACATTCTACTGCACTGTCACGGACTCGAGCGGCGCCGTTGTGCCCGGCGCTCCCGTCACTTTGGTTCATGAAGAGACTGGGACCGTCAACACCCGCACCACCAACCAATCGGGCGAAGTAACGTTCGATTTCGTCCGCGTCGGCACCTACACGGTCCGCGTCGAAGCCAACGGATTCAAGCGATTCGAGAGTACCGGCCTGCCGCTGTCATCCGGCCAGACCGTGCGCCAGAGCTACTCGCTCGAGGTTGGCGCACTGAGTGAGACGGTCACGGTGGAAAGCACCGCGCCTCTAGTCGACACCGCCTCCTCCGCGCAGCTTCAAACATTTGAAGGTTTCAAGGTTACCGAGCTGCCCCTTGGCAGGCGCAACGTCAGCAGCGTGCTGCGCTTGGCTACGGGAGTCGACATCGGCTCAAACCGGACGCTGCGCATCAACGGCGTTGGATCGAGCGGAACTGGGATCAGCGTCGACGGCACTGACGCCAACTCCTATCCGGAGCAGCGCGGCATGGCCCAGTACGGAGCCCGCAACTACATCGACGTGATGAGCATCGACGCGGTGCAGGAGGTCCAGCTCGTGCGCGGAATCCTTCCCGCCGAGTACGGCGGCGTGCTCGGCGGACAGGTGAATGTGATCGCCAAGTCCGGATCGAACCACTGGCATGGGTCGTTCTTCGAAAACTACCAGTCCCACCGGCTCAACGCGCGGAACCCGTTTGTCGCCGCGCGCACCGCCACCGGAGGCGCCATCCCCAAGCCGCGGATCGTGTTCAATCAGTTCGGCGCTTCCGCCGGGGGGCGAGTGATCCGTGACCGGTTCTTCGTCTTCGGCGCCTATGAAGGCTACCGGGAATCGGCGTCGCGCCGGGTCAACGGGAACGTTCCCACGGCTGAGTTCCGCGCTGAGATCCTCCGCGCGCTTCCCTTCGCCGAAACCCGCGTGATGCTTGACCTGGTCCCCGCGGCGAACGTGCCGATCAACGCCGACATCGGCCGCTTCGAGGGCATCCGCAACGCCACCAGCCGCGAGAATCACACGATCATCAAGGCCGACTACCGCGTCACCCAGCTCAGCAACCTCGCCGTCAACTACACCCGGATGCGTCCCTTCGGGCTCGACCCCAACTACATCAGCGCCAACGACCGGACCTTCGAATACGTGCAGGACCGCCTCTCGGCCAGCTACACTCTCGGCCGCGCCACCTGGACCAGTGAAACCCGCTTCGGTTACAACTTCAGCGACATGGCGCGTCTGGACGCCTACTTCAATCTCAAGGATCCCAGCGGCAAAGCCGAGACCGCCCCCTGGGACCGCAGCCTGCCCCGGATCAGCATCGCCGGCCCTTCGGGATTCGGACTCGGAGCGGCGGAAATCTGGGACATGGACGGCACCACCTATAGCCTGGATCAGAAATTCGCCCGCCACTCCGGCAAGCACTCGTTCAAGTTCGGCGGACGCTACATGTTCTACGGAGGCTTCCGCAGCAACCCCGAGAATCCCTCGTTCTCCTTCGCAAGTAAAGCCGACTTCCTCGCCAACATCCCGAACGGAGTGACGCCGACTTTCGGCTCACCCTATTACAAGTCGCGCATGTACGAATTCGGCCTGTTCGCCCAAGACGATTGGAAAATCACCCCCAGGCTCGTTCTGAACCTTGGCATCCGCTGGGACTTCTACTCCAACGCCACCGCCCAGCCCACCACGGATGTTCCCGTCGGCTTCTACAACCTCTCGCCTCCCAGCAGTTGGACCTTGTTCGACTTTGGCGCCGCGCGCGACCCCAACAAGCCCTACGCCCATGATCCCTGGGTGAACATCGGCCCCCGGCTCGGATTCGCTTACAACCCGGACGGCAGAGCCAAAACCGTGATTCGCGGCGGCGCGGGCGTCCTGTTCAGCCCACAGATGCCCGGTGCCATGCGCCAGGCCGTGGCTCATCCGGTCGTCCCGTTCCGCACCAGTTGGAGCCTCGACGAGGCGCGAGCCCTCAACCTCAGGTTCCCCCGGTACACGGATGAGATGCGAACCCTGGTCGAGCAGCAGAACTCCCGCTCCGGCACCCGCTTCCCGTTCTCCGCGTTCAACCCCGGGCTCGAAAATCCCTACTCGATGCATTTCCAGTTCAACATCCAGCGGGCGATCACTTCGACCATGATGTTTGAAACCGGATACGTAGGCGTGCGCGGCGTCAAGTTCCTTCTGCATCGCCGCGTCAAACTGCCCGGCCGCGTCACCGGCATCCGCCCGAATCCCAACATCATCTTCGGTGGACCCTACTACGTCGACCAGTCCCAGCAGACCGCCTATCACGGATGGCAGAGCTCCTTCCGCAAGCGCCTCAGCCGGAACCTCGCCTTCGACGCCCACTACACCTGGGGCAAAGGACTCGGGGTCACCGGCGGCGACATCGGCGCCTACTACGGATCCGACCCCGCCATCAACATCCAGGACTTCGACAATATCCGTCTTGACCGGGGCCCCAACACGGGCGACGCCCGCCACCGGTTCCTCGCCGACTGGATTTATGACCTTCCCTTGATGAGCCGGCTCCATCCCGCGGCCAAATCCGTGCTCGGCGGCTGGCAGATCGCGGGCATCTTTAATACACGCAGCGGCGAGCCGCTCACTCTCACCCAGCCCTGCGGCCCCTGGCACTGCCGCCCGGACCACGCCGGCGCCGGCGCCACTCCCATCGCCAGCAATTGGGAAAGCAACTCCACCTCGCGCTGCGTCGTTGGCGGACGCTGCTCGGTGCTCTACCTCAATCGCGCTGCGTTCACCGCCGTCCCGCTCAATCCGGCCACGCGCATCGCCGTGCGGGCCGGCAACGTCGCCAACGGATACCTGCGCAATCCGCTCACCTGGAACGTCGATTTCGCCCTCAGCAAGAACTTCAAGATCGGCGAGCGGATGAACCTCCAGCTCCGCGCCGACATGTTTAACGCCTTGAACCACGTCAACTATGGCGGACCCACCACCGACGTCACTTCGGCTACCTTCGGCGAGATCAACGGCGCTGGTGGAATGCGCGTGGTCCAGTTCAACGGCCGCTTCACTTGGTAGAATCAGGGGCGAATCATGCGCGCGCTCCTCCCGCTTCTGATCGCCCTTCCCCTGCTCGCGGATTGGCCTCAATTCCGCGGACCCGATGGCTCCGGACTGTGCCCGTCCTGCGGACGCCTGCCAACTGAATTCGGACCGGAGAAGAACGTTGTCTGGAAGACCGCGCTGCCTCCAGGCAAGTCGTCCCCCGTGCTCGTGGGAGACCGGATCTTCCTCACCGGAGCCCAGGACAACGAACTCATCACGCTCGCGGTCAGCCGGCTGACCGGGGAGATTCTATGGCGGCGAAGCATCCGCGCCACCCGGCGCGATCCGCGGAACGCCCTCAATCACGCCGCCGCCCCCACCGCGGTGAGCGACGGGAAACGCGTCTTCGTCTTCTTCGCCGATTTCGGACTCGCCGCCTACGGCCTTGATGGCAAGCCGCTCTGGGAGTTTCCGCTCGATGGATTCAACAGCCAGCACGGCGTGTCCGGCTCGCCCGTTTACGCGGATGGCAAGGTGGTCCTGGTCTGCGACACCGACACAGACGCCTTCATCCTCGCCGTCGATGCCGATCGCGGCACGCTCGCATGGAAGAAATCGCGCCACGTCATCAACGGGTACGCGACGCCGGTGGTCTACCATCCGCCGGGTGGACCAGCCCAGATCATCGCCGCCGGATCCTATCAGCTCACCTCTTATTCGGTGCTCGACGGCGAGGTGGTGTGGTTGGTCCAGGGACTCACCTGCCAGCCGAAATCGGCGCCCATCCTCTCCGGCGGAAACGTCTACTTCAACGGATGGACCACCGGCAACGACGCCGGAGAACAGGTCAACCTGCCTCCTTTCCCGGAAGTGATCGCCACGGCCGATGCCAATCGCGACGGCAAGCTCGCTCAGAAGGAGCTTCCCCCACCCTGGCAGCCCACCGGAAGTTGGCGGGCCATCGACCTGGATCGCGACGGCTTCCTCAACGAGCGCGAATGGACCTTCTTCCGTACCCGGCGGGCCGCGCGCAATGGACTGCTGGCGATCAAGCTCGGCGGCCAGGGTGATGTCACTTCGACGCACGTGCTGTGGCGCCATGAGAAGTCGCTCCCCGACGTTCCCTCTCCGCTCATCGACAACGGTGTCGTGTACCTGATCCGGAGCGGCGGCATCGCGACCACTCTGAAGGCCGGCACCGGAGAGGTGATCAAGCAAGGACGTCTCACCGGCGCGCTCGAAGACATTTACTCTTCGCCCGTCTCCGCGGATGGCAAGCTTTTCGTCGCCACTGAACACGGCAAGGTTGTGGTGCTGCGCGCCGCGGGGGACTGGGAAGTTCTCGCGGTCAACGACTTCGGCTCGAACATCTACGCCACTCCGGCGATCAGCCACGACCGGATGTACATCCGGACGCAGGATGCGCTTTACGCGATCGGATTCGCACTGTCCGCCCAGGTTGCCGCGGGTTCCAAGGTGGTCCTCCACGCTGCCGCCGGACGAGAGTTGGCCACCTATGGCGTCGATGTGCGCGGGGCGGCTCTTGAGAAGCGCGCATCGGTCACGCTTCCCGACAATGTCCAGGAGGCCTGGCCGCACCCTTCTCGCCGCTACCTGTACGTCGCCTGGAGCAACAACGCCGCGGGCAGCACCGGACATCACGGCGTCACGGCTTTTCAGGTCGATCCGGTGTCAGGCGTCCTGCGGCAGCACGGCGAGCCGGTCACGGTTCCTGCCCGCTCCGTGTTCCTGACGACCGACATCAGCGGCAAACACATCGTGACCGCCTACAATCAGCCGAGCAGCGCCACCGTGCACCGCATCAATCCGGATGGCACCATCGGCGCCGCCGTCCCGCAACCGGCCGGCCTTGACTTCGGCGTCTACGCCCACCAGGTCCGCGTGGACCCGTCCAACAGCATGGCGATCATCGTGGCGCGCGGCAATGTCCCGGCGGCCACCAAGCCGGAGGATCCCGGGTCGATCCAGGTTTTCGGCTATCGCGACGGCGTGCTCAGCAACCGTGCCAGAATCGCACCCGGCGGTGGACGCAACTACCAGCCCCGCCACCTCGACTTCCACCCATCGCGCCCGTTCGCCTTTGTCACCATTGAGGCGCAGAACAAGCTGCACGTCTACCGCATCGCCGGCGGACCCTCACTCAGCGCCGCGCCCCTGTTCAGCCGCGAGACACTCACCGATCCCAGCCGTTCCGCATCCCAGGCGACCAGCGCCATTCACACCCATCCCAACGGCCGCTTCGTCTATCTCGGCAATCGCGGTACCAGCGCGGGCGGCGAAAATTCGATCGCGGTCTACTCGATCAACCAGGAGTCCGGCGAGCCCACCTTGATCCAGAACGCGGACACACACGGCATCCACCCCCGCACTTTCACCCTTGACCCGGACGGCCAGCTTCTCGTGGTTGCGAACCTGCAGCGATCCGGCGGTACGCCTGCGTCGCTCGCCGTCTTCCGCATCGGGACCGACGGCAAGCTCACGTTCGCGCGAAAGTATGATCAGGACGCCAGCCAGGGCAACCTGTTCTGGACGGGCATGATGGCCTTGCCGGCCCGCTGAGGGCTATTCCGGAGCGAGCTGGACCAAGCCGGCGGCGCGTTTCCGGGGCTCCGGCGCCGTCAATTCCGGCATCGGGCGGCCGCGGAACAGATAGAGGCAGGGCACAGCCATCCAGCGCGCCCACCGGTTCGCACTCTTGCGGCGCGCGCTGTCCGTGGCGATTCCCGTGTTAGCGTACATTTGCCGGTACAGCTTCGAGATGAACACGAAGGCGAGCCGCGACTTCAGCGACTTGACGCAGTTGGCGCGTGTCCAGATGTCGCGAAACGCGTAGAAGCTGTCCCATACCCGTTGGGTGCCGGCCCGGATTTGTTCGGCGGACATCGACGGATGCGGAGTGTACAGCTTCGGGCGGCGATGGCCGGGGATCAGCCAGTACCGGGTGATGGCCACGCCTTCGATTTCCGGCGTGCGGCCCGCCAGGCTCCGCTCCCATTTCTCAAAGTCGACAGTACCTGGGAACGGCGTCATTGTGACGAACTGCGCGAACGTGATTTCCGAGCGCTTGGCGAGTTCCGCGGTGGCCTCGAACGTATCTTCGCGGTCCGTCTGAAGGCCGAAGATGAACGACCCGAGCACATGCACCCCATGGCTCTTGAACTTCCGGAGCCGCGCGGCGAGATTCTCGCCCGACTCGTTGAAGTTCTTGAACACGGACTTAAGGCCTTCCTCGGTGACCGACTCCACCCCAACGAGCGCGCCTTTGATGCGCGCCTTGGCCATTGCGGCGAGGAATTGCGGGTCCTCCGCCGCTTCCATCGTGATCTGTGTGAAGAAGATCATGTCGGACGGCAGGCCCGACAGACGTTCCATTAATTCGAAGCGCTCCGCGCGCAGCGCGCGCAGCTCGGCCACCCTGGCGTCATTGCCCTGCCGCTCGGCAAGCGCGATGTCGGTCAGCGTCACGGGATAGAAATTGTCGTCGGCGAGCGCGATGAACCGGTATCCCATCCGGCGCAACTGGACCAACTCGGCAATCACCGCATCCGAAGTGCGCTGGCGGGGACGCTGGCCGTCCGTGCGCCAAACGGAACAGAACGAGCAGTGCTTCGGGCAGCCACGCACGGTCTGGACGGAAGCCCACATGTAGCGGCCCCTTGGCAGCAGTTCCCACCGCGCCTGGAGGAAACTCTCGGAGGAAACCCGGCCCCCGTCGTACTCGCGGCGAGGTTCGCCGCGTGCGCAATCGGCGAGCACCTGGGCCCACACCACGTCTCCGTCGCCCTTGACAACGCTGTGCGCGCCGCCAAGCGCATGCGGTTCGTCCGGGTACAGAGTCGCGTGAATCCCTCCGTAGACCACGGTGGCTCCGCGCTCGCGGGCGATGCGGCCGACCTCAAGTCCGCGGTAGGCGTTGGCCGTGTGGATTCCGATTCCCACGACGTCTCCGGGCTGGATCGACTCCGGACGCAAAGGCTCCAGAGTCTCGTCGACGACGATGGGCTCGCCGTAATTCGCGGGCGTCGCCGCCGCCAAGACGTAGAGCCACCGGGGCGTGATCACCCCGATGCCGAACGCTACGTCGCTGGGATTAACAAGATGGACTCGCAATCTACCTCCGGGTTCGACCCGCGTGGCGCCAAGCTCCGCTACGGTGCTTGAGGCGGCCTTACCCGTGGGAACCGGGAGTCGGGGCGCGCGAGCTTCAAAAAGACTTCAAGTATACCAGACTGCGTCCCGGAAGTTCTGATAAACTAAACCCTGTCTTCAGGAGGGCCCATGAACGCTTACCGCGCGACTCGCGCGTCGATTCTATTTCTCGCCGCCATTTCGTTGCCAGCCCAGGAATACCGGGGCCGCATCCAGGGAGCGGTCACCGACAGTACTCAGGCGGTGATTTCCGGCGCGACCGTGACGCTCGCCAACGTCCAGACGGGCGTGAGCTCCACGCGCCAGACCAACGAACAGGGACGCTACCTGTTCGATCTCATCCTGCCAGGGACCTACACGGTCACGGTCCAGTTGACGGGATTCCAGCGGTTCGTCCAGGAGAAGGTCGTCCTGCTGTCCCGTGGCGACATCACCGTTGACGCGGTCCTCCGGCCTGGCGACATCCGCGAGGCGGTGACGGTGACCGACGTCGCCGCGCAAGTCCAGTTCAACACTGCGAAGCTCGAGACGACGGTCGACTCGTCGCTCGTTTCGAACCTGCCACTGATCTCGCGCAATCCGCTACTGCTCGCCCGCCTCGATCCCGCGGTGGTGCAGAGTGACACGGCGCGCGAAGTCGAGCCCTACTTCACCTGGGCGGGAAACCGGCAGGAGATTGGCGGCGGCCGCAACTATTCGAACGACCTCCAGATCGACGGCAGCCCGATCGGCATCGGCTACAAGACCAGCTACATGCCCTCGCCCGATTCCGTCCAGGAGGTGGCCGTCCAGCAGAACGCAATCGATGCCGAGTACGGCCACTCGTCCGGCTCGGCGATCACCTTGACAATGAAGGCCGGCACCAACGAGTGGCACGGCAACGCGTTCTACCAGGGCCAGTATCCGTGGGCGAACGCTTTCGAGAACCGCGTGTTCCGCACCATCAACCTCGGCCGGACGCACATGTGGGGAGGCACGGTCGGGAACCCGGTGATCAAGAACAAGCTGTTCAACTTCTTCGCCTACGAGCAGTGGCGCAAGACTGATCCCAACGACTTCCTCAATACGCTGCCGAACGACCTTGAGCGGCAAGGCAACTTCTCCCAGTCCCTGAACGCTGCCGGCGGCCTGCGCGCCATCTTCGATCCCTTCACCACGCAGACCTCCGCCGACGGCCGGACCATCACCCGGACCCCGTTCCCCGGCAACATCATCCCACGCTCCCAGCAGGATCCGATCGCGACGCAGTACATCGCCGGGCTCTGGAAGTCCAACCGTCCGGGCACAGGCCCCTACAATATCAACAACTATTACGTGCCGCTGCCGATCCGGTAAGACTACCACAACCTGTCCAACCGGACCGACTACATGCACAGCGAGAAGCTGCGGTTCTATGGACGCTACAGCAAGCTGTGGACTCCGGTTACAACGTCCAACCCCACCGGATCCGAGTTCTTCGTCAACGACCGTGGCAGCCAGCGCGACGCAACTTCGGTGTCCGGCGACGCCGTCTGGACCCTCAGCTCCACCACGATCGTCAACATCAACGGCACCTACCACAGCTTCATCGACGCCTCCCGTTATGCCTCGCGGTGCGAAGGATGCTGGGCGAAGTACTGGCCAAATTCGAACTTCTACAACACGGTGTTCGGCAACAAGGCCGTGCCCGAGCTGCTGCCGAGGATGTCGGTCCTGGGCACCGGCACCGGCGAATACTGGACCTCGATGGGGCCGCGCGGCGGCACCTGGGACCAGCGCCCCAACGCCGACAGCGTGAGCGTGAAGATCGCGCGCCAGCAAGGCAAGCACTACCTGAAGATGGGCGCCGACACGCGCGGAACGCGTACCACCAGCCTGATCGTGAGCAACAACCCGGGATTCGGATTCCAGGCCGATGCGACCTCAGCCACCTACATCAATCCGGACCTCCGCGCCTCAGGCGACGGCTACGCGACGTTCCTGCTCGGCGCGATTCAGCCGGCCGGTGGCGGCCCCGACAGTTGGGACAGCGGCGCAACCTCGATGACCGCCACCATTCTGCCCACGGGCCAGAACCGCTTCTACGGCACGTTCATCAACGACGACTGGAAGGTGACGCGCGACCTGACGGTCAATCTCGGATTGCGCTATGAGTTCGAGACCGCCTACACGGATCCGCAAAACCGGCTCACGCGGCCACTCGATCTCACCTCACCGATTCCCGAGATGCAGGGCCCCAACGCGCCGCAACTGCCTCCCGATGTCCGCCAGTTCTACCAGGGTCCGACGACCTTCAACGGCGCCTTCCAGTTCGCCGATGCTTCCAACCGTGGACAGTGGAACCCCGGCCGCGGCGGATTCTCGCCGCGCATCGGCGCGGCCTACCGCATCAACGATCAGACTTCGTTCCGGATCGGCTATGGCCGTTACCTGACACCGTGGACTGGCGGCACGTTCAACATTTTCGATACCATCTACGTCGGCTACAAGAACGTCACCGGTGCATACCCCGCGGTTCTTGGCGTGCCCTCGGCGCGGCTGCGGGATCCTTTCCCGGCGTCGCAACCCGTTGTTCCGGCCTACGAAAAGAGCCTCGGCCGTTATACGTCTCTTGGCGATTCGCTGTCCTACGTGGCCCTCAACCGTCCTCGCAGCTACAGCGACCGGATCAACTTCTCGCTCCAACGCCAGCTCCCGCAGCACCTGCTGCTCGACGTTACGTACTACCTGAACTTCACCAGCCAACTGCTGGGCGGCTACAACATCAACCAGGTGGATCCGAACGTCGCCTACCGGCACAAGGACGCGATCAACCGCGCGGTTCCGAATCCGTTCTTCAACTTCTCGACGGTTGACAAGTTCCCCGGCGCGCTGCGGTACCAACGCACAGTGGGCCTCACGTCGCTGATGCGCCCCTATCCACAGTACGGCAACCTGAATGTCATCGACGGGATCGAAGGTGCCGCGATGCGCTACCAGTCGTTCCAGTTGCGCCTCACGCGCCGGTTCTCCGACGGATATTCGGTGCTGCTCGGCTACAACTATTCGCGGCAGCGGGACCAGGTCTTCTTCAACGACGTCGCCAGCTTCGGCCGCGATTTCTCGTGGCAGGAGAACGACCGGCCGCGCCACCGGGTTTCCTTCGCCGGAACGTGGGAGCTCCCTGTGGGCCGTGGACGCGCCTTCGGGTCCAGCATGCCGCGTGTGCTGGACTACGCCGTCGGTGGATGGGATGTGAGCGGCATCATGACCTGGAGGTCGGGCTTCTTCGTCCGCTTCGGCGGCCTGGATGTAAGCGGCGATCCCCGTGTGGACAACCCCACGGAATCGCGCTGGTTCAATACCCAGGCGTTCGCCCGGCTGCCCAACTTCACTCCGCGCACCAATCCGTGGCAGTACGAAGGGCTCACCAATCCCGGCCTGTTCAATCTCGACATGTCGATCGTCAAGCGCCTTCCGGTCACTGAGAAATACCGCACCGAGCTTCGCATGGACGTGTTCAACGCGGCTAACAACATGACCTGGGCGAATCCGAACACCAACGTCCAGAGCAGCCTCTTTGGCGTTTCCAACAACCAGTTGGCATCCACGTTCGGACGCCGGGCGCAACTCGGTCTGAGGATTGAATTCTAGACTCCCAATACTACTGATCGCACTCTCCGGGGCCGGGACCGCTCAGCCGGCTCCGGACTTGCGTGAAGCGGCCCGCCTTGATCAGGCAGGCCGGTGCCAGGAGTCGGAAGTAATCTACCAGGCGGCACTGTCGCGCGGCGCACCAGGACCCGCGCTGTTGAACAACGCCGGCAACCACTACCTCGCCTGCGGACAACCGGACAAGGCACGTGACTTCCTCGAGCGGCTGTTGAAGGCGTCGCCCACGCATCCGAACGCGGCGTTGCAACTCGCGCGTCTGGACATGAGCGCGGGCAACTTCGCCAGCGCGGCGGACCGCCTCGCGAAACTCAGTTCCGCGCGTCCCGGTGAGTTCGAGGTCCTGTTCCTGTTGGGGCAGGCGTCAGCACGCGCGGGCCAGATTCCGCGGGCTCGCGAATCGCTCGAGGCTGCCCTCCGCCTCCGCCCGGAAGATCCAGCAGCGATGTTCGAGTGCGGACTCGCCAATGCCGCCGCCGGCGATTTTCCTCGCGCGGTATTCCTGTTGGCGCGGGCGGAGGCTCGCCTACCTGGGCGTCCGGCGGTCGCTCTCGCGTTGGCGCGCGCCTCAGAGGACGCCGGATACTATGGCGATGCTGTCACCGCGTACAACCGGTACCTGGAGCAGTCTCCAAACGATCGTGGCGCACGCCGCGACCGCGCGCGGGCACTGGCGCTCACCGTCAGCGGACGGGAGCAGGGAACTCGCGAACTCGCTGCCTACATCACCAGCAACCCCAGTGATCCGCTCGGTCACTTCTATCTGGCGCAAATCGAGTGGAACCAGGACCCGGAGCCGGCGCTCGGCCATCTGGCGAAAGCTGTGCGCCTCGACCCGAAACTGGGCGCCGCGCACATCGCCCGGTCCTGGCTGCTGCACCGGTTGGGACGGGACGAGGAGGCGCTCAGCCACGCGGAGGCGGCGGAGCGGATCGAGCCCGCGAACGTCAGGGCGCTGGACCAGCTCGGAGCCGTGTTGCTGTCGCTGGGGCGGTCCGCCGATGCCGCCGCCGTATTGCACAAAGCCGCGAAGCTCGCACCAGAGGACGCCGGTGTCGCGCTGCATCTGGGCCGTGCGCTAGTGGACCAGGGACGCGAGCAGGAGGGACAGGTGTGGCTCGACGCGTATCAGAAGCTGCGACCGGCGCGCCAGCGGGACGCAAGGCGCGAGTCCGGCATGATCGAGCTTGCGGTGCTCGATCCGGCGGGACGCCGTGCTCGGGAGATTGACCGGTTCCGCTCGATGGCGCGTTCCCGTCCGGACGATCCACTGCTCCAGTTGCATTTGGCCGGTCTGCTGCTCGCCGATGGGCAGTCCGGAGCCGCGCTCGCCGAATACAAGACACTGCTCACACTCAATGCGGACCCCGGCATCTGGACCCAGGCGGGCCGTGCGCTGGTGGCGGCCGGACAGCTCGAGGCGGCGCTGCCGTTTCTCCAGCGCGCGGAAGCCAAGCCCGAATTGGCCCGGGTCCAACTGCTGATTCGCGCGCGCGGCCTGAACGCCACGGGGCGTTCCGGTGAGTCCGCCCGCATGCTGGCGGAGGCGGCCACCCACTCGCCCGGCGACGCCGAGCTTCAGTTGACACACGCCGTCGCGGAGGGACTGAGCGGCAGGACGGAACAAGCAGCAGCAATGCTGCGGCGGATCGAGGCGCGTTGGCCCGAGTGGGACCGTCCCTGGATCGTGCATGGTCTCCTGCTCAAGGAAAGCAAACGCCTCGCGGAAGCGGCGGCGAAGTTCCGGACCGCGGCGGCACTCGGGTCGCGCGAGGACGCCGCCGCGTGTGCGAACCTTCGGGAGTGGGTGTCGGCCACTTGTCAAAAGCAGCAGCCGCGCTGAGTTGCACGCTGGCCGTGTCCGCGCAGCGTCCGCATTTCACGGATGTGGCAGCGAAGAGCCAGTTCGCCTATGTAACGGAAAACGGGTTCGACGGCAAGCGCAAGTACTTTCCTCAGCCCCTGTGCGGCGGCGTCGCCGTGCTCGACTTCGACAACGACGGACGTCCGGATCTCTACTTCACCAACGGAGCGCGATTCCCGGATCTCAGCAAGTCCGAGGCGCGTTATCATAACGCGCTGCTGCGCAACCGCGGCGGGGGTGTCTTCGAGGACGCCACCCGGCGCGCAGGCCTGGCGGATGAGACTCTCGGCTACAGCCTTGGAGCCGCCGCGGCTGACTTCGACAACGACGGATGGACCGATCTGTTCGTCGCCAACGCTGGTCCCAACACCCTTTACCGTAATAACGGCGACGGAACGTTCCGCGACGTGAGCGCACAGGCGGGGCTGGGGAAGCCCGCCAACACGTTGAGCGTGCAGGGAGCCTGGTTCGACTATGACCAGGACGGGCGGCTCGACCTGGTCCTGTCAAACTACACGATTTGGAGCGTTGCGGACGACAAACGGTGTGTCCGTGAGGATGGCGTCGCCTTCTACTGCCACCCCAAAGCGTACCCGCCAGTGCCACACCGCTTGTATCGAAATCTCGGGAGCGGGAAGTTCGAAGACGTCACCGGCAAAGCGGGCTTCGCCCGGGCGCTGGGCAAAGGGATGGGGATCGCGATTGCCGACTACAACGGCGACGGGTGGTCCGACGTGTTCATCGCCAACGACACCGAGCGCAACTTTCTCTTCATGAACCGCGGCGATGGGACGTTCGAGGAGCGCGGGCTACGGTCAGGCGTCGCCTACAACGACGACGGCGCTACCGTGTCGGCGATGGGCGCCGATGCTCGCGACTACGACAACGACGGCTGGCCGGACATCTTCTACAACAACCTCACCACGCAGGTCTGGGCGCTGTTCCGCAATCTGGGCGGACGCTCGTTCCGGTATGCGTCTCCGGCCTCGGGGCTGGTCCCGCTCAGCTCACCCTATTCCGGCTGGAGCGCCGGGTTCCTCGACTACAACAATGACGGCTGGCGCGACCTATACTCAGCCAACGGCGATGTCGACTACCTGCGGCCCAACGCCGCCCAGCACGACACGCTGTTCGAGAACGCGGGCGGCAAACGGTTCGTGGACGTCTCGGCCGGGGCAGGGGAACACTTCTTGAGGACCGGCTATCAACGGGGATCGGCGTTCGCCGACCTGAACAACGACGGGTTCACCGATATCGTGGTGACGTCGCTCGGACGGCGTCCAGCCATCCTGCTGAACTCGGGTGTCCCTGGCGCTCATTGGACCGGCGTGAAGCTGACCGGGCGGCGGGCGAACCGGGATTCGATCGGCGCCAGCGTGAAGGTGACCACCGGGTCGGGACGGGTGTTGCACGACTGGGTGAGTCCGTCCACCGGGTTCCTGTCGTCGAGCGTGCTGTCCTTGCACTTCGGCCTGGGTCCGGAGACCAAGGTGGCCTCGATCGAAGTGCGTTGGCCGGGAGGATCCGTGGCGAGGGCTGGGAACTTGGACGCGGACAAAACGATCGAGATCCCGGAGCCCGAGTGAGGCCTAATCTCAATACTGTTCACTTAACGTTTCTTGATCCGCAATACGATCTTGACGCGGCGGGTCTGGCATCGTCCGCGTGGCCTCAGGTTGTAGTTGCTCATCTTCCGTTTGACTCCACGCGGGTTG
>Ga0194132_10003729_pt1 | contig 26751 bp, 23 predicted proteins | sample TA2KigOf80mmetaG_FD_148612 | JGI IMG/M metagenome (GOLD analysis project Ga0194132, IMG submission 148612) | Freshwater microbial communities from Lake Tanganyika, Tanzania - TA2015054 Kigoma Offshore 80m | ecosystem: Environmental > Aquatic > Freshwater > Lake | place: Tanzania: Lake... | reverse complement strand
CGACGCGGATGCTTCGAAGGATGCGGTGCTCAACAAACGCCCACGGCGTGGCTTCATCGGCCTGCAGAATCACAACACCGGCGTCGAATTCCGCAATGTGATGATCAAGACGTTGGAATAGGTCTTTTTTCGTTTAGCGCCCGCAGCGCGCCTCACTGCGGGCGCTCAACGAAAAAAGTTCTCATTTTTTTTAATTCCGCGCGGTTTTCTCTTGCAGTCCCAGCTTGGCCGCACCATGATACCACCAACCTAGTGCACCGTCTACGATCCGTTGATGGATAGACGTAGGGTGCGTGCAACGCACCGATGAGCGGACCGGTGCGTTTCACGCACCCTGCATCCATCAATCCATGGAAGCCAAAGCACTAGCACGTCCTTCGGACGCCGCCCTTTGCCGCCGGAAAGGGGGACTCGCATGCCGGGCAAGATCTTGATGGTAGAGGGGAACGACCAGGGGCACTTTGTGCTCGTCGTCGAGGGCGACACGCTTACCGTGGGCATAACGCCCACGCGCGCCGAAGCGATCATGCACGGCGTGCACATCAAACGGATTCACTGCGAGATTGAACTGGAGGACGACGCCGTCGTCGTCGGCGATATCGTCGCGACCGATGCGGACTCTCCGCTGGAACTGGAGCTTGTTGCCGGGAACTCGCTGCAACTCGCCCATGCCCAGCTGCACCTGGAATCGGCGGTCAGCGCGGCGGCCGACGATATCGCGACGCCGGATGCGGCGCCGGCGCTGCAAGAACTTCCGTCCGAACGCGCGGGCCTGGCGACCGACGACGCCACCATCGTCGATGAGGCGCCGACGCTCGACGATCTGCGGACCGACGGCGCCGCCCGAGCGGCCTCGGAACCGAGCGCGACGGCGCGCAAGCGGTTCGTCATCGTGGACGGACCCGACAAAGGCCGCGCTCATCTTGTGCCGGATACCGGGCCTATCTACATCGGCAAAAGCGCCCGCCACGCCGAGATCATCCTGCACGATCTGTTCGTTTCCCGCGTCCACTGCGAACTGCAAATCGACGGGGACACGCTGGTGATTCTCCACGTTGAAGGAGACGGTGGGACGCTCGTCAACGGCCAGAAGATCGCCGGGCCGCGCGAGCTTGTCGTGGGCGACATCGTGAGGATCGGCAACTCGTATCTGAAGCTGGAAACCACGGTGGAGAAACCGGAAGAGATCCCGGAAGTCGAGGCGGAGGTGGTGGAGGAGCCCGGCCCAGCTGTCGAAGCGCCCAAGACGCGCTCGAGCATCGAGGAGATTGCGGCGCTCGAAGGACAGACGCTCGGTCATTTTCACCTGGAGCAGGCGTTAGGCCGAGGCCATTCCGGAGTGGTCTTCCGGGCCGAGGACAAGGAAGCCAAACGGCTTGTGGCGCTCAAAGTGCTGGCGGCCGATTTCCCGGCGTCGCAGGCCGAATTGGAGCATTTTGTCAAGGCGATGAAAGTGGCGGCGCGGCTGCATCATCCGAATCTGTTATTCCTGCACGGCGCCGGCCGCACCGGGCGCCATTGCTGGATCGCTCGAGAATATGTCGAGGGAGGCAGCGTGAATTGGCTGATACGGCGGAGCCACGAGGAGGGGCAGTTCAAGTGGAAGCGTGCCGGACGCCTTGCGGTCCATCTGGCCCGCGCTCTGATCTTTCTTGAAAAACGTGGAGTGAGCCATCGATGCATTACGCCGCACAACGTGCTGGTCCGCGAAGAAGACAAGATGACCAAGCTGGCCGACGTGATGCTGGAGGAAGGGCTGACGGGCAGCCGTCCGCGCGAGGCCGTTCTGGAGAGGAAGACCGCCGACGAACTGCCGTACTTGGCGCCCGAACAGCTTCAGCTGGCAAGCAGCGTCGATCTTCGCGCCGACCTTTACAGCGTCGGCGCCGTCCTGTACCATCTGCTCACCGGCCAGGCGCCGTACACGGGAGATTCGGCGGCGGAAATTCTCGACCACCTGCGCGCGACGAAGCTCGCCAAGCCGAGCACGCTTCAGTCCAGTATTCCGGACGATTTCGAAGCCGTCGTGCTTCGCCTGTTGGCGCAATCGCCGCAGGATCGCTTTCAGACGGCAGCCGAGCTCTTGGCCGAGGCCGAGCCGATCGCTCTGGAGCACCAGATCAAACTGTAAGCAAAAAAAAACCGCTCGCGATCATCGCAAGCGGCGGGGAGAATTAACCACGGATGAACACAGATGGACACGGATGAGAATGAGAATCGAGGCTCACTCGCCAACCCATTCTATCTGTGTTTATCCGTGTTCATCTGTGGTTCTTTTTCTAGTTGCAGCAGCCGCGGCGGAAGAGGCCGAAGCGCGGGCCGCAGCCGCGATCGCAGCTGGTGGCGCACACCGGAACGCGAACCGTTTGTTCTTCCCACACCGTTTCGCAATACTGAACTTTCCGCTTGACCTTCTCGGTCACGGTATGGCACACCTTGCGGGTGCCTTCCTTCTGCTGACGTTCCATCGTGCAAACCTTGACGGTGATTTCCTTCTCGCTGCGAACCATCTCGCAGACCGTCCGCTTGCCCTTGCGCTGCTCGGCGACGCACACGGTCACTTTGCAAACCTTCTCTTCTTCAACCGCGACGCGCTTCACGACGCAACGAGTCCGCTCTTCCATGCAGGTCACGCGTTCCAGGCGGGTATGGCAACGGCCACACTCGTCAACGCAGGTGACACGCTGCAGACGGCAAACCGGAACCTTCTCCGTGATCGTCTCGCGGACGCACTTGTACGAGCAAACCTTGATCTTGCGTTCCTCGACCTTGGGGACCATCACCGTGTAGGTGTAGTCCTCTTCACGAGTCGTCGGAGTGCAGACCGTGACTTTCCGCTTTTCTTCCTTGGTCACCGGCACGCAGATGGTGTAGGTGTACTTCTCGTCCTTCATGATGCGCTTGCACTCGAGGACTTCGATTTCCTTCTCTTTCATGACGCGCTTGGCAACCTTGATCTTGCGTTCTTCGTACTTCACTTCGGCCGGCTTGGCAGCCGTCGTCGTGGCGCACGGGTCGCCGCAGCCGCCTCGACAACGCCGGAACAGACCGTGCGCCTCGCTGTCGGTCGTCAGCCCGAACAGGGCCAACGTCGCCAGGGACGCGATCGCGAACAACTGTCTCATGTCAATCTCCTCTGTTGAAAAAAAGGAAGCCCACCACACCCGCTCAACCCGCTCGTTTGAGACCTTAAATCTGGATAGGTTGGGTAATTTGAGAAGATTTTATTCTCGCTGGGGTGGGAATACTAGAGAGAATACAGAAATTCTGCGGATTTTCCAGGGGGGCGATCGAATTGAGTAACGATAATTCGGGTTGTGCCGTGAATGCCGTTTGCGTTTAGCGCTCGCGGAGCGCCGATCGATCGCTTGGCGCTCGCCGAGCGCTAAACGTAAGCAGAGCGACAAGTGCAAACAGCGATCACGCCCCGACGGGGACGCGGACTTCCTCGACGTTGACGAGGCCTTCGCGGAACTTGGGATCGGCGATCAGGCAGGGGTGCTTGTATTGATCGAGGGCACCGCCGGTGCGGGCCAGGCGTTGGCGGTCCCATTGCTGCCAGAACTGGCCGGGCAGAAGGAACAGGCGCATCGGTCCGAGGCGATGGCTTTCACGCTTGCTGGCGTACTCGATGTTGATATGGGCAAGCCGTTCTTCCATCCGTCGTGCCAGGTGGACGCCTTGTTCGCGGTTAGTCAGGTCCGGGCCTTCGATGAAAAGGCCGTAGTAGGGCATCTCGTCATCCCAGCAGGGGGCGACGCTGAAAGCGGTCAGGTTCAGGTTCAACTCGCGCAAGACTTCGCCCATGGCCGCGGTGATCTGATGTTCGGAAACTTTCTCGCCCGTGATGTTGGCGAAGTGAGCGCCTTTGCTCAAGAACTCGACGAGCGGCGTTTTGTTGAAGAACCCGGTGCAGCGGACGACATCGAAGATGTTGTAGCGATAAAGCCCATACGCCGTGGTCATCAAGATGTAGTAGCTTTTGCCGACCTCGAGTTCATGGGCTGACAAAACCGTTGGATCGGGACGATCACCTTCATCCTCGGGGATGAACTCGAAGAAATGGCTGGTGACGTCGAGGACGCCGCTGGAGGTGCCATCGTTCATGGGGATGGTCATGCGGCCTTCGCTGGCGATAAGTCCGACGTCGCGAACGGGAGTTTCGCCGTAGTATTTGGGGAAATGGCGCAGGTAGGCGCCGACGGATCCGCCCATCCAGTTGCCGATGACGCATTCGGTGGGCCAATAATCTTTGGGATAAAGCGTCCCGGTGCGGCGAATGATCTCCTCGAGTTCCTTGACGCGATCGGGGTCGGCCGAGGCGATGCTGCTGGAAAGCTCGTAGCGGACGTCGTTGGGGATATCGAAACGCTTGCTGAGGGTTCCATCGTGAATGTCGCGCAGGAGCGATTCCTTCTCGGCGTCGCCGGTGCGGGCGAGGTTGACGAGCGTGCTGGGGTTGGCGGCGATGATCATACCGACGTGACGAGGAATGCTCAGTCGTAGGGCGAGGTAGTATTTGGCGGCGGGGTCCTTCACTTTTCCCACGATGGCCGGGACGCAGTAGATCCAGCGGATGATCCACATTTGCATCTGAGCGGTGAGCCCGGTGACGGCGCCGCAGGGGATGCCGGTTTCGGTCGTGAATTCCTGCCAGTCGCCGGACATTTGCAGGATGGGGCGCAGGCGGACTTCGGGATGATCGCGATAAACGCCGAGGCCCCAGAGGTTCCAGCCGCGCTTGTAGTCGTCGAGATACTGATCGGTGACGGGAATGAACTTCCGCGTCGCCGTGGTTCCGCTCGTCATGGCGAACATGTGGATGGTCTGGTCGGCAAGAAGGGCGTTGGTGTCGCCCTTGAGGACGCGCTGCATGTACGGCTCGACATAGTCGTAGCCGCGTATGGGGATGGCTTTGCGATAGTCGGCAAGCGTGCGGATCTTGGCGAACGCGTGGTCCTTGCCGAAGCCTGTATTGGCCTGATTGGAGAGGATGGTTTGCAGAAGCTCGAACTGGGCCTTCTCGGGCGTTTCGGTGGCGGCCTCGAACGCGGCCAGTCGGCGCTTGACGGGCCACGACAAGATCTTGACGAGCAGGTTGCGGAATAGCCAGCCGAGCATTCGCGTCTCACTCGTATAGCCGCTCGCATCGAGCGAGCGCTCGCCAAAAGCGAACGGCTAAACGTGCAAATGATTATATCGCCGAGGGTTCATTTAAGGGGCGCGTCGCATCGCTGGCATCCTGCTTTGCCGGGACGCTGCCGTTGGCCAGGTGCTGGTCGAAAAAGGCCAACACCTTCTTTTTGTATTCCTCTGCCGCTATATGGAATGCCTGATTGTGCTTGGCGTTCTCCACCATCCAAAGTTCTTTCGGGTCGCCGGCGAGGCCGAAGAGCGTTCGCGCCATTTCCGGCTTGATGTAGGCGTCGGCGCCGCCGTGAATCATCAAGAGCGGCCGCGGCGCCAGGTTGGGCAGCACGTCCTCCAAGGAGGGATAATGGCAATCGCGAAGCTTCTCGATCTGGTGCATGGCGATCTTGGCCGCGATGGCCAGGTACCAGTTCGGTATGATGCGCGCCAGCCAGGGCATGCTGGTGTAGATCATGACCCATTTGGCCATGAACGGGACCATGGTGGTCAAGGTGGCGAAGGCGCCGTCGACGACGCAGCAGCGAACAAAATCGTCCTGGGCCGCCACCATTAACCCGGCGCTGCCCCCCTTGCTCAGACCGAAGAAACCGATGCCGCGCGGGTCACGGTCCGGTCGGCCCTTCAAGTAGGCCAACGCCGTTTGAAAATCGATGACCTCAAAATCGGTCACCCATTGCAACGGCTCGTAGCTCGGCTGAGCCGCGCTTTCACCCTGGCCGCGCATCTCAAACGTAAAGATATCATACCCGGCATCGCGCAGGAACTCGCAATAGGGCAAACAAGCCCAACGATTCGATCCGAATTCCAAACCGAACAAGATGACTCCCTTGCGCGGCTTCGGCGTGCGCAGGTAGATGCCGTGCAGCGTCAAGCCATCCGGCGTCGACAGCGCCACTCCCTCCGCATCGTCCGTGGGTTTGCCGAACGGCATGATGAACAGCGGCTTTTCCTGAAAGATGCGCAAGACGACGGGGATGTAATTGATCACGACGTGCCAGTGCAGGCCCAGCGGCACTGCCAGGACTACAAGCAGGAGGATTCCCAGGCTAATCCAAATCCATTCCACGCGTACGTCCTAGGGGTCTTTCGTTTGGCGTTCCTATGGCGCCATGCGAACGCTAAGAGAAAATTCAACCGCGAAAGCGGCTCACGACGAGCGACACGTTCTGCCCGCCGAAACCGAAACTATTGCTCAGCACGTGATCGACGTTCTTTTCGCGGGCCACGTTGGGCACGTAATCGAGATCGCACTCGGGGTCAGGTGTTTCGTAGTTGATGGTGGGAGGTATGACGCCGCGCTGAATCGTCATGACCGCGGTGATCAGTTCGGCGGCGCCGGCGGCGGCGATCAAATGTCCCAGCATGCTCTTGCTGCTCGAAACCGGGATGTTCTTGGCATTCGAGCCGAACACGTGCCTAATCGCCAACGTTTCGACGCGATCGTTGACCTGGGTGCTGGTGCCGTGGGCGTTGATGTAGCCGATCGCTTCGGGAGCAAGGCCGGCATCGTGAATCGCGGCTTGCATGCAGGCAATGGCGCCGCGACCGTCCGGATGACTGTCGGTGAGTCGGAAAGCATCGCAGGTCGAGCCGTAGCCGGTCAACTCCGCGTAGATGCGGGCGCCGCGCTTTCGGGCGTGTTCCAACTCTTCAAGGATGAGCATGCCGGCCCCTTCGCCCAGGACGAACCCGCCGCGATTCAGGTCAAATGGCTTCGACGCCTTCTTGGGATTCTCGTTTTCCGTGGAAAGCGCGGTGAGCAAGTTGAACCCGGTGACGCCGAAGGGATGGATCATGCTGTGCGATCCGCCCGACAGCATGAGGTCCGCGTCGCCGTGGCGGATCAATTCCGTCGCTTCCCCGATGGCCTGGCTGCTAGCCGCGCAAGCCGTCAGGCAGTTGTAATTCGGGCCTTCCAAGTCGAAATAATCGGCCAGATGCCCAGGCGTCGTGTGCATCTCCTGTTCATACTCATGCCGAGGCTCGAAACGGGTCAGGCCGCGGCGAATGAAGTCGCTTGGCTCGACCGCATTCTTTTCCGGCCGATACGCCGCCGAGATCAGCGCGGTCATGTGATTGAAATCTTGAATCCCTTCACCGCAGCCGAGGTAAACGCCGAGCCGAGTTCGATCGACTTTGGCATTGTCCACCAAGCCGCCATCCGTGAGCGCTTGCTGAGCGGCGGCAGCGGCGAATCGCGCGTTCGGCCCAGCATGCTTCCAGCGGCTCGGATCCTTGACGAAGGCCGATAGTTCGAAGCCCTTCAATTCCGCCGCGAACTTCGTCGGGAAGGTGGAAGCGTCGAAGTTCTTGATGTAATCGACGCCGCTCTTGCCCGCCAGCTGGTTCTCGTACAGATCCTTGACGCTGAAGCCCAGCGGCGTCACGGCGCCCATTCCAGTGATGACGATGCGTCGTCTCATGACATTGATTCCGGGTGCGTGGGGCACGTTTCATTCCCAACGGCGACAAACCATCGCGCCACATTGGCCCATCTCGGTATAACCGATCTTGACGAAATAGGGCTTGGCGATCGGCCGAGCCTCGCGCAACACCTGCACCGGACAGGCCGGATCGGGCGTTTCGTAATTGAGCGTCGGCGGCAGTGTGCCGTGCTTCATGGCCAGGAGGCTGGCTGCCAGATCGGTCGTGCCGCTGCCGGCGCTGAGATGGCCGATGTTCGGTGTAATAGACCAAACGGGGACCGACGTGCCGAAGACTTCGTGAATGCCGCGCGCTTCGAATGCGTCGAGCGGCACGGACCCGAGGCCGTGCGTGTTCACGTGATCGACGTCGGCGGGTGAGATCTTGGCTTCGGCGAGTGCGGCACGGATAGCGCGGCCGAGCCCCTTGCCGGTCAGGCCGCGATCGAATGCCGAGCCAAAGCCGGCGACCTCGGCGTAGATGCTGGCGCCGCGCTTCTTGGCATGTTCGAGTTCTTCGACCACCAGCACGCAGCCGCCTTCGCCGAACACGGTGCCATCGCGGCGCTTGTCGAACGGCTTTACCGCTTTCTGCGGTGTCTCGTTGCAGCGCGACATGTGGCCGAAAAGGGACTGGCGCACCATGCTCAAGGGGGTCAGTTTGCTGTCGCCGCCGCCCGCCAGGAAAAAGTCAGCTTGATTGCGCTGGATGATGCGACATGCCTCGCCGACCGCCAAGAGGCTGGCTACGTCGCTTTCGGTGATGGTATTGTTCGGTCCTTGGGCGTCGTGCAGAATCGACACGTGGCAGGCGAGCATGTTGGGCAGATACTTGAGCATCCAGAGGGGTTGGATCTGGCCGATGCTCTTTTCGCCCCAGATCTTCGGATCGGTGGCGTGGATGTTTGACTCGGTACCCGTCTGTGAAGCGATGCCCAGTTCGTCCAGTTCAGACGGGATCAACCCGGCGCCGAACTCGACGCCGAAACGCGTGCGGTCAAGCTTGTCCTTCTCGACTTTGCCGTCCGCGATCGCCAAATTGGCGGCAGCGACGGCGAGTTGAATCGTCCGCGACATTACGCGAATTTGCTTGCGTTCTTCGCGGGTGAGCAGGTATTTCTTGATGTCGAAGCCAATGATCTCGGCGGCGATTTGGGTTTGCAGCGGGGAGGGGTCGAAGCCACCGATGCGTTTGATGCCCGTCTGTCCCTGGCTCAAGGCGGTCCAGAATGAACCGGCATCAAGCCCAATGGGAGTGACAACACCGATGCCGGTGAGCACCACGCGACGATTGGCAACAGACATGACGCACCACAGAAGTTTCGAGACGACTCGGGCTGGGCAAACTCCAAACGCGTTCCTGCCCTGTGCCGCTCAACCTATTGTTTGGCGCTGTCCGTGCGCTGGGCCGTTACTTTCGCCAATCCCAGCAAATGCTTCAGTTCGCCGCTAAAGACGAAATTATGATCGCCGAAGATTTGCTGGGACCGCGATTGATCCAGATGGGCGAAAAATATCTCGGCTTCCGCCATCGGCGGGGCGGACAGTTCACCAGGGATGTCGCTACCCGCCGGGAAAGCGTACACTTTGCCGGCGATCGACGCTCCCTCGGGCCTTAAAGTCACCATCTCGGTGTCATAGATCAACACCTCGCCTGCGACGGCTTCACGCTCGAAGCGGGCCGACGTGATCTTGGCGAGCACCACTTTTTCCTTGAAGTCGTTGGCCTCGCCTACCAAGATGCCGCCGGTCTGCGCCAACCCTTCAAGAATGAAGCAAGCCGGCATGATGGGATAGCCGGGAAGATGCTGCTCGAAGTAATCCTCGGCTAGACTGAGGTTCTTCAGGGCCCGAGCCGATTTGCGCGGTTCGAACTTCACGAATCGGTCGATCCAGATCCAACGCATCACTGGCAAGCCCTGGGATGAGGTACTCCGAATCCCAGGGGTTCGGAGTACCTCACCCCTGGGCTTCCTTTGCCCTATCGCGCCGGTGCGCCGTTGAGCTTGCCCGCGATGTACTTCGTGATCATGTCCACCGTGAACAGATCGCTGATGGCGCTGACTTCCGGATTCTTCTCGAACTTGCTCAAATCCGCAAACGGCATCTTCTGACGCAGTTCGTCGAGGCCCTTTTGCGTGACCTTGCCATTCTGAACGAACTCCGGGTCGCCCTGGAAGATCGATTCCGGGAACAACTCGTTACGCGGAATCTTGATGCCGAACTCGCGTTCCAGACGGAATACGATGTCGAGGAAGTCGATCGACTCGGCCTTGAGGTCGCCTTGCAGCGTCGATGCTGGGGTGATCTCGTCCGGCTCGACGTTGAGCGCGTCGACCAACGTCGCGGACACCTTCTGGAAGATTTCAGTTTGGCTAGGCATGGTCAAGGACCTCCTTCTAAGAAACTAGGTTACATCGGTTTTTGTTGATTCTTCTTCCGTGGGGCACGTTTTCAACGTGCCAATCTCCCGTGGCACGTTACCATCGTGCCCCGCGGATTTCGCTTACATGGCCACGGCGCCGAGGCTGAGGCCGCCATCGACGGTCAGCACCTGGCCCGTAATGTAGCCGGCGTCGGCGCTGGCCAGAAACACCGCGACCTTGGCAATGTCATCGGCCTGGCCGAGCCGTTTCATCGGGATCATTTTCTTGATCATGTCGCCCGCCTTGTTGCGGACGGCTTCGGTCATCTCCGTCTCAATGAAGCCGGGAGCGATGGCATTCACCGTCACGCCGCGTCCCGCCAGTTCGACGGCCAACGCCCGGGTAAACGAGTTAATCGCCCCCTTGCTGGCGGAATAGTTCGTCTGTCCCGGATTCGTGCGATCCGCGGCGACACTGGAAATATTGATGATCCGCCCTTTGCGCTGCCGGGCCAGCTTCATGGCCACCGCATGGCAGAAGTTGAACGCGCCACCCAAATTCGTCTGGATGACGACGTTCCATTCCTCCGGCCTCATTCCCACGAACAGGCCGTCGCGAATGACGCCGGCGTTGTTCACCAGAATGTTGATCGGCCCCCAGTCGGCCTCGACCGCTTCGACGACCTTTTCGGCCGCGTCGTGGTCGGCAACATCGCACTGGTGGGCCTTGGCAATGCCGCCCGCCTGCGTCACCTCGCCGACCAGGCTTTCCGCGGCCTGTTGACTGCCCTTGTAAATGATCGCGACCTTCGCCCCCTCGGCGGCAAACGCCTTGACGATGCCTCGGCCGATGCCCCGGCTGCCGCCCGTCACGATCGCTACTTGATCCTTCAGTCGCATAACTTTTCGTTCTTTGCTTCCGTTACCGGCCCGTCGCGTGTGCTTCGGGCTGGTGCTTAGCCTAACTCACCACGCAGAATCCGATAGTGGTTCCGCAGTTGCATTACTATTCGTTCGTCAACGTCCTTGAGGGCGGGGCTGCGGTCTACTAGGTTGTATCGGCACACTGTGAACTTGGCCGTTACGGTCGCCGTCCCTTGTACCTCGGCTTTGCCTTTGAACACGGCACGGGGGTTATCCGCGGAATAATCGACTGCGTCCACCGTAATGTGCATCGTGTTGCCTGGCTGCATGAAACTGCCATATTTCACGTTCCGGGCGTCACGCAAGGCAATCACGCTATGGCGAAAATCCTCCGTCGCGCGCAGCAGCCAAGCCGAGCCCTCCACCAACGTTTGCAGCATCAGCACTCCCGGCATTACCGGAAACGTCGGAAAATGGTCGGCCAAGTACTCTTCACCCAGGGTCAGGTTCTTCACCATGCGTATTTGCTTGCCCGGATCGATCTCCACAATTCGATCGATCAGATGGAAGCGCATGACGACGAATCCCGTACCTAAGCCATAGGCGACAAACGACTTTCGCCCGTCTATCGAAGGGGAAAGTATAGCGGCCGCGCCAAGGGTCGGCAACCCCGAATGTCGTTTCAAACCCGTAAGCCTCACCGAGCGCGCCGGCGTCCCGTCGCCGGCGTCCCGTTGACACTCGCCGGTGCCACAATCTTTGCCGATTGCCGATCTTTTCGCAAACTGGAATAACTGAGAAACGCGGACAAATTGCCAAAGAGGTAATCAATGTCCACAACAAAGCGATTTTTCGGAGAATTCCCTCAAGTTCGCCGCTGGCGGCCAACGCCGGGCCATCTGATGAAATGTGACTGGCCACGCCATGGTCAGTCGGTACATTAAGGTGATTCCAAGCCGTTTTCCAAGGAGAGTGCATGGGGAGCAGACGTCGCGGCAGTGGCCGACGCAAGGTCGGACGCAAGAAACGCCGTATGCGGGCAAAGATTCGACATCGCAAGTAGTCAGAGCCTGAAGCGTCAGCGAAGGATGCGCGTTTCTTCGCTAACGCTTCAGGCTCTAAACGTTACGCCGGCGGATTCCACGCCTGGATTGCCGATTTTTCGTCCGAATAGAAGTGGAAGAATCTCTCGATCCCCGCGATGCGAAAGATGTTGCGCGTGTATTCGCTTGCATGCGCCAGCGTCAGGCCTCCCCCAACCGCTTCCAGCCGGCGTTGCAGGTTGATGAGCTTCGCCAGGAACACGCTTACCAGGCACTCCGGCTCCTCGGGTCCCAGATTCAGCACCATTTTTCGACAGTTCTCTTCATCCAGCAACCGTGCCAGTTCACTGCCCAATTCGTCGAGCTGGTGGTCGTCAATGCGCGTGGAGCGTAATCGCACGCAGAAGACGTCGCCTGCCAGGTCGACCGAGATAATTCGAAACGGGCGTTGCATGCGACCCTCATCGTAGTACAGGCGGCTCGCCTGCACTAGGGAATCAACGATATCCGCCCCTTGGCACCCAAATCTGCCTCGGGCTCGCCGATCAGCAACCCGTCTTCAACTCCGACGACACGTACCTGCATTCGCCGCCGCAATAATGCCTGCAGATGACCGCGAAACGCCACCGGCACGTACCGGCACGAGGTACCCTGCACGAATCCGGGCGTCGGCGCGCCCCCCTCCACCAAGACGTCCAACTGGCGACCGATCAGTTCCCGTCGATAGGCCGATGCCGTCTCGGCTTCCAGCTGGCGGAGGCGGTCTTGCCGTTCCTCCATCATTGCATGCGGGACGACATCTTGCAACAGCACCGCCGGCGTTCCCGCGCGCGGACTGTACGTGAACACATGAATCTTGGCGAACCCGACCTCTCGAACCACCCGGCAGGTTGCCTCGAAGTCGGCCTCGGTCTCACCCGGAAACCCAACGATGATGTCGGTCGTGAACGCCGGCACGTCCAGCGCCTGCTTGAGGCGTCGGCAGCGTTCCAAGAAGCCGTCCGCCGAATAGCGACGCCTCATTGCTCGAAGAATCCGGTCCGAGCCGCTTTGCAGGCACAGATGCAGGTGCGGCACGACGCGGTGGTTGCGGGCCATGGCCCGAACCAGGTCCTCTCTCGCCTCGGCTGCTTCCAGGCTGCTCAAGCGAATGCGAAAGTCACCCGGCACGCGATCGAGTCGATCGAGCAGGTGCCACAGACGACGCCAATCTGCCTTCGACTTTCCCTTGCTGAGATCGATCCCATAATGCCCAAGGTGAACACCTGTCAGCACAATCTCAGGGCAACCGCCGGCGACAAGGGCGGTGACCTCGTCCACGATGGCTTCAGGTGCCCGACTGCGAAGGTGCGGTCGAACCGATGGGATGATGCAATAACTGCAATTGAGCAAGCAGCCGTCCTGGACTTTGACGAACGCGCGTTGGTGATCGTCGAAGCGTGTAATGCCGGCCGGTAGCGTCGTCACCCCGAAGTCGCGCAGCTCGTCGGCAAGTTTCTCCTTGTCGGTGATGACGCGGACGACGCCAGGCAGCTTCGCGACAGCATGGGGATCGCGCGTAGCGTAGCAACCCATGACGACGATCTTGGCGTTCGGATTGCGCTGATGCAGGCGGCGCACCGCGGTTCGGCTCTTGGCATCTCCTTCGCCGGTCACCGTGCAGGTGTTGACAACACAAAGATCGGCCGGTTCCCCCTCGTCGGCTTCGCGGTAGCCGTTGATCTCCAGAGTCTCCTTGACGTACTGCGTCTCGTACTGGTTGACCTTGCAACCAAGCGTGACGAGCCGGCAGGTTGGAATGGGGGTGGTCATGTTTCATCCCGTGTTCACGTTTAGTGCTCGCCCGGCGCCGCGCGAGCGCTAAACGTAAGCAGGCTTATCCTATCTGCCGTTCACCCTGTAGACGACCAGCGGTTCCGGCGACCCGGGCACATCGTGCGAGCCTATGTTGTCCAAGACATAGGTTTCGAGCAAGCGCGCGAATGTGCCGGCGCTGAGCAGAATCGGGCCGCCGCATTTCTTCGTCAACTGCTCGATGCGCTGGCCCAGGCTGACCGTTTCACCGATGGCGGTGAACTCGCGGCGCATGACTGGTTGACCCGCCTCGCCTTGAACGGTGGCGCCGAAACAGCCGACGAGCGCCGGCCCGGTGTGAATGCCGATGCCGACGATCAGCGGCGCTTCGCCTTGTTGCACGAGTTCCTTCTTTAACTCGCACAGCCGACGCAGCAGCTCCAGAGCCGACGCGATGGCCAGGTCGGCGTGATTGTCTTGTTGTTGCGTGGCCCCGAAGAGGGCCATGACGCCGTCGCCCAGGAACTTGTTGACGTAGCCGCCTTTCTCCTCGATCGATTGCAGCGCCAACGTCAGGAACCGGTTGAGCAATCGGCCGATGCGTTCCGGATCCGCGCCGGCGCAGCGCGCTGTGAAGCCGCGGATATCGACGAACAGCACGGTGATCTCTTGCGTCGCGACTTCAAAGCCGGTCATTCGGCTCAAGATGCGGTCGCGCACTTCGGGACTGACGAGTTGCCCGAGCGTCTCGTGCGATTCCCAGGCCTTGGCCAGCGCCTCGGCCATGTCGTTGAAGCGGTTAGTGAGCTTGCCCCACTCGTCGGGCCGGGGATGATCGATGCGGACGTCGAAGTTTCCGTCGGCGATCTGCCCTGTCGCCTCGGTTTGCAGTTGAATCCAGCGCCACAGGTCGCGGCCGACCAGCCAAAAAATGCCGCCTCCCGAGAGGGCGCTGACCGCCAACATGCCGAGCCCGAACCAATAAAGAAAGGATGGGTCGCCGCGCCGATCGGCGAAGTTGAGGGCCACGGCCAAGATCGCCACCATCGGCATCAGCGCCACCGCGGCCCACAGCATGAAGAGCCGAACGGTAAACGGAATCGCGATGATCCCCGGTACGTTCTCCGGTCGCGCGTCTTTGAAGAACTCCGGATAAAGGTACGCCGTCAGGAACGACTGGATGATGAAGAACGTTTGCACCGTCGTGAAAATCGTGGAGACGACGAATGAGATCGCAAACTGCCTCCAGATCCAACCGACGTTGTCGTCGCCTCCGACTGCACAGATGATCCACGGGAAGAACACGATGCCCGGCGCCCAGGCGATCGGATTGAGCGCGAGCTGAATGGCCGGGAAGTTGACCAGGCGCCTGCGGCAAGCTTCCAACTCGTCTGCCGGAATCGCTTCGCCCTGCTGCAGGCGCTTCAGGCAGCTGATCATGGGCCAAAGCAGATAGAACAACAGGCAGAAGAACATTGGATACGCGATGACGTTGTAAAGCGGGGCGGCAACATCCCAGAATGCGTCTCGTTGGGCGTCGGTCAGATGCTTGACGATAAGCTGGGTGTTGTAGAAAAAGTTGAAGAAGCTGCCGGCCAGGTTCGATGCCATGATGGCAAGCGCCAGCGCGATGAACGGGAACCGCCGCGCGAGCGCATCGAACATGGCCCACCCCGAAGCCCAGGGGTGAGCGCAGCGAACCCCTGGGACTGCGCTGACCTCGAACCCAGGGGTTCACTGCGCTCGCCCCTGGTCAATCTATTGGGATGCAACTATGAAACTTGTTATTTCCCCGCCCGTTGCCGACGCCCGGCTCGCCAAGATCCGCGCCGCCGCCGGCCCGATGCTCGTCGTCAACACGCGCGACGAAGACCACGCCGCCGCCGAGATCGTTGACGCGGACGCCCTGTTCGGTTACTTGACCCCACGCTTGCTCAAGGCGGCCGCCAAGCTGCGCTGGGCACAATCGCCGACGGCGAGCATGGAGAAATACCTCTATCCCGACCTCGTCGCGTCGAAGGTCATTGTCACCAACATGCGCGGCATCTTCAGCGACGTCATCGCCGACCACGTCTTTGGCTACATCCTGATGTTCGCCAAGAATTTCCACATCTACCTGCGACAGCAGATGCAAGCGAAGTGGCGCATGCTCGGTCGCCCAGATAACGAACTGCCCGGCTACGGCGGCCCCGGCGAGGTGCATCCCTCCGACTGCACCGCCATCACGCTCGCCGACTGCACGCTCGCCGTCATCGGCCTGGGCGGCATCGGCGCCGAGACGGCGCGGCGGGGCCTGGCGTTCGGCATGCGCGTGTTCGGGGTTGATCCGCAGCCCGCCGCTTGCGGCTTCGCGCTCGCCGGGCGCGATGCGAGCGCGAAGCCGCAAGCGGCAATCTTTCGTCCGGACCAATTACACGAAGTCCTCCCACAAGCCGACTTCGTCGTCATTGCCGCGCCGCACACGCCGGAGACGTTCAAGCTCTTCAATCGCCAGCGGATTCGGCAAATGAAGAAGACGGCGTACCTGATCAACGTTGGTCGCGGCGTGATCGTTGACCTTGCCGACTTGACCGCGGCGTTGCAAGCAGGCGAGATCGCCGGCGCCGGCCTGGATGTGTTCGAGGTCGAACCATTGCCGTCGGAGCATCCGATGTGGCGGATGGAGAACGTGATCATCACGCCGCACTGCGCCGCCGCGTCGCCGAGGGTCCCGGAACGCCATCTGGCGACGCTGCTGGAGAACATCCGCCGTTTCGTTGCCGGGCAACCGCTGATGAACGTCGTGGACAAGAACACGTGGTGCTGACCGGTTTACGTTTAGCGCTCGCATGGCGCCACGCGAACGCTTGTCGTACTTTCGGCGTAGAATAGATAGTCGCCGCGTGAACGCTAAACGAAGACAAATGCGGGAATAAATCCGCTTCGCCCGGCTCGTATCCTTGGCGACCTATCCCGTCCTCGTTTCCGGAGGCCCGTCATGCGCTGGCTCATTTTTTCGTTCGCGTTCTGCGTGATGTCCGCGTCTATCGTTGGTTGCAAGGACGGAGATCGACATGGCGCGTCGAAAATGGACGCGCCGCAGGCATCTTTTTTCGGCGCTCCTAGCCGGAGGGAGGAGGCAGGCCACGACCAAGGAGACCGTGGCGGACCGAGGGTGATTTCAGGATTAACATCGACCGGAAACCTTGACAAACAACCCAAGGCCGACGAGCCCGCCAAGAAAGACCGCCCGCGCAAAATCCGCTATACGGGCGACATTCAGCTCATTGTCAAGGACATCAACGACGCCGAGGAGGCGCTCGACGCCGCCAGCAAAGCCGCCAAGGGCGAATACGAACGGGCCGAGGTCAATCGCTCCGCCAATGTCGTGCGCTCCGGCATCTGGCGCATCCGCGTGCCGGTTGAGAATTTGACCGCGTTCCGCAAAGCGGTCGCCAAGATCGGCGACGTCGAGAAGGATGTGCTCGAATCGGAAGACATGACTGCCAAATACTACGACCTCGAAGCGCACCTCGCCAATCGCAAGGCCGAGCGCGACGCCGTGCGCGATTTTCTCACCGAGATCGGCAAGAAAGACCCGCGTTTCTTGGAAGTCAAACGCGAGCTCAACGAGATCAGCGACGACATCAATCGCAAGGAAGGCATGATCAAGCTCTGGAAAGACATGACCGACCTGACGACGTTCACGGTCCACATGCGCGAAAAGCAGGCCTACAACCCGCCGGCCCCGCCCAAGATCGAGCCTGATCCCAGCTTCGGCGAACGCGTCGGCAAGACGTGGGAAGGCTCCTGGAGTTCGTTCATCGGCTTCTGCCAGGGGGTCGCCATCGTCGCGGTGGCGCTGGCCCCGTGGTCGCCGGTGATCCTGGTCGGCTTGTTCTTCGTTTGGTTCGTGGCGCGCCGAATGTCATCCCGTGCCGAGGAATCCGCGCCGGTCGTGGAAGTTGTGGATGAGAAGCCCAAGGGAGAGCGCAGCGAACCCCTCGGATAGTGGCGTTTCAATCCCAGGGGATCGGGAATACCCTCACCCCTGGGCTTCATTTTGCAAACAGCTCATTCACCAGCTCATCGGCCCCGTACAACTTTTGCAGCGATTCAATTATCGCCTTTGAATGCACCGAGACGTGCCTCGCTTGATGATCGGTGTAGACGAAGTTGCGCACCAGGCCGTGGCGATTGCGGTCGAAGTTGATGCCGACGAACTCGCCCGCTCGATTGAGTACTGGACTGCCTGAGTTGCCGCCGATGGTGTCGGCCGTCGAGACGAAGTTGAACGGCGTCGTCAAATCCAGCTTGCCTTTCCCATCCACCCAGCGTTTGGGCAGATCGAACGGATGATGATGTTCCTGCTCCTTGGCCCGAGCGTACATTTGATCAAAGGTCGTGGCATGGCCGAGCTTGACACCGTCGACTTCGTAGCCCTGGACGGTTCCGAATGCGAGACGCAGCGTGAAGGTCGCGTCGGGGGCGATGGTTGTGCCGAACTTCTTGAATCGAATCTTGGCGATCTCGGCATATGCTTGCGTGCGGGTTTCGTCCTGTTCGTCGTAGTCGCTGCGAAGGGACCGAGCGTCCGAATCGACCATCCGCGCCAGGGCTATCATCGGGTCCTTCGAGATGGCGATCGCGTTCTTGCCGCCGTCATAGAGGCGTTTTCGTTCTGCGACATCGTCGAGTTTCGTGCCTTGAATCACGCGGCCCGCCAGGTCGGGAATCGACTTGCCCTCGAGAATGCGAGGCAGCAGGAGCGACGCATTGCCGCGCCCTTGGTATTCGGCGAGAAAATAGAGGGAGCCGGTGAGCTTCATTTGCTCGTATTCCTTGGAGATCGGCGCCGGCGAGAAGAGTTGCAGCTTCAATGATTCGAGAGCGGAGCTGCGATATTCGGGAAGGCGTTTCGCATCGTCCTTGGCTATTTCGTCAGCGAGCCGAACGAGCGTGCGGGCGATGCGGAAGAGCCGACTGTCGAAGGCGTCGCCGCGTTCGATGAGAAAGTAGTCGGCCTCGTGGTCGGCGAACCACGTTTGTGCTCGGCTGATGCGTTCCCAGGAATCGCTGAAGATTATCGAATCGGGAAGTTTGGCGCCCTTGGGCTTGAGCATTTCCTCCGCCTGTTTCTTCTGCGCCATAATGGCTGGATCGAGCAGTCCGTGGTACTGGCCCGTCAACGCCTTGCGCGCGTTTGCGACCGGGAACAGGTCGCGCTGCGCCCAGCGCCGCTGTTCCTTCCCTTTCTCGGCATACTGCGAAAGCAAGGCTTCGCGATAGCGCAGCATTTGCAGCATGTAGGGCAACGTGGCATCGCGGCGGTGCGTGAGATGCGCGTACGTCTCCAGCCGATTCGTTGTGCCGGGATGGCCGCTGACGAAGACCAAGTCGCCGTCCTTGGGGCCGATCGGGCTGACCTTGAAGTAATTCGGGGTCGAAGCCGGCCTGCCGTTCTCGTAGACTCGGAAAAAGCAGATGTCGAGGTTGTAGCGCGGATACTCGAAGTTGTCGGAGTCGCCGCCGAAGAAGGCGATCTGATACTCGGGCGCCATGACGAGGCGCACGTCGGTGTATTTCTTGTAGCGATAAAGATGATACTGAGCGCCGTGATAGAGCGTAACGATGTCGCTGCGCAATCCGGTCTTGGCGAGTGAGTTCTTGATGATCTTGGCCATTATCGCCTTGCGGGCCGCCAGCGCCTCGGCCGGTTTCATGCTGGGTTTGACGGCGTCCTGCACATCTTTGGTCACGTCAATGATCTCTTGCAACACGTTGAGTTCGAGATCGGGACACTTCAGCTCATCCTCAATCGTCCTGGCGAGGAAGCCGTGTTTGTGCAGATCTTTTTCCTTGGTGGACAATTTCTGAATGAGGTCGGAGCCGATGTGATGATTGGTGATGGCCAGACCGTTCGGCGATACAAAGCTGCCGGAGCCTCCGTTGTTGAAGCGGATCGACGCTTTCATGGCCCGGTCGCGCCAGGCGTCGGTGAGGTCAAAGTCGTACTTTTTCTTGAGCAGCTCCTTGGGCAGGTTGTTGAGCAGCCACATGCCTTCGTCGGCACGGGCGGCAGTCGTGAGTACGAAAAACCCGATCATCGTGTGAAATAATCGATTCATGATGCACCCTCCGTGTTTACGTTTAGCGCTCCCAAGGCGCCAGGCGAGCGCTAAACGTAAACAGGATAACGTGAACAGTCAATCCACATCCAGATACTCATTTCTTGTAAACACAATCGCACCGACAAGCAAACAAAAAACCGTGATGCCCGCCAAGACCAGCCACGCCGTCGTGCCGTCGACCGGCATATACCAGAGCGGGCGTTCCGGATGAATGCCGTAGTCGTGGGCTCGATCGAACATCAGGCAGCGCGTGTAGAAGCTGATCGAAAGGCGTTTGAACATGCCCGGCATGTTGCCCATGATCGTTTCCAGGAAAAACGCGTAGAGCAACGCCATCACGGCAGCCCGGTGGAAAAACGCGGCCAGCATGTGAAACAGGGCCGAGAACGCCAGCGTGCCCCAAAACACCGCGGGCCAATAGACCTCGATCGCTTGCCGGCCCAACGGTCCGCCCGCCAGGCCGATCAGCACGAAGCCGCCGAAGTTCAAAAACAAACACCACGGCAACAACGCAACATACTTCGCCAAGAAGATCGCGGGCCTCGAGATGGGCCGCGTCAGCACCCAGAGCAGGTTCTGTGCCTCGCGTTCTCGGCCCAGCCCTTCCGTGGCATAGGCGACGCTCCACATCGGAAGCAAGAACGTCGTGAAGAGCGAGAAGATGATCAGGTCGGAAAAAACAAAGAACCCGCTCCCCTCGACGACCGCGGCGCGATAAGCGCCGAGCGCCATCTGATGCAGCGCCGTTTCCGAACCGCCCCACGGCATCGAACCGGCGAGCTGGAGATTGTCGAGGTGTTGGGTGTACGTCGGCCCTTTGCCGCGCGGATGGGGCCAGTGCGCCATGGTCCATCGCCCGGCCTGCGTGTTGAACCCGACGATCAGGAGCGATAACCCGAGAAGACCGAGCGAGATCCAGACCATCAGGTGCGCCCGCGCCTGGCGCTGGAAGCTGAGCCAGACGAGAAACCACCAGGCACGCCAATTTGACGGTTCTGATTGCGTTTCGTGATCCATCAGAGATTTACAATTGACAATTAGCAATTGCAAATTGCCGGACCGACTCTTCAATTGCCAATTGCTAATTGCAAATTGTCAATTGCTAATTCCGTTGTCACCGTCCAACCGGCCAAAAACGCAGGCCGAAGTTGCTCATATCGACCCATTCGCTGAGGGTCTCGCCTTCGAGGTCGCCGCGGTCCAGGCCGACGCGGAGGTATATCCACAAACAGGCGATGTCGTTGTTGTGATCGTAGCCGTGCTCGTCGGTATCGCCTTCGAAGAGCCAGCGGTAGATGCGTTGTTCCTTGCCCTGCCCGGCGGCTTCTTCTTGCCAGGCCTTGAGCAAGCGCGACATGTTGGCCTGGGCTTGTTTCCAAATCTTGACGTCATCGATCTGCACGCGCAGTTCCTCGGGCGTCGATTCCAGTTGGACGCCTGAGAGCTGCTTGATTTCGTTGAAGAGCCGATGTTCCAGTGCGGATGCTCGCCAGGGCGTCCAGAGGATGGCAGTGATGCGCGAGGCCTCGAAGCGTATCCCGTAGAAATCGATCTGCATGAGGTTGCCCCTCCGGAAGCCCAGGGGCGAGGTACTCCGAACCCCTGGGATGTCGCCGCGCCGACCTTGATTTTTCCCCGCTTGGCGCTTGCAATGTCGCGCGTTTGCGCCTAACATGGCAGCCTGTTCCATTGTACGAGCAATGCACGAGGAGACGATTCGTGGACACGATGATCTTGTTCGCGCAAGCTGCTGCCGAGAAACCCGCGATGGAAATGGCGGTGCGAATTCCACTGTCAGTGATGAACTTCCTGGAGTTCGCGATCTGGGGCGCGTGGTTCGTAGTCCTGGGCAACTATCTGAACTCAATGCAATTCTCGCGCAAAGATATCGGCAGCATCTATGCGACCATGTCGCTCGGATCGGTCATCTCGCCGATGTTCGTCGGCACGATCGCGGACGCCTATTTTGCCAGCGAGCAACTGATGGGCGTGCTTCATCTGATCGGTGCTGGACTGTTATATTGGATGGCGCAATTACAAACGGCGCGAGCCTTTTATTGGGTCGCCCTCGCCTACGCGCTGGTCTACGGTCCGACGTTGGCGCTTTCTGGCTCCGTGACGTTTGTGAACGTCCCGGACGGGCAGCGCGATTTTCCGACAATTCGCGTCTTGGGCACAATCGGTTGGATCGTCGCGGGCCTGGCGCTGCGGCTCATGCTCAAGGCGGGAGAACCGGTGAACAATCGGCCGATCTTGCTCGCCGCCGGTCTGTCGCTGGTCCTTGGCGTGTATTCGTTCTTCCTGCCGCACACGCCGCCGAAGGGAACGGGCGAGATTCCGTTTTGGAAAGCGATCAATCTGCTTAGCGATTTTTCGTTCGCGGTGTTCTTCGGCGTCTCGTTTTTCATTACCCTGGCGCTGGCATTTTACTACGGTTGGACGGCTTTGTATTTGGAGAGCGATGCAGGCGTCAAGCCGGAGAACGTTGGACCGCTGATGACGATCGGCCAATGGATGGAAATCATCTTCCTGTTGCTTTTGCCGTGGTTTCTCGATGCGATGAGCATGAAGTGGGTCTTGGCGATCGGCATGGCGGCATGGGGAGTCCGCTATGCAATCTTTGCCTCACGGGCGCCGTTTCCGATCTTGCTCTTCGGCATTTCGCTGCATGGGATCTGCTTCGACTTCTTCTTCGCCGCCGGGTTTATTTATGTCGACAAAACCGCGCCGAAGGATATCGCCGCCAGCGGACAGGCGCTCTTCGCGGTTCTCACCTATGGCCTTGGCATGTGGCTTGGCACCGAGGCGTCCGGCTGGCTGAACGAGTGGGCCACCAAGGAAGAGAAAGATCCGCAGACCGGACTGACGACTCGCAAGACCGATTGGACGCAGTTCTGGATCATTCCGTGCGTGGGCGTGGTGATCGCGCTCATCGCGTTCGTCGTGTTGTTCTAAAAGCGATCCGTCTGCCGTTTAGCGTTCGCGAGGCGCCGAGCGAACGCTAAGGCGATCGGCAGGAATTGATTTACCCCCCCTCTCCCTCTGGGAGAGGTGAGGAAAAAACCTCCCGCTCAACTAAAGGCAAGCGGCATTTGCTCAAGTCCCCCCGTTTGCCTTTCCGATACTCTCATCAAGTCCCGCTCATTTCACCGACGTTCACACTGCGCCATGACGGCATTGCCGACCATTCCCGGCTACGAACTGCTCACCTGCCTCGGCGGCGGCGTTACGACCACCGTCTATTCAGCTCGCGAACAAGACACCGATTTCCCGTGCGCCGTCAAGGTGCTTCGGCCCGATTGGCAGGAACATCCCGTCGCCGTCAAGCTTTTGCAGCGCGAGGCTCGCTGCGGGCTTGCCGTTCGGCATCCGCATCTGGTACGCATTCTCGACGCCCATGTGCTAACGCCGCCGCATTACCTCGTCATGGAGCATCTCGCCGGCGAATCGCTGCGCCGCCGCATGCGCCGCGATTATGCGGTCGATCAAGCGTCCGCTCTGTGGGTCGCCAGGCAGATTGCCGAGGCCCTCGCCGCGCTGCATCGCAAGGGCTTCATTCATGCCGACGTCAAGCCCGATAACATTCGCCTGGTCAACGTCGGCACGGCCATCCTGCTCGACCTCGGCTACGCCCACCGTCCCGGTGAAAACTCCGCCTTTCACGATCAGGGCTATTTGCTCGGCACCGTCAACTACCTCGCACCGGAACTGTGCGGCGGCGAACCCGAAGACGATCTGCGCTCGGACATCTTCAGCCTCGGCGCAACGCTGTTCGAAATGCTCACCGGCCAACTCCCCTACCCTGCCGGCACGCCGCTGGAAACGATGCGTCGTCACCGAAGCGACGATCCGATGCTCTTGACCGATTGCCTGCCCAACGCACCGGCGTCGTTGACCGAATTGATCGATCGCATGCTGTCGCGCGATTCCGCCGATCGCCCGAGCGCCGACCGGCTGGTGCAAGATCTTATCACGTGCGAAATCGCCAGCTTGGCCCGATCCAAACCGCTGGCGGCGTAGCCCTTCTTCGTTTAGCGTCCGCAGGGCGCCCTGCGGACGCTAAACGAAATCAGCCACATCAATCAATCGTTCCACTCGTTGAATATTCGACGATTTTCCGTGCGGATCAAACAGCACCGCCTGCATGCCGGACGCGCGGGCCGGCTCGTAGTCGTTGCCAAGGTCATCGCCGACGAACAGGATCTCGCTCGGCAATAGCGCCAAGGATCCAACGACATGCTCGAAGAATTGCCGAGCCGGTTTGCGCCAGCCGACTTCCGAGCTGATGACAACCGGATCAAGATATGGCGCGATCGGCAACGGCGCGATGACCTGACGAAGTCGCCGATCGAAGTTGGACGCCAGCGCCTGGCGGATGCCGCGTAGATGCATGGTCTCGATCAGCCCGACCGAATCCAGCTCGCACGACCAAGCCGGCGCTTGCCCGAAGGCGGTAAACAACTCGGCAAAACAGGCGTCAACGTCGGCGACATCCTCGAGCACCTCAGCGACGATCTGGCGCCAGCGGTTCATTTCACGTAATTCATCGGTGCGCCAACCAGCATCGCGGTCGAGTTGTTCTTGGCGCGCAAAGGCCGCGGGAAAGCGTCGGCGCACTTCCTCGACAGCGAGCGAGCTCCCATGGCGCCGACCGACCTCGGCATAGATGGCGGCCACGGACGGTTGAACGTGAATCAAGGTGCCGACGGCGTCATAGACGATGGCGCGAATCATTGATGTAGTTCCGATCCCAGGGGTTCGGAGTACCTCACCCCTGGGCTTCGGGTCATTCTATCGGCACGAAAAAGAGACGGCGGCGCGTGCTTTGCAACACGCGCCGCCGTTGTCTCAATTTGAGATTCACGAATTATGCGATCGTCACGACATCCAACGGCTCCTCGGTGACAGCCGGCTTGGGCAGCTTGGCTTGCACTTCGGCTTGGTTGCAGCGAGGCGTCTCGACTTCTTTGACTTGCGGATCAACGCCCCAGTAGACTCGCCAGCCGTTCGTGGTTGCCTCGAATTGGTACTCCATGACAGTTCTCCTTTTTAGGTTGTTCGATTCAGTATTGGTTGCGACATAGTACATACGCGGGCAGTTAATTACCGTGACAACCGTTCGAGGATTTTTTTGCGTATAGAAGACCGATGGCCCCGATCCCAGGGGTTCGGAGTACCTCACCCCTGGGCTTCCTACTCACCAAACGAATCAGCGCGTAAAGCGACGACGGCGAGTGCCCTTCGACACTCGCCGCCGTCTATCAGGAACAACACCTTCCCCAAGGAGTTGATTAGCGATCGCCGGCTACTTCATTGCCGAAGGTGTGCGTGAAGGTCCGCATCTCGGTGGCGTTGTAGCGATGTTCACCGCGAGGATCGACTTCGGGGACGAGCCAAAGGTCCTTTTGGCGATAGTCTTCCCAGCGATCTTTGCCGGCGACGGCCCAGATGCGCACTCGGCTGGCGGCGATCTTTTGCCCCGCGTACATCAACACGCGTTCCTGGCCCGGCTTGATCTCGAACACCAGAGCGTCCTGGCCTTCGTTCGGGTCAGCAGGAATCCAGGTCCACTTCTTGTCGTCGAGGCCGCGGAACTGCACGTATACCTTGATCGACACGTCGGCGTCGTTCTTGACTTTCAGGAATCGGCGGGTGAAAACCTGTTCGCGCTCACCGGATTCGCCGGGTTCCTTGTCGTCCTTGGCCGTGTCGGTTGTTTTTGGAGGCGACTTGTCGTCGTTCTTGTTGTCTTGAATGGAGTCCTTGGGTGTTGGATCGCCCTTGGGGAAGGTCTCGTCCTTGGCGGGCTGTGGTTCGGGGGCTGGTGCGGGCTCGCTGCCGCCGCCGAAGTCGCCGCCGGGGCCGTTGGGATTGCCTCGCAGGCCGAGGATGATGTCCTTGACCGCGTTGAGCACTTCGCCGGTGTTGCGCTGGCGGTCGGGATTGTTGTTTCCCTTCTTGTCTTTCTTGTCCTTGCTTTTGTCTTTGTCCTTCGACTTGTCCTTGTCCTTATCTTTGGCGTCGGTCTTCGATTTGTCCTTGACGGGGTCGGCTTTCTTTTTCTTGGCGGCGACGAGGTCCTTGAGTTTGTTCAAATCGGGCGGCGACGCATCGGCTTCGAGACAGTGCAGGCTGGCGATTCCAACGGTCATGGCGATCAGGCTGAGCATGAAGAAACGGGTCATGGCAGACTCCTTGGCTTCGGGGAGGGCATTGGTTGTTGTTCATGGGAAGAGGAGAATGCACGGTGCGTGCCGGTTTGGACGATTTGTAGGTGCCAATCGTCGCAAGCTGTTTGGTTTCAATCGGATGAGAGATGGGAAACCGGGCCGACCGTTGGACCTGGCGAAACGAAATGTGTCATCAGAAAGGCGTCGCGTGTCATCGAATGGATGTGCCAACTCTTCGTTTAGCTCATGGCGCAATGCGAGCGCTAAACGAAAAAAGTCAATTCAACAAACTCCGTTGCACCACCTCGCGGGCTTTGGCGAATTCCGGCTGCCAGGCGATCTCCGGTTGGCCCTTGAGCAGGCAGTCGCGGACCTTCTCAAGCGTGTTGCGAGCCATGTGCGGGCATTTGTTGCAAGCGCAGCTGATGCCGGGGACTGGATGATAGCGATGTTGCGGGAACTTACTCTGCATTTGCCACATCATGTTCGCTTCGGTGGCGACCAGAAAGTCTTGGGACTCCTCAAAACCAGCGATGTACTTGAGCATCGCCTCAGTGCCGCCTACGAAGTCGCTGTGTTCGCGGATGTTCGCGGGACATTCTGGATGGGCGATCGTGATGCCATTCGGGATTTTTTTCTTGAGCGTAAGCAGATCGCCGACGCTGAAGATCTCGTGGACAATGCACGAGCCGTTCCACAGGATCATCTTGCGGCCGGTCACTTCTTCCAGGTATTGGCCAAGATGGCGATCGGGCACGAACAGGATTTCCTGATCGGCCGGCACGCGGCGAATGATCTCCTCGGCGTTGCCGGATGTCACGATCCAATCGC
>Ga0194132_10003727_pt1 | contig 26758 bp, 29 predicted proteins | sample TA2KigOf80mmetaG_FD_148612 | JGI IMG/M metagenome (GOLD analysis project Ga0194132, IMG submission 148612) | Freshwater microbial communities from Lake Tanganyika, Tanzania - TA2015054 Kigoma Offshore 80m | ecosystem: Environmental > Aquatic > Freshwater > Lake | place: Tanzania: Lake... | reverse complement strand
TCTCCTTTATAGTCCCCTTTTGTTTTTGAACGTCTCCCGCATGGACCCGACTGCAAAACGCCACGCCCTGACCTTTGTCACCATCACCCTGCTGATCGACTCAGCAGGGTTCGGCATCATCATGCCGGTGTTGCCGATGCTGCTCACCGAGCTGACCGGAGGCGGGCTATCGGATGCGTCCGTCTGGGGCGGTTACCTGATGGTCAGCTATGCCGTATTGCAGTTCTTTTTTGCGCCGGTGCTGGGTGCGGCCAGTGATGCCTTCGGGCGCCGTCCAGTGCTGCTGCTGTCCCTCGGCTTCTATGCGGTCAACTACCTGCTGATGGGATTTGCCACCACGCTCGCGCTGCTCTTTGTGGGGCGAATTCTCACGGGCCTATCCAGCGCCACCTATGCCACCGCCAACGCGCTGATTGCCGATGTGAGTCCGCCGGAAGAGCGCGCCCAGAACTTCGGCCTGATGGGCATGGCTTTCGGGATCGGCTTCATCATTGGTCCGACGCTTGGTGGCCTGCTCGGCGAGTGGCATACCAGGGCACCTTTTTTTGTGGCCGCCGGATTTGCACTCATCAACACGCTCTACGGCTGGTTTGTTCTCAAGGAAACGCTCGCACCGGAGAACCGGCGTACATTTGACTGGCTCCGAGCCAATCCTGTCGGTGCGTTCCTGCAGATCAGGCGTTATGCACTGCTCGGTGGTCTCATTCTCACGGTCTTCCTCTACAACCTTGGCCATCACGTCTATCCCGCCAACTGGAGCTTCTACACCATCGAGAAGTTTGACTGGACACCGCGTGACGTCGGTCTCTCGATGGGGTTTGTCGGTATCCTGATGGCGGTGGTGCAGGGTGGGCTCATCCGTATCGTCATTCCGAAACTGGGCGCACCGCGGGCGGCGCTGCTCGGTTTCGCTTCCGCGGCGATGGCCTATATCGGCATCGGCCTCGCCCCGAATGGACTAACGGTTTACGTCTGGTGTTTTGTATCCGCGCTGTCGGGTCTCATCATGCCATCGATCCAGTCGCTCTTGTCGACGCGTGTTCCTGCCAATCAGCAAGGCGAGTTGCAAGGGGTGATGGCGAGTGTTGCAAGTATGGGGGCAATCATCGGCCCGCTGCTCATGACCCAGACCTTTGCGGCATTCACGGGTACCAACACCATCGTCTACTTCCCCGGAGCTGCCTTTGTGGTGGCGGGTGGGTTGTCTGTGTTAGCAATCTGCGTTTTTCTGGTGAACGTAAAGCCCTTCGCCAGGGTGGTTACGTCGGAAGGCGGCTGAAGTGCATCTCCTGTCCCTTGCCGCAGGTGTGTTGCCGGAGTTCTCTCCAGAGGAAATCGCAAGGGCGGCTGTGGAGTCAGGATTCAGAGCCACCGGATTCACGGTCAAGCCGGAGGAGTGGACTGATCAAACCACACGCAACGTACAGTCGATTCTGCGTGGCACCGGGGTCGAGGTGCTCGATGTGGAGCCGGTCTGGATAGGGGCAGATGGCCGGATCACCGATAGCCACCGGAAGATCCTGGATGTAGGCGCGGCGCTACAAGCGAAGAACGCGCTGATCGTATCTTCCTGTGCCGACGAAGCGCAGAACCGACGGGCATTCGAACTGCTGGCCGAGTACAGCGCGCGATGCGGGCTGAGAGCCTGCCTCGAGTTCCTGCGTATCACTTCAATCCAGAAACTGAGTCAGGCGCTCGGGATCGTGGAGGCTGTGGGCCATCCTGCAGGTGGAGTGCTGGTTGACAGCATTCATCTGGCGCGCTGCCATGAGTTTGAACTGCTGAGAACGGTGGACCCGAAGTGGATGCCTTATGCACAGTTCTGTGATGGCCGGGCGAGCTGTGCTGAAGGCCATCAGAGCCTGCTCGCCGATGCGGTGGATGAACGGTTGTTACCCGGTGAAGGCGCGCTGCCCTTGCGGGAGTCATTGCAGATTTTCCGTGAGGATATTCCACTCGCACTCGAGATCCGTTCGAAGGCACTGCGGAAGCAGTATCCGGATCCCGTGGCGCGTGCGCGGCGGGTGCTTGAGAGCGCCACCAGCTGGTTCGGTTACTGACTTGTTTTGAAAAACTGAAGCAAAGGAGAGACAAGACGATGAGTGAACTCGACATGTTGTACGAGGAAAAGGACCACGTCGGCGTGATTACGCTGAATCGTCCGGAAGCGATGAACGCGCTGACCTATGAGTCCTACCGATTGCTCGAGGACTACGTGCGCAATAGCACCGCACGAGCGCTCGTGATCACGGGTAGCGGTCGGGCGTTCTGTTCAGGCGATGATGTCAAACAGATCCTTGGCTCTACGGCACCGGCACCCACGGAATTTCGCGACCGCTCCAAGGCAACCGGCGGTCTGACACCTGCGGCGGATGCGCTCTTGCATACCAACATCCCGGTGATTGCGGCGATCAATGGTCCGGCGGTGGGTTGGGGTATGGAACTCGCGCTGATGGCCGACATCCGGGTGGCCTCCGAAAAAGCCAAATTCGGCGAACTCTTCGTATTGCGTGGTTTGTGTTGTGATGCGCCGGGCCTCGGGCGGCTGGCCTCATTGGTGGGACGCGAGCGTGCAGCAGAGTTGCTCTTCACCGGCGATGTGATCGATGCGAGAACTGCGCAGGCGATCGGTCTGGTATCGCGGGTGGAACCTGCCGAATCGTTCTTCGAAGTCGCCATGGGTATCGCGCGTAAGATTGCCGGCAACCCACCCCTTGCCGTGCAGGCGCTGAAAGAAGGGCTGCGGCGCACCGTGGAGCCCAACTGGCGGGATACGGGGCGCTGGGCGATCGAACAGATCACCCGGTTGCGGCAGACCGAAGACTCGAAAGAAGGGGTGCGTTCGTTCCTTGAGAAGCGGGCCGCGGTGTACGTAGGTCGCTGAGGCACAGTGATCGGCTGTCGGGTTGATGCGGCAGCCGATCTTTCTTCGTATCTTTCAGAGTTTCATTCCTGCCTTCATCGCTGCGAGCTTCTCTGCCCGCACACCCTGAACCACGTGACTGCCCTTGTCGAAAACCAGTGTGTCACGCCGGTTTGTCGAGTAACGTGGCCAGACGACGGCCTTTCCGCGGTCACCGGTCTTCGCGAACTGCGTCCAGCAATCCGCCATGATGTCTGCGAGCTGATGATCGTCCTCATTCCAGTGCAATCCCACTCTGCGGGTATTGCCGAAAACAAATGCCAGATCGCCAGAGTGGTAAGCGCCGACCCGCACGCTTCCTTCGAGTCGCAGATCCGGATTGTCAGGATCGTAGAGTTTGAAGGCCGGTGGCACGTGCGCCATGTGGTAGAGCCAGACCGGTACACCGGTGGCCGCATGCAGATCTGCCCACTGCCGCATGCCAAGCGTAAAGAACTGATCCGCGTTGATGGCTTGCTCGGCGTGTCCTAGAGATATGGCCAGATCTGCGGCGTATAGATCGCGCAGAGTTGAAGCCGCAGAACCGAACCGTCGGCTGAGGCGCTGCTCGAACTCTTCGCCGGTCAGTTGTTCATTGAGTAGAAAGAGGCCGATACCTTCGTCAGCGGCTGCTCCCCGCGTTGCAGGCGACTGCGTGTAGATTCCGGAACCACCCAGCCGTCGATCACCGTGCGTGGATCGGCATCCCAGGCGGTTTGTGTTTCCGCAGCGAGCAGCCGAGCCACAGGCAGTTCGCGCAGTTTTCGGGTCAGATCTTCAGGCCCAGTACTTGCTTCGCCAAGCGCTGCTGCCACCAGGCGCGCTCCACGTTCCTGGCCGTTGGCATCCTTGTCAGCCGCAGGCAAGGCACAACTGGCGGACTGACCGATGGCCTTGTGGAAGAGTCCCTTTGCCAGAGGTGATGTCATCAGCAGGCATACCGTTTGTGAACCTGCTGATTGACCAAAGAAAGTGACGTTATTCGGGTCCCCGCCCAGTGCTTCGATGTTGTCCTTCACCCACTGCAGCGCCGCGATGACATCGAGCAGACCACAGTTGCCAGAGGAGTGGTGTGGACTCTCTGCGGCCAGGGCCGGATGGGCGAGAAAACCCAGCGCCCGAGCCGGTAGTTGATCGTCACCACCACCACACCCCGCCGGGCGAGTGCGGTACCGTCGAAAATTCGCGCATGACCGAAGCCCGTAGTGTGGCTGCCGCCGTATACCCACACCATCACCGGGCGCTTGCGGGTTGTATCTGACCCTGTCCAGACGTTGAGAAAGAGGCAGTCTTCGCTCTGCTCGAATGGACCCCGCGACCATACGAACGCATCGAGAGCGGGATCTTGCATGCAGGCCGCACCGGGCCGTGTGGCGTCATGCACACCTCTCCAAGATGGGAGAGGTACCGGTGGACGGAAGCGGAGCGAGCCAACCGGCGGGCACGCATAGGGCACGCCCAAGAATGCCCGAATACCCGCATCACGATCAGCCCATGCGCCGCTGATCTTGCCTGTTGACAGGTCGGCGGTCAGAGACATCGCTTCAGAGACTGTGAGCATGAGCAGCAGGGCAAACAGTATGCGTCCGGGCCACATCTTCAGCCGGGGAAGCGCTCAAAGGCCGGAAGTCCTTCGGCCAGGGCGTGGAACGGTTGTTTGTCCATCATGAAGATCGCCATCTGCGGGCCGCCGTACTGTTTCGGATCATCCATCGATCCGACTTTCAGGACGAGGCCATCTTTCAGACCGGGCGCCCGGGTCAGGATATGAGTGCCACAGTTGGGACAGAACTCGCGGGTGACGGGGCTCGCGAGATCACTGCGGGTGAACGCCTTGGTCTGGCCCTGGGTCAACCTGAACGTGGACGCAGGCATGACCATGAAAAAGTTTGGCCCACCGCCGGTGATGTACTGACACTCACGGCAATGGCACTCCGCCTTCATCATCGGCTCGCCATCCACTTGATACCGCACCCCGCCGCAATAACAGCCACCTGTCACTTGCATCATCCACTCCCGCTCCCGGATTACCTGCAGCCACTCTGCCCGATTCAGTCACTGCCTTCCATTGGAGAGCAGTGAAGACCCCTTAAAAGCCGAGCGCGAGACCTTCCTTGCGATGGTCTGAACCGGCAACAAAAGCGCCTTCACCGCGATAGATCAGCTGTGCACCACCAAAGATCCAAGGTCGCGCATCCGATCGCACGGTGTGACCCCGTACGCGCAACCCTTCGAGCACCGAGGGATCGAACCCCTGCTCGAGACTAACACTGAAATCCTCATAGACATGCCAGCGAGGTGCATCACTCGCTGCCTGGGGGTTCTGGGAATGATCGAAAATCCGCGTGACCATCTGCACATGGCCCTGATGCTGCATGTGACCGCCCATCACCCCGAAACTCATCCGCGGTAAACCGTTTTCGGTAACGAAGCCCGGGATGATGGTGTGGAAAGGCCGCTTTTCCGGGCCAACACAGTTCGGGTGATCGGGATCGAGCACAAAACCACGGCCGCGGTTCTGCATGGCGATGCCGGTACCGGGAATGACGATGCCCGAGCCGAAAGCCTGATAGTTCGACTGGATGAACGACACCATGCGACCTTCGGCATCCGCCGCTGTGAGGTAGACGGTATCGTGACTGACGGGCAGGCTACGTGGCTGATGCAAGACAGCGTTCTTGCCGATAGTGCGGGCGGCCCGCTCGAGTGAGCCCGGTTCGAGCAGTTCTTCCGGTGAAAGCCGCATGTAGGCGGGGTCGGCGAAGTGCAGGAAGGCGGTGCGTATGGCGATCTTCATCGCCTCCACCTGCTGATGGACCCAGTCCACGGAATCTACTGGAGCGGGTTGCAGATGGTCGAGCATGCCGAGCGCCAACAGCGCCGCAAGACCTTGGCCGTTTGGTGGGATCTCATGCAACCGGATGTGACGGTATTGCTGATGAACCGGTTGCACCCAGTCTACGCGGTGATTTTTGAGGTCACTGCATCGCAGGGCGCCGCCGCCAGCTTTCGCGGCAGAGTCGATCTGGTCAGCAAGTTCACCCCGGTAGAAGGCTTCACCCTTGCTCTCGGCGATCAGCTTCAGGGTCCGGGCCAGATCCGGGCGACGGACGACGGCACCTGCCTGCGGGCCCGGCATGAAGTGTTCGAGGAAGTCCGGATAGGCCTTGTAAGTTTCAGCGGCACCGCGCCAGTAGCCGGCGGTGATGGGGCCGACCGGAAAACCGTTCAATGCGTACTCGATTGCAGCTTCGAAGAGGCGTGCAAACGGCAAGCGTCCGAATCGCCCCGACAAAGCTACCCACGCACTCACCGCGCCGGGCACCGTGACCGTGTCCCAGCCGAGGTCCGGCATGCGGCTCAAGTGTGCAAAACGTTCGCGGTTCCAGAGTGCGGGGGAGCGACCGGAGGCGTTGAGACCATGCAGCGCCTGACCGTCCCAGAGAATGGCAAAGGCGTCGCTGCCAACGCCATTGTTGTTCGGTTCAACTACGGTGAGCGTAATGGCGGTGGCCAGGGCCGCATCGATCGCGTTACCGCCGGCCCGCAGTACATCGAGGCCCGCTGCCGCCGCGAGGGGCTGCGAGGCGGCGACGATATTACGTGCACAAACCGGCGCGCGTTGACTCGGGTAGGGCTGGCTGAAATCGAGCATGGTGCGAAGCCTGTGAATGAGAACCTGTGTGGATTCGCAGTGGACTCTTTTTCGGTGGCTGAGCGTCAGTGGTGGGTCAGGTCCTGCAGGTCGCGCAGCTGTTCAGGCGGGACATCGTCAGTGTCTGTTGAGCGGAACGCCTTGAGTTCCCGATTGAACGCTGCGGCGATGGCTTCCATCTGCTCAACCCCGTTGTTGTACAACAGGTTGATGCGGGCTTTCTCTTCCGGCGACATCTCTGCCTGATCGGCTGCGGTGTCGAGGCATTGTAGGGATGATTCCATCTGGGCGAGATAACTGTGTACCTCCTTCGACGCTACAGACATGGCCGACTTTTTGGCGCCAGCACCAGCGGGGATCTGCGGGGGATCAGCAAAACGACACACCATCAGCCGGTCATCGGCCAGAGCCATGCCCGAGCCTGTCAACAGCACCAGCCACATCACTGCTTGAAACAGTTTCGCCATTGGAAGTGCTCCTGTGTTGATCAGGCAGTGATCCGCTCAAAGACGATGGCGATACCCTGTCCGCCACCGATGCACAACGTCACCAGACCATAACGACCGTTGATGCGTTCAAGTTCATGCAGACATTTGGTGGCGATGATGGCGCCGGTAGCGCCGACGGGGTGGCCGAGTGCGATTGCGCCGCCATTGGGATTGGTCTTGTCTGCCGGGAATCCCAATTCCTTGGAAACCGCACAGGCCTGCGCGGCAAATGCCTCGTTGGATTCGATTACGTCCATATCAGCGATGGCGAGCCTCGCACGTTCGAGGGCTTTGCGAACGGCCGGAATCGGGCCGGTGCCCATGAGTGACGGTTCAACTCCGGCCCGGGCGTAACCGAGCACGCGGGCGATGGGTTTTCTGCCATTGGCACGCGCCCAGGCTTCGGAAGCCATCACGAGTGCCGCGGCGCCATCGTTTATGCCAGATGCGTTCCCCGCAGTCACGGTACCACCGTCACGCTTGAAGGCGGGTTTGAGTGCGGCGAGCCCTTCGGCTGAAACATCGCGTCGCGGATGCTCGTCGGTATCGACGTACTCCACACCCTTGCGGGTCTTGAGCGGCACCGGAACGATCTGGTCTTTGAAATAACCGGAGTCGATGGCGCGGATGGCACGGCGATGACTCTCTTCCGCGAACGCATCCTGGGTAGCACGATCGATCTGGAAGGCCTCGGCAACGTTCTCCGCGGTGATACCCATATGTCCGGCGCCAAAGGGATCGTGCAGCGTGGCCAGCATGTCGTCGTCCAGCGCAAGTGCGCCCATGCGTGCGCCGAATCGGGGGGCAGCACTGGAATAGGTGGCACGGCTCATCGACTCAACACCGCCTGCGAGGCCGAGTTCCACTTCCCCCAGCTGGATCTGCTGGGTGACGTTGACGATGGCTTCCACGCCGGAACCACAGAGGCGATTCACAGTCACCGCGCTCGACTCTTTGGCCATGCCACCGTTGATGGCACAGAGACGGGCGATGTAGGAGTCGTTCGACTTGGTACGCAGCACATTGCCAAACACCGCCGAGCCGATTCGTGCCGGATCGACTCCGGCGCGTTCTGCGGCCGCGCGTACGACCAGAGAGCCAAGATCTTCGAGCGGAACATCCCTGAGCCCGCCGCCAAAGCGGCCAATGGGGGTACGGACGGCGCTTAGTACAACGGCAGTCTGGATGTCGGACATGATCGGGTCGTTGGTTGAAAAGGGGTGGCCAGTGTAACCCAGCACGCCCATTCACGGGCCGGGAAGGTGGACCCTCATTCCCGGACCCTGCTTCAGCCCTTACACTGTCGGCTCGAATGTTGAACTAGGGGAGCAGAACAACATGGGCAAACTCTACGGTAAGGTCGCCATCGTTACGGGAGCAGGTGGTGGCCTCGGCCGCGCGCATGCACTTGGACTTGCGGCAGAAGGTGCCAAGGTGGTGGTGAATGACCTCGGCGGCAAGCGGGATGGCAGTGGTGAAGGCCATTCGATGGCAGATGGTGTGGTTGCCGAGATCAAAGCAGCCGGCGGCCAGGCCGTCGCCCATTATGGTTCGGTGACCAGCGAAGCCGATGCCGCCGACATGGTGGCGACTGCGGTGAAGACGTTTGGCCGCCTCGACATTCTGATCAACAACGCCGGCATCCTGCGCGATCGCACCTTCAAGAAAATGACCCATGAAGAATGGGACGCGGTGATCAACGTGCACCTGCGGGGAACGTATCTCGTCACCCGTGCTGCGTGGGACCAGATGCTGGCCCAGGGTCAGGGTGGGCGGGTGATCAATACCAGCTCGACGTCCGGTTTGATTGGCAACTTCGGGCAAGCCAACTATGGCGCGGCCAAGGCCGGGATCGCGGGGTTCACCCGGGTGCTGGCACTTGAAGGCATGAAAGCCGGTATCACCGTGAACACCCTGGCGCCTGCCGCGTTTTCACGCATGACAGAAGACATCATGCAGGAAGGCCAGGCAGAACGGTTCGCACCAGACAAGGTTTCACCCGTGGTGGTGTGGCTGTGCACCGACGAAGCAAAAGACGTGAATGGCCGGCAGTTCTGTGTGGGCGGCAATCGTATCTCGCTACTGTCATGGCAGGTTCTGGTCATCGGCGAACACAATCCCAAGGCAGCCCCGTGGACGGTGGATGAAGTGGATGCAGCGATGAAGGCGACCCGTGAGCAGTGGCCGCGGTTGCTCAAGCCGATGGAAGTGTGAGGTGTTGAACATGAATCAGAGAAGTGCACGGTGTGCGCGTGCTCTTGTCCGTTTGTTTCTGGCGATGACGCTGTTGTTCACGGGAATGACTGCCGCCGCCGCAGACTACAAAGCACCCCGGTTGAAAGGGACGAAGCAGCCGGATCTCAATGGCATCTGGCAGGCGATGAACGAGGCGAACTGGGACGTAGAGCGTCATATGGCTCGCGCCGGTGTACAGACGCGTGAAGGACCTGCAGGCCCTGTGCCCGCAGTGTCAGTGCTGCGCATGGGCGCGGCAGCTTCCGTGCCGCCGGGCAACGGCGTCATCGTCGGTGGCGGCAAGATTCCCTACACGGAAGCGGCGCTGAAGAAGAAGCAGGAAAACCAGGCGGACTGGGCCAATCGTGATCCGGAAGTGAAGTGTTTCCTCCCGGGTGTGCCGCGGGCAACTTACATGCCGCAGCCGTTCCAGATTTTCCACAACTCGAACTCGGTGTTCATCGCCTACCAGTACGCCGGCGCCGTTCGCGACATCCTGCTCACCGATCCGGGTGAAGCACCAGTGGATTCCTGGATGGGTCAGTCCTTTGGCAAGTGGGAAGGCAATACCCTCGTTGTGGAAGTCACCGGACAGCTGGCGGATACGTGGTTCGACCGCTCCGGCAATCACCACAGCGAGCAGCTGAAAGTGACGGAACGCTACACACCAATGAGCCCAAACCACCTCTGGTATGAAGCGAAGATCGAAGATCCTGCGACTTTCACCGAACCCTGGACCATCGCCATGCCACTCTATCGGCGCATGGAGCCGGACGCCCAGCTCATGGACTTCAAGTGTGTGGAATTCGTTGAAGAGCTGATGTACGGCGAGTTCCGTCGTAATCCATTGCCACGATGAGGAAACATCCGATGACATTCCCCTCACAGTTTCTGTTGGCGCTTTGCACGATCGTAGTTTCCGCAGCTGCGCAGGCCAAACCGGATTTCTCCGGCTCCTACGACATCGCGACGCTGACACCGCTGCAGCGGCCGCAGGTGTTTGGCGAAAAGCTCTACATGACGCCGGAAGAAGCGAAGAAGATCGAAGCGATGGCGACCGCTGCCCGGGCTGAAGGCCAAAAGGACAGCGATCCCAATCGTGGTGCGCCACCTGCAGGGGGCGATGGCTCACCCGGTGCGGCCGGCAATGTTGGCGGTTACAACACATTCTGGATCGACAACGGCGAAACTGCAGCGCTGGTTGATGGCAAGTTCCGCACTTCGATCATTCACGAACCCAACAACGGGCGACAGCCGCAACTCACGCCAAATGGCATGGCGCGGGCGCAGCAGTTCTTCTCGATGTTCCGTGAAAACGAAGGTGAGGCCTGGTGGTATCCGGGCCCTGGCCCCTGGGACAACCCCGAAACCACCACGTTGTCTGATCGCTGCCTGCTTGGCTTCAGTTCCACAGCGGGACCACCGATCCTGCCGGCGCTCTACAACAACCTGCACCGGATCGTGCAAACCGACACCCACGTGATGATTCTCTCGGAGATGATTCACGATGCCCGTATTGTGCGCATGAACAGCGGTCATCTGCCGCAGGACGTGCGCAGCTGGCTCGGTGATTCCATCGGCTGGTGGGAAGGTGATACGCTGGTGGTGGAAACGACCAACTTCCGTGATACCCCGGCGCTCTATCTGGCGAGCGAAAACCTCAAGGTCAGCGAACGGTTTCGCAAAGGGAATGACGGCGTGCTGAATTACAGCTTCACGGTGGAAGACCCGACCGTGTGGAGCACGCCGTGGAGCGGTGAGTATCCCTGGCCGAAAACCGAAGACCGGGTGTTTGAGTACGCCTGTCACGAAGGGAACTACGCCATGGGTAACATGTTGCGTGGTGCGCGTATTCTCGAGGCCGACAAGGCCAAGGCAGATGGCCCTAAGGACTCGGGAGCGTCGGGCGGAGAGTAGACAGATAAGGTCAACCGGTGCGCGGCGACAGCCGCATCACCGGTATCGTGTATGACGTGCGGGCCTGGTAGCGCACGTAACCCGGGTAAAGCGCGATCGCCTTGATCCACGCGGCTTCACGTTCGGCGCCGTCAAGCTCACGGACGTCAACGTCAGCGGTACCCGCGCTGCTTACGATGCGGGCCGTTGAGGTCTCCCGCAGGTTGAGATACCAATTGGGTAGCCGCCCTTGGCCCGCATTCGATGCCACCAGAAGACAGTCGGCACCATCGGGCACAAAGAGCAGCGGCACTTCGCGCAGCAATCCCGTCTTTCGACCCGGCACTTTCAGGAGCAGCACCGGGATGATGAACGACAGCCGCAACTTGCCTTGAGTGGCCCGCATCAGCGGGCCATCGATGGCCGTCGCGAGCTTCATCATGAAAACAGACACCGCGGGCTTCGCGACGAATGAAGCGAAGGCGCGCCAGAGGGCGTTGGACATGAGCGCCCCCTGGGGATCGAGTGGTCAGACCCGCTCGATCAGGGTCCCGGTACCCAGGCCACCACCACAACACATGCTGATGAGGCCGTAGCGCCCACCGCTGCGTTCGAGTTCATAGACAGCCTTGGTGATCAGGAAACAGCCGGTTGCGCCCAACGGATGACCCAGGGCGATCGCGCCGCCATTCGGGTTCACCTTATTCATGTCAGCGCCAACCGCCTTGGCCCAGCCCAGAACGACCGAAGCAAAAGCCTCGTTGACTTCGAAGACGTCGATGTCATTGATTTTGAGACCGGCGTTGGCGAGGAGTTTCTCGGTTGCCGGTATCGGACCTTCGAGCATCAGCACCGGGTCGCAACCGACGAGCACTGAGTCGACGATGCGCGCCTTCGGGGTGAGCCCGAGTTCTTTAGCCTTCGCCGCAGACATCATCAGCACCGCGGCGGCACCGTCAGCGATCTGCGAGGACTGGCCTGCGGTGTGTACACCGTTTTCCCGGGCGACGGGCTTAAGTCCAGCCAGTGCCTCTAGGCTGGTATTGCGCGGGATCTCGTCGCGTTCGAACACCTTGGTTGCGCCGGTCTTTTCACCTTTGTCGTCGAACACCGGAACTTCGAGCGGAATGATCTGGGCCGTGAAGCGACCGTCATCCTGGGCCTTGGCGGCACGTTGTTGTGACTGCAGACCGAACGCATCCGCATCTTTGCGAGTGATCTGATATTTCTCAGCGACACGCTCAGCGCCTTCGAACTGGCTGGTGAACTCGTAGTGTTCGAAGTAGCTCTTCGAGACCACCTTGCCGTATTCCTTGGGCAGGCCCACAGAATCGGAACCGATGGGCAAGCGGGTCATGTTTTCGACGCCGCAGGCCATCACCACATCGGCCATGCCGGCACGAATCATGGAGTAGCCGAGTCCGGTGGCCTGCTGCGAGCTGCCACACTGCGAATCGATCGTGATACACGGGGTTTTTTCGTCGCCGCCCTGGGACAACCACGCGGTGCGGGTGACGTTCATGCCCTGGGCACCAAGCTTGTTGATGCAGCCGCCCACCACCTGGTCGACCTGGCCGCTGCTCAGTCCGTTGCGCTTAAGAAGCCGCATCATCACCGGACCGAGTGTGTCGGTGGGATGCACCCAGCCGAGTGAACCCTTCTTCCGGCCAACTGCGCTGCGCGCTGCGTCTACGATCAATACGTCTTGCATGCTGGTCTTACTCCGCTTGATGGTTTGTGTGGATGACTCAATAACGAACCGCGCGGGTTCGGTGCTGAAGCGCTTGTCGCATCCGTTTCCGGCTGCTGTTCTGCTTCACTGTTGATTCTTGCTTTCTTCTTCTTCGCTTTGCCGGTTTAACCGCAACGCTTCCAGCAGCCCTACGAGAATCAGGTCGGGGACCACGGCATCAAACAGTCCTTCCCGGTCAAAAAGGTGTGAGAACCCGCCGGTCGCAATCAACAGGGGTTTTTCATCTTGAAAAACATCCGCGGTGATGCGGGAAGTGATTTCTTTGACCATGCCGACGTTGCTCCAGTAGAGGCCGCTTTGAATGCTCTCTACGGTGGAACGACCGAAGGCGTACTTTACAGGTTTGATTTCAACCGTCGGCAGCTGCGCGGTTTTTGCTTCCAGCGCTTCCATTGCAAGGCGAACGCCGGGAAGGATATTGCCACCAAGGAACTCGCGCTCCTTGGTAATCGCGCACACCGTCGTCGCGGTGCCGAAGTCGATGATGATGAGGTTGCGGTTCGGATACAGGCGCACACCGCCCATGGCATCGGCGATACGATCCGCGCCAACTTCCTTCGGGTCTTTGTATTTGATCTTGAGGCCGGTCTTGATGCCGGGTCTCAGCACCAGAGGGTCGACGTTGAAATACTTCTGGCAACAGCCGCGGATGGAGTAGTTGAGGTCGGGTACCACCGAGCAGCACACCACCTCATCGATGAGCTTCGGATCGATGTCGTTCTCCCGCAGCGCGGCCCGCAGGAACACGCCGATTTCATCGGAGGATGCCTTGTTGGTGGAGGCGCGGCGGAACTGGACGATGAGCTTGTCGTCCTCAAAGACACCGCAATAGATCTGCGAGTTGCCGACGTCGAGCGCGAGAATCATCTGGACCGGAATGGCTTGCCGAGGGGAGGCGCGACTATAGGCAATAGGCAGGCAGGTGGCTACCCCGTGGATGTGATTGAAAATCCCGGTGAAACGCCGAGTTCAATCCGCAAGGGAATAAGTTGTACTCCGTCCGCCTGCGCTATCCCGAACGAGCACGCCCTGGAAGACGAGGTCGGTGATGTCCCGCAGCGCCGTATCCGCGGAACACTTCGTAATCCGCGCCCACTTGGTTGAGGTCAGGCGTTTCGGAAACTCACCCATGAGGAAATTGACCATACCGAGTTGGCGCCGGTCGAGCGGAATGCCGACCAGCTTGAGCTTCAGGTGTTCACGTTCGAGTTCCTGATCTAGCTGCCAGATGCCGCTGTTGATCGCCTCGATGAGACTGCGCAGCAGTTCCAGTCGTTTAGCCGTGATCAGTCCGAAATGGCCCGGGTGATCCCCGCCGTCCCGCCAGAGGGCAACCCGGTCCGGCAGCCAGCGACTCACCAATCGGCCAATCCATTCGTCCAGATCCGCACAGCCTCGACCCGCGGTGGCACTCGCCACGACGACCGCACCTTAACCTGACGGTTTGAGTATGCCGAGTGCATCCTGACGGCCGGCGAGCCGTCTTACGGTTTCGGCGAGTTCGGTGAGGAGTGGAATCAGGCGATCATCGATACAGTAAAGGTTAATTCCTGACGTTTCCATTCGGGCTTTTTCTCCGCAGGCCATGCTGGCAATAAAGCACGGAATCAGGATCCTGCAAGTCGCGAGATTCAGTCGAAAAGACTCCGGGCTTCTTCTGCACTCCACTGACCATCAGAATTGCGGTCCAGGACCTTAAGAAAGATGAACCCGTGGTAGTCGAAAAACTCCTGACGATTGAGCTTGCGATCACTATCAAAGTCGAACGTCTTGAAGCTCCCGGCGGCACTCCGGCGTGCATTGCCGTCGAGCGACGCCTTGAATTCGGACCGCGACAAGGAACCGTTGCCGCTGGCATCGAATTGCAGGAATTTCGGCGCCTGCGCGTCGAGATATTCCCGCAGACTCACGGAGCCGTTCCGATCCCGGGTGTCGAGCCGCGCGATGATGGATTCCGCGAGCCGCTGGGCACCGAGCCCAGGGTTGGCAGCGAGAAAGTCCCGGTACTCAGCGTCCGTCCACTGACTGTCGCTGTTGGTGTCCAGCGCATGAGTGAATACCCAGCGGTGATAGCCGCCGTACTCCATTCCTTCGAGCACGCCATCTTTGTTGACGTCGATGTTGTTGAAGGCCAGCGCCGCATTCTCGCGGCCACGCTCATCGAGCGAGCGCGAGAATTCTTCGGTACTCAGGCCTGGCACATCATCGGTGTCGTGGCGGGCCATGTTGCCTAATTGCCAGCTGACATATTCATCCGCGTTTACTGTTCCGTCTTTGTTCTGGTCGAGGGCGTTTATCGAATCTGAAGCAAAATCGGCAGAGGCTGTGGCGGGCCAAACCGCGGAACTGGCCATCAGCAGCACGACGAGGATGGATCGGCGTGGACTCACGGTATGCATGGTATCGGCCTCCTCAGCGCCCCTTGAACACAGGTGTGCGCTTTTCCACAAACGCCTTCGCCGCATTGGCATGATCTTCCGTCAGCATAGTGCGCACCATGTGTTCGGCTTCGAGGTCGAACACCTGCGACAGAGAAGTTTCGTCCGACGCGTTGAGGTTCTTCTTCATATAGCCAATGGCGGCAGTCGGCATGTTCGCGAGTTTCACCGCGAATGCGCGGGCACGTTCCGCCAGTTCTGCTGCCGGCCACACGTGATTGACCATGCCAAGAGCCAGGGCATCGTTGCCACTCAGCACATCCGATGTGAAATACAGCTCGCGTGCTTTGGCAGCGCCGATCAGGCGTGGCAGGAACCAGGAACCGCCGTAGTCGCCGGATGCACCCACCTTGGCGAAAGCGGTGGTGAGCTTCGCTTCGGCTGCACACAGGCGGATGTCGCAGGCGAGGGCAAGAGACAGGCCCGCACCGGCAGCAGGCCCGGGAATAACTGCGATGGTCGGTTTCGGCATTTCGTGCAACAAACGGGACACATCCATGCCGGAACGCAGGCCATGAATCCGTGCTTCGATGTTCACGCCTGAGGAGCCTTTGGAGCGATCAGCTGCAGCCTGTGCCTGACCCTTTACGTCGCCGCCAGCACAGAACGCATTGCCCGCACCGGTAAGCACCACACAGCGGATCTCCGAATCGAGTGCGGCGCGGCGTACCGAAACGTCGAGGGCAGCCATCATCTCGCCGCTCATCGCGTTGCGTGCTTCCGGCCGGTTCATCGTCAGCGTAAGGATGCCGTCAGAGAAATCTTCTAGAAGGTGGTCGGTCATAGGATTCCCCGTGGTTGTGATGTCTGAATGGAATGGGTCGGTAGGCAGTTACCAGTCGAGATCGTCCGGCACCGCAAACTTGGCGTAGTGCCCATCGTCCGAGCCGGGCTCCGGTTTCTTGTCCTTCACCGGTTCAATCACCCGTCGAGGATCACGCGCCCGGATCTGTTCCGCCACCTCGGGTTTGACGAGATGAAAGCGGCCATCGGTGCTGATGATGATCAGGTGACCCGCGGCAAGTTGCGCCTGGTGCTCTTTGGTGACCCAGATGCGTTTGACCTTCTGGTGGTGCACGAAGTTATACGCGACGTCATCCTCGTGTTGTTCTTTCGTTCGCATGTCGTGCTGCGCGACCAGCTGGCGGATCTCGGCGTTGCGCGCCTTGTTGGCCACTTTTTCGTTGGCAATCCGGGCAAGCTCTCGGTCCTTCTCGGCTTTTTCCGCTGCCTTGCGCTCGGCCTCGGCACGCGCCTTCGCCTGTACGGTGGACTGGGCGTTGGTGCGATTGGCCTGCTTGCCCTGGGCCTGCTTTTCGGCTTTGACCTGCTTCTGGGCCTTTCGGGCCTGATCGGCGGTGGCGAGGCCCGCCTTGATGAGCTGGTCTCTCAGACTGCCTGACATGCGCTCCCCAGTTGGCCCTTCTTCAGGTCCACAATGATGCCGAGCAGTCGCGATCCGGTCCAGCCATGGACGGAATTCGTGGATGGTCCGGCTTAGATCCGCGGAGTCGAACCACTCAGCACCGTCGCAAACACCTCGGGATCGATATTGCCGCCGGTCATCACGATGCCGACCTTCTTGCCTTGCCAGAGGGCGCGCTCTTGCATTAGCGCTGCGCAGGCCGCAGCCCCGGCGCCTTCCGCCACCTGATGGGTGGTGCGGAAGAGGCAACGCATGGCTTCGGCGATCTCATCATCGGTAACCGTGACGATGTGATGCGCCCCGGCGCGGATTTCATTCAGCGCGAGAGGATTCGGCATGCGTGTGGCGATGCCGTCAGCGACTGTTCGCGCCGTCGCCGTGGGTTCCGGCTGGCCGCTCTGGAAGGCACGGGCCATGGCGTCCGCGGCAGTCGAAACCACGCCGATGATGCGGGTGGGGAGTCCGAGCAGATCACGAACCCGCATCAGTGCACAGATGCCGGAGCCCATGCCGATGGGCACGTAAACCGCATCGAGGTCCTGCACGGCGGTGAAGAGCTCATACGCATACGTGCCGACACCGAGGATGAGGTGATCATGGAACGACGGCACGATTTCGCCGAGGCCAAGGTGCGCGCGTCTCTCCGCTTCGAGTCGCGCCATGTCGAAGTCCGCGCCGAAGACTTCGAGGTCGGCTCCCGAGGCACGCATGGCGGCATTCTTGTCTGAACTGTTGCCTTCGGGCACGAGTACCGTCACCGGAATGCCGAAGCTTCGTTCAGCGAACGGAATGCTCTGACCGTGGTTACCGCGGGTTGCAGTGATGAGACGTGCCGGACGATCGCTGCGTTTCGCGAGGTGGTCGAGATAGACCGAGCCGCCACGCACCTTGAATGCGCCGGTCGGTGTGTGGTTTTCGTGTTTGACGAAGGTTTCAACGCCAAGTGCCGTCGACAACAATGGCCAGTTGTACTGTGGCGTCGGCTGCATGAACCGATACACAAGATCGGCGGCAGACTTCAGTTCCGTGAGGTTCATAGCAAGAGGGCCCGTGAGTAGCTCCGATCAGCCGCGTGTGGATTGTGGGTTCGTCACAAGACGCGCCCGCCATCCACTTCTATCGCGACGCCGGTGACCATCGCCGCCTCGTCGCTGGCGAGATAACACGCAGCTCCACCGACATCTTCAGGAGAACAGAAACGGCCAAGGGGAATCGTGCCGAGAAACTTCGCGCGCAGCTCTTCTGAATCACCACCCATGAATGTGGTGAGCAGAGGGGTATCACCGGCCACCGGGTTGATGGCGTTGACGCGGATGTTGAACGGTGCGAGTTCCGCGGCCAGGGATTTGGTGGCGGTAATCACCCATCCCTTGGAGGCGTTGTACCAGGTGAGGCCGCCCCGTGGGCGTACACCCGCGGTGGAGGCGATGTTGACGATGGCGCCTTTGCGTGCAGCTTTCATTTTCGGAATGAACGCGCGGCAGAGGTGATAGATGCCCCGCATGTTGACGTTCGCCACGCGGTCGAAGGTATCGGCCTCCACGTCTTCCGCGGCGGCTGGGGTATGACCAACACCGGCGTTGTTGACGAGGATGTCGACGTGCTCCATCAGCCCGGCGAAGTTGCGTACTGCCGCCCAGTCACAGATGTCGAGACGCGCGAACGGCATGCTCAAGGCCTGCGCCATGATCTCGCCGCGAGTGGCGTCGATATCCACGATCCAGACCTTCGCGCCTTCAGCGACAAACTTTCTCGCAATCCCCGCGCCGAAGCCGGATGCCGCACCAGTGACGATGGCGGTTTTGCCGGCAAGCCGTAAAGCGTTGGGGTTATTCATGACCGTGTACCAGTTGCCAGGTGGCGAGTGCCATCACTTGCGCCGAAGCCACCAGATCATCGATGCCCACATATTCATCCGGGGTATGAGCCAGATCGAGAATACCGGGGCCATAGGCGATGCAGTTGTGCAGGCGGCCGATACGGTCAATGTGCTTCTGGTCGTAGGTACCCGGGGATACGACAAAGTCCGGGTCACGACCGAGCACGGTACGGATTGCCTCTGCAACTTTACGCGCGACCGGTGCCGAACGATCCGTTAGGGTCGGATGGACTTCGAAGAGATCACGCAGGCTGTAGCGAAAGCCCCTGCGTGATTCTGTCAGCTCGTCCAGAAGGTTCCGGACTTCGGCTTTCACCACATCAAGCGGCTCTTCGATCAGAAAACGGCGGTCGATGATCATGCGGCACGAATCCGCGACCACCGGCGCCGGCAAACCGTCGTGTCCTTCATATTGACCGCCATGCAGCGAGTTGATGTTGAGAGTCGACTGGCGGGCACCCTCCGGAACCACCGGCATGGCCGTCTTTTTTGTAGCGAGATGTGGATAGAGCGAAGACTCAAAAGCTTCGAGCATTGCTCCCATATGGCGTATGGCGCTGTCGCCCAGGAAGGGCATCGATCCGTGCGCGATCCGACCCTTGGTTTCAATTTCTGCCCACCACACACCCCGTTGACCGAGGCAGACACGATCCTTGTTGAGTGGTTCAGGGATGATCACATGGTCGACGGTGTCGCGGCTGAGGTAACCCTGCTCACACAACCAGGCGACACCGCCGTAACCGCCGGACTCTTCATCCACGGTGCCGGAGAACTCGAGTGTCCCCGGCAGATCAGGTTCAAGTTCGAGCAGGGATTCCGTGGCGATGACCGCTGCGGCGATACCGCCTTTCATATCAGCCGTACCGCGGCCGTAGATCCGGCCGTTTTTCACGGTTGCAGCGAACGGATCGAAGCTCCAGCCAGAGCCGGCTTCCACCACATCGATGTGGCCGTTGAAGTGGACCGTCTTGCCGGGTTGTTTGCCCTTGTGTTTCGCCACCACATTCATGCGCGGATAGCGGTCGGAATCACCGGGCGTACCTATGGCGCGCAGATATTTCACGTCGAAACCCCGTGAACGCAGCCGCTGACCCAACAATTCCGCGCAGGGGATGTAGGCTTCACCGGGTGGATTGACTGTCGGGATGCGCACCAGGTCGCGGGTGAGCTCGATCAGCTCGTCGCGTTTCGAGGCTATTCGTTCGCGCAGCAGATCGGGATTCATGCGTTCCGTTGCTCCCCTTGCTGTTCCTCTTGCTGTTCCTCTTGCTGTTCCTTTTGTTGTTGTTCTGCGCTGAAGACCGCAACTGCAATGGCGCGGGCGACCACGTTGGCCGCGGCGACACCGAACAACATCAGGTCTGCTGGCGGTTTGCCGGCGCGGCCATTTGCGAGGGTGAAGACGATGTCGCCATCTGCCGGGGTGTGTACCGGATAAATGGCGCGTGCAAAGCCGTCGTGGGCAACCATGGCAATCCGTTCCGCTTCAGCGCTGGTGAGTACTGCATCCGTGAGCACGGCGGCGAGGGTGGTGTTCTCCATTTCCCGGAAGCCCGCCTTGGTGCGCACTCGCCTTGCATCTGCGGGCCACGGGTGCGGATAGCCCCGACCTCCAAACTCGGATCCGGTTTCAAACGGTGCGGCCCAGAAGTGTGGCGTATTCCCCACGTGGGTAGAACCGGCGGCGTTACACACCACGGCAGCAGTGGCGGTGATGCCACCTTCGAGTGTCATACTGGCAAGTCCAAAACCACCCGCTCCGGTTACCGTGCTGGCACCTCGCCCGGCGCCGATCTGGCCGAGTGCCGGTGTGTCTGTCGCCTTGTCACACGCTTCGAAGCCAAGTTCGCGGTAGGGCGGGTAACGTCCCCAGTCCTTAAGTCGGCCCGTGCGCAAGTCAAAGATGATGGCTGCGGGCACGATGGGCACACGATGGGGAACGACGGGATAACCGCGGCCGTGTTCACGCAGCCACGCTTGCACTCCGCTCGCGGCATCAAGCCCGAATGCGGAGCCGCCAGAAAACGTCAGCGCATCGATGGTCGAGACGATCTGGGAAGGTGACAGCAGATCGGTTTCACGCGTTCCCGGTGCGCCGCCCATGACGTGCACGCCCGCGGTGGCGAACTGTTCCGGGAGGATCACCGTCACGCCAGTGTTGAGCGCAGTCTGCGTAGCGTGGCCGATGGTGAAGCCGGGAGGAAGATTTCGCATGCGGGGATGATAGCAGCGACGCGACCGGCCTGTAGCAGGCGCAACCGGCACTCCACCGGGAATGGCACAACACCGAGGTGGCCCGCTATCCTGTGCCTACGCGATCCGGTTCCAGATACGGTTCCAAAAAAGAGAGGGGAGAATATCATGCTTAAAGCATCCATTGCCGTGGGCGGCTATGCCCGCTCCAACGCCCGTCACCTCATCGACCTCGTCCAGGAAGCGGAACGCCTTGGCGTCGACAGCATCTGGTCGGCGGAAGCCTGGGGATCCGATGCGGTGACCTCACTCGCACTCATGGCCGGGCTGACCACGCGGATCAAACTCGGCACCGGCATCATGCAGATCAGTGCGCGCACGCCGTCGATGACGGCCATGACGGCGCTCTCCATGCACGATCTTTCCGAAGGCCGTTTCATCCTGGGGCTCGGTGCCAGTGGCCCGCAGGTGGTCGAAGGGCTGCATGGTATTTCCTACGCCGAACCGCTGACTCGCATGCGCGAGACTGTCGAAATCCTGCGCCTTGCATTCAAGGGCGAAAAGCTCATCTATGACGGCAAACACAACGTGTTGCCGCGTAAAGGGGGCGAAGGCAAACCGCTGCGCCTCGATCATCCCCCGGCACCCATTCCAATCTATCTCGCAACTCTGGCGCCGAAAGCGCTGGAATACACGGGGGCTGCAGCTGATGGCTGGCTGGGTACCTCCTTTTCTCCCGATCATCCGGAAGCCCACCTTGCCCACATTCGCAAAGGCGTGCAGCAGGCGGGCCGCAACATGGCTGATATCTTCCTCAACGTGTCATGCACCGTTGCCATCGGCGACAACGTCGAAGAGATGATCGAACAGAGACGATCAGGTGTTGCCTTTCAGATGGGCGCCATGGGCAGCGCTAAGACGAATTTCTACAACGATGCGTTCAAGCGTGCAGGGTTCACCGATGACGCCATCGCGATCCAGCAACTCTGGAAAGCGGGCAAGCGGGATGAAGCAGCGAAGCGTGTGCCCGATGCGATGGTCACGGAGTTCGGTGCCATCGGCAACGCCGAGATGGTCAAGGCGCGCCTGCGCAAGTACCAGGAGGTGGGCGTGCAGGGACTGACGCTGCGCATTGATGTGCCTGCAGCCAAACGCGCAGCTGCACTTGAGGAAACCATGGATCTCATTCGGGCGGTTGGTTGAAGGAGCTGGGAAGATGAGTGCCGAACCTTATCTCCTGATCACCGCCGACACCCATGCCGGCGGCAGCCACGCGCAGTACCGCGAGTATCTGGAACCGGACATGCGAGCGGTGTTCGACGAGTGGCGGGGCAGATACCGCAACCCGGCACAGGAGCACTACGGCTCCAAAAAGATGAAGAACTGGGACCTCGGCATTCGCACTGCAGACCAGAACAGCCAGGGTGTGGTCGGAGAAGTGGTGTTTCCAAACACGGTGCCACCGTTCTTTCGCAAGAGCATCGTCACTACACAGCCGCCCAAGCCCGAGGATTTCCAGCGCTGTCATGCCGGCATTCGTGCGCACAACCGCTGGCTCGCAGACTTCTGCGCTGAAGATCCGGTACGCAGGGCGGGTGTGGGTCTCATTCTCCCCAACGACTTGGATGAGGCGATCCGCGATATCGAGTTCATTGCCAAAGCCGGGCTGCGTGGTGGGGTGTTGTTGCCGCTGATTCCACCCGACTGCGGTTGGCTCAAACCCCTTTATGATCCCGCCTGGGACCGGGTATTGGCGGCGATCCAGGATCACGATCTGGTGATGAACCAGCACTCGGGGCAGGGCTCGCCGGATTACGGATCAGGGCCGGTGGCGGAAGCATTGTGGATTTCGGAGGTGACGTTCTACTGCCAGGCGGGTTATCGCCATCTGCTCATGAGTGGCGCCTTTGAAAAGTTCCCGCGTCTCAAGTACATCCTGACCGAGTCCGGCTGTTCGTGGGTGCCGGACATGCTGGCCAACCTGGATCGCATCCACTACGGCATCAAGGCGGGTTCCATCGGTGAGATGAACTACAAGGACATGGCATGGGTGCTGAAGGAACCGCCATCGTTTTACGCCAAACGCAACTGCTTCTATGGTGCATCGTTCCCGAGCCTTGCTGACCTCAACGGCATCGAACGTATCGGCACCGACAAGGTGCTGTGGGGTAATGACTATCCGCACTATGAAGGTACGTTCCCCTACAATCTCGAATCCCTGCGCCTGACCTTCAGCGGTCTATCGGATGAGGTGCGGCGGAAGGTGCTCGGCTTGAACGCAGCGGAACTCTACCGGTTTGACCTGGATAAACTGCTGCCACTCGCGCGTCAGTTCGGTCCGAAGCCGGCGCAGGTGAATACACCGTTGTCACGCGAAGACATTCCCCGTGATTCCACCTGTTATCTCTTCCAGCAGGCCCTGCACGCGAGAGCCGCTCAATGAGCATGCCCACCGGCATCGGGGTGATCGACACGATGATCGGATTCCCCGCATCCGATTTCAAAATGTATGACTTCATCCGCGCCCAGCTGAAAGATGGGTCAACAGACTTCGAGTTTCCCGTCGAATATATGTTCAGGCAGGTGCCAAAGGAGCTGTATGGCGCAGCCGGCAATCCCATCGACCTGACCCTTCGCGAGATGGACAAGCACGGGATTGACCGCGGCATGATCGGCTGCGGCAATGAGGTGTCTGACCGGGCACTCAAGGAACATCCGGATCGTTTCATTCCGAGTGGGGCCTGTGACCCCAACCGCGGCATGGAAGGCATCCGCGACATGGTACGGCAATACGAAACGTATGGTGTGAAGGCGTTCCATGCATTCAACGCGGGCTTCAATCCCCAGGTCGCCATCGATGACCGCAGGATGTATCCGATCTATGCCAAGTGCGTGGAACTGGATGTGCCGATCTTTTCCTGCGCCGGGGTGCCCGGGCCGCGCCTGCCCATGTGGCCGCAGGAAGTCGCCCGCATCGACAACGTGATGTATGACTTCCCGGAACTCGTGTTTGTCACCCGCCACGGCTGTGAACCTTGGGAAGATCTGGCGGTGAAGCTCATGCTGAAGTGGCCGAATCTCTACTATTCAACTTCAGCGTTCGCCCCGAAGCATTACCCAAAGGCGATCATCGATTACGCCAACAGCCGCGGCGCGGACAAGATCATCTATGCGGGCTATTTTCCGATGGGTCTCTCACTCGAACGCATCATGGGCGACATGCCCACTGTGCCGTTCAAGCCGGCGGTATGGCCCAAGTTCCTGCGCGAGAACGCGGCGAAGGTGCTTAAGTTCTGAACCGCTTGTGACAACGGCAGCGTACTGAAACGCTGCCGCTGATCATCAAAACCCTCAGCTGACCCGAACCGGCAGTTCGCGGATGCCGCGAATGAAGTTTGACTTCAGGTAACGCGGCTCACCGACCACTTCCACCTTTTTGAACCGCTTCAGGATCTCTTCCCAAATCACGCGCAGCTGCATTTCGCCGAGGCGATTGCCGATGCAGCGGTGAATGCCAAAGCCGAACGAGAGGTGTTGGCGGGGGTTGGGGCGATCGATGATGAAGCGGTCGGCGTGCTTGATGACGGATTCGTCGCGGTTACCGGAGACATACCACATCGCCACCCGGTCACCTTCGCGGAATTTCTTGCCACCGAGTTCCGTATCCACCAGCGCCGTTCGCGCCATATGGGCCACGGGTGACTGCCAACGGATGATCTCTGGCGCCATCGACGCGACCAGCGACGGATCAGCCGTGAGCTTCGCGTACTGATCCGGATTCTGATTGAGGGCGAGAACTCCGCCCGTGATGGAGTTACGTGTGGTGTCGTTGCCTCCGACGATCAGGAGCAGCATGTTGCCGAGGAACTCGTTTGGCGGCATGTTCTTCGTCGATTCACCCATCGCCAGCATGGAAATGAGATCGCTGCCGGGCTGATTACGTTTGATCCGTTCCTGCCAGACGTTGTTGAAATAGCCGAAACACTCCCACAGCACCTTGAAACCTTCTTCGACGGTGGGGAAATACTCCGGATTGGCGAGATTCGATACCGAGTCAGACCAGTAGATCAGCTTGCTGCGGTCGTCCTGCGGCACATCAAAGAGCGTCGCCAGCATCTGCCCGGTGAGTTCCACTGAAACTTCCTGCACCCAGTTGAAGGTTTCACCCCGTGGCAGGTTGTCGAGAATCCGGCAGGCACGTTCGCGGATCAGCGGTTCAAACGCCATGACGTTGCGGGGTGTGAACGCCGGCGCGACGACCTTGCGCTGCTGATCGTGTTTGGGCTGGTCTTCCTGGATGAACATCGGCAGCGCGAAGTTCGGATCCGGATCGGGATCGGCGATACCGCCGAGGCTGATGCCACCTTTGCGGCTGTCTGACGAGAACAGTTCGTGGTGACTGTCTACATACATGATGTCGTGGTACTTCGTGACTGACCAGTAAGGTCCGAACTGGCTGGTCTCGGTGTAGTGCACCGGATCTTCACGCCGCAGGCGTTCGAAGTAGGCGAGCTCTTTGCGGTGCTCAAAGAGATCCGGGTGCCCGGGATTGAACTGATCCAGAGGAATCTCCCACGGATCCTGGTTCACATCGATTGGCCAACGCGCCTGCAATTCCGCGTTGGATGTCTTGAACAGCTCGGCGCGGTTTAGAGGGCGGGCGGCTTCGGGAGCGGTGGTGCTCATGAATGTCCTCGTTTCTGGCAGGTTGTCGGTCGGCTGAAGGTTCAGCGGTTGGGGCGGGTCGCTGATCCGGTTTCGATCATTGAATGGTGATAAGGGAAATGTAGAGCGATCCCGCGCCTCGGTCGAGGACTTGCTCAGCAATTCGAGCGCTCCGGAGTGGTTGCGGATGCTGCCGGCGAAGCGCTGGCATGGCAAAAACCTCAAAAATCCGCATCACTTGGGTCCATCAACGGGTGTACCGACGCTTTTTCGCGGACTATGAAGGGCGGGGTGCTCAGAAAAAGAACATTCTTCGGGGGACCCGGTGCTCGATCTATTCCGCCGCATGATAGAGGAACCTTTGTTCTGTAATTTCCCCGAACCCTCTCGGTGTTCCTATTTGTCGTTCATCGTCGCCAGGCCTGCCCGGCGGTGCGTGATCGCCACAACCACGTGTTTTTTCCGAACGAGGCACCCACCTTGCCTCTTCCGGAATGTACGCGGCGAACGACCTGTCGCTGCCGATATGAGCATCTTCCCGACCGGCGCCGAGACATGCGCCGTGATACTGATCACGGTCTGCCGGATCGGCTTTTTGATACGCAAGACCGGAGGCGAGGGCTGCCTGACCGTCGTCGCCGGGTTGCGTGAAAGAAGGGTTCGCTCGGGGTATTCCCGGAATTGAGCTTTCAGAGCGGATTGAGTAACTTGCGGGCGCCTTTTGTTCCATAGCCCAAGGACGTTCCATGCCCAAGATCATCTACGTTTCCCACAACGGCCAGGAGCACGTGGTCGATGCGCCTGTGGGAGCCACCGTCATGAATGCTGCCGTGGACAACGGCGTGCCCGGCATCGACGCCGACTGCGGCGGCGAGTGTTCCTGCGCGACCTGTCACGTGATGGTGGATGAGGCATGGTTTGCCAAGACCGGTGCACCCAACACCAATGAGGAAGCGATGCTTGACCTCAATCCGGAACGCACGCCGACTTCGCGTCTGTCGTGCCAGATCCCGGTGACGAATTTTCTCGACGGACTCCGGGTCAACGTTCCGGAATTCCAGTTCTGATTGTTGCGGACGCGTAGGCAAAACCCTTCGCGCCAGACAGTATTTCGTGAGCCCACAAAAATAGGGGTAAAGCAGTGGCGGAAGCGGTAGCGTGGATTCATGAAGACCCCGCGTCGGTTGGGCTCGAAGGGCTCGACCCGGCGCGGCCTGAACTGTTCACC
>Ga0194132_10003726_pt1 | contig 26763 bp, 32 predicted proteins | sample TA2KigOf80mmetaG_FD_148612 | JGI IMG/M metagenome (GOLD analysis project Ga0194132, IMG submission 148612) | Freshwater microbial communities from Lake Tanganyika, Tanzania - TA2015054 Kigoma Offshore 80m | ecosystem: Environmental > Aquatic > Freshwater > Lake | place: Tanzania: Lake... | reverse complement strand
GCATTCCGGTGGCCGCGGTCGCCTCGCCGCCGTCGCTGCCATCGGTTGCCCTGCCGTCGGCTTCGCCAGCCGCCGCGACGCAAGGCGCGCCGGCAGTGGCGGCGCCGGTTCTGGAGCCCGGCGCCATGCGCATCCAGATCGCCGCAACCAAGAGCGAAGACGAGGCCAAGCGAGAGTGGCAGCGCATCCAGCGCGCCAACCAGGACATCTTGGGCAAGCTTCAGGCCAATTTCGTGCGCGCCGACCTGGGCGATAAGGGCGTGTTCTTCCGGGTCCAGGCCGGGCCGCTCAACGAGGCGTCGGCGCGGCAGGCGTGCGACACGCTGAAGACGCGCAAGATCGGGTGCCTCCTTGTCAAATAGGGCGGATGGACCAAGGGCGGCGCTCTTCGGTTGCGCGGGACCGATCCTTGAAGCGCAGGAGCGCGACTTTTTCCGCACGGCCGATCCGCTCGGCTTCATCCTGTTCCAGCGCAACTGCCGCAATCCGGATCAAACCCGGCGCCTGGTCGCGGATCTGCGCGCCAGCGTCGGCCGCGACGACGCGCCCGTCCTGATCGACCAGGAAGGCGGGCGCGTCGCGCGTCTCAAGCCGCCGCATTGGCGGGCGGCGCCGCCGGCGGCGCGCATCGCTGCACTCGCCAATCCGGCCACACCCGAGCGCCTGGCCGCGGCCGCGCGTGCCGCGCGCATGAACGCGCAGCTGATCGGGGCCGAACTGGCCGATCTCGGCATTACAGTCGACTGCGCGCCGGTTCTCGATGTTCCGCAGCCGGGTGCCCACGACATCATCGGCGATCGCGCCTATGGCTCCGATCCCCAGATCATCGCCAGTCTGGGACGCGCCGTGTGCGACGGACTGCTTGACGCCGGCGTGCTGCCGATCCTGAAGCACATGCCCGGTCACGGCCGCGCCGCAGCCGACAGTCACTTCGACCGGCCGATCGTGGCGACCGCGCGCGCGGAGCTGGAGCGCACCGATTTCGTGCCGTTCCGGGCGCTCGCCGACATGCCCTGGGCGATGACCGCCCATATTGTCTATTCGGCGATCGATGCGCGCGCTCCGGCAACCGTATCGGCCTCGGTCATCGCCGAGATCATCCGCGGCAGCATCGGCTTCGGCGGCTTCCTCGTGTCGGATGACCTCAGCATGCAGGCACTCGGCGACGATCTTGGCGCGCGGACGCGCGCGTCGATCGCGGCCGGCTGCGATGCCGTCTTGCACTGCAATGGGAAGATGGCGGAGATGGAAGCCGTCGCGGCTGCGGCTCCTGGGCTTGCGCTGCCCGCGCAGGCACGGTTGGCGCGCGGCGAGGCGCTGCGCCGGCGCCGCCGTTCGGCCGTGGACGTCGGCGCGACCGTTGCGGCCTTCGACCAATTGCTCGCAACGGCCTGACATGTTCTCGAGCCTTTCGGAGATCGCCTTCCAGGTATCGATCTGGCTGCTGCCGGTGCTGCTGGCAATCACTTTGCACGAGGCGGCGCACGGCTACGCCGCCTTTCTGCTCGGCGACGACACAGCCAAGCGGATGGGGCGGGTCACGCTCAATCCGCTGCGCCATGTCGACCCGTTCGGCACGATCGTGCTGCCGGGCATCTTGCTGCTGCTCCGCTCGTCTTTTCTGTTCGGCTATGCCAAGCCCGTCCCGGTCGATTTCGGCCGCCTTGGCAATCCCAAACGCGATATGATCTGGGTCGCCGCAGCCGGGCCTGCCTGCAACATCGTGCTGGCCTTCGGCTCGGTGCTGCTGCTTCATCTGGTTCGCGATCTGCACGATCCATTCGACGCGTGGTTGGCCAACAATCTGATCAATTCGATGAACCTCAATCTGATTCTGGCCGTGTTCAACCTGTTGCCGATCCCGCCGCTCGACGGCGGCCGGATCGCCGTCGGCGTGTTGCCCTACCGCTTAGCGCTGCCATTGGCGCGCATGGAACGCGTCGGGATTCTGCTCGTCCTCGGCGTCGGCATCCTGCTGCCGCTCCTCGGGCAGCAGGTCGGAATGGAGCTGAATCCATTGGGCTGGCTTATCGGCGTTCCAGTGGCTTGGTTGGCTGAATTCATGCTCAACGCGGCAGGTGTGAAGTGACCGATCCCACCGCCAACCAACCGCCCGGAGACGGTTCCGATTTCGAGGACGACGCGCGGCCGCGCCGCGACGTCGAGGGCCGGCTGGTCGTCGATCTCGATGGGTTCGAGGGTCCGATCGACGTGCTCCTCACGCTGGCGCGCGAGCAGAAGGTCGATCTGGCCAAGATCTCGATCCTGCAGTTGGCCGACCAGTACCTGACTTTTATCGCCGAGGCGCGTCGCCTCCATCTGGAGATCGCGGCCGATTACCTCGTGATGGCCGCGTGGCTTGCCTACCTCAAGTCGCGGCTCCTGCTGCCCGAGGTCCAGTCGGGCGACGAGCCGTCGGGCGAGGACATGGCGGCCGTCCTGGCGTTCCAGCTGCGCCGTCTCGAAGCGATGCAGGAGGCCGGACAGAAGCTGATGGGACGGCCGCGGCTCGGCTATGACATGTTCGCCCGCGGCGAGCCGGAATCGATCGCGGTCGTCGCGCGCCCCGTGTTCAGCCTGACGCTCTACGAGCTGCTGCGCGCCTATGGCGATCATCGTGCTGCGCGGGAACAGGGCACCCTGCACATCGCGCCGACCGAGCTCTATGCGATGGAAGATGCCATCAGGCGTTTGCAGGAGCTGATCGGTCACGCGCCGGATTGGGCGACGCTGTTCAGCTTCCTGCCGGTCGACCTTCGAGACGGTATCGTCTACCGCTCGGCCGTCGCCGCCACATTCACCGCCGGATTGGAGCTCGCCCGCTCCGGCAAGCTCCAGCTTCGTCAGCTCGAGCCGTTCGGTCCGATTTACGTGCGCAAGGCTAACCAACAATCATGAATGACCGTCAACAGCATCTCCGCCTGATCGAAGCTGTCCTTTTTGCATCAGCCCAGCCCGTTGACCAGGTGCAGCTTGCGCAGCGCCTGCCTGAAGGCGCCGATATCCCGGCATTGCTCGGCGAGCTGCAGCAGTTCTACGCCGAGCGCGGCATTCACCTGAGCCAGATCGCAGGTAAGTGGGCATTTCGCACCGCACCCGACTTGGCGCCCTTCCTGCGCGTGGAGGCCGTCGTCCAGCGCCGCCTGTCGCGGGCTTCCGTCGAGACGCTCGCCATCATCGCCTATCATCAGCCGGTCAGCCGCGCGGAGGTCGAAGAGATCCGCGGCGTGGCGCTCAGCAAGGGAACTCTCGACATCCTGCTCGAGGCGGGCTGGATCAAGCCGGCGGGCCGACGCGAGACGCCGGGTCGCCCGCTCACCTGGCGCACGACGCCGGCCTTCCTCGAGCACTTCGGCCTTAACAGTCTCGACGACCTGCCGGGCCTCGACGACCTCAAGGCGGCAGGCTTGCTCGAACGCCGACCGGGTTTCGCAACGATCGCCATGCGCAGCGAAGAGGCCGAGGCCGCGCGCGAAGAGGCGGCTCGCGACGAGGCCGCGCCAAGTGCAGACGAGGATGCGGGCGAGGAGGTGGCTACGCCTCACGAGGGGACGGCGACGAAACCGCCGCTGGCGCGTCCCGACTGACCCTGGCCGATCCGTCCTTGCGACTTGCCCGGGGGCGGGCTTTGCTGGGTGTCCATGCAGACTGCGGCAGGAGGGACGCCCATGGCCGCCTATATCATCGCCCAGGTCTCGGTCAACGATCCGGGCGCCTACGAGACCTACAAGAAACTGGCCCAGGACGCGATCGCCCGCCATGGCGGACGCTATTTGGTGCGGGGCGGCGAGACGACCATGCTCGAAGGGAACAAAGAGCCCGGCCGCATGGTCGTGCTCGAATTCGCCAGCGTTGAGCAGGCCAAGAGCTTCTATCACTCGCCGGAGTATTCGGCGGCACGCCGGGCGCGCGACGGCATCGCCAAGATGGACATGATCGTCGTCCAGGGAGTGTAGCGGACTTGACGCTGTTCGATCGGGTCGCGCCCGGCGACGGACCGGGCGGCCGCGCGCCATCGGCGCTTGCCGCGGTGTTCGGCGACGTGTGGACGCTGGTCGCCCTCGCGCTGGCGCTCGGCGTCGCGCTGCCCGTCATTGCCGTATTCGGACTGGCGGCGATTCCGACCGGGCCGGTGTGGCGCCACCTCGTCGACACCGTGCTCGCCATCTATGTCGGCAACACGGTCGTCCTGCTGATCGGCGTCGGCATCGGCGTCCTGACGATCGGGGTCGGCACGGCGTGGCTCGTCACGATGTACCGCTTCCCCGGCCGCCGGGTGTTCCAGGTGGCGTTGCTGTTGCCAATGGCGATACCGGCCTACGTGATCGCCTATACCTACACGGGCCTGCTCGATTTCGCGGGGCCGGTTCAAAGCGGCTTGCGCGCGCTCACCGGCTGGGCCCGTCGGGACTATTGGTGGCCGGAGGTTCGCTCGCTGGGCGGCGCCATCGCGATGCTGACGCTGGTGCTCTACCCCTATGTCTACATGCTGGCGCGCGCCGCCTTCCTCGAGCAGTCGGTGTGCGTTCTCGAGATCAGCCGCACGCTCGGCCGCGGCCCCTGGCGCACCTTCGCCGAGGTGGCACTGCCGCTGGCGCGTCCCGCCATCGTCACCGGCGTGACGCTGGCGCTGATGGAAACCCTCAACGACTACGGCACCGTGCAGTACTTTGCGGTCGACACCTTTGCGACCGGCATCTTTCGCGCGTGGTTCGGCATGGGGCAGCCCGGGGCCGCGGCGCAACTGGCGGCCATTCTCATGCTGTTCGTGCTCGCGCTGATCCTTGCAGAGCGGCTGTCGCGTGGCCGGGCACGCTTCCACCAGACGTCGATGCGGTATCGCGGGCTGCCCGGTCTCGAGCTGCGCGGCGCGGCGTCGGCCTTGGCGATCGGCGCCTGCGCCCTGCCGGTGCTGTTCGGCTTCATCGTGCCGGCGACGGCACTTGCGGCGTGGGCAATCAAGACGGCGCCGGCGATGGTCGACGTGCATTTTCTGCGCCTCGCGCGCAACAGCTTCGTGCTCGCCGCAATTGCCGCCATGGCCGCGGTCGCCATGTCGGTCCTGCTTGCTTACAGCTACCGGCTGCGGCCCTCGCGCCTGGTCTTCGCCGCCAACCGCGTCGCTGCCATGGGCTATGCAGCGCCCGGTCTGGTGGTCGCGGTCGGCATCATGCTGCCGTTCGCCGAGTTCGATAACCGCATCGATGCATTCATGCGCGCGCATTTCGGTTGGTCGACCGGATTGCTGCTGAGCGGCACGTTGGTCGCCGTCACCTACGCATATCTGGTGCGCTTTCTCGCAGTCGCGCTGAGCACGGTCGAAGCGAGCCTGGCCAAGGTGACGCCGAGCATGGACCAGGCGGCGCGAACCCTGGGGCATGGTCCGCTTGCGACCGTGTTGCGCGTTCATGCACCGATCATGCGCCCGAGCCTGCTGACCGCGGCCGTCCTGGTATTCGTCGACGTCATGAAGGAGCTGCCGGCGACCCTTGTCATGCGCCCGTTCAATTTCGACACACTGGCCATCCGCGTCTATGAGCTCGCCGGCGACGAACGCCTGGCGGATTCGTCGAGCGCCGCGCTGGCGATCGTGCTGGTCGGCATCGTGCCGGTTGCGCTCATCAGCCGCGCGATCCAGCATGGCCGCCCGGGCAATGCCGGGGCATGACCGGGTCGGTGGACTGACGATGGATGCGCTGCGACTGGATCGGGTTAGTCATCGGTTTGGCGGGCTTTTGGCCGTCGACGAGGTGTCGCTTGCCGTGCATCCGGGCGAGGTCGTGTGCCTGCTGGGACCCTCGGGCTGCGGCAAGACGACCGTTCTGCGCATCGCCGCGGGTCTCGAACGGCTGCAGGCCGGCCGGGTCCTGATCTCCGGCCAGACCGTGGCCGACGGCACGATCGACCTGCCGCCTGAAAAGCGCGGCGTCGGTCTGGTCTTCCAGGACTATGCATTGTTTCCGCACCTCAACGTGCTGGACAACGTGGCTTTCGGCCTGGTCGATGCGCGCGATACGCCGGCACGCAAGGCGCGGGCGCAGGACGTCCTGGCCCAGGTCGACATGGCCGATTGGGCAGCGAGCTGGCCGCACGAGCTGTCGGGCGGGCAGCAGCAACGGGTGGCGCTGGCCCGGGCCCTGGCGCCGCGCCCCCGTTTGGTTCTGCTCGACGAACCGTTCTCGGGCCTCGATTCCCGGCTGCGTGACCAGGTGCGGGACCAGACGCTCCATGTCCTCAAGCAGAGCGGTGCGGCGACGCTGATGGTCACGCATGACTCCGAGGAGGCCATGTTCATGGCGGACCGGATCGCGGTGATGCGTCAGGGGCGTGTCGTCCAGCTCGGCCGACCAACCCAACTCTATTGCCAGCCAGATTCGGTTTTTGTCGCAAGTTTTTTTAGTGAAATCAATAGAATAAAAGGCGTTGTTAAATCGGGATCTGTGCACACGCCGTTTGGCGCCGTGGCTGCCGATGGACTGGCCGAGGGGGCCGAGGTCGCGGTTCTGATCCGGCCGGAGGCATTGCGCTTGTCCGCAATCGAGGATGGCGCGCCGGAGCCGGCGAGCGCGGCGCGCGTGCTGGCTGCCCGGCTGCTCGGCCGGACCAGTCTCATACACCTTTGCATGGGCGATATGGGGGGCCAGCACCTGCATCTGCATGCGCGCATGCCCGGCCAATTCCTGCCGACCGAGGACGAAATTGTCGCAGTGGATCTAGATCGTCGGCAAACCTTTGTTTTTCCGATCGCAGAGACTACTTAATGGAGCACGGGGGGGCGGCCGTTGCGGCGGCCCCCCAGTTTTGCCATTATCCGCCGGCCACACGCGGTCCCTCTTGGGCCGGTATTTGATTGTTTTTGGAGGCTCAAATGGGAATGACGAGCATTTGGCACTGGCTCGTGGTGCTGTTGATCGTGCTCGTGCTGTTCGGCGCCGGGAAGATTCCGCGCCTGATGGGCGATCTGGCGAAGGGCGTCAAGGCGTTCAAGCTGGGTCTGAAGGACGAGAACGAAAAGCCGGCCGAAGTGGACCAGGCCGGGCAGCCGCCGGTCGCGCCCGGTACGACGCCAGGAACCACGGCTGGGACAACGCCAGGGGCCGCGCCAGCGTCGGCGTCTGGGGTTAGCCAAGCCCAGGCACACGCGCAGACGGCGGAGGTAATTCCCCCCGGTCCGTCGGCGCAACCGGCTCAGCCTGCCGGCCACACCGTCCGCAACTAACGGCCGGTTCGGCCCGGAGCAGTCGGGCCGCACTGTGCGACATGGTGGGCACAAGGGCGGACTGGCATGATTGACTTTGCGTGGTCGGAGTTGGCGATCATCGCCGCAGTGGCGTTGATCGTGCTCGGGCCTAAGGAACTCCCCAAACTGCTGCGCACGGTCGGCCATTGGGTCGCCAAGGCGCGCGGCCTTGCGCGCGACTTCCAGATGCAGGTCGACGACATGGTCCGTCAGGCCGAGCTCGACGACCTCAAGAAGCAGGTCGACAACGTCGGCAACCAGATCGAAGAGGCCGGACGCGTCGACGTCGCCAAGGAAATCGAAAGTTCGGTCGATCCAAAAGGCGAGCTGCAGCAGCAGTTGAAGCTGCCGGATCTGACCCATCCGGACGCGACACAGACGGCCGGCAGCCCGGCCGCGGGTGCCGGTGCGTCCGATGGCTCCACCATGCCGTCGGGCGTGACGGGACTGACCGAGCCGGTTTCCGAAGACCGCGCCGCGTCGGCGCCCCCGGCCTCGCCGCCGGCGGCGGCGACGGATTCCGCAGCCGGTGCCGAGACGCAGCCGGCCAAGACCGGCACCGCGTGACACCGTGAGCGAGAATCCCGACGACACGAAGATGCCGTTGATGGACCACCTGGTCGAGCTGCGCAATCGGCTCGGCTGGTCGGCAGCGGCGTTCCTGATCGCGTTCGGCATCTGCTACTACTTCGCCGAACCCATCTTCGAGTTCCTGGTCCAGCCGCTGGCCGACATTCTGACCCAGCAGCCGGGCAACCGCCGGATGATCTTCACCGCGCTGCACGAGGCGTTCTTCACCTACATCAAAGTTGCGTTCTTCGCGGCGGCGTTCGTGTCGTTCCCGGTCGTGTCCGCCCAGCTCTGGATGTTCGTGGCGCCCGGTCTGTATCGGCACGAGAAGCGCGCGTTCCTGCCGTTCCTGGTGGCGACTCCCATCCTGTTCTTCATGGGCGGCGCGCTGGTCTATTACTTCGTGTTCCCGCTCGCCTGGAAGTTCTTCCTGTCGTTCGAAATGGCCGGCGGCGGCGACCACCTGCCGATCCAGCTCGAAGCCAAGGTCAACGAGTATCTGTCGCTTGTCATGCACCTGATCTTCGCCTTCGGCATCAGCTTCGAGCTGCCGGTGCTGCTGACTCTGATGGCGCGGGTCGGCATGGTGACGTCCAAGGGCCTGGCGGAGAAGCGGCGCTATGCGATCGTGCTGGTCTTCATCGCGGCCGCGGTGCTGACGCCGCCCGACGTGATCAGCCAGGTCGGGCTCGCTATCCCGCTGCTGCTGCTCTACGAAATCTCGATCTGGTCGGCACGCATCGTCGAGCGCCAGAAAGCCAGGCGCGAGGCGGCAGAGGAAACGACATACGCCGACGACGCGGCGAAGCCCCCAGCGACCACAGGCAGCACATCAGCCTGACCTCTTCTGGACGCTGACCCGACGCCGACGTATAAACGCGGCGCACTTCCGACCAATCAAGCCCGATGCACGATCTCAAATACATCCGCGAGAACGCCGCAGCCTTCGACGCCGCCTTGGCGCGGCGTGGCATGGCCCCGCTTTCCGCCCAGATTCTCGCGCTCGACGCCAAGCGGCGCGAACTGCAGACCGAATTGCAGGCGGTACAGACACGCCGCAACGAGGCGTCCCGACTGATCGGCGAGAAGAAGCGCCAGGGCCAGGATGCCAGCGACCTGATCGCTGAGGTTGCGGCCAGCAAGGAGCGCATGCCGCGCTTGGAGACCGAGCTCAATCAGCGTGGCCTTGCGCTCAAGACACTGCTGGAGACCACGCCGAACCTGCCGGCGAATGACGTACCGGACGGCGCAGATGCCAATGCGAACAAGGAACTGCGGCGCGTCGGGCGGCGGCCGGAGTTCAACTTCGTGGCGAAGCAGCATTTCGAATTGGGCGAAGCGCTCGGCATGATGGATTTCCAGCGCGCGACGAAGCTTTCCGGCGCCCGTTTCGTGGTGCTGCAGGGCGCGCTCGCCCGGCTGGAGCGTGCGCTCGGCCAATTCATGCTCGATCTGCATACGACCGAATTCGGCTATCTGGAGACCAATCCACCTCTGCTTGTGCGCGATGCCGCCGTATATGGCACGGGAAGCCTGCCGAAGTTCCAGGACGATCTGTTTTCGTCGATCCAGGAAGAGCAGATCGATGCGGGCAAGCTTAGGGTCGACGGTAAAGGCAAGCTCGTCTTTTCCGATTTTGAGTCGCTCGACGCGTTTGAAGGCGCCTACGAGCGCAAGTTCGTGGCGAGCCCGAAGACAGGCGACGTGAAACGCCTCGAGCTGAAGAACCGCTGGTGGCTGATCCCGACCGCGGAAGTACCGCTTACCAATCTGGTTGCCGATGAGGTCGTCGAGGAAGCGCAGTTGCCCATGCGCTTCACGGCGTGGACACCGTGTTTCCGCTCGGAGGCCGGCGCGGCCGGCAAGGACACCCGCGGCATGCTGCGCCAACACCAGTTCACCAAAGTCGAGCTGGTGTCGATCGCGCATCCGGACCGGTCGGACGACGAGCATGAGCGTATGACCGCCTGCGCCGAGGAGGTGCTGAAGCGTCTCGGCCTGCACTATCGCGTGGTCGTGCTGTGCACGGGCGACATGGGCTTCGCCGCGCGCAAGACCTACGACATCGAGGTGTGGCTGCCTGGCCAGGATGCCTTCCGCGAGATCTCCTCCTGTTCCAATTGCGGCGAGTTCCAGGCGCGGCGGATGAAGGCGCGCATGCGTGACGCAGGCAAGCAGTTGCGCTTCGTGCACACGCTGAACGGTTCCGGCCTGGCCATCGGCCGCACCTTGATCGCGATCCTGGAGAACTACCAGCGGGCCGACGGTTCGGTCGAGATTCCCCAGGCTCTGCGCCCCTACATGGGCGGCTTGGACGTCATCGCTCGATGACCCGCCGGCGCTTTCCGATCGATCTCGGCAGGGCGCGCATACTTGTCACCAACGATGACGGCGTCTACGCGCCGGGCATCGCCGTGTTACAGCGCGTTGCGCGCGCGTTGACGCGCGACGTGTGGGTCGTAGCGCCCGAGATCGAACAGTCCGGCGCCAGCCATTCGCTGACCCTGCGACGGCCTCTGCGGCTGCGGCGCATGTCGCGCCGCCGCTTCTGCGTCGACGGCACACCGACCGACTGCGTGCTGTTGGCCGTCAAGGAGTTGCTGAAGGACAAGCCGCCGGACCTCGTGCTGTCCGGCGTCAACCGGGGCTGCAACCTGGGCGAGGACGTGACCTATTCGGGTACGATCGCGGCCGCCATGGAGGCGACGCTGCTCGGTATTCCTGCGATCGCGCTGAGCCAGAACATCGAGGCCAATCACCCCTGCAAGTGGTCGACGGCGGAGCACCATGCCCTGCCGCTGATCCGCAACCTGATCGACGCGGGATGGCCGAGCGACGTGCTGATCAACGTGAATTTTCCCGATGTCGAGCACGACCGCGTGCAGGGCAGGGCGGTCGTGCGGCAGGGGCGCCGCAAGATCGGCGACCATCTCGTCGAGGGCACCGACCCGCGCGGACGGCCTTACTACTGGATCGGCGACATGCGCGTCGACGAGCGGTCCCGGCGCGGCACCGATCTCGCCGCCATGACGCAGGGGCTGATCTCGGTCACGCCGGTTCACATGGACATGACGCACACGCAAACGCTCGGCGCGCTGCGGCAGGCCTTTCCATGAACTACGCGCCGCGCAAGATCCGCCTGATCATGGAATTGCGCGCCCAGGGCATCACCGACACCCGCGTGCTCTCCGCGATCGAGCGCGTGCCGCGCGAGGAATTCGTGCCCGCCGAACTCGCGGACCAATCCTACGAGAACACAGCGCTGCCGATCGGGCTCGGCCAGACCATCAGCCAACCCTTGATCGTCGGCATGATGACGCAGGCGCTCGACCTGGGCGAGCGCATGATCGTGCTCGAGATCGGCACGGGGTGCGGATATCAGACCGCGGTCCTGGCTCAGCTCTGCCGGCGGGTCTACACGATCGAGCGGCATCGACCTCTCATCAAGGAGGCCGAAGAGCGGCTCGACCGCTTGGGCTATCGGAACGTCGTGACCCGCGTCGGCGACGGGTTCAAGGGGTGGCCCGAAGTGGCGCCCTTCGATCGGATCATCGTGACGGCGGCAGCGCCCGAGCTGCCGCGCACACTGATCGACCAGCTTTCGGATGGCGGCATCATGGTGCTGCCGATCGGAGCCAACCCGATCGACCAGTGGTTGGTCAAGGTCGCCAGGCTGCCCGAGGGAATCGTTCAGGAGCGGCTGGCGCCGGTTCGTTTCGTCCCCATGGTGTCCGGCCTTCCGCCGGAAGGCGAGCGCGAGCCTCGATCCTGAACCTGGTGGTCGGCGTTCCGCGGTCGGCGGTTGAGCACGGCGCGGCTCGCGCATAAATTGGCAGAGTGATGCGGACGATGTCGGCCTCGGCGAGACGATGGCTCGCACGCGTGTGCTGTGCGGCGATGCTTGCCGTGCTTTGCTCCTGCGGGCCGTCCGTCTGGACGCGTCCGACCGCCCCCCCGGCGCAACGGGCCGCCAATCCCGTGGTCAGCGTCGTCGTCCGTCCCGGCGACACGGTCTACACACTCGCCCAGCAGCACGCGGTGCCGCTTCGCGCGCTCATCGAGGCCAATCGACTGGAACCGCCCTACCAGCTCGAGTCGGGGCGCGTGCTGATGCTGCCGCAGCAGAACAGCTATACGGTTGCGGCCGGCGACACGGTCTACGGCATCAGTCGCCGCTTTGGCGTGGATATGAGCTCGCTGACGCGGCTCAACCGGATCGAGCCGCCCTTCACCCTGCGCATCGGCCAGACGGTGATCCTGCCCGTTGCATCCCAGCCGGCGGTGAGTGCCCAACCGGCCGCGCCCACCGCCGAAGCCGTGCGGCCCGGCGCGTCGATACCCACCGACACAGCGGCCGAGACGGCGCGCCCGGGGATCGTCGCCGCACCTCTGCCTCCGCCGCAGGCGCCGGCCGCGAGCGAGACTGCACCGCCGCCGCCGCCAAGCGTTGATTCCGCACCAGCGGCGGTTCCGAGCCTCAAGCCCGAACCACCCGGAACACCGGCCGCCTTGCCGCCTGCGCCGGAACCCTCGGTCGCGACCAGACCCGTCATTGCACCCGTGCCGCCGCCGGCCAGCGCAACAGTCACGCCGACGCCGCCGCGCAGCGGGCGGGGCTTTCTGTGGCCGGTCAACGGCAAGGTGGTGTCCGACTTCGGCGCCAAGGCGGGGGGCCTGCACAATGACGGGATCAACATCGCCGTGCCGCGCGGCACGCCGGTGCGCGCCGCCGATGCCGGCGTGGTCGCCTATGCCGGCAACGAGCTGCAGGGGTTCGGCAACCTGCTCTTGATCAAGCATGCCGATGGTTGGGTCACCGCCTACGCCCACAACGACCGGCTACTGGTCAAGCGCGGCGACACGGTGCGGCGCGGCCAGGCCATCGCTCATGTCGGCGCGACCGGCAGTGTCAGCACGCCGCAGCTCCATTTCGAGATCCGCAAGGGGCCGCAGGCGGTCGATCCGCGACGCTATCTCACCCAGTCGGGCGCCTGACGCTTCGGCTAGCCCAGCGTCACACCCTGGCGCCCGGCCAGATCCTGGATGTATTGCCAGGCGACGCGGCCCGAGCGCGCGCCGCGCGTGATCGACCACTCGTTCGCCTCGGCGTGCAGCGTTTCGACTGGGAGCTTGAGGCCGTAGGCCTTGGCGTAGCCCTCGATGATGGCGAAATAGGTTTCCTGGTCGCAGACATGGAAGCCCAGCCAGAGGCCGAAGCGATCGGACAATGAAACCTTCTCCTCGACCGCTTCGGCGGGATTGATCGCGGTCGAGCGCTCGTTGTCGATCATGTCGCGCGGCATCAGATGGCGACGGTTCGAGGTCGCGTAAAACACTACATTGTCGGGACGGCCCTCGATGCCGCCCTCGAGCACGGCCTTGAGCGATTTGTAGCTCGTGTCGTCGCTGTCGAAAGACAGGTCGTCGCAGAACAGCACGGTGCGCCGCTTGGCGCCGCGCAGGGTCTTCAGCAGGCGAGGCAAGGACGGAATGTCCTCGCGGTGAATCTCGACGAGCGCCAGGCTGCGCGGCGCCTTGGCGTTGATCTCGGCATGGATCGCCTTGACGAGCGAGCTCTTGCCGGTGCCGCGCGCACCCCATAACAGTGCGTTGTTGGCAGGCAGCCCCTTGGTGAACCGCCAGGTGTTGTCGAGCAGGATTTGGCTCTGCCGGTCGATGCCCTTCAGCAAGCCCAGCTCGACGCGGTTGACCTGCTGGACCGGCTCCAGACGATCGCCGTCGGAGTGCCAAATGAACGCATCTGCGGATTCGAGGTCGACGGATTTGGGCGCGGGCGGCGCCAAGCGCTCCAATGCGTCGGCGATGCGGGCAAGCAGGGGCAGGGATTCGGTCATCGTGCTGAAACCTCAAGTCGGAACAAGGAATTCGTGAACCAGGGCGGCGGGCCTTCCTGGGCCAGGGTTTGATGCGACAGGGAACCCGGGAGCCTTCTGAGAATTGGCCATGAGAGGGTCCGCCGCATCAAGGATTTTGGATGAGGGGCGGCGGGCCCCATGATCCTCGCTGCTCGCAGCCGGTCGGCAAACCGCGAGAGGGTAGGGCGTCATGTCGAATGACTTCCTCGTGTTCATGGCAGTCGGCTTCGCGGCCCAGCTCGTCGACGGCGCCATTGGCATGGCCTATGGCGTCATCTCGAGTTCCGTCCTGTTGAGCGTCGGGGTTGCGCCGGCAACGGTCAGCGCGTGCGTACATACGGCCGAGACCTTTACCACTGGCGCGTCCGGCCTCGCACACTGGCGGCTCAGGAACATCGACCGGTCTCTGGTCTTTCGCCTGGCGATCCCCGGAATGATCGGCGGTGCTATCGGCGCCTATGTGCTGTCGGGCGTGCCCGGCGACTCGATACGCCCGTTCATCAGCGCCTATCTGCTGCTCATCGGTCTTCTGCTGCTTTGGAAGGCGTATCGGGCGTCGCGGGCCCGGCGGATGCCTGAGCGGGGTGTTGCTCCGCTCGGCTTCGCGGGCGGGCTACTCGACGCGATCGGCGGCGGCGGGTGGGGTGCCGTGGTCACCTCGACACTGCTCGGCAATGACGCGCCGCCACGCTATGCCATCGGTTCCGTCAACATGGCCGAGTTCTTCGTCACGCTTACGATCTCGTTGACGTTCTTCGCGACGATCGGGTTGCAACTCTGGCCGATCATCGCCGGGCTGGTGATCGGCGGGGTCGTCGCCGCGCCGTTCGGCGCCTTCACGACAAAATACCTGCCACCGCGCGGACTGCTTTGCTTTGCCGGTGTCGTCGTCATCATTCTCACCAGATACCGGCGAAGGCCGCAAGGAGCTGATGGCGCACGCCAAGACGGCCGAGGAGCGGCGCGATCGGGCGCTCGCCGCCGATCACGTGTTCGAGATCGGTTCGGGCGCGCTCCAGCTCGGCATCGTGCTCGCCTCGGCCGCGGTCATCACCAGCGCGCTGTGGCTGGCCTATTCCGCGATCGGGCTGGGCGTCATCGGTGCGGCGGCGGTCATCCTCGGCTACACCGCGCCGACATTGATTCACTTCTAGCCGATCAGCTTCAGCCACTCGTCCTCGGTCAAGGTCGTCACGCCGAGCTCTCTGGCCTTGCTGGCCTTTGAGCCGGCGTCGGCGCCGACCACGACATAGTCGGTCTTCTTCGACACCGAGCCCGCGACCTTAGCGCCGAGCGCCTCGGCGCGCGCCTTGGCCTCGTTGCGGCCCATCGTCGTCAAGGTTCCGGTGAAGACCACGGTCTTGCCGGCGACCGGCGAATTGCCGATAATGCGCAAATTGGCGCTCTGAACTGGGAGGTTCCATGATCAAGCTACTGTCGGCGGCCTTCGCGGCTGCCACGCTTCTGTCCGTCGGCATGGCGCCGACGCCGACACTTGCCCAGACAACCACCCTCAAGATGCAGGCCTCGTGGCCGGCCTCGCTGACCCTGTACGAGAACTTTCAGTATTTCGCCGAGCGCATCAGCAAGATGACCGGCGGCAAGCTCAAGATCGAGACCATGCCGGCGGGCGCCGTCGTGCCTGCCTTCGAAGTGCTCGATGCGACCCACAAGAAGGTGATCGACGGCGCGCACTCCTGGGCGGCCTACTGGGTCGGCAAGAACAAGACAGCGGTGCTGTTCACCGGTGGCCCCGGCGGCACCTTCGGCATGGACTACATCGACTATATCGGTTGGATGTACCAGGGTGGCGGCTTCGAGCTCTATCAGGAGTTCTACCGCGACGTCCTCAAGCTGAACGTGACGGTGCTGCCGATCCTGCCGTCGGGCCCGCAGGCCTTTGGCTGGTTCAAGCGGCCGATCAAGGATCTGGCCGACTTCAAGGGCATGAAGTGCCGACAGACTGGCATGGCCGCCGAGGTTTTCACCGCCATGGGCATGCGCGTCGTCAACATGCCGGGCGGCGAGATCCTGCCGGCCGCCGAGCGCGGCGTGATCGACTGCGCCGAATGGGTCGGCGGCGTCGAAGACCTGCGCCTCGGCTTCCACAACGTCTGGAAGTACCACTACACGCCGGGCATGCATGAGAACGTCACGGTCGGCGAGCTGCTGATCAACGGTGATATCTGGAAGAGCCTGGCGCCGGAGCATCAGGAGATCATCAAGTCCGCAGCTGCGGAATCCTTCCTGATGTGGTGGGCCAAGTGGCAGCGCCAGAACGCCGACGCGCTCAAGGAACTGGTCGAGAAGCACAAGGTCCAGATCCTGCGCACGCCTGATGACATTCTGGTCGATTTTCTCAAGGCCTGGGACAAGATCGCTGCCGAGGAGGCAGCCAAGAATCCGTTCTTCAAGAAGGTTCTCGAGTCCCAGCGCAGCTATGCCGCCCTCGTGGTGCCGGCGAAGCGGTTCATGTTCCCGCCCTATGAATTCGCCGCGAATTACTACTGGCCGCCGAAGACGCAATAGCTCGCCATCCGGTCGACGGGAGGGGGTGCCCCCCTCCCGTTCCCGGACCGGGAGATTCAACGGCATCACGCAGCATTCCATGGGGATCTGAAAGACGTGGACGAGTCCTCGCCCGCCTTTGCCCGCGTCATTGCCACAGTGGACAGCTTCACCGACTGGATCGGGACCGTCACGTCGTGGCTGGTGGCTCCGCTCGTCGTCGGCGTGACCTATGAAGTGATCGCCCGTTACGTCTTCAATGCGCCGACCATCTGGGCGTTTGACCTGACCTACATTCTTTACGCCGCGATCTTCATGCTCGGTGCCTCCTATACGCTGCTGAAGGGCGCGCATATCCGCACCGACATGCTCTGGGAGAGGTATTCCGACCGCACGAAGGGCCTGGTCGATGCTACCGCGTACATCCTGTTCTTCTTTCCCGCGCTCGCGCTCCTCGCCTTCACCACCATCGACGACTTCCTCTACTCCTACAGCATCGGCGAGCGCTCCGAGCAGACGGCCTGGCGGCCGATCATCTGGCCGCTCAAGGGCGTTGTGCCGCTGACTGCCATCCTGCTGATGATCCAGGGTGTCTCCGAGCTGCTCAAGAGCCTCTACGCAGTGCGAACCGGCCGACTCTACGCCAAGACCGAGAAGATCGAACTATGAGCGGCAACGAGATCCTCGGCATGGTCATGCTGGCTCTGTTGATCGGCGTGATCTTCATCGGCTTTCCGATTTCCTTCACGCTGCTGTTCCTGGCGTTGGTTTTCGGCTTCGTCGGCCTCGGCGCGCGCGTGTTCGATCTCGCCTTTCTGCAAGCGCTCGGTCTGATGAAGGAGGAGACGTTGGCGGCGGTGCCGCTATTCATCTTTATGGGCTTCATCACCGAGCGTGCAGGCCTGATGGAGCGACTATTTCAAGCCTTCCGCGACTTGCTCGCACCGGTGCGCGGTGCGCTCTATCTGGTCGTGATCCTGACCGCGACCGTTTTCGCCATGGCGACGGGCATCGTTGGCGCGGCGGTCACCGTGCTCGGCATCATGGCGGCGCCAGTCATGATCAAGGCGGGGTACGATGCGCGCCTGTCCTCGGGCGCAATCGCCGCGGGCGGAACGCTCGGCATCCTCGTTCCGCCTTCGGTCATGCTTGTCGTCATGGGCCCGGTGATCGGTGTGTCGGTCGCCAAGCTGTACGCCGCAGCCTTCGGGCCCGGCTTCCTGCTCGCAGGCCTGTACATTGCCTACACGCTGTTCCGCAGCTTCGCCAATCCGCGGCTCGGCCCGCCGGTCCCGATTGAGGAGCGCGTCGAGTCCTGGTCGGTCATGATCCGCGAGGTGATCATCGGCATCTTTCCGCTCGCTTGCCTGATCGGCTTCACCCTTGGCTCTATCCTCGGCGGTCTCGCGACGCCGACCGAAGCGGCCGCGGTCGGCGCGTCGGGCGCCATCCTTCTAGCGATCGCCTACCGGCGCATGACCCTCGACGTGCTCAAGCAAGCCATGCTCGCGACCATGACGACGTCGAGCATGGTGCTGTTCCTCGCCGTCGCATCGAATGTGTTCGGCGCCGTGTTCTCGCGGCTCGGCAGCGCCCAGGTCATCACCAACTGGCTGCTCTCGCTGCCGCTGCCCCCGATGGCAGTGCTGATCGTCGTCATGGTGTTGATCTTCCTGCTGGGCTGGCCGTTCGAATGGCCCGCAATCATCCTGGTGTTCGTGCCGATCTTTTATCCAGTGCTTCAGGCTCTGAAGTTCGACATGCTGTGGGTCGGCGTGCTCATCGCGGTCAATTTGCAGACCGCCTTCCTGTCGCCGCCGGTCGCCATGTCTGCCTACTACCTCAAGCAGGTCGTGCCTCAATGGGGGCTCGGTACGATCTACCGCGGCATGTCCGATTTCATGATCATCCAGATCATCGGACTGGCGCTTGTGCTCGCCTTTCCGATCATCGCGCTGTGGTTCCCGAACTACATGTTCGGACGATAGTTCATTAAGCAAATTCAGGTGCTTGCAAGGCGTGGGGCGGGCCTCCATCGGGCGCCAAGCCCGTAATTGCAATTGGCGTCGGGGCCGCTATAGTCCGCCGGTCCCGCGGTTCCAGGAGGTTGTTTCGATGTTCGTTTCGCCCGCGTTCGCCCAGGCTGCCGGCGGCGCAGATGCCGGTTTCGGCCTGATGCAGCTCCTGCCGCTGGTGCTGATCTTCGTCGTGTTCTACTTCCTGCTGATCCGCCCGCAGCAAAAGAAGGTCAAGCAGCACAAGGAAATGCTCAGCGCAATCAGGCGCGGTGACCGCGTGGTGACGACCGGCGGCATCATCGGCACGATCACGAAGGTGGTCAGCGATAGCGAGGTGGTGGTCGAAATCGCCGAAGGTGTGCGTGTTCGCCTGGTGCGCGGCATGATTTCGGAGATCTTGGCCAAGACCGAGCCCGCCAAGGACGAAGCGCCGGCAGAGGAAAAGAAGGCCTCGTAACCGAGGACTGACCGGCTCCGGCGGAGCTCACCATGCTCTATTTCGAGAACTGGAAAATCGCGCTGATCTCGGTGGTGTGCCTGATCGGCGTGCTGCTGAGCATTCCGAGCTTCGTCGGCACGCAGGCGCTGCAGGGGCTTCCCGGCTGGGTGCCGGCGCGCAAGGTCACGCTCGGCCTCGATCTCCAGGGCGGTTCACACCTTCTGCTCGAGGTCGACGTCAAGGCGGTGATCGTCGAGCGGCTCAACAACATGGTCGATGCGGCGCGCACCGTGCTGCGCCAGGAGCGCATCGGCTATACCAACCTCGGCTTGCAGGGCGATTCCGTTGTCGTGACCGTGCGCGACGCGGGCGACGTCGAAAAGTCGCGCACCGTGCTGCGCAATCTCGAGCCGGATCTCGATGTGACCTCGGCCGGCGCTAACGTGACCGTCCGCTACTCGGATCGCGCGGTCATCGCGCGCAAGCGCGCGGCGATCGAGCAGTCGATCGAAGTCATCCGCCGCCGGGTTGACGAAACGGGCACGCGCGAGCCGACCATCCAGCAGCAGGGTGACGACCGCATCCTGGTCCAGCTGCCCGGCGTCGACGATCCCGAGCGGATCAAGAATCTGCTGGGCAAGACCGCCAAGATGCAGTTCCGCCTGGTCGACAGCACGGTCACCGAGGCGGACATCGCGGCCGGGCGCGTCCCGCCGGGCTCGGAGATTCTTCCTGCGGAAGAGGCCGGTTCGCGTCGCGGTCAGGGCGGCCGCTACGCCGTGCAGAAGCGTGTCATGGTGTCCGGCGAGACGCTGACCGACGCGCAGCCAACCTTCCAGAACGCCGAGCCGGTCGTCAGCTTCAAATTCGACTCCGTCGGCGCGCGCCGCTTCGGCGAGGCGACGCGCCAGAATGTCGGCAAACCCTTCGCCATCGTGCTCGATGGCAAGGTGATCAGCGCGCCGGTCATCCGCGAGCCCATTCTCGGCGGCAGCGGCATCATCTCCGGCAGCTTCACGACGCAGAGCGCGCAGGACCTGGCCCTGCTGCTCCGCGCCGGCGCCCTTCCGGCGCCGCTCAACATCATCGAGGAGCGCACCGTCGGCCCGGATCTCGGCAGCGATTCGATCCGCGCTGGCGCCATCGCCTGCGCGATCGGTTTCGCGCTGATCGCCGTGCTGATGGTCGCCGGCTACGGGCTGTTCGGCCTGATCGCCAATCTCGGCCTCGCGCTCAACATTGCCTTTACGCTGTCGATCATGGCCATGATGGGTGCGACGCTGACTTTGCCCGGCCTCGCCGGCATGGTTCTCGGCCTGGCCATGGCGGTCGACGCCAACGTGCTGATCTACGAGCGCATGCGCGAGGAAGCCGACCAGGGCCGATCGCCGCTGTCGGCGAGCGAGACGGCCTTCCGCCGAGCCTATGTCACGATCGTGGATTCAAATCTTACGACGCTGATCGCTGCCTTGATTCTCTACCTCCTGGGCTCGGGGCCGGTGCGCGGTTTTGCCGTCACTCTCTCGATTGGTATCGCCTGCTCGATGTTCACGGCGGTGACGTTCAGCCGGATGCTCGTGGTTTTGTGGCTGCGCACGCGCCGCCCCAAGCTGCTGCCGATCTGAGGACGGATGCCCATGCGACCGATCCGCCTCATCGGCAAGATCCCCAAGATCGACTACTTCCGCTTTCACAAGCTGTGCTTTGCGCTGTCGATCGTCCTCTGCATCATTTCCGTGGTGTCGCTTGTCACGCGCCAGCTCAACTATGGCGTCGATTTCGCCGGCGGTATCCTGATCGAGGTGCGCGCCAAGGGAACGGCGAACCTGGCCGACATGCGCCAGAAGATCAACGACCTCAATCTCGGCGATGCCGCGCTGCAGGAATTCGGCAGCCCGCGCGACGTGCTGATCCGCGTCCAGCGCCAGTCCGGCGGCGAGGCTGCGGAAATGGCGGCCGTGCAGTCGATCCGCAAGGTGCTGGGCGAAGAACTCGAGTACCGCCGCGTCGAAGTCGTCGGCCCCAAGGTCGGTGCCGAGTTGATTCGCGACGGCGTGCTCGCGGTCGTGCTGTCCTTGATCGGAATCATGGCCTACATGGCCTTCCGCTTCGGATGGCGCGCCGGCCTGTCGGGCGTGATCGCCATCCTGCATGACTGCCTGACCACGGTCGGGCTCTTTTCGGTCTTCGGGATCCAGTTCGATCTGACCATTGTCGCTGCGGTGGTCACCATCGCCGGGTTCTCTATCAACGACACCGTGGTGATCGACGACCGGATCCGGGAAAATCTGCGCAAGTATAAGTCGATGCCGTTCCGCGATCTGATCAACCGCAGCGTCAACGAGACGATGGCGCGCACGGTCATGACCAACGGGCTGGTGTTTGTGGCCGTCCTCGCGCTGTTCCTGGTCGGCGGTCCCGTCTTGTTCGGCTTCAGCCTGGCCATGCTGTGGGGCGTTCTGATCGGCACGTATTCAACCATCTATGTCGCCGCGCCGCTCGAGTGGTACCTGTCGGCGCGCGGCCGCGCCCACGAGGGCGGCGGCGGCGCCGAAACCGAGACGGGAACCAAGCCGGCCTGAATTTCGCCGCTTTTGCCCAGCCAAAGGGAGACCTCCATGACAGTCCAGCGTAAGCCTTCGGAAGAGATCAAGGACGAGCTGCCCTGGCAGTGGCAGGACAACAAATGGCGTGCCATCGTCAATAAGGTGCGTGCCGGCCGCTCGCTCAAGCCCAAGACCTGGAAGAACGGCGCCCAAGTCTGCGTCGCCTTGTCGTTCGATTCCGATCACGAGACCGGCACGCTTCGCGAGGGCGAGGATTCGCCGGGCAAGCTGTCGCAGGGCCAGTACGGCAACCGCGCCGGCGTGCCGCGCATCCGCAAGCTCATGGACAGGTACGACATCCGCGCCAGCTTCTTCGTGCCCGCCGTCGTCGCCAAGCTCTATCCGGACGAGCAGCGCGCGCTGGTCGACGAGGGGCACGAGGTGGGCATCCACGGCTGGATTCACGAGCGTAACTCGATCCTGCCGCCCGCTGCCGAACGCGACCTGCAGATGCGTGCGGCCGACACGCTCGAGCAGATCGCCGGCAAGCGGCCGGTCGGCATCCGAACGCCGTCTTGGGACTTCAGCCAGCACACGCTCGCCATCAGCCGCGAGATGGGGCTCCTCTACGATTCGTCCCTGATGGCGGACGACGAGCCCTACGAGATCCTCGAGGACGGCCAGCCGACCGGAATGGTCGAGTTGCCCGTCGAGTGGATCAAGGACGACGCGGTGTATTTCAACATGAACCGCTTCACCCAGCTTCGTCCCTACACGCCGCCTTCGTCCGTGCTGGAGATCTTCAAGGCCGAGTTCGACGGCGCGCTGGCCGAGAAGGGGCTGTTCCTGCTCACCATGCATCCGCACGTCATCGGTCACCGCTCGCGCATTCAGCTGCTCGAGAGCCTGATCCGGTACATGCGAGCGGTGCCAAATGTTTGGTTCGCGACCCACGCGGAGGTCGCGCAGTACTGCAAGGACAACGGCTAGCCACGGCGGCGATCGGAGCTTTGGAGCGGGGGCGTCGGTTGTGGACGTCACCCCGCTCGTGCCGGGCGATCGGCAGCTGATCGAATCCTACGGCGAGGGCAAGTTCCGCATCAGCGGGCAGGTCCATCAGGGCTCGGTGCTGGTGTTTCCCAGGGAGTGTGTTGCCTGGCCGGTCGCGACAATGGCCGAGGTCACGGCGAACACGCTGGCGCCGGTCGTTGCGCGCCGGGGCGACGTGGCGATCCTCTTGCTCGGCTGCGGTCGACGTATGGCGCCGGTGCCGGGCGCGTTGCGCGCGGCGCTGCGCGAGGCCGGCATCGTCGTCGACACGATGGACACGGGGGCGGCGTGCCGCACCTACAACATCCTCATGTCCGAGGACCGCCGCGTCGCAGCAGCATTGCTCGCCGTCGAATAGACGGCCGCGGAACGGCGAGAGCTCTCAGGTCACCAGAAAGACCGCCTCGACCGAGCAGGCGAAATCCGCGGGTCCGATCGTGCCGACTGCGAAGCGCGCGTGGCGGCCCGCATCCCCCATGATCTCGACCATCATGTCCGAAACGGCGTTGGCGACCAGGGGTTGCCCCTTGAAATCCGGCGCCGAGTTGACGAAGACGCCGAGCTTGACGCAGCGCGTTATGCGATCGAGATCGCCGCCGAGCGCGGCTTTCAATTGGGCGAGCACATTGAGACCCGAGAGTCGTGCCGCCGCCTGGCCTTGCTCCAGGGTGAGCTCGGCGCCGACCCGGCCGAGGAACGGCCGATCGGCACCCTGGAGCGATGGCTGACCTGCGACGAACGCGAAGCCCTGCTCGATGACGACAGGCTGATAGCTGTAGAGCGCGGCACCGGCTGGCGGAAGCGTCTCCCAATGCCGTCAGGCGTTGCTCGAAACGTCCGCTCATGAAGCCCTCCGTGCGCACGAAAAACGGGGCCCGTGAGGGCCCCGTTTTGATGTCGGCTCGGGAGACGGACGATCAGCCGCCGATGCCCTTCACGTTGATGTTCTGCGCCGCCACCATGAAGTAGAGCATGGGGATCGAGAACATCGTGTTGAAGCGGCTGGTCAGCATCGCAACGCGTGCCGCAGCCTTCTTTTCGTCCGGCATCGCATCGACCAGCCCCAGTGCCTTCTGCTGGTTCGGCCAGATGATCATCCAGACATTGTAGGCCATGATCAGACCGAGCCACATGCCGATGCCGATCGCCGTCGCGGTGCCGCCCTTCAAGCCACCGAGCATCAGCGCATCGACGAGGTAGCCGTTCATCCACGCGAGGATGAGGCCGGTCACCACCGTCGCCAGGGCCGACCAGCGGAACCAGAACAGGGCTTCCGGCGCAATCACCTTCGAGACCGCCGGCTTCTGCTCGTCCGGAATCTTCGGCATCGACGGGATCTGGACGAAATTGAAGTACCAGAGCAGCCCGATCCACATCACGCCGGACAGGACATGGAGCCAACGGAACAGAAACGCCCACCAGCCGTGAGACATCTCGACCGCGCCGACCAGCACGACGAGGATCACGGCGATAATCAGGCCGTAGAGCAGCGCGCGCTCCAGCTTGTCGAGCCCGATCTTTGCGAGGAAGTCAGCCATCGTCTTTCCCCTTTTATTCACAGGGCTTAGTAGCCGGCGGCAGACTATCACAGGCGCGCCGGCAGGCAAAAGATGCGCAGAAAACCTCGACTTTGCTGCGTCCTGCTGCGCGATCGTCGCAAGAAGAGCGCCGACTCGACAGGGCCAATGGGTGTTGATCAGCCTGCGCGCGACCTCACCAGCGCGCCAAGTCCGGCAGCGATTTGCGCTGCAAACGACAATTCGATGCGATGGTCCAATGGATTGCCGCGCGAGATCGCCCGCTGCAACGCGCGGACCAGGGCGAGATTCAGCGTCGCATCGCGGCGCAGACCCCGGTTGCGAATGCCGCGTTCCAGCGGACGGGCCGAATCGGCAAGGCGGCCGATTCCATCGAGAAGCCGCTCAACAACCGTCTGAAGCGTGGAGAGTGACACGTCGGCTCCGCGCGCCGCTCCGGATTGACGGAGCCAGTCATCCGGCAGCGGCAGGGCCAGCCCGTCGCGCTGGCGCTGCCCGAGCGCGCCGAGCTCGGCCGTGATTTGGTGCGCCGCACACAGAGCATCTGCGGCAGCCCACAGGCCGCGGTCTTCGCCGTGAAGGTCGAGGGCAAACCGACCGATGGGAGCCGCGCCATACCGGCAACGCAACAGCAAATCGCTCCAACTCCGAAGGCCGGGCCGCTCGATGGTAGCCCTGGCCGCTTGAAGGATATGGCCGGCGTGATCGGTCGATATGCCGACCGCGGCGCAGGCGCGGGCCAAGGCCGCCGCCGGGGGAGCGCCGCCTTCGCCTTCGGCCAGCCCGCGGCGCAGGGACTCAAGTCCGGTCAGCCTGTCGTCGGCGGTTTGTCCGGGCTCCTCGACGATAGCGCGAGCGGCAGCGACAAAGCTGTGAAACTGACGCATGACCGCACGCTGCGGTCGTGCGACCAGGAACGACGCAAAGAGCTGCATGTGAGGCTTTCGACGCAGGGTTCGTTTATGGCACATTTCCGCCAATTCAGGCCAGCCGCCGCAATTGAAGGGCGTGTATTTTAACCGGCTGCCGAGTGCAAATCGTGCGGACGACGGTATGGCAGACGAGGACGACATCAAGAGTCGGCTGATCAGCGTGGCACGCTGGCCCAACGTGGATGATCCGCGTCTGCTCATGTTCTTGCGTCACTGGGCGAACAATCGGAAGGGCGGTGTCGTACCGGCACGCGGCGCCATCGATCCTGCGCAGATCGCACCCTGCCTGCCGCATGTCTGGATCTATCGGCGGGACGCCGAATCGGGCCAATTCATCTGCACGCTGGCGGGCGACGAGATCAACATGGCCTGGGGCCGTTCGATCATCGGAAAGAAGCTCAGCAACTTCATGCCCGCCGACATGGCCCGGACGCTCGACCAACGCTATGAGCTGATTTCGACGATCCCGGCGATTCTGCACAGCGGACACCAGGCGACGGCCCAGCCGATCAGCGGCAAGGCCGCGCGGCGACTGATTGCCCCGATCGCCCGCGAAGACGGCAGCCCTTATGGCGTGTTCGGCATATCCATCTATGTGTACGATCGCCAGCATGACTCCGAGATCCCGGTCAGGCATTCGAGCGACGCAGTCCTGTACGATTGCAAGGTGCTGCCCGCGACGCCGCCTTGAGCCAGGCGACCTCGGATCCAGCGCTGCTGCAAACCGGTTCGTCGCGCGATGATCGCGCTGTCGAACTGCGGCAGGATGGTTCACCGTCACGATCATGATCGCTATCTCTGTGCGTTGTTTGCGCCAGGCGAACGGCGCGAGGACCTGTTGGCTCTGCTGGCGTTCAACCATGAGCTCGCCAAGACGCGCGAGTCCGTGACCGAGCCCATGCTGGGGCAGATTCGTCTGCAGTGGTGGCGCGAGAGCATTGCCGGCATATATGGCGGCCAGATCAGGCGGCATGAGGTCATCGAACCGCTGGCTGCGGCGGTCGTCCGAAATCACCTGCCTCGCCCGGGCCTCGATGCGCTGATCGATGCGCGCGAAGCCGACCTCGCCGCGGACCCACCCAAGACCTTGGCCGATCTCGAGGCCTATGCCGAAGCCACCGGTGGCGGACTGAACGACCTCGCTCTCATCCTGCTGGGCGCCGCGGATGAGGCCAGCCGCCGCGCCGGGCGGCATGTCGGCGTCGGCTGGGCGCTCACCGGTTTGTTGCGCGCGACCAGCCACCTGGTGCGCCAAAGGCGGCTCCTCATACCTCAGAATTTGCATGAAAAATATTTGATAAATATCAGTGAAGTAATGGAATTTCGTGATAGTCGGGCGCTGTCCTTCGCGGTCGCCGAGATTGCTGAACTGGCGCGCGAACGCCTGCGCGCGGCCCGTGCCTTACGCGCCGATGTAAGCCGCGCAGCGCAACCGGTCCTGCTCGCGGCCGGCATCGCCGACGTCTACCTTCGCCGCCTCGCGCGCGCCGGCTATCGTGTCTTCGAGCCGCGGCTGGCCGAGCCTGCGCGTCTCGTCGGCTGGCGGTTGGCGGCCCATGCCCTGATTGGGCGGTATTGATGGAGTTGGCCTCGCCCGAGTCTGTCTTCGAAATCGCGTTCGCCCACCACGTCGCCGGCCGGCTTCGGCAGGCCGAAGAGCTTTATGGCCAGGTTCTGCAGGCGCAGCCCGACCATGTCGAGGCGCGCCACCTGCTCGGCGCAGTGGCGCATCAATCAGGGCGCCACGAGGATGCCGTTCGGCTGCTTGGAGACGCGTTACGCCTGAGGCCCGATCACGTCGACGCGCAATGCAATTTGGGATCGGCGCTCCGCGCGCTCGGCCGGCTCGACGAGGCGATCATCGCGTTCGCGACGGCGCTGAAGGCGCAGCCGGATCATCCGGCTGCCTTGTCGAGCCTCGGCCTCGCCTTGCGCGACAGGCACGGCCTCGATGCCGCCATGAATTTCCTCAGCACAGCGCTCGCGCTGGCGCCTGCCATTCCAGCGGCATGGAATGTGCTGGGCAACATGTTGCGTGAGCGCGGC
>Ga0194132_10003725_pt1 | contig 26763 bp, 26 predicted proteins | sample TA2KigOf80mmetaG_FD_148612 | JGI IMG/M metagenome (GOLD analysis project Ga0194132, IMG submission 148612) | Freshwater microbial communities from Lake Tanganyika, Tanzania - TA2015054 Kigoma Offshore 80m | ecosystem: Environmental > Aquatic > Freshwater > Lake | place: Tanzania: Lake... | reverse complement strand
CTATTTGACCTGAACCAATTAATGATATTTTTTTTCTCATGTTTTTTTAATTCATTGTTGGCATCGTAAAACTTGGGCCCGAACTTATACCAGAGGGCCATCTAGATGTAATAGTTTTAAGTTTGGTATAAAACCGCACACCTTCCATACCATGTACATGCTGATCACCAAATAAAGATCTTTTCCAACCCCCAAAGCTATGAAATGCCATTGGCACAGGTATAGGAATGTTTATGCCAACCATTCCAACTTTTATATTACTTGAAAAATTTCTTGCGGAGTCTCCATCCCTTGTAAAAATACTCACGCCATTCCCATACTCATGATCATTAATTAAATGTAATGCTTCATTAAAGTCATCTACTCTTACAACTGAAAGAACGGGGCCAAATATTTCCTCTTTATAAATTCTCATATTTTTTTTAACATTGTCAAAAAGACATCCCCCAAAATAAAAACCGCCTTCATATCCTTGAGGTTTTTTTATATTTCTTCCATCAACAACTAATTTTGCACCCTCCGATATTCCTAAGTCCACATAACCTTTGACCTTCTTAAGATGATCTGATGTTACAAGCGGACCCATATCAACACCTGAACTCATTCCTGGGCCAATTTTTAACCCTTCAACTTGTTTTTTTAGTTTATTAACTAGGCTATCTGCAATTCCACCAACAGCTACAGCAACAGATTGCGCCATACACCGCTCACCTGCTGATCCATATGCAGCGCCCATAAGACCAGATACAGCCTGATCAATATCGGCATCAGGCATAACTACACAGTGGTTTTTAGCTCCTCCAAGTGCTTGAACTCTTTTTTCAAACTTTGCTGAATTTTCGTAAATATATTTTGCAATAGCTGTAGACCCTACAAAACTAATTGCAGAAATTGAAGAATGAGATAAAATTGCATCGACAGTATCCTTGTCTCCATTTACAACATTCAAGACACCGTTTGGAAGCCCAGCTTCTGTGAAAAGCTCTGCCAAAATGAGAGAGGTACTAGGATTTTTTTCCGAAGGTTTGAGAATAAAAGTATTTCCGCACGCAATAGAAAGTGGAAACATCCACATTGGAACCATAGCTGGGAAATTAAATGGGGTAATTCCCGCACATATTCCTAATGGTTGTCGTATTGACCAACTATCGACATTAGTACCGACGTTTTCAGTAAATTCTCCTTTTAACAAATGAGGGATACCACAGGCAAACTCAACAACCTCTAATCCACGCGTGAGCGAACCTTTGGCATCCTCATAAATTTTTCCATGTTCAGAAACGATAGTTTTTACAAGACGGTCTGTATTTTTTTCAATCAAATCTTTAAATTTAAATAATATTCTTGCTCTCTGAAGAGGGGGTGTTTGAGACCATGACAAAAAGGCCTTCGATGCAGAATGTGCTGCTAAATCAACCTCAGTCCTTCCTCCCAAATAAACTTTAGCACTTACCTCTCCTGTTGCAGGGTTAAAAACGTCAGCAGTCCTTTTTGATGTTCCTTCGGTAAGCTTTCCGTCTATATAGTGAGATATAGATTTCATTTGATAAAAATTTAAAAATATAATCCAGAATTTAAGCTGTCAAACTATGAAAGAATAAAAAAACTAGTCTATACCAGCCTGAACTAGCATTTTTTTTATTGAACCGATTGCTTTTGCTGGATTAAGTCCTTTTGGACATGCGTTGGTACAGTTCATAATAGTGTGACATCTAAAAAGTTTTAGTTCATCTGAAACTTTTTTTAACCTTTTTTCTCTTTCTTCATCCCTGCTGTCAATAATCCATCTGTAAGCTTGTAATAAAACAGCGGGACCTAAATATTTATCCCCATTCCACCAATAACTTGGGCAAGAAGTTGAACAGCAAGCACAGAGTATACATTCGTATAAACCATCAAGTTTTTCTCGGTCTTTTTTTGATTGATAGATTTCTTTACCATTACTATTTTTTTTTATCGATTCATTAGCTAGTCCATTAGTTGGTGGTTTAACTTGTAACCAGGGCTCAATGGATTTGTACTGTTTATAAACCTGATTTAGATTTGGAACTAAATCTTTAACAACAGGAAGGTGGGGTAAGGGATATACTTTAATTTCACCAGAAATATCTTTTGCAAACGTTGTACATGCAAGACCATTTACTCCATCAATATTCATTGCGCATGAACCGCAAACTCCCTCTCTGCATGATCTTCTAAAAGTAAGTGTACTATCAATTTCATTTTTTATTTTAATTAAAACATCAAGTACCATTGGACCAGATTCATTAAGATTTACCTCGTAAGTATCAAGTCTAGGGTTTTGATTTGTTTCAGGATCCCATCTGTAGACTTTAATTTTTTTTACATTTGAACTATTACTTTTATCTTTAAAGTACTTTCCTTCTAAAATTTCAGAATTCTTAGGAAGTGAAAATTGTACCATTAATACACTCTTGCTTTTGGTGGAAAATATTGCACATCATTTGTTAATGTAAAATTATGTACATTTCTGTAATCAATTTTAACACCATTGCCATTGTGCCATGCAAGCGTGTGTTTCATCCACTTTTCATCATCTCTTTCTTTAAAGTCTTCCCTAAAATGTGCCCCTCTACTTTCTTTTCTATTTTCTGCAGAGGCAACAGTTACTAAACTTTGACGAATTAAATTATCAAATTCTAATGTTTCAACTAAATCAGTATTAAATATTAAGGATTTATCAGATACAGAAATATCATCTAAACCTTCCCACGTTTGTTGGATTTCTTTCATTCCCTCATTTAAGATTTTATCATCTCTAAACACAGCACACTTTGATTGCATAGTTCTTTGCATTTTGTCTCTAAGTTTAGATGTTGGGGTATCGCCTTTTGCATTTCGAAGTTTATCAAATCGGTCAATAGACTTTTGCGTCTCAATTTCTGGAATCTTCTCATGAGGTATATTTTTTTTTAGTATAGATGCTGCCCTAACTGCTGCGGCTTTACCAAAGACAACTAAATCAATTAAAGAGTTTGATCCCAAACGATTTGCTCCGTGCACAGATACGCAAGCTGCCTCGCCAACTGCCATAAGCCCTGGGACAATTTCATCTTTATTTCCGTTACTCTTTGAAATCACCTCACCAAAATAATTTGTTGGAATACCACCCATGTTGTAGTGAACCGTTGGAATAACTGGAATTGGCTCTTTCGTTACATCGACACCTGCAAATATTTTTGCAGACTCAGAAATACCAGGCAACCTTTCATGTAAAACTTTTGGATCTAAATGATTTAAGTGTAAAAAAATATGGTCTTTATTTTTACCAACGCCTCTACCTTCATTGATCTCAACTGTCATTGATCTTGAAACTACATCTCTTGATGCAAGATCTTTTGCGGAAGGAGCGTAGCGCTCCATAAATCTTTCTCCTTCTGAATTAACTAAAAATCCGCCTTCGCCCCTTGATCCCTCTGTAATTAAACATCCTGCTCCATAAATGCCTGTTGGATGAAATTGAATAAATTCCATATCTTGTAGTGGTAATCCTGCTCTTAACACCATAGCATTACCATCTCCTGTACAAGTATGTGCTGAAGTTGCTGAAAAATAAGCCTTACCATATCCTCCGGTAGCAAGAATAGTTATGTGAGCTCTAAATCTATGAATGGATCCATCTTGCAGATTCCAAGCGGTCACTCCACAACACTTACCATCATGCATTAGTAAATCTAATGCAAAATATTCAATAAAAAATTCTGTATTTTTTTTTAATGCTTGCCCATAAAGTGTATGTAAGATTGCATGACCAGTTCTGTCAGCCGCTGCACATGTCCGCTGAGCTATTCCATTTCCATAATTTGCAGTCATTCCACCAAAGGGTCGTTGATAAATTTTTCCTTCATCAGTTCTGCTAAATGGAACTCCATATTTTTCTAATTCGATAACAGCTTGAGGAGCTTCCTTACATAAATACTCTATAGCATCTTGATCTCCAAGCCAGTCTGCACCCTTAACAGTATCATACATATGCCATCTCCAATCATCTTCTGACATATTGCCAAGTGCTGCAGAAATCCCCCCTTGAGCTGCAGCTGTGTGACTTCTTGTTGGAAAGACTTTTGAAATACATGCTGTCTTAAGACCAGCTTCTGCAAGACCAACGGCAGCTCTTAAACCTGAGCCACCAGCTCCTACAACTATAACATCATATTCATGGTCGACAATTGGATAAGTACTCATACAATTATAATGTAAAATACTGATATAATACCAATTAAAGGCATTAAAATGGAGTAAATTAATGCCACAGTATTAAGAAACTTTTTTAAACTTGGACTGTGAATATAATCTTCTATTATTTCTCCAACTCCAATCTTGGAGTGTAGAGCTACAAAAACGATAAAAAATAAAAATAATATTGAATTAAGTTTATTATCAAAAAAATCAATCGCAGAGGAATAATCTTTGTAAACTAAAATTAAAAATGAATACAAAAACCAAACTAAAAGTGGAATTAATATAATTGCGGTTAATCTTTGCAATTTCCATTTTTTAACTGGACTTAAAATCATATAGTGACCCAAATTAACGTTGTAAAAATAAAAGATAATAATAGTACTGCTGCACCTGAAATATTTGCTGTTTTCATTTCATAACCATAACCAAAGTCCCATGCTAAATGCCTGATACCATTTAATAAGTGATAGCAAAAAGACCATGTAAAACCTATAAGTAAGAATTTACCGATAAAACTAGATAGAAAATTTTGAAATATAATAAATAACTCTGGTCCAAGTGAAAGAAATACGACCCACAAAATTATCAAACCAAATGCAATAATATTTATAACTGCAGTCATTCTATGCGTGATGGACAAAAGAGATGAGAATTGCCACTTATAAATTTGAATATGCGGAGATAATGGCGCTGTTTCCTTATTCATTAAATATATTTTTTAATTAAAAGCTCTGCTATTTGTACTGCATTAAAAGCTGCACCTTTTAATAAATTATCAGAAACTACCCACATATTAATAGCATTTTTTGTTGGATCTTTTCTAATTCTAGAAACATAAGTCAAATAACTTCCTGAGCATTCAACAGGAGTTGCATAACCACCGTTTTTTTGTTCATCAATTACTTTACATCCTGGGGCTTTTTGTAAAATCCTTCTAATATCCCCTAAATTAAATTTTTTTCTTAATTCAACATTTACAGCTTCTGAATGAGAAATAAAAACAGGAACTCTTACACAGGTTGCTGTAAGTTTTATTTGTTTGTCTAGTATTTTCTTAGTTTCATTTTCCATCTTCCATTCTTCTTTTGTTTGCCCATCTTTTAAGAAAGTATCTATATGAGGAATAACGTTAAATGCTATTTGTTTAGTAAATTTTTTTGGAGAAATTTTTTTCTTTTGAAACCATTTTTTCGTCTGATCAACAAGTTCATCCATAGCAGCTTTTCCTGCTCCAGAAACAGATTGATAAGTCGATGTTACTACACGAGAAATTTTATATCTCGCATGCAACGGTTTCAAAGCCACAACAAGTTGAGCTGTAGAACAGTTTGGATTAGCTATAATATTTGTTTTTTTATAATCCTTTAAAGCTCCTGCATTCACTTCAGGAACGATAAGTGGAATATTTTTGAATTGTCTAAAATAACTAGAGTAATCTATTACAATCGATTTTTTTGCAATTTTTGGAGCCCATATTTTTGCATTCTTTGCACCTGCACAAAAGAAAGTTATATCCGCCTTATTAAAATCAAAAGACTCAAGACTTTCTATTTTAATTTTTTTTTTTTTAAATATTAAAGTTTTTCCAGCGCTTTTTTTTGAAGCAATAATATAAAGCTTTTCAACTGGAAATTTTCTTTTCTCCAAAACATCGATGGTTGTTCTTCCTGCATTTCCTGTGCCACCAACAATTGCAATACTATAATTCATTAGTGTAGTTTTTGTATTACAAGGTTACCCATTTCAGAAGTTGAAACTTTTTTTCTATCTTTTTCCATAATATCTTGAGTTCTATAACCATCTTTTAATACTTCTCGAACGGCATCATCAAGCATGGTTGCCTCTGAAGGCATATCAAAAGAATATCGAAGCGCCATTGAAAAACTTAAAATGGATGCAAGTGGATTTGCTATGTTCTTGCCCGCTATATCTGGAGCAGTTCCATGAATTGGTTCATACATAGCTTTAACTTTTCCACTTTTATCTCTCTCGCTTAGAGATGCTGAGGGCAACATACCAAGCGATCCGGTAAGCATACCAGCTTCATCAGAAAGCATATCACCAAATAAGTTGTCAGTTAAAATAACATCAAATTGTTTTGGATAGCGAACCAATTGCATTGCACAGTTGTCTGCAAGCATGTGGTTTAATTCAACATCCTTAAATTTAGTTTTATGCAACTCTTCAACCTCTTCTCTCCATAATAACCCTGCCTCCATAACATTTGATTTTTCACAAGATGTAACCTTATTTTTTCTTTTTCTTGCAAGTTCAAAAGCTGTGATTGCAACCCTTTGTATTTCATCAGAAGTATATACATGAGTGTTCACTCCTTTTCTTGAGCCGTCAGGAAGTTTAGAAACTCCTCTTGGTTCTCCAAAATATATCCCTCCGGTAAGTTCTCTAATAATCATAATATCTAGATCTGATACTATTTCTGGCTTTAGAGTTGAGGCGCTAGAAAGTTCTTTAAAACAAATAGCAGGCCTTAAATTTGCAAAAAGTTTTAAATCTTTTCGAAGCCGCAGTAATGCCCGTTCAGGTTTTTTTGAAAATTCTAATTTATCCCATTTTGGACCACCAACAGCACCTAATAAAACAGCATCACTTTGAAGTGCTAAATTTAAAACACTATCAGTTAAAGGTGTTCCGTGTTTATCATAAGATATACCGCCTGCTAATTCCTCAGTAATATCAAAGTCAGTTTTTTTGTTTTTATTAAACCAAAGAATAATTTTTTTCACTTCATTCATTACTTCTGGCCCAATTCCATCACCAGCAAGTATTAAAATTTTTTTCTTCACGTATATAGCCAAGGAGTTAAAGTTTTTTTCTTATCTTCAAAAGTTGATATTTTTTGATTTTTATTTAATGTAAGTGCAATGTCATCATATCCTTTCATCAAGCATTCCTTTTTGAAAGGATCTATATCAAAATCAATTGGCCGGTTATCTCCCTTATGTATTTTTTGATCTTCTAAATCTATTTCAATTTCTTTCTTTTTATCTGCCAACTCACTAAGTTCCTTAACTAATTTTTCATCTAGCACAATTGGTAAGATTCCGTTTTTAAAACAATTATTATAAAATATGTCAGCAAAACTTGGTGCGATTACGCATTTGATACCAAAATCTAAAAGTGCCCATGGTGCATGCTCTCTAGATGAACCGCATCCGAAATTTTTTCCAGATATTAAAATTTTTGCTTTATTAAAAGGAGCTTGATTTAGGATAAAATCCTTAATCTCATTTCCTTTTTCATCAAATCTTAACTCATAAAATAATCCAGCTCCAAGGCCTGTTCGTTTAATAGTTTTTAAAAATTGTTTTGGAATAATCATGTCTGTATCAACATTCATGATTGAAACATTTGCTGCTAGAGCTTTAAATCTTTCAAATTTTTTCATTAAGAAAATTTCCTTATATCGACAAATTTACCTTCAATAGCAGCTGCAGCTGCCATCACCGGACTTACTAAATGAGTTCTTCCACCTCGACCTTGGCGGCCTTCAAAGTTTCTGTTTGAAGTTGAAGCACATCTCTCCTTTGGCTTTAATTGATCTGGATTCATACCGAGACACATTGAGCAACCTGGCTCTCTCCAATCAAATCCTGCTTCTTTCAATATTTTATCAATTCCCTCTTTTTCTGCCTGTATTTTTACAAGACCAGATCCTGGAACTACCATGGCAGAAACTTGTTTATTAACTTTCTTGCCTTTAACAACTTTTGCAACTGCTCTTAAATCTTCGATTCTTCCGTTGGTACATGAACCTATAAAAACTTTATCAATTGATATTTCTTGGATCGGAGTATTTGGCTCAAGTCCCATATACTCTAAAGATCTTAGCATGGATTTTTTTCTATCTTCATTTTTTTCAGTTTTTGGATCTGGAACTTTACCTGTTACTGGAGATATATCCTGAGGACTTGTCCCCCATGTTACTGTTGGTACAATATCATTCCCATTTAAATAAACTTCCCTATCAAATTTAGCATTTTCCTCAGTAAATAGTGTTTTCCAGTAAGCTAAAGCTTTATCCCAATCTTTGTTTTGTGGGGCCATGGGTCTACCTTTAATATAGTCAAAAGTTTTTTGATCTGGAGCAACCAATCCAGCCCTCGCTCCACCTTCAATACTCATATTGCAAACAGTCATTCTCTCTTCCATAGAAAAATTTCTAAAAACCTCACCACAGTATTCAATTACATATCCTGTTCCACCTGCGGTGCCGATTTTTCCAATAATTGATAAAATTACATCTTTTGCAGTGACACCTTCTGGAAGCTTTCCATCAACACAAATTTTAAAATTTTTTGCTCTACTTTGTATTAATGTTTGAGTTGCAAGCACATGTTCAACCTCTGACGTTCCAATTCCAAAGGCGAGTGCACCAAAAGCTCCATGAGTAGAAGTGTGGCTATCTCCACAAACAATTGTCATCCCTGGCTGAGTAAAGCCTTGTTCTGGTCCTATGACATGAACAATTCCTTGTCTTTTGTCAGTTAACCCAAAAAATTCAATACCAAAATCTTTACAATTCTTTGAGAGTGCTTCGACCTGAATTGCAGACTCTTTATCTTTAATTCCCTTAGATCTGTCTGAAGTTGGGACGTTGTGGTCAACAACAGCTAGAGTAGATTTAGGAGCTCTAACTTTTCTTTTATTAATTCTAAGTCCCTCAAAAGCTTGAGGGCTTGTAACCTCGTGTACTAAATGTCGGTCAATATATAATAAAGATGTTCCATCTTTTTGTTCTTCAACTAGATGGCTTTCCCATATCTTATCGTAAAGAGTCTTTGGCATATAAAAGCTAAAAGAAATTTTTATTTCTTTTTCTTTTCTTTATCAATCTTTGGCTCTAGAGGCTTTTCTTCTTTTTTTATAGGATCTGCAACTTTTTTAGGGGCATCCGCCACAACTTGAGGATTAACTTGGCCCTCTAGCTCCTGTGCCACCTCTTTTGAAGGAAGAGGCTGCATAATATCAACACCAATTTTTTTTCTAATTTTTTCTGCAATTCTTGCAGATTTTCCTTTTCTATCTCTCAAATAGTACAGTTTTGCTCTTCTAACTTTACCTGTTCTTATAACTTCAACCGATTCAACGTTTGGACTATGTATTGGGAAAAGTCTTTCGACACCCTCACCAAAGGAAATTTTTCTAACAGTAAAAGTTGAATTAATTCCACGGTTTTTTCTTGCAATACAAACTCCCTCGAAAGCCTGTATACGCTGTCTTTTTCCTTCAACTATTCGCACATTAACTTTAATAGTATCACCCGGTGAAAATTCAGGTATTTTTTTCTTTTCACCAATTTTTTTTATGTGCTCTCTATCTAAATCTTCAATTCTCATGGATAAATTTTGCATTAATAAATTATTGTTTATGATACTTTTCCCATAAATCTTTTCTCTGGCGTCGTGTTATATCCTCAGATTGTTTCAAGCGCCAGTCCTTAATTTTTGAATGATTCCCAGATAAAAGAACTTCTGGAACTTTTTTTCCATTCCAAACTTGTGGCTTAGTATAATGAGGATACTCAAGTAAATTATTTTCGAAACTCTCCTCTAACAATGAAGTTTCATTACCAACTACTCCTGGAAGTAATCTAATTGTTGCATCAAGAAGTGTGAATGCTGCTGTTTCTCCCCCCGACAATACATAGTCCCCAACACTAATCTCTCGCATATTTCTGGACTCTATTATTCTTTGATCAATACCCTCGAAGTGACCACAAAATATATTTATCCATTTATTTTGGATAAGTTCGTGAGCTATTTTTTGATTAAATCTTTCTCCTTTTGCACTTAGATAAATAACTTGATCATTTTTTGATGCTAAATTTTTTTCTAAACAAGCATCAATAACATCAGCTCTCATAACCATGCCACTGCCTCCGCCAAAAGGTTTATCATCTACTGAACCATGTTTATCAAAAGCATAGTCTCTAATGTTTACAACATCTAAAGACCAAATTTTTTTTTCTCTAGCTTTTTTGTAAAGTCCTATATCTAAAATTCCGGGAAAGAATTCAGGATATAAAGTAAAGACTTTTACTGACCACATACAACCTTATGCTTTTTTTTCTTCTGCTGGTTTTGCTACCTCGGGTGCTTTAGCTGGTTGCTTCGGTTGCTCTTTTGGAGTCTCTGCAGCTGGAGCGGCTGGTGCTGCTTCTACTTTAGCTTCTGTTTTTTGCTCCGGAGCTTGTTGTGCTTTTAATCTTTCCTGAGTTTTTTTTCTTGGTAAAGCTTTCTGAGGATTATTTCTTTTCTCTGGTACAGGAGCTAATTTTGCTTCTCCTAAAAATCTTGCAACTCTAAAAGTTGGCTGAGCACCAATTTTCAACCAATGCTTAATTCTTTCAGAATCTAAACTTATTCTTTCAGGTTTTGATTTTGGAATAAGCGGATTAAAATAACCTACTTTTTCAATAAACTTACCATCTCTTGGGTATCTAGAGTCTGCAATAACAACTCTATATACCGGTCTTTTTTTTGTTCCTCCTCTTGCTAGTCGTATTCTAAGCATTTTTCCTTTCTATTTTAGATTGTTAAATAATTCTGGAGGAATACCATCTGGACCTCCAAAATTTCTTCCTCCACCTTGAGACATTTTTTTCATCATGTTCGTCATCATTTTATGTTGTTTCAGAAGCTTGTTTACCAAGGCGATTTCTGTTCCAGCTCCATGTGCAATCCTTTTTTTTCTAGAACCATCTATAATTTTAGGATTTTCTCTTTCTTTTGGAGTCATAGAGAGAATAACTGCCTCTTGTTGATTTAAAATATTTTCATCGATATCAGCTTCATCAAGCTGTTTTTTAATTTTTGAAATACCAGGGATCATTCCAAGAACTTTTCCCATTCCACCAATTTTTTTCATTTGCCTAATCTGTTTTAAATAATCATTAAACGTAAATTGCCCTTTTTTGAGACTGTCTTCTAATTCCTCAATCTCTTCTTTCTTTAAATCTTCTGAAACCTTTTCAACTAAGGAAACAATGTCACCCATTCCAAGAATTCTATTTGCAATTCTTTCTGGATAAAAAACTTCTATATCTTCAACTTTTTCACCAACACCTAAAAATTTAATTGGGCAACCTGTCACTGATCGCATACTTAAAGCAGCTCCGCCTTTACCATCACCATCCACTCTTGTTAAAATAACCCCTGTTAAATCCACAGCTTTTTTAAATTCGGAAGCAATATTCACTGCATCCTGTCCTGTTAAAGAATCTGCAACTAGTAGTATTTCTACAGGATTTATTATTTTTTTAAGCGATACAAGTTCATTCATCATTACTGTATCAATCTGAGTTCTTCCTGCGGTGTCAAAAATAATTACATCAGATCCTGACAAGGATGCTGCTGATAGGGATCGTTGAGTAATATCTGTTGGAAGCTGTCCTTCAACAATCGGAAGTGAATATAAGCTATTTTGTTTTGATAAAATTTCTAATTGTTGTTGAGCTGCTGGACGATAGACGTCTAGGCTAACTAACATGATTTTTTTTTTAAAATTTTTTTCTAAATACTTTGCAACCTTAGCAGAAGTGGTTGTTTTGCCCGATCCTTGCAATCCTATCATCATAATTTTAACTGGGGGAACAACATTAAGGTTTATATCTGAGTTAGAACTACCAAGAACTCTTACTAGTTCATCAAAAACAATTTTAACTAAGAACTGTCCTGGAGTTACAGATTTAAGAACCTCTTGACCAATCGCCTTAGGCCTAACTTGATTTACAAAGTCTTTTGCAACAGATAAAGCAACATCGGACTCGAGAAGGGCCTGTCGTATTTTTCGAAGACCTTCATCCACATGCTTTTCTTCAAGTCTAGTACTCTTGTTAAAAAAAGAGAAAACTGACTCAATTTTACTCGTTAAATTTTCAAACATTTTTCATTTGCTCCAGCAGCAATTGCACTAGTGGGCGAATATCGCTGACTAGTGTTGATCTCCTTCTTGGAAGGACACCACAAAACCTGCTAATTTTTGTGGAAAATTACGCTAAAGGTATAATTTACTATTTTAAAAGTCAATAATTGCTAATAATTTAGTTATCAATTTCTCTATCAATGGAACTTCAAGCTTACAGAATGGATGGTTTAGGTAATGACTTCATTATCATCGATAGACGTAAAAAAAAAATCGATCTCACTCAAGATGCGATTTTAAAAATTGCAGATAGAAAAATAGGGATAGGTTGTGATCAGGTTATCATCATTGATAAGGATAAAGAAAAAAAAACAGATGCCAAAATTACTTTTTTTAATTCAGATGGTGGTCAAGTAGCGGCCTGTGGTAATGGAAGTAGATGTATTTCTTTTTTTCTAATGCAAGAAAAAAATAGAAAAAAATCATCTATTAACACTGAGAGCGGAATCTTAACCGCGCAGCTTAAGCAAGCTAATGAAATCAGCATTGATATGGGTAAACCAAGTTTTTTATGGAATAAAATTCCATTAGTTAAAAAGATGAATCACAAAAAAGTTTTAATAAAACTTAAAAATAACCAAAGTTTTATTGGCTATACCCTAAGTGTTGGAAACCCACATATTATTATTTTTAAAAATATAACAATTGAAAAACTAAAAGAAATTGGACCGGTAATAGAACATCATAATTATTTTCCAGAACGATGTAATGTTACTTTCGCAAGAATCTTGGATAGAAAAAACATTGAAATCAAAGTCTGGGAAAGGGGAGCTGGTCTTACTCAGGCTTGTGGAACCGCTGCTTGTGCTACTGTTGTGGCATCATCAAAACAAAGACTTACGGGGAGACAGGCGAGCATCCATTTTAAAAATGGTACCTTACATATACATTGGCAACCCAATAATCGTATCATCATGACTGGATCGGTATCTCCAATCTACAAGGTCTCATTAAATATTTAACTAAGATGGGTTTCTTTTCAAAACTTCAAGAAAGTTTAAAAAAAACTTCAGATTCGTTTTCCAAGGGATTTGATAATATTTTCAACAAATCAAAACCAGATATTGAACTACTTGAAAGTATTGAAGATCTTCTACTTAAAACTGATGTTGGTATACATTTTGTTGAAGATTTTAAAAATAAATTAGCAAAACAAAAATACAGTCAAGAGTCTCTTACAAAAGAAAATTTTATAAAATCTATATCTGATGAAATAGAGGAAATACTTAAGCCACTTGAAAAAAATTTTTTTCTTGAAGAAAGTAAAAAACCTACAATCACTTTAGTCTGTGGGGTGAATGGTGTTGGTAAAACTACAACCATTGGAAAAATTGCAAAAAAATTAAAGGACAATGGAAAGAAGGTCGTTGTTGGGGCTGCAGACACATTTAGGGCAGCTGCAATCGATCAACTTGAAATGTGGTGTAAAAAAATTGATGTACCAATAATTAAATCTGATATTGGATCAGACCCTGCTTCAGTTGCGTATAAAGCATTAGATACAGCAAAAAATCAAAATCTAGATCATTGCATAATTGATACTGCTGGAAGACTTCAAAATAAAAAAAACCTTATGGAAGAATTTGCTAAAATTATAAGAGTGTTAAAAAAAATTGAAAATGAAGCTCCTCACGAGACTATTTTAATCCTTGATGCAACAACTGGTCAAAATGCTTTAAACCAAGTTGAAGAATTTCAGAAAATTACTCCAATTACAGGAATTATAATGGCAAAACTTGATGGTACAGCGAAGGGTGGAATTTTAATTGCAATAGCAAAGAAATTTAAGATTCCAATTTATGCGCTTGGTCTTGGTGAAAAAGAAAATGATATTACAAACTTTAATGCAAAAGAATTTTCAGCTGCAATTTTTAAAAGTTAATTAGTCTGTTTTAAAAAACTCCTAAGCTCAGCAACTAAAGTTTCATTAAATTGCATCATGTGTGTATCAAATTTTGAGAAGTAACTATATTTTTTTGATGGTATATTTTCATAAATTTTTTTTCCCATAGAAAAAGGAACTACATTATCAAGTTCACCATGCATTACTAAAACCGGTGATATAAGATTTTTAATTTTTAGATTACTTTGATATTTATCTTTTAGAAGAAGTCGAACTGGTAAAAAGGGGTAATACTTTTTAGCAAGATCTTCGATGGAAGTATAAGGGGACTCTAAAATTATTCCTGCAAATTTTTCTCTTTGAGCAACTTCAATCGCAACTCCTGTTCCAAGGGACTCTCCATAAAGCACTATTGAATTTTTTTTTATCCCTCTATTTTCTAACCATTGTATAGCAGCTCTTGCATCATCATACAGACCATGTTCCGTTGGTTTTCCTTTATTGCCACTATATCCTCTCCAGGAAATAATTAGATAGTTAACATTTAAATTCTTAAAAGCATTAAGTTTATAAATTCTATTATCTAGATCGCCTGCGTTTCCATGAAACAACAGTATCGTAGTTTTATTTTTATTATTTTCATAAAACCAAGAACGTAAAAGTATGCCATCGGTTGATTGAATAAATACTTCTTTGCTATCTCTTAAATCGTTCTGCGATGTACCATAACGATTTACCTTTGGGTAATACATAAAGTTTCTTTGAAACAAATACATGAGTAGACATATAAAAAGATAAAGTACTAAAGTTATCGTAAGTCCGTATAGGACAAGCTTCATATTAAAATTTAAAAAGTTTTCTGTTTGCAAGAACGATTCCAAGTAACACTAAAAATCCTCCTAACCAATGAAATCCCTTTAAACTTTCACTAAACAAAAAGTACCCATACAACGCACTATAAATAGGCATCATGTATACGGTAAGACCTGTTAAAGAAGCTCCTAAAAACTTTTGTAATTTAGCATACATTTGAAATGCAATAATTCCTGGAAAAACTGCTGCTGCAACTACCCAAATAAAAAAATCTTTATTAAATTGTGTTGTATAAAAATACTTTTCTTCCACATAATACATCGGTGCTAGACAAATAATCCCTGCAAGAGCCATTAGAGTAAATTTTGTAAATAAATCAAACTTACTTTTCCAATGCATTAAATACACCGAATAAACAGCCCAGCTTATCATGGCACCCACAATCCAAAGGTCACCCTTTGTAAAAGAAAGATTAATCAAGTTTTTTATATCACCTTTAACAACTACAGTTACAACCCCAAGCAAACAAAAGAGCGTTCCAACAAGCTGAAGTTTAGAAATCTTTTCTTTAAAAAAAAATACAGATAATAAAATTATAAATATCGGTGAAGCAGAGTAAATAATTCCCATATTAGTTACTGTGGTTGTAAGACCACTTATATATGGAAAAGCCCCACAAAATGCGAAGCCTGTTAGACCTAAAACTAAAAGCTTAGGAGCTTCTTTTATTAGGTGTTTAAAATTTTTTCTAATGGATGGAAAAACAAATGGAAGAAAAATCAAAAAAGCAAGTAACCACCTCCAGAATGCAAGTGATACTGGGGGCACAAAACCTGATGCTCCCCTTGCAATTGCAAGATTGCTTGTCATAAAAATTGGTTGAGAAAATAATAATAGAAAAGGGATAAAAGAAATATCTTTTGTTTTCAAAACTTAATTTATTGAAGATTATTTTTTTGATTTTTTAATATGATCATAAGCATCATAGAAAAAAAATAAAATACTTACAACCATAACTAACCAAACAGGTAGTGATGCAGTAAAAGATACTATTGGAGATTTGGATATGCTAGTACCTAAATAATAAAAAAACCAAGCTAATGAAGCTATCCCAGCTATTATACCAAAAATTCTACTCATAATTTTTTAAAATTTTTTGAAAGCCAATTAGCTGTTTGTAACAAACGAACATCGTCATACTTGTCCCCAACTAACTGAACTCCTAAAGGTAACTTACTTGATCCTTCAATTAATGGCAACGTTAATGCAGGCATACCGAGATAAGTCCAAATCGTACAAAATTCTGGACTACCAGTATATGTTAATCCTTTTGGAGGATAACCGGTTGTTGCTGGAGTAATTATTGCATGGTAATGGTGAAATGCATCTTTAAATGTGTCATAAATAGTCTCTATGCTATTTACAGCCTCAGCATAATCTTTTGCCTTATAAGAAAGCCCTCGTTCTATAGCTTCAACCATTTTTTTTCCTATTTTTTTTTTATGCTTCTCATAAGTTGATAAAAAATTATAGGCCATATCAGTCTCATGAATTACTTTATGGTATTCATAAATTTGTTCAAAATAACTTGGATCCGAATACACGGTTACATATTTGTTTACTTTTTTTAAAAATTTATCAAAATCTTTACTTGCGGTTATCTCTAGATTTTTCCATTTTGAAGTTTTAATAAAAATAAATCTTGGTTCAAAAAAAGGTTTACTTTCAACTCTTTCTAAAAAATTTTCTGTTGGGAAGACGACAGTAGATTTATCTTCTAAATCTTTTTGAATTATTACAGAGGAACATAAAGCAATATCTTCAACAGATCTTGCCATTACGCCAACTTGGTCTAACAAATAAGATTGTGTTAAAACACCAGTTCTCGATATTAATCCATACGATGGTTTATAACCAACAACACCACAATACGATGCTGGACGTATTGTAGATCCATTGGTTTGCGACCCTATTGCAAGTGGAGCCATAAATGATGCAACTGCAGCGGCTGACCCACTTGAAGATCCTCCAGGTGTTCTTGAATAATCGTGGGGATTTGTTGTCTTTCCGGGATCAAAATAAGCAAGTTCAGTTGTTACAGTTTTTCCCATTATAATAGCGCCTGCTGATCTTAAAATACTTACAACTTTTGAGTCATCTCTCGATTGATAGTTTTCTCTTATGGAAGTTCCGTATTGAGTTGGCATGTCATCGGTTTTAAAAATATCTTTAATACCAATTGGAAGACCATGTAATGGTCCTAGAGGCTTACCTGATAGCCTCCATTTATCTTTTTCTTCTGCTCTTTCTAAAAAAAGTTTTTTATCGAAAAAAGCCCAAGCCTTTACTTCTTTTTCAAAATTTTCAATACGCTCAATAAAACTTTTTGCAACGTCAACTGATGAGACTTCACCTTTTTTTGTTTTTTCAATAATTTCCTTTGCGGACAAAAAACATAAGGACATATAATCTAAAAAATTATTTCAGAAATTATCTTTTGGTTTCTGCACCAAAAAGAACATCTGGTAGCCATGTTGCAAGACCTTGAAAATTATGAAGTATAATCATACTTAAAATAACAACAAATAAAAATGGAATCATTCCAATAAATATTTCAGACAGAAGCACATTTTTACTTTGAACACCTTTTAAATAATATGCAGCCATCGCCATGGGTGGAGTTAAGAAAGATGTTTGTAAGTTTAATCCAATCAAAATCGCAAAAAAGTAAGGATCAATTCCATAAAATTTAACAAGAGGTAAAAATATTGGAACAAATATTATTAAAATTTCTGTCCACTCAAGAGGAAACCCTAAAAGAAAAATTATAATTTGAGCAATTATCAAAAACTGCCAAGGTTTAAGATCCATAGCTTTAAACATCTCTTCAAAAACTATGTGTCCTCCAAGATAGGAAAATACAGAGGCAAATGTCCAAGATCCAACAAACAGCCACATTATCATCGCTGTAGATCGTGTTGTAAGATAAACTGACTCTTTTAAATTTTTCCAATTCATATTTTTGTAATAAAAAGCCAGAAGAATTGCACCAAATGCACCTGCGGCGGCGGCTTCTGCTGGAGTTGCAAGTCCAAATAAGATTGCTCCAAGAACAAGAAGCACCAATATGAGTAAGGGAATAAAGTCTACAAGTAAGTTTTTATAAATAACAGACTTTGGCGGAAGTTCAGATAGTTTTGGTTTTGGCGCAAGATGCGGGTATAAATAACCAACTATTATACAATATATGCAGTATAAACCTGCAAGCATCATTCCTGGTATAAATGCAGCTGCAAACAATCGTATTGGCGATAGTGAGGCCATAACGGCATAAACAATAAACATGATGCTTGGTGGTATTAAAATACCAAGGCAACCTCCTGCGCAAATTACACCAGATGCAAATTTTTTATTATACCCAGCCTTAATCATCGCTGGCCAAGCAAGTAATCCCATTAAAGTCACAACTGCACCTACGATTCCTGTTGCGGTCGAAAATAGAGCGCATGTTATTAAGGCAGCAACAGCCATGGAAGCTGGAAGGTTTGCTGTGGCCATTCTGATGGAGTCAAACAACCGTGCTATTATTCCTGATCTTTCAACCACATAACCCATAAATAAAAACAGAGGAACTGCAATTAGAACGTGGTTTTCCATTACCGAATGAGTATTTTTAACTACTAAATCAAAAATCCTATTTGCAAAAATACCGCTATCAGCGATTTTTGTTGGATCGAGATACGCATAATATCCAAAAAAAATACCTAAAGCTAAAAGAGTAAAACCAATTGGAAAACCAAGTAAAACAACGCCTATGAAAATAAACATCATTAGTATTGCAACCTGAGGATTGGTTAAGCCAAAAAGTGTTTGTTCCATTTTTTAAATTACTTTTTTTTTATTAAAATTTTTTCTATCTCTTCTTCCTCTATAAACCTAACTGGCCATTCTCCTTCTTTAAGTGCTAAAACACATCGGAAAACTTCAGAAATTCCTTGTAAAACTAAAAGAATACCAGCCATAGGTATTAAAGACTTAAATGCGTAGACCTGAATTTGCGCAGGACTATTCCAGCTCGTCTCTTTTAAAAGCCATGCTTTCGATGCGTAATTAAATCCAGTATAGGTAAATGCAATACAAGCGGGAAAGAAAAATAGAAAATACAATATTAAATCCGAGCTTGCTTGAAAACGAATAGGAGCTTTTCTATAAAGCATATCTGCTCTCACATGCGACTGAGTTACTAATGCATAGGCTCCAGCCATCATAAACATAGCTCCATACATTTGAATTGAAAAGTCAAAAACCCAAAGTGTTGGTTTATTTAGAAAGTATCTTGCGCCTATTTCAATTACTACGGAAAAAGTAAGTGCAAAAACACACCAACCAAATGCCTTTCCAATCCAAGTATTCATTTCGTCAATGAAGGATATAAAACCGCGCAAATTCTTTCCCTTAAATTTTACTAACTTAAATTAATATTACACTAAAGGACAGATGATTTACATCTGCCCTTTAAATGTATTGAACTATAAATGTTACTTATACTTTAACAGCTGCAGGATTACCAAAGTACTGTCTATAAGCAATTTGATAGTCTGGCTGATTCAGGAATAGATACTTCATAACTGATCTTGCGTATCTCTTCTGAGACTCAACGATTTCTTTGAATAAAGGATCCTTAGCTGAGAAATCAGCAATAACCTTATCCCAAGATTTCATTTGCTCTGCTAAAATATCTTTTGGAGTAGCAAACACTTTAACTCCAGACTCATTTATAAGTTTAGCAAGGTCGTCTGAATATCTCTTTAATGCATACCAATAGTTATCAGTATTAGCTGCTTCAGATGCTATTCTTAGTATAGCTTTGTGCTGAGGAGATAGACTATCAAATCTTTTCTTATTGATAGTTATTTCAAACATTTCCTGTGATTGGTGGAAACTTCCCATACTATAAAATTTTGAAACGTCTTGCATTCCAAAATTTCTGTCAGATGATGGGTTGTTGAACTCTGCGGCATCAATCAAACCAGTTTTCATAGCAGGCTGAATTTCTCCACCTGGTAATTGAAGAACAGTTAGACCAATTCCTTGAAGAACGTTTGTTGCAAGACCAACGGTTCTATATTTAAGACCCGCTACATCTGCTTTACTCTTAAGTTCTTTTTTGAACCAACCAAATGGTTGAGCAGGCATTGGCATAGCAAAAAATCCTACGTAGTCTAACTTAGTAGCTGCTAGAACTTTTTCATATAATGCTCGTCCACCACCATATTCAATCCATCCCATTAACTCTTGAGATGAAAAACCATATGAAGGACCCGTTCCAAATAATGATGAAGCAGGGTTTTTTCCATACCAATATGCTGTAACAGTATGACCAGCATCTACAACGCCTGTACTAACTCCATCAGCAATCTCTGCAGTTTTTAGGACAGCATTCACTGGAAGAACTTCAATTTTTAAAGATCCTCCTGACATAGCTTCAACTTTTCTAGCATATTGTTTGTTCATTTCAAAAAATGGATCTGCATCAGAAGGACCCCAAGCAGATTGCATTTTAAGAGTAACTGAACTTTGCGCTACCGAAATATTCGGCATCGCCAAAGCAGTTGCAGCGACAGCACCTGTTGCAGCAGCAGCTTTAAAGAATTTACGTCTAGATTGTTTTTTTTCTAGAATCGTAACTTCACTTTTCTCTTTTTTCATATGTTACTTTCTTTAGTTTTAGTTAATTAACTGGCATGGATTAAAGCAAAAAAAAATTCCAGAGTCTCGACTAATATTTCAATAAATGCTCAGAAAATAAGCTTAAATCTACTTATGGTTGTAATTAGTTTAACAAGTCCTTAGGTTTTCCTTTTTCAAAAAAAACTTTTAAATTATCAATTGCCCTATCACCCATTGCAACTCTAGTTTTCTCTGTTGCGCTACCTAGATGAGGTAAAATAAATACATTTTTTAACTTTAAATATTCTGGATAAATTTTTGGCTCTCCATTGTAAACGTCTAACCCTAGCGCAAAAATTTTTTTATTTTTAAGCGCCTCAATCATATCATCGTCTTTAATGATGTCTCCTCTTGCAGCATTTGCAATTACTGCATGTTTTGGAAAATATTTTAACGTATCTTTATTTATCAAATGGACAGTATCTTTATTAGCTGGACAATTAATTGAGAGAAAATCAGAGATTGAAAATAAACTTTTTATATCCTTATGGTAAATAGAACCTAACTCTAGATCAGGTTTCAACCTACTTCTATTATAGTAATGGATCTCCATATTAAAACCCCTTGCTCTTTTTGCAACTTCTCTACCAATTCTTCCCATTCCTAAAATTCCAAGCTTGCTTCCTGACATTTGTCTTCCTAAAAAAGCAGTTGCTTGCCACTTCCAATCTTGTTGTTCAACCCAATTTCTTCCCTCGTATGCCCGTCTTGAGGCTCCTAATAGTAATAAAATAGATATATCTGCAGTAGCTTCAGATAAAACTTCTGGGGTATTAGTTACTGCGATATTTTTTTTTCTTGCTGCATCTAAATTAATATTTCCAAATCCAACAGCATAATTTGCAATAATCTTTATGGATGAAGAAAGCTTATTGATTGTATCAACATCAAATTGATCAACAATAGTTGATAATATTCCGTCACACCCATCACTCAATTCTAACAACTCTTCTTTTGAATAAATTTTATCTTCTTTATTGAATTTGACTTCAAACAATTGTTGAAGACGACTTTCATTTTGTTGAAGTAGTTTTCTAGTAACTAAAATTTTCTTTTTCATTATACGCTTGGTTTACTTCCTCCTGTAAACCAATTTAAAACCTCAATAGTATGAACTATTGGAATATTCGTTCCCTTTGATATTTGGGTAATACATCCGATGTTACCTGTGGAAATAAAATCTGGTTTTACTTTATCAATATTATGAACTTTTCTTTGTAAAAGTTCTTGAGCCATTTCAGTATGAATTAAATTATAAGTTCCTGCAGAACCGCAGCACAAGTGACCATCTGGAATTTCTACAATTTCATTTCCAGTTTTTTTTAATAAATCAATTGGTTGTTGATGAACTTTTTGACCATGCTGCATGGAACATGCTGAATGGTAAGCAATCTTATATTTTTTTGGAATTTCTTTAAAATTTAGTTTTATATTTTTTCCTAAATACTCAGTTACATCTTTTGTAAGATCTGAGATTACTTTTGCTTTTCGTCTTATGTCTTTATTTGGATGATCTCTTAATATGAAACCATAATCTTTAAGAGTTGTTCCGCAGCCCGATGTATTAACTAGTATCGCATCTAATTTTTTTTCCACATAAAGTTTATGCCAAATTTCAATATTTTTTATAAAATAGTGGTGTGCAGACTTTTCTTTTCCAAGGTGATGATTTAATGAACCGCAGCAATTAATAGTTTTTGGCACAAACACCTCAACGCCGTGTCTATTTAATATAGAAATTGAAGCATCATTAATATTTGGAGAAATTACTCTTTGAACACAGCCAGTTAAAAGAGCAACCCTTGCATAAATTTTTCCCTCAGGAGAATAGCATTCTTTATTTTTATACCTTGCAGTTGGAAAAGATGATGGCATAAACTGAATCATTTTTCTCATTTTTGGAGGAAGTAAGTACGTTACAGGGTAAAAGAAAAATATTAGGTACCCTATAAATTTAAAGAACCCTGGATTTGGTAAAGTTACAGATAAAACATACCGAATAAAACGATCGTATAATGGTCGCTTATAAGTTTTTTCTACATGATTTCTTCCATGGTCAATAAGGTGCATGTAATTTACTCCTGATGGACAAGTCGTCATACAGGCATAACAGGAAAGACAACGGTCAATATGCTTTGCAATTTTTTCATTTGCAGGTTTATTGTTCTCCAGCATGTCTTTAATAAGATAAATTCTGCCCCTTGGTCCATCTAATTCATCACCCGCAACCAAATATGTGGGACATGTCGAGTTACAAAAACCACAGTGAACACACTTTCTTAAAATTTTCTCGCTCTCAACAATGTTACGATCTTGAAGTTGTTCATTATTAAATTTTGTTTGCATAATTATAACCCTGAATACATCTTTCCTGGATTAAGAATACCCTTTGGATCAAAACTATCTTTAATACGCAAAGAAAGCTTTTTTATATTTTCATCTACAACTGTTAGAAAATCTTCTCGTATACGCACATGGGTTGGGGCCTTCATAATTGTTAAATGGCCATTAAAGTTTATAACTTTTTTTCTAAGTTGTCTTAACAGTACGCTATCTTCTTTTGCAATTTCAATCCAAATCAAATTTCCAGCCCAATCAACCACAAACTTTATATCCTCATTCGTAAACTGTTGTAAAAATTCCTCAGTAAAAACTGGAGGTAGTGAAATTTTAACAACTGTATTTTCTGAGTTATTAAAGAAACTAATGTCCGATGTACTTTTCCAAAAAATTCTTGATTGATAATTTTCAAGCACAAAAATGTTTTGATGGTCTGAAAATAATTTTTTTAAACTTTTAATTCTTTCTGATACTGAAATTTTTGGTCCCTCTACACGAAGTGCAGTAATAGATGAGTTAGTGTCAATATCATTTAATGTAAAAAAGCTTGCCATACCTTCAGGATAATAGCAGGCTCCAGATATTTCGTAGGATGTTTGCATTGATTGAGAAAAAACGTTTAACGCTTTTTTAAGATTTAAATCGTATATTATAAGGGTTTGACTCTCATCATACCTGGGTTGAACTTTAAAAATGATTTCTGTGATTACTCCAAGCGTTCCGTAGGATCCCGAGATTAATTTACTAACATCATATCCAGTAACATTTTTAACTACGCTTCCTCCTGATTTTATTACTTCTCCTTTTCCATTAACCGCCCTAAAACCTAAGAGATGATCTCGAAGAGCGCCAGCTTTAAATCTTCTTGAACCAGAAAGGTTGCATGCAACTGCAGCACCGGCAGATCCCTTTAAGCTTTTACCTTTATAGAGATATCCTAGATCTGACGGTTCAAAAGATAATTCTTGGTTTTTTTGTTCAAGCGTATTTTCTATTAACTCTAAAGAAGTTCCTGGTTTTACTTTGATGTAAAGTTCATCTGGAAAATATTCAATAATTCCATCAAGCTTTTGAAGTTTTAATGTTTTTGAACATTGTATTTCCCTTCCAATTGCCTTAGATCCAAAACCCATCACTTCAATTGGACTTCCTTCTAAAAAACAAGAATGTACAAATGTTTGTACATCCTGTTCGCTTGTGGGCGAGTAAACTTCTGACATTAAAATCTTGGAATATCTTTAAACTTTTCTTCTCCTGTCTTTACGTGCATTTTTCCTCCCTCTGCACACCTGTGAAGAATTGGATAAACTTTTCCTGGATTTAAAAGTGATTTCTCATCAAACGCTTTTTTAATACTTAGTTGTTGTTGAATATCTTCATTGTTAAACATTTCACACATTAGTTCTCTTTTTTCTATTCCAATACCATGTTCTCCACTTAACACTCCGCCGGACTGAACACATAGTTTTAAAATATCAGCTCCAAAATCCTCAGCTTTTTTCAACTCTGCTGGTATGTTGGAGTCAAACATAATTAATGGATGTAAATTTCCATCACCTGCATGAAAACAGTTTGCAACACGAAGGTTATATTTCTTTGATAGTTTGTTAATTTCTTTTAAAACTTCTGGAAGTTTTTTTCTTGGAATTACCCCATCCATACACAGATAGTCTGGAGACATATCTCCAATTGCAGGAAAGGCAGCTTTTCTTCCAAGCCAAAACCTTAATCGTTCCTCATCATCTTTACTCGCTCTTAAATATTTAACTTTATTTTTTTGAGCAATTTGCTCAACTTTTGTTATTAAAACTCCAACCTCACTCTCGGTACCGTCAAGTTCAACTATTAAAATTGCTTCAACATCTAGAGGGTATCCAGCTTTTGAATAATCGTTGGTTGCTTTGATTAGGGGTTTGTCCATAATTTCCATAGCAGCAGGTATAACGCCGCCTGAAATAATATCTGAAACCGTTTTGCCAGCTTCTTCTATGCTGTCAAATCCTAACAACAAAGCTTTAACACTTTGAGGTTTTTTTAAAATTTTAACCGTAACTTCGGTAAGTACTCCAAGAAGTCCTTCAGATCCCGTAATCAAACCTAGCAAATCATAACCTTCGGATTCAATTTTTTTTCCACCAAATCGCAAAATCGTTCCATCCATCAAAACGATTTCAACTCCAAGAACATTGTTTGTTGTCATTCCATATTTTAAACAATGAACACCTCCAGAATTTTCTGCAATATTTCCGCCTATGGAACATGCAATCTGGCTCGAAGGATCTGGTGCGTAGTAAAAGCCTCGATCTTCTACTGCCTTAGTAATTGATAAATTTGTAACTCCAGGCTGCGTAACTACGCATCTGTTTTCATAATCAACCTCTAAAATTTTTTTAAATTTAGTGAGACTTAAAAGAACACAATCCTTTAATGGCAGAGCTCCTCCGGATAATCCTGTACCAGCTCCTCGTGGAACAACTTTAATATTATTTTCGTTACAATACTTAAGAATATCGCTCACTTCTTCAGTATTTTCTGGCAAAACTACAATCATCGGCTTTTGCTTGTAAGCGCTTAGTGCATCAGTTTCGTAAGGTGTGACTCCCTCGGAGTCTGAAATAATATTATTAGAATTCGTAAATTTTTTTAGGTCAGAAACTATTTTTTCTTTATCAAAAAGAACCCTTTGATCGACCTCTGGCATTAGTAAAGTAGTCATAAATCTCTATTACAATATGAAATATATATAGGAAATGCGACTAGGATAACAAAGATATTTCAGACGATTTTTTTTATTTTTTCTAATGCTTTCTCAATGTTTTCATAAGAATTTGCAAAACTAAACCTAACATAATTTTTTGCTGACTTTCCAAAGCTAGTACCAGGAATAATTGCAACCCCAGCTTCGTATAAACATTTATCCGAAAATGTTGCACCATCCATTCCTGTACCACTTATATTTGGAAAAACATAAAAAGCACCGCCAGGATTGTTGCACTTAATTCCTCTGATACTATTTAATCCACTTACAATGAGTTTCCTTCTTCTTGAAAACTCTTTCATCATTTCATCTAAAAAATCATGAGATCCGTCTAACGCAGCTAAAGCGGCTATCTGACTTGCAGCAGCAGGGCATGAATGATCATTGATGCAAAGTTTTATTACTTCATCTACAATTTTCTGAGGCCATATACTCCATCCCATTCTCCAGCCCGTCATTGCATACGTTTTGCTCCAGCCATCAAGAATTATTAAACGATCAAATAATTCAGGATAATGTAAAAACGAAGGCATTTTTTTTCCATCATAAATTTGTCTACTATAAATTTCGTCACTTAAAATCGTAACATCCGGAAATTTTTTTAATCCCTTAACGAGGGCATCAATTTGTTCTTTTTCTATTAAGCCTCCTGTCGGATTTTGAGGATTATTAACAATAAGTAATCGTGTACGTTCGTTGATTAACTTTAAAACCTCTTCAGCTTTAAAAGAATAATTATGTTCCTCTTTTAAACACATTGGAACAGCTTTTGCGCCTGAATAATTAATCATAGACTCATAAATTGGAAAACCTGGTTCTGGATAAATAATTTCTGATCCCTTTTCTCCAAACATTAGTATAGAAAAAAACATAGTCGGCTTACCACCTGGCATAATGACAACCCTAGATGCATCAATATTTGCTCCATATAATCTTTTAACGTGACGAGATACTCCCTCTCTTAACTCTAATAGTCCATTTGCTGGAGTGTACCCGTGATGACCATCATCAAGAGCTTTTTTTGCAGCTTCAACAATATGTTTTGGAGTTTTAAAATCTGGCTGGCCTATCCCAAGATTAATTATTTCTTTTCCTTGAGATTCTAATGCTTTCGCTTTTGCAAGTACTACAA
>Ga0194132_10003724_pt1 | contig 26765 bp, 36 predicted proteins | sample TA2KigOf80mmetaG_FD_148612 | JGI IMG/M metagenome (GOLD analysis project Ga0194132, IMG submission 148612) | Freshwater microbial communities from Lake Tanganyika, Tanzania - TA2015054 Kigoma Offshore 80m | ecosystem: Environmental > Aquatic > Freshwater > Lake | place: Tanzania: Lake... | reverse complement strand
TGAGGCTTGGCAAGTAACCTTTTCGGATCAAACTCTGCCCGATTGGGTCCAAAAGGAAATAGACGCCCATCGCATCGTCAAAAAAGGTTGGCCTGACGGGGTTAGGTGGCTTGACGTGTATTGCGCGGAGGAAGAGGTATTTGCCTACGCCCTGGAGGGAAGTTGGATTCTACTGGAACAGAATGGAAATCTCCGCTGCCTGTCAAATGATACCTTTTCACTTCTCTTTGAACCCGAATTGTAAAGATTTGGCGTAGGAATAGCCAGTTCTTAAGATTTCCTAGCGGCTAGATAGACCGAGGTCAAACCACTGACAGGACGCTTTCATGCTCTATAAAACTTTGTGCGCTTTCAAACCTCTTCGGAAGTCAGACATGAAGATCACCAAGGGCGCACTAACCGTCAGGCTTGCTAAAAGAGAGGATCTCAAAAAGATCTACCGTCTTAGGTTTGACTGCTTCTATAAAGAGTACCTTGGCCTCCCGGATTCTGTGACGGGAGTGGATATCAACCGCTACGATATCTTTGCCAACTATCTAGTCCTCACAGACCACGAGAAGATTGTGGGCACCTACCGTCTTTTGACTGGGCACAAGCAAAAGGATTTTAGTTTTTCAGAAACCTTTGAATGCTTGAACTTTGACTCTCTCAAGACACCTATAGTGGAACTTTCAAGGGCGTGTATCGCACCAAGCCACCGCAATGGTCCTTTGCCTGTACTACTCCTTTGGCGGGGGTTAGCGGCTTACCTTAGGGAGCTGGGGGCCAAAACGCTCGTAGGACGAGTGAGTATGGCTGGGGATGATCCTACGATTGTTAGGGCTTTATATAAGCACTTGAGGGAGACGGGTGGGCATAGGTCCGATATTCTAGCAGTACCGAGAAAACCCTTAGAGGAAGGACCTCACGCGGAGTTTGTCCCAGAGATGGTACCGTCTATTCTCCGCAGCTACTTGCGCCTCGGGGCAAAGGTAGCAGGTGACTCGTGTTTCGACCCCATACTTCGTTGCTTTGATATATTTACGCTACTAGACATGGAAGAGCTTTCTCACAAATTCTGACGGGAGCTTTTATAAAACACCTAGTCAAAAAGCTGAGGGCATCTTGGGCTATTTTGCGTTTTACCATAAAAGGTCTAATAGCTTCGGGTGTACCAGATTTTCGGAGCGAGTGTCGTAGTCTTTTAGACTGTCTTGGTTTTGAGCTTGAGATTGAAGGGAGCCTTCCTGATGGCCCCTGTCTTATTGTCGCAAACCACTTGAGCTATCTTGATATTGTCATTTTATGTACGCTTAGGCCCGCAATTTTTGTGACCTCCTTTGAGGTACGCGACCAGCCAGCAACAGGGTTCTTTGCTCGTCTTGGGCGCTCCATTTTCGTCGAGAGAAGAAACTATTCGACACTGCTTAAAGACATTGGAGCAATTAAAGACGCTCTTAGAGTGGGGCATACAGTGGGCCTTTTCCCTGAGGGGACCACTAGCAGCGGCAAAATGCTCCCCTGGAAAAGCTCTCTTTTAGAAGCCGCTTCTGCGCTCTCGGTTCCGGTTTTGCCCGTCGCTTTGGAGTACCTAGAGGTCAATCGGAAAAAGATCTGCTACTCCAACCACGACCTCTTGTACTACTATGGTTCCATGAGCTTTAACTCACATCTACCGCGTCTTCTTCAAGAGGTCGATCAAGCGAAAGTGAAAGTCACAGTTCTAAGTCCTATCGTAGGGACTAATAGAAAAAAAATAACGGATAGCGCAAGACTCGCAGTATTAGAGGTACTTTTAGATAGGATCCCGACATGAGTGAATACAACCCTTATGCAAACCAAAAATTCCTTGAGGAATACGCGGCTAATAAGCCTGACTCCAGGCCAGATGCTACCGAGGAGAAAAAGAAAAAACTAGAGGCACACATTGCACGGTTCCCCTCTCCTTTTGACAAGACTAGCATTGGAACCCAACTGAGAGAGCACGCAGTAGACATTCGGCTGTATGCTGAAATTCGCGACTCTCTTTGGGAAAACTACCAAGGGCTAAAAGAAAGGAAGGCTAACCTTGAAAGATTTCTCTTGCAGATAAGAAATGAGATAGACGACGAGATTTAGCTTAAAATTGCTAATCTCGCATCATTTGACTTCTAAAATATTTAATCGTGAGCCGAAGACCCTGCTCTAATGAAATCCTGGGACAATAGTCCAAGAATTTACGAGCTTTTAGGAGATCAGGTTTTCTCACTTTAGGATCATCTTGCGGCAACTGTTTGTTAATAAACTTGGAATTGCTGCCAATCATAGAGACGATCTTTTCCGACAGATCGGCAACGGTAACTTCCCCATCGTTTCCAAGGTTGATCGGTCCTAGAGTTTTATCTTGGTCACAGAGAGCCACGATACCGCGAACCAAGTCATCTACATAGCAGAACGATCGTGTTTGAGTGCCGTCGCCAAAAATCGTAATATCCTGATTTTTGAGAGCCTGAACTATGAAATTAGACACAACCCGACCATCCACGGGGTCCATGCGAGGCCCGTAGGTATTAAAGATCCGAACGACTCGAATATCAACCCCATGACAACGGTTATAATCAAAGCAGAGGGTTTCAGCCGCTCGTTTGCCCTCATCATAGCAACTGCGCGTTCCGATAGGGTTCACGTTACCCCAGTAAGTTTCCTGCTGGGGATGTTGAGTAGGATCCCCATAAACTTCAGAAGTGCTCGCCTGACAGAAACGGGCACCTTTCACTTTGGCAAGATCTAAAAGATTCATAGTTCCGATTATTGAGGTTTTCATGGTTTTAATCGGATCTGATTGGTAGTGGACAGGACTTGCAGGACAGGCAAAATTTAGAATCAGGTCCACTTCCGCAGTATATGGGTCGACAATGTCATGTCGAACAAACTCAAATCTTGGATGGTCGATAAGGTGCGCGATATTTTCTTCACGCCCAGTGTATAGGTTATCAAGGCAAATAACTTGGCAACCTCGGTTTAAATAGACTTCGCAAAGATGGCTACCAATAAACCCTGCACCACCTGCAATTAAAACTCTGCTTTTACCAGTTTCTACTGCGATTTTTCTTCCCTCCCCTCACAAAGCCTAAAGCGCTTATTTATATGTGCTGCTTGAGTCGGTACGACCCACACAATAGTAATTAAAACCGAGACCTAAAAGCTCGTTAAAGTCATATTGGTTACGAAAGTCGAACACAGTCTTTTGGCGCATAGCCTGTGCTGCCTTCTGCCAATTCGGTCTCTTATATTCATCCCACTCCGTCATAAGGACAAGAGCATCGGCTTGCTCTAGGCACTTATATGCTGAATCGAGATACGAAAGCCGATCTCGGAAACCAAAATCTCTGGCAAAGCTCTCCTTACCTATCGGATCGTGAGCCTGAACTTTAGCACCACACTCTAAAAGACGCTCGATCACTACGCGGGAAGGAGATTCTCGTACATCGTCTGTGCCCGGTTTGAAGGTTAATCCCCAAATAGCGATAGTTCTACCTTCAAGAGGTCCAAAGTGACGCCTAATTTTCTCGAATACATGATTTTTTTGATAGTCATTGGCTTTCATGACTGCACTAAGGACCGTTAGCTCGACACCAGCACCTTCGCTAGCCTTTAGGAGAGCGGAAACATCTTTTGGAAAGCAGGACCCCCCATATCCGGGACCAGCATAAAGAAATTTGCGGCCAATCCGCGAGTCAGATCCTATCCCATGGCGCACATGGTCGATATTGGCACCGATTCTTTCGCAAAGTAGGGCGAGTTCGTTCATGAAGCTGATGCGAGTCGCGAGCATTGCATTAGCACCATATTTAGTTATCTCAGAAGAACGACGATCCATGACTAACAAGCGACTGTGGTCGTCGATAATAAAAGGCTGATAGAGTTCCCTAAATTTAGAAGTCAAATTGACATCATCAATTCCGATGACGATTCGATCTGGCTTCATAAAATCGTGAACCGCATTGCCTTCTTTAAGAAATTCTGGATTGGAGGCAACTACAATATTGTGGCGGACGTTTCGTTTACTGAGTTCGTCCTTAATAACCCTCTCGACTAAGTCTCCGGTTCCGACAGGAACAGTTGATTTGATGACAACGACAAGGTCGCTAGGCGCTAGCTTTCCAACTAAATGGGCAGCGGCTTTTACTTGGCCAAGGTCTGCGGAGCCGTCCCCGCTTTCGGGTGTGCCGACTGCAATAAAGACCATGCTCGATGCTTCGAGTAGAGAATGAGAAATCTCCGTCGTGAAATCAAGCCTCTCATGCGCGAGATTGCGATGAATAATAGCTTCCAGCCCTGGCTCGTATATAGGGAGGATGCCTTGGCGTAGTTTTACGATCTTATCTTCGTCTAAATCGACGCAAGTGACGTTGTGACCAACCTCAGCAAAACAGGCTCCCGTGACAAGCCCGACATAACCAGTACCTATCATCGTAATCTTCATTTCTGCGTCCATTTATTTGATAAATAACACCGAGAGCGCAAGACTCTCGGCTATTATAATGGCCTTAAAAAGACTTAAAGGCCATTATATGATCCTTTATCCCCTTGGCATGCCTGTGCAAGTACCGAAATCTGATTTCAGCATAAAGACGTTTTTGTCGTATTGACCTGCAATGTTCCCCTTGGCGCTGTAGCGGCAAACGTAGTAGCTTTTTGAACCGCACTGCGCTGACCCGCAGCCGATCTTACTTGTTTCCTTCCAGACTATATTACTGAACTCCTGGGTTGTGTCGCTCCCCTCTTTCTGTCCGTAAGGGAAATACAAAAACTGCATATACCAGTCGTCTTGTGCCTTGATCTGACCGAGACCTTCTCCGAAGGCAATGTTTTCCCCATATAGGACATTCAAAGGGTCTTTAGCCAAAGTACACTTTTGGGCATGGGCTTTGGCGGATGCAGCAACCGTGTCGTCCCACTGAATATCGCCAACGGCATGCCAACATCTCTTCAAATTGTGAAACACTAGATACTGCTGTTTTTCGACAATATCGCCCTGTCCACCACCAGGGGGTGTAGGTATTGGTGGCATAGGTTGAGGTTGACCTGCACCGCCATCAGCGGGAGGCGTAGGTAGAGGCTGTGGCTTGGTTTCTTTCTTCTGACCACCGCACGAGGTAAGAGCGAGACTTAGAGCTAGGATAACCTTATACATAATTTAATCCTTGGTTATGGCTGAAGGCTTACCTTTATTGATAAGCTCGTAGAACTGCTCTAAGTCTTCAAAGACACCGGGACCCATGTTTACCCACTCTGTTTTATAGCGAAGCTGCGTGCGGTCGATATAGAGTTTGTTGAGAATAAAAGTGTCACCATCACGTTCCAACTTGTAGCCATAGTCCCAGCAATAGGAAATCCATTCCATCAGATCGCAGAATGTTTCTATTGTCTGTATTTCTCTAGTTTCCATCGGCAATCGGGTCCTTTTCAACCGAAGGATCTGGTTTCCAATAGGTGATTGTCAGGTGGTTTGCTTGATCGCCTATCGTAAAGTCACAGGACGAGCCATCCATAAAGTCCATTTGGGCCATAGGAACACCATCAATGGTACGGTTTGACCACTCTAGCTCTGGGAACCTGATCTTGAGGGCGTTCTTGATCTTTTGGATGTCGAGTTTTTGCTCTTGGTTTTTTGGGTTCCAAATATAGGTAGGCGGCTGTGGAAACTGCATTTTCATTTCTGGATAAATACCTTTAACAGTCGAAATCACGTCTTTGAAAAAAAGATTTCGTGCCGTTACCTGCCGCACTCTGCCTAGAAAAGACCCCTCGGTTGGTCTTTTTTCTTGACCTCTCTTGATATTGGTAAAGAGGTCTACATTCGGGCTATCAGGAATGGAGGGCTGAAATGCTGTGTCGTATGGACCACCATAGCCTTTTTTATCATCAGCAGGTTCATGCTTCGGATAATTGATTGCTTTATGAAAAAGAAGAATTGGTCTTCCGTCATCTGTGAACTCAACTTCGTCCGTTCTTCCGGCAGGCCCCGCAAAGCCAGAAGGCTCACCTTGAGCGCAACGCAATTTAGCCATTTCAAGAGCTAGGCCGGGGTCATCCATGTGCTCAAGCTCCTGAGCGAGGGCTTTAGCTAGTTCGTCGAGGTCTAGGTCTTTTAATTGCGTCATATTAGGTGCCTTTTGCTGTTTTTCTTCTTACATGACCTGTACTGGCATACAGGCTAAAATTAAAGCAGGTTAATTGTGGGTGATCGACCTGTACTAAGACATAAGGGGCAAGCTCGTCTGTGACTCTAGGATGAAAACAGACAGCAAAATCCTTCACGGTAACGTCAGTCCAGGTCTCCTCAAATACGTCATCCTGGTCTAAGTGTACTTGGAGAGTCTCACCGAGACAAAGAGGCGATTGCGGGACTATAGATCTCATAGAGGAACCAACCACATGATCTCATGGGAAAACACCTTACGAGCCTGCACATCGTGTGATGTTAGGATATTCTGCGGATCGTTAGGAGAACTCTCAATAACTTTCCAACGTGTGTTGTCAAAAAGCCTAATTATCAAGTCTTCCAAATTGACCTGCTGGATCTCATCACTAAAGACAAATTGAATCGGCTGAAATGTTTCAATCGCCCCATATTCTGCAAGGACGTTAGACTCATTTCGACGGGGGATATCAACCCAAAGAAGTGGTGGTTCCACACTGTTGACAAGCAGACGGTACCAGTGCTGAAGAAACATAGGCGAGCGGTCCTGAGCGGTTGTCCGCTCCATCGTCACTCGAAATCGTAGCCTTCTACCCTGGTTATTTAATGCTCTTTCTTTCAGGGCTACTTCTGTATAGGGAACAAAGGCTGTGTCGTAGCCGTCCATTTTCATTTCAAACTTGACCGTACCATCACCATTGCGGAATTCAAAACGACTAGAGTCGATCCCGTAGTATTGCCCCCTGTGTAGGGTTTCATCCCATTCGATGTAGCCAAATGTAGTATCAGGCTCTAGGGCAAACCATGGTGGAACACCAACAAGAGGGTTGAGCTGTACGTTCACGCCCCACCACTGCCTACTAGGTTCAAACAGATAGGTCTCTGTGCCGTACTTATGGAACCCACCTGGGAAACCTGTCCCCCAGCAGATTTGACAGAGGCCGTGCGGTGCTCCCTCTCCAGCATCATAACAGGTGCATCGGCTTCCCGAGCGAAGCCGTGAGTAGTAGAACACCTCTCTTCGATCGACTGAAATCGCATTGCGTGTGCGATTTGCGATTTGTGGGATCAACTGCTCCCGAGCAAGCTTATTGAAAGCATCCCCGACTATGTCGGTTGGGTCCCCATGTGATCTGCTGTTGGATGGATCACCATATCGGGGCTGGAGGTGGTGAGCCGAGTTTGCTCTCGGTCTTCGTATGGCCATCGCAGATCCCCTCCAAAAAAGGTGTCCCAAGATTAGATCGAAGCCTCTTGGGGTTTCGCGCACTCTGTACTGGCTTTTAATCTTCGGTTCTAAGGGGAACACCATGATCCGTATTTCTGTCAACTTAGATAACCCGCTTTTGGCCGGGAAAGATCCGAAGAAGATTCGGTTCGTTTTATCACCCTTGGCGGGGAATTTTTTTATTCCTAGAGCGCACCCACCGCTTAATACATCTAGTTCGCGAGTGGGGGATGCTGGAGTATCTGTGGCGCGTTGGCTCGAAGTTGGTGGATCAACCCCTCTCTACATTGAAGACGCAGACTTTGTCCTCTTAGGCAACGGGGATGGCGACCCTTTCATGGGGATGCGAAACAAAGCCTCTCTCGTCGATATGATGCGAAAAGCTCTCATTATCGTCGAACGTGACGGCACACCCCTTACCCCTGAGCAGGTAATATCATATAGTGTCTGAGGCTACTCTGCCAGACTATGTACTTAGCTTTGACCCTGGTGGAAGTAGGGAGACCTGGGCCTATGCCCTATCCTCCGTTAGAGACTTAGGCGATAGTTCTAGCTATCATATTGTCGAAGCGGGCTTTGTGCCTGTTGTTGAGGAAATAGCCCGCCCTGATTTTTCACCCCTTGATAAATGGCTTGAGGATCTTCGGGATCGACATTGGCTCAAGCCTCGGCTTGGTGGTTTTTCTTGTGACCTTGTAGCCGAAAGGTATGTTGGTCGAGGCCACACGGGGTCGTTAAATGAGTCTATACCATTCAACCTTGGCTTTTGGGCATCAGCGTGGCAACAAGCCGATCTTGGGCAGTGTCGCTTAATAATGGCCTCTCAGTGGAAGCTCAAGGCTAAAAAGTGGAACACTCCTACGTCTGCTCCTTTTGAAAACTGGTGGGAGGACTATTACTGCCACCTTCTCCCAACCTGGGAAGTTAGCCCAACCAAGAGCACGCCCAAACACCTTCAGGACGCCTGTTGCATCGGTTGGTACTACTGGCGCTTCGAGAAAAAAATAATTTGTCTACCAAAAGGGCTACAAGAATTGCTATCCTAGTCCCCAGCTATCCATCAGATACAAATAGTTAGAGGAACGGGACGGTTTATGTCACCGCAGCAAGTCTTTGAATGCCCATACGCAAAGCTGCCCTTGCAAAAAGCCTGCGAGGTTTCTTCGTGTTCATTTAACCTACCGCAGCTTTCGCCGCTTTCTCGCTATTATAAAAGATGCTTTCTTAACTATGTTGAGAAAGGCGTTCAGAATCCAAATCATCTTGCCAGTATTGAGCAAGCTCAATTTTCTCGACTTTCTCTTTCGCAGAAAAAGTCGCTTTTAAAAGCATTCTTTCATATTAAAGATGAAGAATTGGACCATGCTCAAAGAACCTTCTATTTGTCGTTCTTCGCTATTATCATGCAAGACCTACTACTAGAAGTGCCCAGGGGGACCTTAAGCCCTGTTCCTTACGAGCAGTGCGTCGTTTGTGGCGTCACCCACGAAGAGGGTGAGCCAAGTTTCTTTTACCCTAAGGGCGGTGCCTTACCGTCTGGTCACGGCTATTGTTCGTGGGGCTGTTACCAACTAAAGCCGCCACCTATTATCGTTCTTGAACGTATTTTAGACGTGGATTTTAGGCATTTGGTAGCTCACCAAGAGTTACCGCACACTTTGAGAAAGCAATCCGTTTCTTTGATAACATATTGGCTTTTTACAGGGGTACCACTGACATAAGGTCAGGTTATTACATAGAGATAAGATTAAGGTCCGGGGACTATTATCTAACTGGGGATTAAAGGGGTATTATACATGCAAACCTCCATTGCTGAACGTCTCGCCTCTCGCCTTGGCCAAAAACTGGCCAAACGTGGCGGAACACTCCGTTCTGACTTTGTCATCGCTGACTACCGTGTGCTTCCGGGTTCAGACAACAAGTCTGCTAAGGTTTTGATTCAATATGATGAAGAAGCCTTTGGCGCTCCAAGCAAAGAAGAAGTGATTTCGACTTTGAACAACCTCTACCGTGATGCTCGTAGTGAGCGACCCCGCGTTATGGTTGAACCTGCCTCTGTCGAAGTCTACCAAAAGTTTCAGGCCGTAGCCTGTCAGGTGTCGATCCCTGTGATCCGTCGCCCCTTCAGCGACATTGAGCGCTTCCGTCTCAAGGCAATCGTTGCAGGAACGGTTTACCTCGGTGAAGACGTGTCTGACACTTGGACGGTAGCAAAAGGTGACGACAACTCGATCTACATCGAGCGTGTTGAGCGTGACGACATTGAAAAAATCCTCCGTGAGCGCAGCAAGGCTCATAGCTTCCGCGTCCATGCAGGTCGCGGTTCTTTGACGCTGGCTCGTGTTGAAGCTTCTGTCCCAGCAAGCCTCTACTCCGTTGGAGATCACGTCCAAGCAAGCCACGGTGGCAAGCTTAAAGTTGGTGAGATCCTGGGTATGGCTGAAGGTGGAGCACATGTTCGCTTCCGTGACGGCACCCAAGCGCTCCTATCTTCCGCAGCTATTCATAAGCTTGTTGAAGCTGCTGATGCTGCCAAGAAATGGAATAAAGAGGCTCTCAAAGAGTATTACCGCAAAGCCTATGGCTATGAAGAAGCGGAACTCGACAAACTTGTGAGCTATCTCGGCTAAAATAAGGGTTCAGCTAGTGAATACAAATAATGGTAGCTGGGCCGAGGTTAAGATACCTGACGGTCAAAAGACTCCTCTTGCCGCTTTCATGGTTGCAGAAAAGTATATTCGAGAAAACAGGTTTCCCCTACCTTCCCCCCTCGAATATATCGCTGCATCAAGGCAGGATGAACAGCCCGTAACGGCAAGTCTTATACCGTTTTCAAAGCTTACGGCTAAGGACCTTCTTCCCGGCCTAAGGCTTAGGGCAGGATCCTCTGAAATAGAGATTGCGCGGGTGCTACCGACAACAAAAGAAGTGGTCTATCGTCTAAAATCGAAAAACCAATTACGTCGCATAGATACCCAAAAGTTTGTCAAACTAGCGAATGCCCAGGGCTACCGGAAGGTGTGGAACCTTGCAAGTTTCCTAAGGACACTCAAGAGTCTTCTAACACCTGTCTTAGCCGCCATACCCTTAATGTGGGTATTAAAAATAGTCATAAATGCAGTGCGGAAAAAGCCGCTTAAATTTTCCACACTGCCTCCGAAGGAAAAGCTTTGAGTGCAAAAGACGACTTGGAAACGATCAAGGGTTCTGTCAAAGAGCAGCAGGCTGTTGCACTCAAAATGAGGGAGGACGGCTTCTCGATCAGCGAGATAGCCAGCTCCCTTGGTTTCCCACAAGAGCAAATTGAACTCTTTCTCTCTGAGAAACAGACTCTCGGCTCCCCAGAAGAAATTCTGCATGAATGCCTTCGCACAGTGGTTGCTCTTATCCCCATGGCCGAGCAACAGTATCGAAGTTCCCCTGTAAGTTTTAATGCTCAATCTCTAACCAGCTTCATTGACACTGCTAAAAGTTTAATTAGCGACATCTATAGCTTAAAGACCAAAGAAGACACTTACAAAACGATCGTTCAAAAGGTTTTGGAAGTTTTTTGCCGTGAAATGGTCAAGGGCCTACTTTCTGAAGTAGCCCAAATGAAGGAAAAAGACCTTTCTGACCGTAAAAAAATAGAAGAAGAACTTAGTCGTCTTGCTCTAAACATAGGTAAAAGATTTCAGGAAAGCTATCGTAAGAGCAGAGAAGACTTAGGTGATGTTCTAGGTGTTGGACCTGATGCACGCGCAAGGATAAATTTAGGATTTGGTAACTTGTGACGCGGTAGTGAATGTGGCCCTTAACTCTTACATGCAGGTATCTTGGGGGCCAACATAAAATGCCTCTCAAACAGGTTAGCAAAGAGCAGTATGAAGCGCTTTATAGAGAAGCGCTTTTTCTTTTGAAGAAATTGTGTCAACATAAAAAGCATTCAGATCATGAAGACATAGCGCACCTGAGTTTGGAAATCTACTTTATGAAAAGAGACTCCAAAAATTCAGTTAGTTTAGAGCAAGCTGCCCAAGAGGCTTTGCTGGACATGCCCTGTCAAGAAAAGCCAAAGATAATATCAGTAGAAGAAGAACATAAGACGACTTCAAGTGCGGTATCTCAAAGAGAGGCACAACGAGATTTAGATAAGATCTATTTGATAGTCAGAGACTCATTGTCTCTCGAAGAGAAATATATCTTCTGTATGCTACTTAAGGATGTTCCGGCTTCAGCAATTATAAAACACCTCGGGTTAGCTGAAGCAGATTTTATAAAAGCCAAAGACTCACTGATAGGAAAGTTACGCGATGCTGCGACAAGTCCCACAGAACAAAGATACATGCAAAAAACCAGTGACCTCTGCCTCGGAAAGCTCAAAGAAAAAAACATCCGCAATTAACTTCACAGAAGAAGAGCTAGATCTTCTACTGGATGATTCAAGCATCTCGCAAGAGCTACAAAACATGTTTCAAAGGGGTGTTGCCCCAAGCCAAGTAGAAGCAGATGTCACGGAAGTGATCCGTTGGCAGGAACGCCTGCAAAATGATCTTGAAGATATGAGCAAGGCCACCCCAGGGGGTCAACCACGACCGTGGGTCACAGATCTACTCGAAGACCTGATAGCCTATGAGGTCAGTCCTGCTCATTCTGAAAATGAGACACTGACTCTCTTAGATGGACTTGAACAAAGTTTTATTGATCTTGAGAACTCTGGGTTTGGCCCAGAGTCGAGGAATTATATTGCTTCACTTCGTGCGGAGCTAGAGATCCTTGTTGAAAAAATCAAGAACAGTCCAAAAGCGTAATAACCTCGAAACCTGAGGGTAAAATGGCGGCTAAAAAAGACCTGATTCGCGAGCTTAAACGTGTTTACCAAGTGTTAGGTAATCCCTACACAAGACGTGAATTTGATGAAGTCGCCAATGTAAGTTCACGGACGATTGAAAAGACTTTTTCAAGCTGGAAGGTCGCGTTGAACGAAGCTGGCCTAACAAAGGCATTTGCCGAACATAAAGCCATCACAAAAGAGATCGAAGACCACAAGCCGACAGAGGCCCTTAAAAAAGAGTGGGAAGAACGGAAAAAGCAGCTTCTTCAAAAGGAGCAGGAGAGACAGATCTCTTGGTGGAGAAAGCAAGTCCAACAGCTAGACTTTTTCAAAGAGTTTCTCCAGGAGACTTTAGCCAAGGCTGAACCGCCTGTTGTAAACTTGATGGTTATCAAGGAAAAACCGAAAAAAGACATCAAAAACATCAAAAAACCGCACTGCACTTTGTGGTTTGAATTTTCTGATCTTCAGCTCGGAACGCTTATGACCGCAGAGGAAATGGGCGGTCTGAATAAGCACAACTGGATCATCTGGAAAGAAAAGTTAAACGTATGGAAAAATACGGTTATCGAGAAGTTGGCTCATTATAAAGAGATCTATAACATCGACCACGTTGTTATAGCGTGTCTTGGAGACATGGTTGAAGGTCAAGATATCTTTCGTGGGCAGTTGTGGCAGATCGACCGCCATGTCGTTGACCAAGCAATATTTGGAGCAAATGATACCGCAGCGGCTTTCATAGAGATCTTCCTTAGCAATCCCGATCTTCATTTCGATATTCTGGAAGTCTTTGGAAATCACGGGCGCACAGGAAGAAAGGGTGAGCACCCCTTCTCTTGCTCGATGGACAAAGTCTACCAAAGACTTGTTGAGCTTCAGCTCAAAGCCGTGAAAGACATGAATAATTACACATACCACCAGAACGAGGCATGGTTCTACCTTGTCGAGACTTATGGATGGAACCATCTGTTGCTCCATGGCGACCAAGGCATGAGTTCTCTGTGGTCTTCTCGCCCTACAGTCAATGGCCTTGAGAAAGGCATTACCCGCTACAACCAGATGCTCCAACAACAGATTCACTTTTTGCACTGTGGGCATTTCCATAACGACTGGCAGTTGTCCTTTAATATGTCACAGATATTGATTAACGGGTCGTTCATCGGAACCTCAAACTTTAGTGCCACACAGATGGTCGCTTCGTCCCCACCAATCCAAGTTCTTCATGTTTTCGAGCCTCGAATTGGTTTAGCAAAAACCGAGCGTATCTATCTGAATGAAGGTGATGTGAAACAGCCAATTTTGGCTAAAAGCCTTGCCCGTAGACATAACAACAATGCAAGCTAGAGGTTACGCCTATGACTGTTTTGCTAGAAGGCGACAGGTTAAAAGTAGCATGTAAGCAACTGGTCACGGGCGTCTCCAAACACCAAATGACGGTCTTATCCCCTGTTCACACCGTCGTGACGGGGACGGCAGCAGGCCAAATTATAGCACTACCGAGTGCCCTCACCTTGGCCTCTGGTTGGGTCTACTACGTTACAAACTCTAGCTCTGAAGCAGTCCATGTAAAGGATTTTCTTGGGTCTCCGATCGCAAGGCTTATGCCCGAAGAAAAGCTTGAGCTACTACTTTTAAGTAACGAATCAAGCCAAGGGCATTGGTCAGTTGCACAAATATCAATCAGCAACAACCCGGTAACGAATTGCCTCTATAACGTCGTCTTTGAGTCTAGCGGTATATCCAAAGGGAAATGGCTTAACACTCACCACAGTGTAGATTCGTCGAAGCTCCCTGCTGTTATACCTTTCGATCTGTGTCACTTTGTCGGTCTTAGCTTCGCTAATACACAAGACAAGGCATCGGCTAGTATCAAGATCTACAAAAACGGGACGACGGATGTGTTCCAGGATATAAATGTCCTAGAACAAAAAACCTTGGGTGTTAGTTTGGGGAAGGAGCTTCTCTTCAAAAAAGGAGATACCGTATCAGTTTATATATCGGCTATTTCCAACAGTGGTTTCACCGCTGACTCCCCCCAAGTGACTTTGTTCTTCAAAGTCGTTCGACCTTAAGCTGGATACTAGAGACCTCGTGACCTTCCCTTTTAAAAAACAAACCATTAAAGGAGGGTTCTCATGGAGTCTTTGACTATCGAGCAAGTTTTGCAGATCATCGGAACTATCAGTGCGTCTTCTTTTGTCATCGTAGCTGTCGGTGACTTTGTCGTCGCTTCCTTGCAAAAGGTGGCTGACAACACTGTAGCCAAGTGGGATGACAACGCCTCTATGACTGTCGCCAAATGGTGGACTATATCCAAAAGCCTTTGGGACGATTTCAGAGGCTTGACAGACCGCCTCAGCGTATTCTCTCGTCCAAAGAAATAAGGAAGACTTCCCATGAGTAGTCCGTTGGACGAGCAAATCGCTAGGCAGCTAGTCAGAGGGCGTGAGCTTATCCCGGACTACTCTCTCGTCCCTAAAGAAACGTACAAAGCAACAGATTTAGAAATGATGACGCTCTTCAAGATATGGCGACAGGGAAACCTGATGCAAGATCTCTACGGGCGTCGAAGTTACTTTTACCGAGCACCCAACTGGTTGCTTATCTGGCAAACAGGTCCGACCTCTGAGATTAGAAAGTATTTCGATAAGACTCTCAGAGCGCTGAGATCACTTTATTATGCACCGAGACTTAAATAGCAACCTTGGGGAAAAAACATGCAGGCACCAGGATTGCAGGCAATAGGACAAGAAACCGCAAGGGTTTTGACACGAGGACGGCTCGAATACTTCTTTTTCAACTTCTTTTATGACGCGGCTAAAACGCAGCCCGTACAGCCTAGTGACCCCCAAGCCTACCCAAACTACAGAGTCCTCAGCCCTTCTGGTTCTCTTGTGGCCCAAGGAGTGGCCGTTGCTGGTCCCGCTCCGGGTATTTGGAAAATGGGGTGGGTTGTTCCTAAAAATGCAGAACTAACTGATGCCCATAAACGCTACACCATCCAGGCGGTAACCGTTGATGACCAAGGCCGTCAGTTTGAGGTTAGCTTTCATTTCGATTTAGTAGACGACCGGATCCCCGCACAAGAACCCGAGCAGCAAAAGATCATGACTTTTGCCAATCAACCTGTAAGGCTCTTTTTTAAAAATTTGACACGACCTTCACAGTTGTCACTCGCTCTATCTATCAAGGGCAGCGATACCCCGATACACTCCGCTAATCTTTCCTTTCCCGTAGCTGATCCTCCCACAGCGTCAACTATCATTGAAGTAGAAGACCGAAACGGTCTTGTCTACTACAACGACACCATACCTCTTCGCATCGGAGTTTATTCTGCTCTCTGGACGATTCGCGAGTCGATTACAAGCCCTGTCGATTTTGAGCATCAATCCGTGCAGGTAATAGGCACAACTACCATGCACCTTCTTAATTCTGTTCGTATGCTTATCGACAAATTGCAGAAAAAATTAGGCTTGGTATACGCCTATAACAATGAAGACCTGCTCGAATATGTCACCCAAGGGTCGAACCTCGTAAACTCGTATTGGCCCCCGTCTAACTACACAGTAGCGAGCTACCCAGGGGCTATTGAAAGCTTTATCGTGCTTGCTGGAGCATGGTGGGGACTCTCAGCACAGAGAATCCTTTATGCTGAGACAAATCTAAATTTTTCTGGCCAAAGCGTTACCTTGGACTATAACCCAGGTGCAGACATTGAAGGAATACTCAGTGGCTTCAAGGAGTTCTTAGATAGCAACACGAGCAAAACCAAACAATCCTTGCAACGGGCCGCTTCCGGTGCAGGGGCTATTGCTACAAGACCCTACCGCTTCCGCACTAACTCAGTGTTCTTGGCCGAGAAAGGACGAGGGCCGATCGGTAGTAACGTCCAACAGCTACTTTTATTCTATGGGCTTCTTGACTAAAAAAAGGTGTCTAGTCTTTGTTTCAATCCCCTAACGATGAGGTGAATCACCTATGGGGGCGACAGCAGAGAGCCGACTAGCAAAGAGGCGCATTAACGAGCTGGAGGAGAAATTAGAAAGGCTGCAAAGAGAGCTTCAGCAGCTAAAAGCTCAAAACAGAAGGATTGGGGGCCTTCGCAAGCAAGCAAAGTATAACAGAAAACGCGAAGACGATCTTCGAGAGCTACTAGAATGTGAAGAAGCATTGGCTTTTCATACAAGAGATAATAACATACAATCAGCCAATGCCCAAAGTCACAAGGAACGATGTCGAACGGAAAACTGTCTTTCCACAAATGTTACGCTAGTACCCGCAGGCTGCCGCACAGTGGTTCTATGTAACGAATGTTCGAGTCGTTATAGTGTCATTAAGACGGACCAAACTAATGCTTAGACTCCGAAAGGTACTTTCCATGGCTGCGAAGAAGTTTTTTATTCGACAAACATCCATTGATAAGCTGTTGCAACAAGTCGATCAGCTAGAAAAAAAGATCGACATTCTGACTCAAACCCGTTTCGACGAAAGAGTAGCCGTGGACCATGGCCGTACTGCTGTCTACTCACAACCAGTCGTAGTAGAGTCGGTAGTGGTACCTACTCCTACGGTCGCGAGCGACGATGATAGTCCGATGTACATACCTAAGGCCCGCATGGGACAGGCTTCCATCAAGAAAGTAAAGACTACTTTGGGCGCACATGACAGCGAGAACGTAGAAAATCTCAGGAAGAAGACGCGCAAGAAAGAAGCCTGAACGAGCTAATGTGGGGGGTTAAATATATGTCCAAGGTGACTTTGGGTGCTGGGCTTGATGTTGGAACGTCAAACCTACTTGTTGCACGAATCGAAGGTAAAAATGAGGTTGAGGTCAAGCGGCTTAGAAACGCCTTCGTCGAGATCGACGACGAGCAAAAAGCCAGACTTGCTGCGGGAAACCTCAACGCAGTCCATTTGAACAACAAAGCCTATATTGTTGGCGATGAGGCGATCTCTATTGCCCGCGTCCTCAATAAAGAGGTTCGACGCCCAATGGCCTCTGGGGTTCTGAATCCAGAGGAGAAAGATGGTCGGATCATCATCTCAACTCTAGTTAAATCCTTGCTCGGAGAACCTCGGGAATTTGGCGAGGAGAAATGTGCCTTTTCGATCCCTGCCGTACCTTTGGACAACCCGAAGGCCAATAATGTATGGCACACGGGTTTCTTCAGCTCACTTCTGGAAGACCTAGGCTATGTGCCTGAGCCTGTAAACGAAGCTTTGGCTATCATCTACAGCGACTGCTCCGAAGAAGACCACTGTGGGATTGCTATTTCTCACGGTGCAGGCCAAGTCAACGTAGCCGCCTCCTATAAGCTGATCGCCTCGATTGAGTTCTCGGTCGCAAGGTCAGGGGACTGGATCGACCAGAACAGTGCCGCTGCGGTCGGAACCTCGGTAGCTCGCGTTCTCAAAATTAAGGAAGACCCAGCGTTTGACCTCATGAAAGCAGATGCACTGGACGACGAGATTGGCCCAGCTCTCTATTTCCACTACAAGGAAATGATTCGCTACGAGTTGAAGCATCTCGTAGGACAGTGGTCGAGAATGAAATCCCAGCTAGACTTTCCTGATGCTATTCCCATCATCTTGTCAGGTGGAACGGCAAGTCTTAAAGGGTTCAAAGAGCTTTGGGTTGAGGAACTTGGACGCTTTCAAAAAAAGACACCCCTTCCCTTCCAGGTTAAAGAAGTGCGGATGGCCAAAGATCCTTTCGGGGCCGTTGCCCGAGGTCTTCTTACCTACGCCCTCACAAGCCAGTAAATCTGGGGTTAGATTAAATTAAACCTCTGTGAGGACAGCCTACGGGCGGTCCTCTTTTTACTGGTGCAACATAAATGTACATACTTAGGAATACTAGAAACAATTCTCTACTCGTTCAAGATCAATACCTTTCGCAACCATTCGAGGCACAGGAAGAGATTGACCTTGAGTCGATCTTTAGTTTTGAGCAGCTCCACAAATCTACCTATTACTCAGATGGGGCTATTGGCTCTCTTCTTTTAAACGGCGACTTAGAACTCCTGCACCCGACAGAAGGATACCGACAACCTCTTTGGAAGTTTTCAGACCCTAGGGTTGAGTATGTCACGCTAACATTCACTGAAATTTCGCAAAAAAAGCTTTTATTAAAAGAAACCCCAAACAAACAGCTAATCGCTGTAGACATCTTGGGTGGACCTGCACAGTTTCCAGAGCTTGATTTTACGGTAGCTGATCGCGAACTAAAGTGGGATTCACGAGGAATGGAAATGCTACTAGAGGTCGGAGATACGCTTCGGATTATTTATGGAAGCTAGAATGCAAAGGACTTTCAGATGTCACAAATTAAGCAAAAGTTCCTGCTCGATGACTCGGTAAATGGTGCAAAGATCCTCTTGGAAAACAACCAGAGTCTAAGAGCCTTGAACTCACAGACTTCCTCGGTTGAAATTCTACGAGTCAACGCATCAGACTATGTAGAATTTCAGCGGCTTCCCGTTGCACCCTTCGCCCCAACAATAGGGCATCATATCGTAAATAAGGACTACGTTGATTTTTCGTTTTCTAACGTAGTCCTTACAAGCCAAGTAGGTGCAGCAGATGGCGTAGCACCTCTAGGAAATGACGGGCTTGTCCCAAGCAACTACCTTCCGGCAATAGCCATCACAGACGTATTTGTTGTTGCGGACCTAAACGAGAGAGATGCACTTCTTACAAACCCATCAATGTCCATAGACACCGGGGATGTTGTTATCGTTTTGAGCGATAGTAACTACGCGAATAGTCATCGCTCTTATATTTATGATGGGAGCCAGTATCAGGTTCTATACACGACTACCAATGGTGATGGTGGGGGTGGTGGTTCCGTTATCTCCGTAAATTCGCAGACCGGGGTTGTGGTTCTTGACACAGACGATGTAGGCGAGGGTACGACCAACCTTTATTTCACTGCGACCCGCGCCCAAGACGCTGTCATCACATCCGACATGAGTGGTACAAGCAGTACCAAATCACCAAGTGTTGCGGCCATCAAAACCTACCTTGGTAATTCGTTTCAAAAAGAAAAATTTATACTGACGCTATCCGATGTGAACCTTGGATATGTCACGTTGTCCGGGGCGGCACAGGCGTCTAGTATAGCAGTATTTGTGGATCGCCTTGCTCTGCACGCTACGGATGACTACACAATTACAACCGTCAGTGGGCTTACACGCCTTACTTGGGCAGGTACCGTAGCCAAAGGTGGTATTGAAGAGCTAGAGGCGGGTGACATCATACATGTCAGTTATAACCAACTGACCTAAGGGTAGTTAAATGGCATTTGCTGACCAATTTGGTAAACGTATAGGTATCCTTAACTACCAAGGAACGTGGAACGCATCTGCGAACACACCGCACCTAACGAGTGGTAGTGGGCGTAAGGGGTATTATTACATCATTAGCACGGCAGGGGACACCGTCCTCGATGGGGAGAGTGGATGGGATGTTGGGGACTGGGCTATTTTTAATGGTTCGGTATGGCAACAGATCAACAGCACGAACAGTTCCCGCAATTTTAGCGTAATCGGTAATCTCACGATTTCAGGTCTGACCACAAGCTTTCTGGAGCATGTTGTATCCTCTGGACCCCTTACCTTGACATCTTCAAGTCCTTACCGTGTAGTATTTACGGGGGTGTCTAGTACCTGCGTTGTCAATTTGGGAAATGCTCTCAATTCTGATCTTGGGCGCTCAACTCATTTCTTCAATAGCTCAAGTGCTTTGATTTCCGTCGTTAATAACTCCAGCAGCGTCCTTTTCTATCTTTACCCTGGCTACTCCTCAACGGTCTTACTGAGGGGAAAGTCTACAGCCGATGGCCTGTGGTCTTATGACAGCCCGCCCTATCAGCTTTCTGGCAGCATTTCTGCGGCAAGTTTTACAGGCAACCCTAGAAAATATACAGTCTCTTTCACTTATCCATTTGCAAATACTAACTACCGAATTTCGGTTACAGGTCAGGATACTCGCATCTGGACCTTTGAGTCAAAAACTGCATCAGGCTTTACGATAAGCTCAAATGCAGCCACCGCACTCACGAGCACTGTAGACTGGTCTGCTGTGGAGGATAACTGATGACCCTTACGATCGACAACTTAACAGTTGAAGGACTTACAAGCACAAACCGTATTCGAGTCGCTGCCGATGTGCAGGCCACTACATCTGGGACCTATACATTTTCTATAACATCTCCTGGCGCTGTAATATTTACAGGATCCAGCGCAGGACAGAGTGTAAGTCTAGGTGATGCTACATCCTATCAAATAGGGCAAGAGTTCTGGGTTTACAACGACTCCACCCAGTCGGTACTTGTCAAAAACGCAGCGGGTGCAAGCCTAATTGTTCTGCAACTTGAAATGCGTGTTAAGGCTGTTCTTCAAAGCAACGCCACGTCCGCTGGAGTCTGGACACTCACAACCTACATTAAGCAGACCGCAACTGTAGGTTCAACGGCAGTCGCCTTCTTCGCAGACTCGACAAACTCAGTAAGCAACAGGTTCCTAAGTACGCAGAATTTAAACTCCTCGGATATTCAACCTGCCGTAATGCCCGCTGGTTCAATTATTAGGACTGTGACGTATGTAGGCAGCCAACCTGCCCCGATTGGAACTATCGAATTTCGTGTAAACACGACGACAGGTACCCCTGCCTTGTCTTGCATCCTAACTACCACAACTAACACTCAGGTCTTTACGGGACTGTCTCTGGCAGTAAACGCTGGGGACTATATAAATTGTAAGATCGGTGCAAATGCCTCTGGTGTCGGTAAACCTATGGTTATCTGCTATTTTTAGCCGAGAGGTATATGTCAAACACCCTTCCAAAAATCGTCACACCCGGAGTCGTCCGTAACCTCTTAAAGCAAAATTTTAAGCTACGGATCCCAAGTGATGCAAGAAACGACGTTAGTCCAAAAACGATTAACTTAGTTCCAGGGGTCGATGTCGAAATCGACTACCGAGACTTTAAGCATCTTTTGGAAGAACTCCGTTCTCTGGAACGTAAACGAGTAATCCTTATCGTTCGCTACCCTGAAACAGAATCAGGGGTCGTAGGCGTCGAGCAGGATGGAAGCCTAGTCTTAGCTAAAACTTCCTTTTTGAACTTTAAGGGAAGCCTTAAGGCCACACTCGGAGACACGCCCGCTACCGTTGATATCGACCTAGACCTAGACCCAGTAAACTTGGGAAACATAATCGTTGATGGTGGTAGTCTTTATTACTATGACGAGGCGAGTGATCTTTGGCTCTCTAGCACAGAATACACCGTGCGGTGGTCGAAGGTTGGCACCTCCAACGCTAAAATAGTGGAGCTTGGGGAAAAGTATATTTTCTCCAAAGAAGCAAGAATCACGCGCCTTGATGGTTTTCCATCGCCAACGACCTTTCAGTTCATTCATCCTGTCAGTAGGTCTCTTCTTATAAGTAGCGCCAGTTTCTACCCTGTGACAGTTGAGGCTGGTAGTGAAATTTTGCCCGTAAGGACAAGCCCAACGTCGGTTGCCGTTATAAACCCCAGCCTAACCATGTACTATAGGGAGATTCTGAACGTGTAAGGCCCTGTCTGTTTTTGCCCCTTTACTTGTGGTATGATCGCACCCTCTAAAAGAGGGACATGAGTGAAATTAAGGATTTAACTTTGGGCCTGACTGTTGACGAGCTAGAACAACGCATCCATCAAGGCTGGGAAAAGTACCCAACCCCGCGCCCCTATATCACGATCAAGCGAGAAACCTACCGTAAGCTTAAGGCGGTAGCCCTTTTCGTAGACGAAGAGTTTGGCGAGTGGGAGGCGACACCAGACGGAGTTATGCGGGGGGGAATGCACCCTAACCGCAGGCAGAGAGATTTCACGAAGATCACCTGCTCAAAAAAAGAAATCTACGAGCTTTATATTAAGCAGAATCTTCCCGTAAAAGAAATCGCCAAAGCGTTAAACTGCCACCCTGCGAAGGTATTGGATAAGATACGAGAGTTTAACATAAAAAAGCCCATGGATCTGAAGAAAAAGCTGATGGCCGCTACAAGCAAGGAGCGCTACGGAGTCGAGTACCCTATGCAAGTTGCCGAGATAGCCAAACGCTGTGCCGACAGTAAAGATATTGAAAGCTTCAAAGAAAATTATAAGAAGACCATGCTGGAACGGTATGGCGTTCAAAACGGGTTTGAGGACAAAACGATCCAAGAGCGTGCCAAAAAAACCAGGGCAGCCCGCTACGGGACAGAGCACGCCTTGCAGGCAGATACTTGCAAGGAAAAGTACCGACAAACGATTCGTGACAAGTACGACGATCAGTCGCTTGAATGGGGCGGCTATCAAGTTCCAGAAATAAGAGAAAAGATAATTGCAACTAACCGAGCCAATTTTGGAGTTGATTTTCCCTTCCAGTCTTCCGAAATTCAGGAAAAAATTAAGCAAACCTTTATCGAAAAGTATGGTGTTGACAGCATAGCAAAATGTCCTGAGGTTCAAGAAAAAATAAGAAAAAGTATCTTAAAAAGGTTTGGGATACACCACCTGTCTCTACCTGAGATGCGAGAGCGTATAAAACAAACATCTCTTGAAAGATACGGTTTCGTCTGTAGTCTTCAGAACGAACAAGTACAAGAGAAAAGCTACGAGACTCGGATCAAAAATGACTCCTTTAAGACATCGGCTCTCGAAAAAGAAGTTCGAGAGTTCGTCGATTCTATTGTCTCTTGTGAAGTTACCCGCAACATCAGAACGATAATCGCCCCATACGAAATAGATATCGTAATACCGGATAAAAAGATCGCAATCGAAGTCAACGGCCTATACTGGCACAGTGAGGCTTGGGTTGACAAAAACTACCACGCGCTGAAGTACAAATTATGCAAAGAGGCTGGTTATCGTTTAGTTACCATCTTTGAACATGAGTGGTACGGACGAAAGACTGCGGTTATGGGACGGCTGAGAGCCGTTTTGGGAAGTAGTAAAATATCTATAGGAGCAAGAGAAACAGAGTTTTCGTTTGCAAATAAGGAAGAAGCTAATGCGTTTTTGAATGAGTATCATGTTCAAGGGTCCACCCGCTTTGAACATGCGTTTAAGCTTACCTTAGGAACCGAGATAGTTGCACTTATGACTTTTGGTAGGCACCATCGTCAAACAAGCAAGGAGCTTGTTCTAAATCGCTTTTGTGTTCGAGATAACTATAACGTCAAAGGAGCAGCATCCAAGCTTCTTAAGAACGCAGATATCAGAGAGCCTTTGGTATCTTATTCGGACAACCGATGGTCCGATGGTGACATCTATCAGCAGCTTAAGTTTCATCTCGATGGTCAAATGCCACCGGACTACTTTTACATAAGCAACTCGGGTGTATTTAGCAAACAAAGCCTTAAAAAAACCAAGAGCGAACGCGAATCGGGTCTTTCGGAGCATCAACTGCGGCTCGCGCAAGGATACCTTCGCGTCTACGACTGTGGAAAGCTGCGGTGGTTGAAAACTCCGAGTCGGTAAGATTCTTAATAGAATACGAGGAGTTTTATACATGGAAAGACATCATGCGGATCGCTTCAAAGTCTACGCATCAACAGCCCTCTCTGATCTTCCTAAATCAGTAGACGCAGCAAAAGAGCGTATGCGACGTGTGGAAGATGCTGACAAAAAGCGAGCCATGGCAACTATAAGTGGTCGCACCATCGACTACAGTTGGCTCAAAGGCGCGAGCGAAACCTACCAGATTAGCCCAGATATAAAAAATTACGTTTTGACGGAAGTCCCGATCGTAACTATTGGATTTCCCAACCGCAACTTGCACTGCTTCCCCTATGAAGAAGTTTCGTATTTCGACCCAAGGTTCGGAAAATTTATCTACCAAACATTTATTGGCAAGCCTACCTTTGCCGACCACGACAACCGCGACTTCACAAAAGCGAAGGGCATTCACTTCGATGCTACGCTTAGAAAAGTTCCAGGCTGGGACGTTTGGAAGATTTACGTCCTTCTTGGTTACTGCCGGGAAAAAGATCCCGTCCTAGCGAGCAAGATCGAAAAAGGCCAACGTCGTGGGTACTCCATGGGCGCGTGGGTTAGCTACTTCGTGAATAGCCTTACAGGCCAAGTGACTAACGGCAACAAGGCGTGCAAATATCCCAAGGGTTCTGTCCATGATGGCATTTTGAGCTACGACATCTGTACTGGTGTTGACTACTTTGAAACGTCGTCCGTTGAGTCTCCTGCTGACGTAAGCGCTGAATCGCATCAACTGTGGTATTTCTGAAAGGTAAAGATGTCTTACTTAAGAAGAATCGAAGCTCAAATTTACAGGACTGAGGCTTTCCCCATCACTCCGATGCCGATAGTCGAAAAGGTGCTCGACGCAGCTAAGAAAGCTCTTAAGTCTGGCAAGACAACACCAGACACAGAGAAGTTGAATTCCTTTTTAAAGAAGCACACCCCTGGCGATCTTATGGACTTTGCCCGTTCCGTTGTTAAATATTTCAAGGATGGCAAGATCGACTGGGAAGAAGGGCTAGGTCTTTTACAGGACGAATACTCCCCAAAAGGTCTCGGTGTGATCCCCTGGTCTTTCCTCAAACGCGAGCTGAAGTACGCGGGTGACTCTGTGCAGAAAAGACTACCTAAGGCTTTTGTAACCCAACTCTGATCGCACCCAGGTAAGCAGATATGCAACACATTTTTCAAAAATTTGATCTAAAAATAACAGGCGTTGCACACGCGGGTGCCCACGTTGGACAAGAAGTTGAGATGTACGTCAACTATGGCATCAAAGATATTTTTCTTTTTGAGCCACAGAAAGAGACTTTTCAAAATCTCCTTAGATCTATGTTGAAATTTCAAAAACAGGGGATAAACGTACAATGCTTCAATCACGCCTTGGGTCCCACAAAAAAAACAACCTCTTTACATCGTAGTAGCAATAATGGTGGTTCCTCTAGTCTGCTTGCTCCGAAAGACCACATTACAATATACCCGGAGGTTCAGTTTACTGACAGTGAAGAAGTTCAGGTCGAGCGCCTAGACGATATCGCACTGCCAAAGGTCAACTTCCTGGTGATGGACGTGCAGGGATATGAGCTAGAAGTGCTGAAAGGGGCTACCTCTCGTCTTTCGCATATAGACTACATCTACACGGAAGTGAACCAGCTTCAGCTTTATGAGGGTGGTGTGCTGATAGATGAATTGGATGCTTTTTTATCTAAGTTCAATTTTAAGAGAGTCGATACCGCTTGGCTAGGTGGGGTTTGGGGAGACGCTCTTTACATCAAATCCTCGTGAAAATTGTAGGGGAGCAACCATGGGTCTTGACGCCCCAGGTCTTAGACATCTTATTTACTGTAGACGATATGGTGACTACGGGCAGACATTAACTATTGGCAGACAGCAACTTTTGCTCAAGCCTGAGGCTCTCTGGCATCGTCTGGGAACGAAAAAAACCTATCTTGGCTACTGTGAGGATCTTCTTCGGGATGAGTTTGGTGCCTCTCGGGTTGACTCTATTGACTACTCCGCCTACGAAGGGTCCACCCTAGTATATGACCCTGGAGAAGAAATAAAAAATCCGCCGGGGCAGTACGATACTGTTATAGACTACGGAACTTTAGAACACATTTTTAATATCAACACGGCACTCCTAAACATTTCAAAACTTTGTAAGGTTGGTGGGCAAATTATCCACTTGCTTCCTGCTAACCAACAATGTGGTCACGGTTTCTGGCAAATGTCTCCCGAGCTATTCTTTTCGCTATACACCGAGGCCAACGGCTACGAGAGCACGGAAGTTTTTTTCTATAATTGCTTAGACGAAAACGACTGCCGTAAGCTAACTCGCCCTGAACCAGGGCAACGGCTGCTTTTGAAAGATATCCAGCCCATGTACGTTGCTGTGAGGACAATTCTCAAGCGGGCCGATTTCTCGCACCGCAACGTCTACCAGAGCGACTACGTCCATACATGGGGTACCGTAAGAAAACCGGGCAAGTAGCAACACTTGTGAGATTAGATGGAAGCTTTTGGTTACTGCTTACACACCCGTTGCAGGCAACCTCATGTCAAGAAACTGTTGGGCCAAGGAAAAGTATCCTATATCGTTTCGTGACCGTATTCGTATGGTTCGCGCTATCCTTCTCCAAAAAAAACTAGAGCAAGGCAAAAAGGTCGCGGAGTTTGAAGCTGCCTGGAATAGTTGGCTTGGTTCACCTTACTCTGTATTTGTTAGTTCCGGCAGTACAGCAGCCTTCTTGTTGGTCTCAAGTGTGGTAGAAAGGCTCCACCTCAAGCCAGGAGACAAGGTTCTGCTTTCAGCCCTCGGGCCGATCAGTAATGTGATGCCACTTCTGCGCTACGGCTTGATCCCTGTATTTTGCGACGTGAACTTAAAAGACTTCAGCTTTGACAAGGTAGAGTTGGCGCGGATCGCAAAAGACCACCAAGACATCAAGCTCGTATTTGTCCAACACCCATTTGGTCTACCAGCCTCTCACAATGTAATTCGCTCCTATTTCCCCTCCCTGCCCATCCTAGATGATTGCTCGGAGTCGGTCGGGGCGATT
>Ga0194132_10003723_pt1 | contig 26767 bp, 16 predicted proteins | sample TA2KigOf80mmetaG_FD_148612 | JGI IMG/M metagenome (GOLD analysis project Ga0194132, IMG submission 148612) | Freshwater microbial communities from Lake Tanganyika, Tanzania - TA2015054 Kigoma Offshore 80m | ecosystem: Environmental > Aquatic > Freshwater > Lake | place: Tanzania: Lake... | reverse complement strand
CTCTCGCCAGGGCATCCCCCAGCTTAACCGCTGTCCCCCGGTTACCCTTCGTTTGTGTCAACCGCCCACCGGCACACTTGTCAAGGATGTCTCCGGTTCGCACAGGGGAGAAGAGAGAGTGTGCAAATTTTTCAGGGTGCTTCCAGGTAATTTTTTCATTGTTCTGGTCACCATTGCTTCTTTCTCCAGGCTTCCAACTCCTGTTGCAAGCAGTAGTGCAATCAGCTCTCCAAACCACGGCTACCGGAGCCGGTTCAGGACAGAAATTCCGCGGTCCGCTCGATTGATGTTTTCCGCGATATCTTCCACCCGGCCGAGAATCGTGGGAAGCGTCCATCCCGAATTGTGAGGCGACAAAAGCACGTTCGGGAGATCATGAAAAGGATAGATTGATGGGGGTTTGGATTCTCCCTCCGAAGAGGGGTACTGATACCAGACGTCGAGCGCGGCGCCCGCGATCCGGCCGGACCGCAGCGCCTCATAGGCCGCTCTCTCGTTAACCACCCGGCCGCGCGTCATATTGATCAGGAACGCGGTGGGCTTCATGTTCGAGAATTGCGTGTCGCTGATCAGGCCCGCCGTCTCCGGTGTCAGCGGGCAGCATGGGATTACCCAGTCCGCCTCTGGCAGTTCCGCCTCCCAGTCCGAAAACGGAACGGTCCGGTCGACCCAGGGCGTGTCTTCGGGACGGCGGCTGGCGCCCACAAGCTTGACTCCGAATGCGCGTGCCCGGGTGGCCACTTCACGCGCGATATGGCCGAGTCCGATCAGCAGCGCCGTCTGCCCGTACAATTGCGGCAACACGGGTGTCGCACCCCAGATGCAGCTTCCGGTCCAGTCACCACTCCGGAGTCCGGCATCGTAGTGGTGGGGCCGGCGCGCGAGGTAGAGCATCGCCATGAGTACGTACTCGGCAATCGCGATCTCGTGATGGAAGGTGTTGGCTACCTGGACACCCGCGGGAATGCTCTCGAGATTCATTCCGTCGACTCCGGCACCGGCGGCTTGCACGAGCTTCAGATTCGGGCACCGGTCCAGAATGGCCTGCGTGAGGGGCCAGCCCACGATTACCTCAGCCGCGGTCAGTTGCGCGGCATACTGGTCCACCGTCGTGGGATCGGCGACCACAGTGAAAGTGTGGTGTCCGGCCACGCGGCGTTTGATCTCCGGCAGGCACCAGGCTGCCATCCGGCCCATGAGCACGATCTGCATTGGGGTATTGTAGCCAGTAAGCCTCCTTGGATTGACGTCGAAGTTCTGTCGCCTGACGACAAAATGTCCCGGCTCCAAGCGGGCAGATATCCTTGGAACGGAATCACGGCCGCGGACTGGCTGGAGCGTCACCGCCGCTGAGCAGGCGCCGGAGGTTGCCTCCCAGGATCGAGGCCGCGTCTTCCGCGCCGATGCCGATCTCCCGCAACACCGCCGTTTGCTGATCGAAAACGGCCCTGTGCCAGCCGCGCGGGAAGAACGAGGAGTCCGTGCCAAAGAGCAGGCGCCGGGGTCCGGCGACCGCGAGCGCGCGCTCGAACACCGATCGCAGCGAGCAGCCGGGCTCCTGAAAGCGCATCCAGGAGTTGGAGCTCGATGTATCCAAGTAGACGTTCGGGCACAGGTCGCACACCATCAACGCCTCCCTGAAGTAGCCGGCTCCGAAATGAGGGATCACGATCGGTAGCGACGGGAACCGCATCGCGACCGGATGCACGGCGACCGGGTTCGAGAACCGCATGTCGAACAAGGACGGCAGCCCGAGCTTCTTCCGGATGCCGACGGTCAGGATGCCGCAGTGAACAAACAACACGGTTCCCGGCGTCCGGGAGATCTCTTCCACCGCCGCCAGCGCACGCTCGTCATCGAGCCCGTAGCCGTGCATGGCGGGGAACAGGCAGATTCCGCGGAGTCCGGCCGGAACCGCGCGGGAGGCGTTGGGGTCCAGCGGATTGCGCATTGCATAAGCCCAGAGCCGGTCCGGATGCCGCTGCGCGGCGTCGATCGCGGATTGCTCATCTCCAGGCAGGCTGGCGATCAGGACGGACTGCGCCACCCCGTGCCGGTCCAGTTCGTTGACCCATATCGAGCCAAGATCGCCCGCGGACTCAGGCGGCCGGTCCCAGCCAAGGATCCCGTAAACATCGTCCAGGGACGAACGCCGCTGCCCGGCGATTATCGAAAAGAAACGGTGCGAGAACAGGTGGACGTGGGAGTCCGCTACCGCGATCTCACCCCAGGAAGTGAGCATCTATTCCTTGGTTCGCGATTCCGCTGCCGTTGGAGACGTGATGCCCGCTGAAATAGCGATCTGCGTGAGACCGGCGACATTGTTGACGCCCAGCTTCTTCATCAGCGTCTTCCGGTAGCTTCGGACGGTTTCCACGCCCAAATCCAGACTCTGCGCGATCTCCTTGCTCGTCATTCCATCAGCGATCATGCGCATTACCTGCATCTCGCGGGGCGACAGGCCGTCAAGCGTCGATGGCGGTCCCCCGGATTCAAGATCACCGCGCTGGATTCTTTGCAGCAGCCTGTCCGACACCTGCGGGCTCAAGTACGAACCGCCTTTGGCGACAGTCCGCAGGGCGTCCAGCAAGTCGCCCAGCGAAGCCCGTTTGAGGACGAATCCACGGGCGCCGGAACGGATCGCGTTCACGACGGATTGATCGTCATCATAGGCGGACAGGAAAACCACCCGGGCGGTTGGCGAATGACGGATAATTTCGCTCGTCGCCTCGATTCCGTTTAGTCCGGGCATCGCGAGGTCCATCAGCACGAGCTGGGGCGGCGACTTGCGGCAGAACTGGACGGCGTCGGCGCCGCTATCCACTTCTCCGACGACGCGAAAATCGCCACTCCGTTCCAGCAGGGTCCGGATACCATGCCGGACGATCGCGTGGTCTTCCACCAGCAACACGTCGACGGCCATTATTTTCTCACCGTAACGATTGTACCGTTCCTGGCAGTACTAGTCACCCTCAAAACAAGGTTTCCCTCCTTTGCCCACAGGGTCATTAGCGTTAGCGTATTGGCGCGTATGGGGGTATCGGAGTTCGGGCCGGTACCATCGTACTCGATTTCGGCGCCCCCCTCGTTCAGGTGGATCCGGAGATGCTTGGCGCCGGTGAACTGAACCGCATCATCGACCGCGGCATCCACGATGTCGTGGACCAGAGCCGCTACGGCGGAGTCCCATGCGTTGCCGGGGTGAATCGAGCGCTCGATCTTGCCCTTGAACCTGCGCGCCGCGGAATCGGCCATCCGTTCCAAAGCTGACTTGAAGCCAAACCGCTGGACCGGATCCGGGTGGACCTCGTGGGAAAGCAGCCGGAGCCGGTCCAAAGCCTCTTCCATGATCTGCTGGACCCGCGACACCGGGCCGGAGTGTTCGGGTGTCAGATCCATCTTGAGCAGGTCCAGCTCGAGGCCGGCTGCGGTGATCGTTTGGCAGACGTCGTCGTGCAGGGCCAACGAGATCCGCTCGCGGAAGCGCCGCCGGTGCTGGCTGAGCGCTTCCAACTGAGCGGCTTGGCCGATGCGCGGCATCTACTTCCTGGCCAACACCTTGCGGATCGCGGCAATGACGTCGCGCGCGAGCAAGCCATACTTGTCGAGCAGACCCTCCGGCGAACCGGACTCCGCGTACGTGTCGAAAATTCCTACGAATTCCATCACGCAGGGATGGCTGAGCGCAGCGGCCTGGGCCACTTTGACTCCGAGGCCGCCATCGGTGAGATGCTCCTCGGCAACCACGATCGCGCCAGTCTCGGACGCGGCCCGGCTGATGGCCCCGGCATCCAGCGGCTTGATGGTGTGCATGTCGATTACGCGGACCGAGATCCCCTCGGGCTCGAGCGCCATCGCGGCACGGATCGCCTCAGCGACCAGAAGTCCGTGAGCGATCACCGTGACGTCTGACCCGGGAAGGAGCTCGATCGACTTGCCGATTTCGAAGGATTGGTCCGGTCCGTAGATCAAGGGAGCCTTCGCCCGTCCGGCCCGGATGAACACCGGAGCATCCACGTATGCTGCTTTTCTCCCCAGTGCGCGCATGGCCGCGTCGTCGGCCGGATCGACCACAACGAAGCCAGGCAACGAACAAGCGAGGGCTAGGTCCTCCACACTCATCTGGGAGGGGCCGTCCTCCCCTATCGAGATTCCGCTGTGAGTGCCGACAATCTTGACGTTCTTCACTTGCGGGTATGCAACGGTCACCCGGAGCTGTTCGAACCCCTTATTGAGGACAAAGCAGGAAAAACTCGAAACGAAGGCGATCTTGCCGCTCGACGCCAGTCCCGCGCCGAGAGCGACCATGTTGGCTTCCGCAATTCCGCAGGAGAAAAACCGGTTGGGAAACTCCTTGGCGAACAGGTGAGTGTGCGTGGATTTCGATAGGTCCGCGTCGCAGACAACGATCCGTTCGTCCTCACGGCCGAGCTCGGCCAGCGTCTTGCCGAATGCCTCGCGCGTGGCGGGTCCGGACTTGAGTTCGTACTTGGTGGCGGTGGGCATCAGGCAAGCTCCTTCATCGCGGTGGCGACTTCATCGGCGGTTGGCGCAACGCCATGGAATTTCGGGTTGTTTTCCATGAAGCTCACGCCCTTCCCTTTGACCGTGTGCGCGATCAGGACGGTTGGTTTGCCCTTGGTTGCACGCGCCTCGTCGAACGCGGAGGCCACGGCTCCGAGATCATGTCCGTCAAACTCGACGGGATGCCAACCGAATCCACTCCATTTGGCGGCGAGTGGTTCGAGTTCCATAATGTCTTTGACGAAGCCGTCCAACTGTATCTTGTTGTAGTCGACGATGCAGCAGCAGTTATCCACCTTGTGGTAGGCGCCGAACATGGCCGCCTCCCACACCTGGCCTTCCTGGATTTCGCCGTCTCCGAGCAGCACGTAGGCCCGTGAAGGTGAATTGTCGAGCCGCGCGGCGAGGGCCATTCCAAGCGCCACCGACAGCCCCTGTCCGAGCGAGCCAGTCGAGGCCTCGAGCGAAGGAATGAAGCGGCGGTCCGGGTGGCCCTGATAGATAGAGCCAAGCCGGCGCAAGGTGTGCAGCTCGCTCACCGGGGTGTAGCCAGCTTCAGCCATGCATGCATACAGGACTGGCGCGGCGTGGCCCTTTGACAGGATGAAGCGGTCCCGTTCCGGCCAGCCCGGATTCTTGGGATCGTGGCGCAAGTGGCCACCGAAATACAATTGAACGAGGATTTCCACGGCGGAAAGCGATCCACCGGGGTGTCCTGACTTAGCGGCTCCCGTCATTTGCACGATATGCCGCCGGATCGTCTTGCAGATTTCCTGCAATTGAACGCTTTGCATTCCTTTCAGGATAGCAGCGCCTGCTATCCCCCCGACGCCGCGGCTTCAGTGTATTGGGCCGGCGGCTTCCATCCCGCCGGGGGCCTGCCGGAGTGCCTCATCCCATTGGCGGGACTCAGCTTGCGCCAACGGTCGAGGCGCTGATTGAGATCCTTTACGACAGCCGGATGAGCGGCGGCAACATCGTTGGTTTCGTTCGGATCCTCTTCAATCCGGAACAGGTGGCTCTGGTCCCGGCTGCCATCGACGGCAATCTCGCGCACCAGCTTCCAAGGCCCGTGATGCAGAGCGAGCCGGTAGACGTTCCCGGATTCAACCGAGAAGAACAGATCCTCGCGGGGCACGGTCTTCCCCGTGCTGAGCATCGGCCACAGATTCATCCCGTCGAGCGGGAGTTTGTTGCCGGGTTTGATTCCGGCCGCCGCGGCAAGGGTCGGGAACAGGTCGATCGCGGCTCCCACCTGGCTGGTCTTGCCGGGCTTGATCCTGCCGGTCCAACGCAGGAGCGCCGGAACGCGAAGGCCGCCTTCCCATGTGGATGCCTTGGCGCCGCGGAGCGGAGTGTTGCGCGCGCCGAAATCGGTTGGGCCGCCGTTGTCGGAGAAGAAGAACACGATGGTGTTGCCGGCGATTCCCTCCTGGTCCAGCGCATCGAGGATCCTGCCGATGTTGGTGTCCATCACGTCGACCATGGCGGCGAACATGCGCCGCTTCCCGTCCTTGATAGACGCATAGCGGGCGGCCACCGCGTCCGGCGCCTGGAGCGGGGAATGCGGGGCGTTGAACGGCACGTACAGGAACAGCGGCTTCGATTTGTCGCGCTGCTTGATGCGGCGCACGGCTTCAGCGCCGATCAAATCGGTCGAATAGCCCGGTTCTTCAAGCCTTGCTCCATTGCGATGCCAATCGAGCCCGCCGTCGCGAATATGCGTGTTGTAGTCGATCGCGCCGTTGACGTGGCCGTAAGAGTGCTTGAATCCGCGCGCGCCCGGAAGGTAGGCTTTCCGCGAATGGCCCAAGTGCCACTTGCCGGCCATCGCTGTTTCGTATCCAGCGGCTTGGAACGTCTCCGGCATGAAATGTTCTTGCGTGGAGATCCCGAATTCCTCCCACGGACGGATCACGGTGTACCCAGTCCCAAGCCGCATTGGCACTCTTCCGGTCATCAAAGCAGACCGGGTGGGTGAGCAGACCGGACACGAGTAGAACCGCCGGATCTCCAGACTCTGCGCCGCCAGCCGGTCGAGGCTCGGAGTCCGGATCTCGGAGCCGTGGAATCCCGGATCGGCCCAGCCGAGGTCGTCCGCCAGCAGGATCACGATGTTGGGACGCGGCGTCTGAGCCAACGCCAGGGGAGCAAGTCCGATCGAGGCGAGGAAGTTACGGCGGTTCATCTGGATATCATCGCTCATTAGGAAATCCAGAACACCGGGCCGCCCGGCTTCATCGGAAGTGTCCGTCCCTCCGGCAGCAGGATCGCGTGCTCGCGCCGCACGAGAAACGCGTCGCACTGCCCGTCCGTGATGATCAACAGCGGACCATTGCGTGGAAAGTCGGACGCCTGTTCCAGCAGATCGATCGCCGGCTGCAGGATCGTCCCGCCGCGCCCCTTCACTTGCACGCGTCCGGCGATATCGGCGGGAGGCATGTAGCCCTGATCGTACGCCGCGGCATCGCAGAACACGACCCGGACCGCGCCAACCTCGCGCGACTCCGCATAACTGGCGATCGCTCCGAGCGCGTCGCCCAGCAGCGTGCGGTCCATGGAGCCGGACGTATCGAGCACGACACCAAACGTCCTTTCCGGATCGAGGCCCGCGGGTACCCAGCGTGGACGCGGGATGTCCGGTGCCGAGGACTGGCGGCGGCTCATCCGGGCGTAGCTTTGGCGGCGTTCCCGCGGTGGGAATTTCTGATCGAACCAATGCGCGAGTTGGACATCCCAGGGGACCGGGGGCTGGCTCAGCGCGCGGATCTCCTCAATCAGGCCCGCGGGCAGGAATCCGCGGCCGCCGTCGCAGTGGAGCTGGAAGCCTTGAGCCAGGCACCGGCGGTAGAAGGCGTCCAGGTCGACACCCTCACGGGTCAGCCACCATTCTCCGGCCGCGGGCTCGAGCATGTCGCCGAGGCCCGCGCCGCGGAAGGTGCGGAGCTTGCGGTAGCGGCGCAGGTCGCGCGTGATCTGATCGTAGATGGCCTCGGCGGACAGTCCTTTGAGGGCCGGGTCGTACAGGAGTCCGGCGGGTGGCATGTCGCCGATTTCCATCTCAATCAGCCAATCGTTGATGACGTAGTCACAGGCGACGTTCCAAAGCTCGGCGTCGCGGCCCCGGCGGCGCTTCTGGTGTTCCAGCGCGACATGGAGCAGCTCGTGCGCGACCACGAACACAGTCTCGGACTCAGTGAGCCCGGCGGCAGGGTTCACGTAGATCTCGCGGGAATAGGCGTTCACCGCCGCGATGCCGATTTCCATGCGGTGGCAGATGAGCTGGTCCTCGACGATTTCAAATGACGCCGCCAGCGCGCCCAGGAGCGGATAACTGGATACGAACCACTCGCGCGCCTTTTCCGCGGTGGTCAACCGGCGCGGGCCTCTGGGGTGATGACGCCGCGGACCCGCGGTGTCGACGGCATGCGCCACGGCGAGGCGGAGTCCCTCGGCGAAGAGCGACTGCCAGTCAGTGGGCTTGGTGTAGCGTGGCCGGCTCTGCCCCCGCACCATGTCGGTCTCATGAGTCCCGGTGAGGCTCGCGGCGGGGAAGGTCTCGGGAATTCCGTTCTCGCAAAAATAGCGGAACAGGGACTCTTCGCTGCGCGCGGGAAGCTGGTCCAGTGGCAGTCCGTCAAGACCGGGGGGAGGACGGCCAAGCTTCAAGGCGGCGAGGAATTGATAGACGGTGCAGTCGCAGGCAAGATCCCATTCCCGTTGATGCAGGCGGTCCTGGAAATGGTTCATGCCCAAGTGCAGGTAGCAGTGGCCGAGCACCCATGCCCACTCTTCGGGCTGCGCCAGGCGCTTTGGGTGGACCGCGATGCTCCCGTTGCTCGACACCGTGGCCCACCCGTTGACCGGATATCGCGCTTGCGGGGACCGCGCGACGTGGGTCCTCATGGCGAACGGAGCAAACAGGGGATGCCCGGTAGCCAGCTTGTATCCGGCGGCGAAGTTCTCCGACGCGGGATCGCGCGTGACGCCGCCGGACTGCTTTCCGCGCGCCACGCTATTCCTTCTTCGCGGCCAGACGCGGCAGGTCGCGCACGACTTCGACAAGATACCAGTTGGGCAGTGTTCCCGACGGGTCGCTCACAACCACCATCTGGGCCATTTCGAGACTGATCGCCGCCAGCGACCGGAGGGCAGCCTTTGACCGGTGCACCAGGTCGCGTTTGCCGCCGCTTGCCGATTCCCGGTGCTCTGGCAGCTCCTTCAACAACTGGGCGCGGAATGCCTGGGACAGGAAGTAGAGCAGGTCGCGGTCCTGTGGCTCGTGGGGCCACTGCATCTCTCCGTCGAGGATCGCCGACAGCCGGAAGCGGCTCCGCTTCTGTTTGACGAAGGCCTTGAACTGCGTGGCGTGATCCGGGGAAAGCGTGCCGTGCGCGAGTGCTTCGACCACGCTTTCCCCGGCATCGGGCCCGTACTCCCGCAGCGCGTCGGAAAGCATGTGCCACGAGCGCGGGCTGGAGAACGTGTCCTCGTGCTTCGGCGGCTGGGTCCACAGGTGGTCGGGCCGCGTGTGGATGTACTCGAGTACTGCGGGATGCAGGTTGTTCTCTTGCGCCCAGGCGAGCCAGTCGCGGTGGCTGACCCGCAAGTGGACATGGACCATCCGGTTGATGAGCGCCGACGACATCGGGCGGACGATGGCGCTGTCCTGCGCGCGGTTGCCAGCGCCGACGACGACCGATCCTTTCGGAAGCTCGTACTCGCCCAGGCGCCGGTCGTGAATCAGGCTGTAGAAGGCCTTCTGGATCTCGTGGGAACAGGCATTCAACTCGTCGAGAAAGAGGCAATAGGGTTCAGCTCGGGCGATTGTCCGGGGCGGGCAAAAGCGGCTGACACCTTCGAGAATCTGCGGGACGCCAATGAGATCCTCCGGGGCGAGCTGGCTGCCGAGCAGGGACACGCAGGGGAGTCCAACGCCCGCCGCGAACCGCTCGACGAGCGAGGACTTGCCGATGCCCGGAGCGCCCCAGATGAACACCGGACGGACCATCGCGACGTGGACCAAAAAGTCGATCAATTCCGTCTGAGTGAGTGAGATATTGGAGTTCAATCGGGACCGCTGGTCCCAATTTAGCAATTCCACCCCGGATCCCTGGACTTGCGCAAGGCGTCCCGGCGCGGTACTTTGAAAGCGGCATGAGGCGAAACGTATGAGGCTGATCCTGTTTGCTCTCGCGGTCCTCCCACTGGTGGCTCAGACGACGTCGGTCACCTGTGACGCGACGGCTGATCCGACGCTGGTGCGGCAGGAGGGCGTGACGGAGACGCTTGGTCCGATCCATATCGTTTGCACTGCCTTCGGAGCGGGCACTCTCAGCGGCGGCATCATCGTTTACACGTCCGCGCCGGTGACCAACCGGTTGGGGGACAACGACACGATCGACGCGCGGCTGACAGCCGAGACGGCTGGCGGTACGCTCGTGATCGGCGGCAATCCGATTCTGATCGGCAACAACGGAATCGTGTTCCAGACGTTCAGTGTTCCGTTGGGCGCCAACGGCCAGGCGTTCTTCCGGATCACCAACATCCGTGTCGCGCCTCCGCGCGGCGCCCGGACGGTGACGGCGTTCATCTCGACGAACGGAATCAGCGCGATTGGGGTGCGGAACAACCCGGTGACCGCCGGCGTGGTCCAGCGCGGGCTGCTGGCCGCGGCCACCAGCACACGGGTTGTGTGCCGGGGGGCCACGGTTCCTTCGACGCTGACCTTTGCCGACCTCTACAACTCCGGCGGCACGTATTTTTCGTTCCGCGTGACGGAAAACGAGCCAGGGGTTTTCCATATCCGGACTGCCGGCACCACCAACGGCCAACGGTTCCTGATCAAGTACTCCGGCTTCCCGGCGGATGCGCGGCTCTTTGTGCCGACCTTCATCGCCGGATCCAGCGCCGTGACGCCGACTTCAGTGGGTGAGTTCGGGCTGGCGCCGACAGCGGGAGTGTACCGCGCGGGTTCCAACGGACTGCTGCTTACCTTTGTAGCCGGGGCCGACGGCAACGGAGCAGGAGGCGCGCCGGTGGTCACGCCCGATGGCTTAGCCCGGCTGAATTTTGGTTCCGTGAGCGAGGTGCCACTGTTCAACGGTGCCGGGACGGCCTCGTTCGAGATCGTCGATACGAACCCGTTCGCGCAGGAGTTCGCGGTCATTCCGACGTTCATCACAGTCCCGTTCAACTCGGCGAACGTGGGCCGCGTGGCATCAGCCTCGATTTCGTTTGGCCCCTTGTCGCAGACCAGCGAGGCCTCGCGCAACGCACCGTTCCCCCGTTATCTGGACATGGATGCGCCGCCCGATTGCGAGGCATTGCGGGATTGCAACGCGTCCTACTTTCCCAAGCTCCAGGTACGCGCCCCGTTCCTGACGTTCGACTATCAATTGTCCACGCAGACTTTCGCCAGCCACTACATCACGGTCAACAATGAGGCGGGCGGCATCATGCCCTGGGTGGCGACCATAAGCTATCGCACGGGATTCAACTGGCTGATCGCGGATCCGTCATCCGGGATCAACAACGCATCGATCAATCTCAGGCTGAAGCCGGAAGGGCTCCAGGTTGGCCACTACGAGGCGGTTCTCAGGATCGAGGCTGGACAGGCCGGAGTGATCAGCTATCCGGTGTCGGTCAATGTCCGGCCCGGTCCTCCGGTTCCGCCCCCGGCACCGGATCCGAATGCTCCCCGGCTGGAGACGGTGGGAAGCGCGGCGGATCTGTCGATTGACGGACTCGTTCCGGATTCGCTGGCAACGATCACGGGGAGCCGGTTGGCCGGAAACAATCTTCAGGTCCATGTGGGTGACACGCAGGCGTTCGTGATCAGCGCAACCGAGACCCGAATCACCTTCGTGGTTCCCGCCGCGGCGGCCGGGATGAGGGAAGCTGGAGTCACCGTGACGGCGAACGGACTGCGGAGCGCGATCAAGAGAGTCCAGGTGCTCCGTGCTGCGCCGGTGATCTTCGGCGGCGGTGTGATCAACACGAGTGGAGCGCAAAACTCGGAATCCGATCCCGAGCGGGTAGGCCAGTACCTGCAGGTTTTCGCCACCGGACTTCCACCGGGCGGATCGCATCTGTTGAGCGCGCGCCTGCATGACCGCGACATCACGGAGCCCGCATTCGCAGGTCCCGCCCCGGGACAGCCCGGCGTGATTCAGTTCAACCTCTGGATCCCGGATGATCTGCCTGCGATGCAAACCGAGGTCCGTGTGTGTGGCACGTTGGGATCCGACCGGGTGTGCAGTCCGGGGCACCGGATCTGGATCACTCGTTGAAGATCGAGGTCCTCTTTATTGGAAAACCGCGTGACGTGCACGCCAATGCGATCGCCGGAGAGTTTCTGAAGCGGGCGTCGCGATACGTGAAGTGTGAGATGCGCGAAATCCACCCGGACCGCAGCGATTTGTGGCAGCGGCCCGGGGGGCGGATCCTGCTGGATCCTGCGGGGAAAACGATGGATTCGGCCGGGTTCACGGCGCTGGTCCGGAAGATCGAGCTGGAAGCGCGCGACACGGCGTTCGTGGTGGGCGGGGCGGACGGGTTCACTGCGGAATGGAAGCAGCGCGCGGACCTGCTGTTGTCGCTTTCAGCGATGACGTTTCCGCATGAGCTGGCCCGGGCGATGCTGTGCGAACAGATCTACCGGGCGTTTGCCGCGTTGCGGGGCCATCCTTACCCGCGCTAACGTGGAAGATTGTCCTGGTTTACCCGCAAGTCGCCGAGCATATCGAGTGGTCCCGAGGATGAGAAGCGCATCCGCACGGAGGGGCTGTGGATCAAGTGCGACGGATGCGCCCAGGTGCTGTGGCGCAAGAATCTCGAAGAGAATCTGATGGTGTGCGACAAGTGCGGCTACCACTTCCGCGTGGGCGCCCGCGTGAGGCTGGAGCAGTTGTTCGACGAGAGCCGCTACGACGAGTTCGATGAGGGGCTGGCCTCCACCGATCCACTCGAATTCACTGACTCGAGGCCTTACAAATCGCGCCTGGAGGCGATGCGCGCTTCGGTTGGCCTGGCGGATGCCGTCGTGTGCGGCGCCGGCACGCTGGAAGGCCGTCCGGTGGAGATCTGCGCGATGGAGCTGAAGTTCATCGGTGGCAGCATGGGCGCGGTGGTGGGGGAGAAGATCACCCGGTCGATCGAGCGGTGCATGGTGGCGAAGACGCCGCTGATCATCGTGTCCGCGACCGGCGGCGCGCGGATGCAGGAGGGCGCGGTGAGCCTGATGCAGATGGCCAAGATCTCCGCCGCACTAATGCGGCTGGATGAGGCGCGGATTCCCTACTTCAGCATCCTCACCGATCCCACCACAGGCGGCGTGACGGCGAGCTATGCAATGCTCGGCGACCTGAATATCGCCGAGCCTGGCGCGTTGATTGGCTTCGCAGGTCCGCGGGTGATCGAGCAGACGATCCGGCAGAAGCTGCCCGCCGGATTTCAGAAGAGCGAGTTCCTGCTCCAGCACGGATTCCTGGATGCGGTGGTGCCTCGCGGAGAGTTGAGAAGCTACATTTCGAATGCGCTGGATTTTTTTACCGGCCGCCGTTAGCCTGCTCCACGCCGCGGATTTCGACCTGCTGATCCGCAATGCGCGTGTTGTGGACGGATCGGGGAATCCGTGGTTCCGTGCCGACATCGCGGTGGCGCAAGGCAGGATCGCCGCGGTCGGCCAGTTGAACGGAAAGACCGCGGACCGTGTGATCGACGCGGCGGATCGCGTGGCCGCGCCCGGCTTTATTGACGTCCACACGCATGTGGAGGCGGTGGTCGAGAAAGTCCCGCGCGGCGACAATTTTCTGCTCGACGGCGTCACGACGGTGGTGACGGGGAACTGCGGGGGCTCGCGGCCCGATCTCGGCGAATGGTTCCGGCGGCTGGACACGATTGGGCTGGGCCTGAATCTTTCGTCGCTCATCGGACACAACGCGGTGCGGGCCGCGGCGATGGGGACGGCCAACCGGGCGGCTAACGCCGAAGAGATCGCGCGGATGCAAAGCCTGGTCGACAAGGGCATGCGCGATGGCGCGGTGGGATTCTCAACCGGACTGATCTATATTCCGGGCACGTACTCGAACACCGATGAAGTCGTCGCGTTGGCCAAGGCCGCGTCCAAGCACGGCGGTGTCTACGCGAGCCACATGCGCGATGAGGGAGAGGCGATCACGGAAGCGATCGACGAGGCAGTGCGTGTGGGCAAGGAAGCCGGCATGCGCGTCCAGATCTCGCACTTCAAGATCGACAATGCGAAGTTGTGGGGCGCGAGCGTGAAGTCGATCGAGCAGGTGGAAAACTACCGGCGCCAGGGCGTGGATGTTGTCGTGGACCAGTATCCTTACGATCATTCCAGCACCAATCTCGGCATCACTCTGCCAAGCTGGGCGCTGGCCGATGGCGCGAAGGCTGTCCAGGAGCGGCTGAAATCAACCGGGACCCGCGCGCGGATCCGGCGCGAGATGCTGGAGCTGCTGGACCGCAAGGGCCGCAAGGATTATTCCTATGCGACGGTGGCGAGCTTCGCGGCGGACAAGAGCCTGGAAGGCAAGACGATCTCCGAGATCAACCGGGCGCGGGGCCGGGCCGCGACGCCCGAGCAGGAAGCCGAGACGATCCTCGACCTCCTGGAGCACGGCACGCCCTCAATGGTCTACCACTCGATGTCGATGGAGGACGTCGAGCGCATCATCAAGTATCCGAACACGGCGGTGGCGAGCGACGGCGGGATCCGCGAGTTCGGCGAAGGTGTTCCGCATCCGCGCTCGTATGGAACCAATGCCCGAGTGCTTGCCGAGTTTGTGCGGGAACGCAAGTTCATTACGCTCGAGGACGCAATCCGGCGGATGACGTCGCTGCCCGCGCGCACGTTCGGGTTCAAGGATCGCGGCCATGTCAGGGCGGGATTCGCCGCGGACCTCGTGATCTTCGATCCGGCGCGGGTCCAGGACAAGGCGACCTACCAGAATCCGCACCAGTACACGGAGGGTTTCGACTTCGTGGTCGTCAATGGGACCGTGATGGTCGACGGCGGAAAGCTGACCGCCGCGCGTGGAGGCCGCGTGCTGCGGCACAAGCCGGGCGAATGATCCAAATCAGCGGGGGCGGAAAACGTTTCGGGCACAAGACGCTGTTCGAGGGGCTCGACTGGATGATCACGCCGCAGGACCGGGTCGGTATTGTGGGCGGCAACGGCACGGGAAAGTCCACCTTGCTGAAGATCCTGGGCGGGATGGAATCGCTCGACTACGGCGCGATCAACCGGCAGAAGGGCGTCAGCATGGGCTACCTTCCGCAAGAGGGCCTGGAACTGCGCGGCCGTACCGTGTTCAACGAGTGCATGAGCGTGTTTGATGTCCTGCGCGGTTACGAGCGCGAGATGGAGGAGCTGCTGCACCGGATGGGCGAATTGGATCCGGCGGGCGCGGAATACGCTCAGGTGGCCGACCGTTTCCACAGGATCGAGAGCGAATTTGTGACTCGTGAGGGGTACGCGCTCGAGTCGAAGGTGGGCACCGTGCTGGCGGGACTGCAGTTTCCCAAGGATGATTGGAACCGGCTCACGGATGAGTTCTCGGGCGGGTGGCAGATGCGCATCGCGCTGGCCAAGCTGCTGTTGGAATCGCCGGACCTGCTGCTGCTCGACGAACCGACCAACCACCTGGATCTGGAGGCGCGTAACTGGCTGGAGGACTACCTGGCGGGCTATCCAGGCGCGTTCGTGTTGATCTCGCACGACCGCTACTTCCTGGATGTCACCACGAAGAAGATCATCGAGGTGTGGAACAAGCGGGTCCATTTCTATCCGGGGAATTACGAGAAGTACCTGCAGCAGAAGGCGGACCGGCTGGCGCAGATCCAGGCGGCTTACAACAACCAGCAAGCCAAGGTCGAGCAGCTCGAAGCGTTCATCAACCGGTTCCGCTATCAGGCGACCAAGGCCAAGCAGGTCCAGAGCCGGATCAAAGAGCTTGAGCGGATGGAGCGTGTGGAGGCTCCGCCGCCCGAGGAGAAGACGATCCACTTCACGTTTCCGCAGCCCAAGCAGAGCGGGCGGATTGTGGCCGAGTTCAAGGACGTCTCCAAGAGCTACGGCGCGAAGAACGTGTTCGGCGGGGTCAACTTCACAATCGAGCGGTGTGACCGGATCGCACTCGTGGGCGTGAACGGCGCGGGCAAGTCGACCCTGATCAAGCTGCTGGCGGGAGTGGAGCCGCTCACCAGCGGATCCTACACACTGGGCCACAACGTGGCTTTCGAGTACTTCGCGCAGGACCAGTACAAGGAGCTCGATCCCAACGCATCGCTCATCGACGATATTTCGGTCACCGCGCCGCGGGCAACAACGACCGAGCTTCGGAATCTGCTCGGGTGTTTTCTGTTCTCCGAGGACGATGTCTACAAGAAGATGGGAGTGCTGTCCGGTGGAGAACGGAACCGGTACGCGCTGGCGCGTCTGTTGTTGCGGCCCGCCAATTTCCTGTTGCTCGACGAGCCGACGAACCACCTGGACATGCGTGCGAAAGAGGTTCTGTTGGAGGCGCTGCGCGAGTACACGGGTACGGTGCTTTTCGTCTCCCACGACCGGTATTTCCTGGACCACCTGGCGACGCGGGTCTTTGAAGTTGCCGAAGGCGAGGTCCGGATCTATCCCGGGAATTACGAGGATTATCTGTGGCGGATCAGCGGAAAGCCGCTGCCGGGGCTGGATGCTGCATTGACGCCAGCCGCCGCGCCGGCCGTGGCGGCGGAGAAACCGGCGAGCGGCGGGAAGCGGGCGAATCCGATTAAGGTCCAGAAGATGCGGGAACAACTGGCGGGGATCGAGGCAGAGGTGGCGGCTCTGGAGAGTACGATGACGGAGCTCGAGGCGGAGCTGGCCGTCTTCCGTAGCGCGGAAGAGACTCAGCGGGTTACGACGCGGATCGCGGCGTCACGGCAGCGCCACGAGGGGCTGCTCGCGGAGTGGGAGCGGGTTTCGGCGGACATTGAGGAGATGAGCTGATCGCGTTTCGCAGGCCCTCCCACAGCCGGATGAACCGTTCCCGGAGTTCGGCCAACCTCTCCGTGCGCTCCTCTTGCAGATGGAGCATGCCTTTCCGCAATCTGCTGAACGCCCGCACGTGTCCGTGGTAAATCCGGGTCCGTTCCTCCTCCTCAGTAGCCATCTGCGGAATCGACTGGACCCAGACATCGCAGTCGTGCAAGTCGCCGAGCGCGGTCTGGAGATCGCGGACTGCTTCCAGTGCGGTGGTGAACTCCTCGCCATAGAGCGGCTCGAAGATCTCCATCGTGTAACGGAGCTTCTTGGCGGCGATCCGCATCTGGTGCAGCTCAGCCACTCGCTCCGGCTGGTGGATGAACCGCTCATAGGACATCAGCTCCGCCAGCCTCGCGGATATCGCGTCAACCGCGCCCTCGCCGCACGCTTCGGTGCCGCCCTGGTGCTGTCTATGGATCCGGCTTAGCGCCGTGCGCATTTCTTCAAGCAGGCCACCGGACTCGAGGCCCTCCATGGCACGGACCACGTTTCTTTGCAGCCTCTCCCGCCGCTGTTCCAATCTGAGGCGCAAACGCTCGATTCCCGGCCGGAACACCGGGCCGGGCTGTCCAGCCAGGAACTCCGTCAGGAACGCGATCTGGACATCGGCGTCACGCGCGTTTCCCAATGCCCGCGTGACTCCTCGAAGTTCCCGCCGCCACGGCCGCGCACGCTTGCCGAGCACCGGCTCGAACAACTCGAGGCCGCTGCGCAACCGGCGCGAGGCCACACCGCATGCGATGGACCGCCTCCGGATCCTCCGCCATCCGCACCGCCGGAATCTCCTTGCTCAGCGCCTTCACCCGCTTGAGCAGCGCCTCTGCCGCGTACGCGCGGTTCATCTCACTGCACCGTGAACGCCGCCGCGCCGCCTTCCGCGCCCGCCGTTCCGCTCCGCGGACCCCAGCCCGCATCATTACCAGCCGCGCAATTGGTCCCGTTGTTACACACCCGGACCCAGCCCGTGTAGGCGCCGGGGGGAAGACTCTGCACCGTCCGGTGATTCGCCGTGACTCCTGTGAATCGCTGCGATCCGTTGCTGATGTCGAACTCGTATAGCCGCCCGTCCAAATCGCCGTTCGCCTGCGGCACCGGGGTCCACTGCAGCTCCACGTTGCCCGCCGGCTGCACGGAAAACACCGAGGGTCCCACGAAGCTTGGCGCGTTCGGAATCCGGCCCTTCACCAGGAAGCCCTGCGCCGGGCCAGTCGCCTGTGCGCCGCCACCGGTGGGAATCGCGATCACCAGCGCATCATAGCGTGTCGCCGGGTTCAGGTGCGCCGCGTGGAAGTTGCTGCTGGTGAGGATGTCCACCGCCGGGGCGTTCCGCGAGAAGTCCTGCACATAGAGCCGGTAGCGGTAGTTGGATCCGTTGTCCCCCGCCACCCGGCTCCAGGTGAACACACCGGTTGCGACGTTGGATCCGGCGTCGATCACCGATCCTCCAAATGGCTCAGCCAGCACCGGGACAGAAGGATTCCCGAAAGCAGCGGTGACCTGGAACGACAGACTCTGTGGCCCACACCCGTCGCCGTTACACGCCCGCACGATGACGAACAGGGTGCCGTTTGGCGCGGGCAGGCTCACTGAAGTCGCGCCCACTTGTTTGCCCGCCACCGTGAGCGCGCCGCCACCTGGTCCCGCGCCCTGCTGGATCACGTTGATGAAATAGAAGTCCGCACCGGCCACCGCGGGCCAATTGCAATCGACTCGGTTCTGGCCGGAATCGTTGGCCACCGAGCAAGCCAGGTTGTCCGGCCGGGAGCCGGATATCGCTGGAAGCGCGACCGCAAAGTTCACCACTGATGCCGCGCCGCATGCGGGATTGCATGTCCGCATCTCCAGCCGGTAGGAGCCGCTGTTCAATGTGTAGACCTGGCTGGTGAGCCCACCGATGAGAGTCAACTTCAACACCAGCGCGCCGGTGGTCTGGTTGAGCAGCCGGAAATCGTAGGACTGGCTGCTCCCAGGTGCCGGAGTCCATTGGAAGGTGACGACGGAATTGGTCAACGTGGCGTTGTTCGCGGGGCTCAAGATCTGAGGCGGAGGCGCTCCGCCATTGGCTGGTGGAGTGTTGGTCAGGTTGAACTTCACCCTTGACCCGCCTGCGATGGCCGCCGTGACCTCATATGTGCCGGCGGTCGAATTCGCCGTGAACGCTGGAGCGGTGGCGATTCCACCAGCGTTGGTGCTGACGGCGGACGAACCACCGAAGCTTCCGCTGGCTCCACTGCTGGGTGCTGTGAACGTGACGGAAGCGCCCTGAACCGGATTGTTTCCGGCGTCGGTCACTTTGGCCTGCATCAACGCGCTGAACGCGGTCCCCACCACGGCGGATTGTGGAGTACCGGCGGACGTTACCAGGATCCAGCTTGCGGCTCCGCCCGCCTGATTCACCGCGTGGACTGCGGTGAGCGCACCCGCAGTGATGTTGATCGTGCCGCTGCGCGCTGCTCCGGAGTTCGCGGCGGCGGTGAACGTCACGACGCCGGGTCCAGTTCCGGATCCACCACCGGACAGGAACGCCGCGGCTGGCGTGGCGGTCCAGGCGCAGTAGGGCTGGGTCGAAACCGTGAAGGACAGGCCGGCTTGGCCGCCAGCGCCGGCGGTGGATGCTCCCGGCGTGACGGAGAGATCGCAGAATCGCGCTGTCGCGGTGACTGGGGCGGCGGGCATTGTGAGCGCGGTGGCAGGCGCACTGGGATTCGCAAGCGTGCCCCCGGTGGTGGTCCAGGAGTGGAACGCGAATCCGGCGTTCGCGCTGGCGGTCAAGTTCGTGGACGCACCTTCGGGATAGCTGCCTCCGCCGGTTGTGGACCCGCCGGAGGCAGGCAGCGGCTGCGTGACGAGCGGGAACGTGGCCACCGCGCCTTGATTGACCGTGTGGGTCGCTGCCAGCGGTCCCATGACGATATTGAACGCTCCGGACCGCGCGGCTCCCGGATTTGCGGCTACGTCGAACTGCACGAGTCCGGAGCCTGTGCCGGACGCTCCGCCGGTGAGGAAGGCCGCGCCGGAAGTCGCGGTCCATGAACAGTAAGGCTGCGTGTTGACGGCGAACTGGAGTCCGGTTTGCGCGCCTGCTCCCACCGGTGTCGCGAGCGGCGACAAGGTCAGGTTGCAGAACCGCGCCGTGACGCTGGCCGCGCTGGCGGGTGTCGTCACCGAGGTCGCGGCGGATGCGGCGTTGGCCGGTGTCACACCGGATCCGAGCCAGGAATGGAAGAAGAATCCGGCGTTCGCCGTGGCGGCGATGTTGGCCACGGTACCCGCCGGATAGTTGCCGGCCCCCGTCGCTGTCCCACCCTCCGGCGGCGACGCGAGCAGACTCAGCGCGAACGTCTGAACGGCGCCCTGGTTCACGGTGAGCACCGCGGACAGCGGGCCCAATGTCACGTTGATCGCGCCGGGCCGTGCGGGCCCGGAGTTCGCCGCGATGGAAAAGGCGACCGTGCCCGTCCCGGTGCCGGCTCCGCCACCAGTGATGAACGAAGCTGCCGGTGCCGCGGTCCACGAGCAATAGGGCTGCGTGACGACGGTGAACGTGAGTCCGCTCTGCGCGGCGGGACCGGTGTTGAGCTCCGTGTGTGACAAGGTCAGATCGCAGAAACGCGCGGTCGCCGAAGCTGCGGAAGCGGGCATCGTGAGAGCCGTGTTCGCGGCGCTGGCATCGGCCAACGCGCCGCCCGTTGTGGTCCAGGAGTGGAAGAAGAAACCAGGACTTGCGGCCGCGGCGATGTTCGCGGCAGCACCCTCGACATAGTTGCCGCCGCCTGCTGTTGTCCCCCCTGCCGCCGGACTGGATGCCGTGGTCAACGCGTAGGTCACAACCGCCGCCTGATTGACGGTGTGCGTCGCGGACAGCGCTCCCAGCGTCACGTTGATCGCACCGGACCGCGCTGCGCCGCCGTTTGCCGCCGCGTTGAAGCTGACTGCGCCGGATCCCGTGCCGGACCCCCCACCCGTCAGGAACGCCACCGCGGGAGCCGCGGTCCAGGAACAATACGGCTGGGTGGAGACGTTGAACGTGAGTCCATTCTGAGCGCCTGGACCAATGTTCGAAGCCGATGGTGACACAACCAAGTCGCAGAATCGTGCCGTGGCCGTGACGGCAGCCGCGGGCATCGTGACGGTAGTCGCGGCGGCGCCCGCGTTGCCCAGCGTCCCGCCTGTCGTGGTCCAGGAGTGGAACACGAATCCCGGATTCGCGCTGGCCGAGATGTTCGCCGCCGCACCCGCGGCAAAGCTGCCTGCGCCAGCCGCGGTCCCGGCATTTCCGGGCGAAGCGACGGTGGTCAACGGATACACGGCTTCCTGGTTTACTGTGTGCGCCGCGGTCAGCGATCCCGTAGTCACGTTGATTGCTCCGGACCGCGCCGCACCTCCATTCGCCGCCACGTGGAACGTCACGGTACCGGATCCGGTGCCCGATCCCCCGCCGGTCAGGAACGCGGATCCCGGCACGGCAGTCCACGAACAGTAGGACTGCGTCACTACATTGAACGCGAGCCCGTTCTGTCCTGCCGGACCCACGTTCGACGCCGTGGGCGACACGGACAGGTCACAGAATCGCGCGGTGACGGTCACCGCGGCCAGCGGCATCGTGAACGTGGTCGCCGCGCTGCCGGTGTTTCCGAATGATCCGGCCGCGGAAGTCCAGGACTGGAAGGTCCAGCCGGGACTGGCCTGCGCCGACACGTTCACCACTGTTCCTCCCTCATAGCTGCCGCCTCCGCCCACGGTCCCGGCCGCGGCCGGTGACGCCAGGGCGATGAGCGAATACGACGCGGCGCTCTGGTTCACCGTGTGCTGCGCCGACAGGGCCCCGAGCGTCACGTTGATCGCACCGGACCGCGCAGCGCCCAGGTTCGCGGCCACGTTGAACGATACGGTGCCTGATCCCGTGCCTGATCCGCCCCCAGTCAGGAATGCCGCACCTGAAGCCGCGGTCCATGAGCAGTAGGACTGCGTTGTGACACTGAACGCGAGCCCGTTCTGCGCCCCCGCGCCCACGTTCGCGGAAACGGGCGAGACGGCCAGGCTGCAGAACCGCGCTGTAGCTGTCACGGATGCGGCGGGCATGGTGAGCGTTGTCGATGCCGCCCCCGCGCTGCCGAGCGTCCCGCCCGTGGCGGTCCAGGAATGGAAGATGAATCCAGTGTTGGCGGTCGCTGAGATGTTGGCCACGACGCCGGACGCATAGCTGCCGCCCCCCGCCGTGGTGCCGCCGCCAACGGGCGATGCGGTGGTGGCCAACGTGTACTGCGAGCTTGTCTGTACGCTGAAGTTCCGGTTGAATGTCGCCGAGGAGCAGCCGGTGCTCTCGCTGTAGCCCACGTTGCGCACCGTCACCGTGATCGAGCCAGGCGACACCAGCATGGATGATGGAATCACAACGGTCATCCGTGTCGAATTCACAAAGGCGTACGACGCCGCGACCGAGCCGTTGAGCAGGACCTTGGACGCGGCGTTGAAATTGCTGCCGTCGATGGTGACGGTGGTTGAGCCCGATCCCGCGGGAGCGGTCGACGGTGTGAGCGAGGTTGCCACTGGAGCGGCGAAGGCGGGCGGCAGGAACTTCGCGGTGACGTACAACTGATCGCCGATCGCGACGGAGAGTGGATTCGCTGTCCCGGAAGCCACGTTGTTGATCACCCAGCTTGTCAACGACCATCCTTGCGCCGGATTCGCGGTCAGCGTGAGGGGAGTTCCATGGGCATAGAATCCGTCGGACGCCGGCGCGCCTGGGGCAACGCTGATCGAGTTCCCGGTGCACAGTCCGGAGTTCGGAGTGGCGGTGGTGTCCAACAGGTACTCTGGCTGGAAGTTGGCCGTGTAGACTCCGGGAGTTGTCACGGTTTGGGGATTGGATCCGCCGCCGCTCCAGTTGAGGAACCGGAAGCGGATGTCGTCCGTGTACTGGGATATCTGCAAGGCAGGAGTTGCGTTGAGCGAATAGCCTCCGGCCGTTTGCGTGAAGTTGCGCGGAACGCGGTCCGACACCGTGTTGCCTCCGCCTGCAACACTGATGGTGCGCCCCGCTGGACTGCTGCTCACCGAGATAACTTCACTCGTGGTGAACTCCGCCTGAACATCGCGGGCTCCCGTTGCCAGTGCGCTCTGCGTGGCCGCGCCAGGAGGATTCAGGCTATTCCATCGCAGGAACCGGTAACCCCCATTTGCCGCCGCGGTGAACGTCGCGGTGGTGTACTCGCAGACTGCCGCGGCTCCCACCGTGCAGGCCGCGCTCCAGTTCGCGCTGCCTCCGGCCGCGGGACTCGCCGTTGCCGAGTGCGGCCAGCCTTTCCGGTGATAGGCCAGAAAGAGTCCCGTAGCCGGCTGAAACACGCCTCCCGCGGTGGAGCCGCTCACCGTGATCTGGTGTTCGAGCGCTCCGCCGTCGCTCCAACTGGAAAACTGAAACCTCGCGCCGCCGTATTCACCCGTGGACGGCGCTTCAAAGCTCGCGTCCGGCCGCATGCAGACTGTCTGTCCCGCTGAGACTGGGATCGTGACGGGCGCGGCGACGATGGTGAAGCTTCCGCTCGAGCACGGTGACAGCTTGTAGCGGATGGCGAGTCCACTGGGCACGGTGTCGAGGGTGATGGATCCACGCCCGCGCCCGTGCATCCGGTAAATGCCCTCGATGTCGCCGGCCGAAAGACCGGACTGCTGGAACGGAATCCCCGGCGGCACCGACTCGATCGTCGGATTTCCGTTCTTGGTGAACGACGTGGGACGGTAGTGCATGATCGAGTTGTAGTCGTACGGTCCGTAGACCGCCGCCGTGGCCTGAGGTCGAAATTGTGGACGAACGCCTGGTCCACATTCTCGTTCAGCAGCGACACGTACGCCGGACGGTCGGCGCGTTGCTGTTCGTGCCAGAATCCGATCGCGTGGAGCATCTCATGCAGCAGGCTGTTGACGCCGCAAGCCGTGTCGCCGCCGATCGGCTGAGGACCTCCAACCTTGCCGACATATGAAAAACAGACGCCGGAGCCCGGTTCATTCAGATTGAAATTGACGTAGTCGGTCTCGCTCGTGCGCGGCACGAACTGGATCAACCCGGTGAAGGTGCTGTTGAACGTCGAGACCGCGCTTGCCGCACTGGACCCCGCGGTGATGACGTAAGGGACCTGGTACACACTGCCCACCAGCGGCCAGGTGGCCGACGTCAGCCCGGTAGCCTGCCTCACTCCCGGCTTTCCTTGTCCGGCCAGGTCCAATTCTTCCCCGGTGCCGAGCACGATGTCGCCCTGCCAGATTGCGAGTCCGTTCCGGACTTCGTAACGGACCTGGTGCCCGCGAAACCAACCGTCGCGCCAGACACGGCCGCGGCGAGGGCGGGTGGGAGGCTCTTCGGGCCGGGGCCCAGTGGCGGGCCGGATCTCCTCAATAGGCGGCTCCACGGTGGCGGCTCCCGCCCGCGCGATACGCGCCGCCGTGCCCTCGGTGGCGCAGTTCTGGCCGGAGTGCAACCCCAACAAGAGCCCGTCACGGTTGAAGACCGGCGAGCCGGCGCTGTCCGGGCCAAGGCCGCCCCGGTCGAGCCGCACGCCCTCGGCGGTGATGTGCCCAAGCGCGATCCGTCCGGCCGCGTCGACTAAAGAAACCGGCTCGCCGGGGCCGGCGCGGTCTGCCCAACGGACCGGCACGGACCCTGCGGGCGCTGGCCCGAATAGCTCCAGCTCGACTGCATCGCCATCCACGCGGACCAACCGCGCGCCTGAGTTTGACGCCCGCGGACGATCATCCCCGCAGGCCTGCCAGCTTACGGCCACCGTCGCGGCCACGCGGTCGAGCGCGGAGCCGAAACAGCTCCGCGATGTCACGGCCCGGATCCGCGCCGAATCAGGTGCGCCTTCCGTCAGGACTGCCGTGCACGCCCGCAGCGATCCGCCGTCGACGTAGGTGAGCCGGCCAGTTCCTGCCACAGCCTGATCGGCCCCCTCACGGCAGGCCCAGAATGTCCGGTCCGCGCAGGAGGGCCGCGGTCCGGCGGGAACCACGGCAGCGGCGGTGACCCGCACTCTGTGCGACCCAGGCGCGGAGCTGTAGTCGAGGATCACTTCGGGTCCGGGAATCAGCCCGGTCCAGATCTCTCCTGTGCCTGCCGGACCCGTTCCCGAGTACGTCTCCACTCCCACGGGGCGGTTCAGCGCGTCCAGCCCGTACACGAGCAGCCGGCTTCCCTCCGGCAGCCCCAGCCCTTCCAGCCGCAGCCGGATTCCTGCCGCACCGGCGACGCGGAGACCAGCGTGACGGCCGCTGGGGTCGAGGAGCCCGTCCGGAAGGTCTACACGGACCCCTACCTCGCCGGATTCAAGGGGTCTCAGCGGTGAGGGAATGTCCCGGATTCGCGACCGGTCCACCTCCTCCGCTGCCAGGACGCCCGCCGCGAGAAACAACACGATCCCCGGGGCTCGAACTGCCATGACCTTCCAGGATGGCAGATCACGGCGGTTGATTCACGGCCCTCAAGGGGCCTACTGAAGTCTGAACGTCGAGCCTCCGCCCTCCGACCCCGGAGTTCCGCTTCTCGGTCCCCATCCGGTGTCGTTGCCGGCCGTGCAGGTGGTTCCCACCAAGCAGGCCCGGATGTTGCCCGTGTAGTTGCCTGCCGGCAGGTTCAGGTTGACCTGGATGTTCTGTGTGCCTCCGGTAAACGTTTGGCCGCCGTTGCTCAGGTCGTACTCATACACGCGCCCGTCCAAATCCCCGTTCGCCTGCGGGATCGGAGTCCACAGGAAGGTGGTGTTCCCAGCTGGAGCGGTGATGAACACCGTCGGACTCACCGCTGTTGGTGTGTTCGGAATCCGGCCCTTCACCAGGAACCCTTGCGCCGGTCCCGAGATCGAGTTCCCGCCACCCACCGGAATCGCGATGACCAGCGCGTCATAGCGCGTCGAAGGATTGAGGTGTGCGGCGTGGAAGTTGGACGACGTTATGATGTCCACCGCCGGCAGGTTGCGGGAGAAATCCTGCACGTACAACCGGTAGAGGAAGTTCGACCCGTTGTCGCCAGCCACGCGGCTCCAGGTAAACACTCCGATCGCGACATTTGTCCCGGCGTCGATTACTGACCCTCCGAAGGGCTCCGCCAGAATTGGAATCGCGGGATTGCCAAAGCTCGTGTTGACCTGGAACGCCGCGCTCTGTGGGCCGCAGCCATCGCCGTTGCACGCGCGGATGAAGACGAACAGCGTTCCGTTGGGAGCCAGCAGGCTGGCCGATGTCGCGCCCACCTGCGTTCCAGCAACCGTCAGCGCTCCGCCTCCCGGTCCGGTGCCCTGCTGGACCAGGTTGATGAAGTAGAAATCGGCTCCCGGCACGGCGGGCCAATTGCAGTTCACGCGATTCTGGCTATTATCGTTGACCACGTTGCACCCCGTGATGGTGGGTGTCGTGGTGGGCGGCGGGGGAAGCTGGACGGTGAACGCCGAAAACACCGTTGGGCCGCAGGCTGGATTACAGGCCTTCATCTCGATCCGGTACACGCCGCTGTTGAACGTGTAGACCTGGCTGGTGAGACTGCCGATGAAATTCAGCTTGAGCACGAGGTCTCCGGTGTTCTGGTTGAACACCCGGAAGTCGTACGTTTGGCTGGCCCCCGGAGCCGGGGCCCATTCGAATGTCACCACTGAGTTGGTGAGCACTTGGTTATTTACCGGCTTGAGGATCGCGAGACCGCCTGGAGCGGTGTTGCTCAGGTTAAACTGCGTGCTCAAACCGCCCAGCGAGGCGGTCACATTGTAAGTCCCCGGAGTATTGTTCGCCGTTGCGTTGACCTGGGCGATTCCCGACGCGTTTGTGGCAGCAGTGGCGCCGGACAGCGTGGCGGTGGCTCCACTACCCGGCGCCGAGAAGCCGATGTTGAAACCGGGGAGCGGGATGTTGGCATCCCGCAGGAGGGCCTGAAGGGGGTTGGAGAAAGCGACGTTCACCTGGGTCGACTGCGCCGATCCACTAGCCACGGTGAGCGAAGCCGGCGACAACGGAGTCGTGAGGTACAGCACGTCGTACTGGGTGTCCACCCCGGCGCCCGCGGCATTCCGGCACCCAACGGAAATGGCCGCTCCGGGCGTGCCGCTCTTACTAATCAAGGAATTTGGCCGGCAAAAGACGTCGGGCCCAGCGCCTCCATAAGCTGTCACCAGGGCAACGGATTTTCCGAACGCCTTGAGTCCCTCGAAG
>Ga0194132_10003719_pt1 | contig 26772 bp, 22 predicted proteins | sample TA2KigOf80mmetaG_FD_148612 | JGI IMG/M metagenome (GOLD analysis project Ga0194132, IMG submission 148612) | Freshwater microbial communities from Lake Tanganyika, Tanzania - TA2015054 Kigoma Offshore 80m | ecosystem: Environmental > Aquatic > Freshwater > Lake | place: Tanzania: Lake... | reverse complement strand
ACATTGTAATCGGTTCCAGATTTTTGAATAATGACGATAATGTGCCAAAATATAGAAAGATAGGAATCAAGACAATCACAGGGCTTACCAATGTCACAACTGGAAACAAGATCACTGATGCACAGAGTGGTTTTAGAGCATACAACAAAAATGTTTTACAAAGTATAATTCCCTCAGAACATGGAATGGGAGTATCAACTGAAATTCTAGTCAAGGCTGCAAAAAACAAATTTAGAATAGTAGAAGTGCCAATAACGATTCTCTATGAAGGCGACACCTCAACACATAATCCTGTTTCACATGGGATATCAGTCATACTTAGTACGGTGAAATATGTAGGGATTGAACGCCCTCTAACATTTTATGGCATACCTGGAATTAGCTTCCTAGCTGTTGGTTTATTTTTTGTAGCGTGGACTCTACAACTATATGTTGAATCGCATGAAATAATCACTAATGTTTCCTTAATTGGTATTGGAGCCACCATTATTGGAGTTCTATTACTAATGACTGCCACCATCTTACATTCCATAGTAAGCATAGTAAAAGAACATAGATAATTTTACAAAATACATAAAACCAATAAATTTCCAGTTCTAGGTAGATTAACAATAGATCTATTGTTTTATAATTAACAACTGATTTACAAGATTAAATCCTTAAGAAACAACTGTCACTTTGACAGAATGTGTGGATATTAATTTAGATACATTGTACGTAGGAATTAAAGATATCCTAATTTGCGTAATTCGCTCGCAATTGTTGCAGACTCATCATTATTTGGCGAGTCTTGTATTAGACGATTTTTTAGTATTTCTTGTAAGATATTTTCCAACTCTGCTATTTTTTGTTGATTATCACTCTGCATATTATGATCTTCGAAGGGATCATTTTCTAAATCATATAGATGAATCCTTTTTTTAGGATCATCTTTGTCTCTAAAATATTTGAATTTAGATGTCCTAATTCCAATAACATCGTTTGATTGTCGAAGAACCAATGGATTGCTTTCTAAATATGCAGGTAATTCTTCAAGCATTGTTCCCCCCATAAAGGGTTTTAAACTTCTTCCATCTATATCATTTTCAAATTGCATGTTAATCAACGCGGCAATGGTGGGAAATATATCCACAGTCCGTACTTGTTTGTCTACAACATGGCCTTTTGGAATAGAATCGCCCACAAATAACAAAGGTACATGAACTTTATCGTCAAACACAAAATGATCCACATCTGCACGCCCTGTCAATATTGCTCGTTTTTCATGTGGTGCAAGATCTAAGGCTCTTGCAAGTCGTAATTTTTTTTGTTCATTGATAGTTTCCCGCAAGAAAAACAGTTTATCTTTTATAGGATGTAAGAATTTTGGAGTTTTACTTGCTAATTTTGATACTACGATCTGCATGTTTGCATTAGCATGTGTATCTAGTTGTTTATCTCCTACAGTTGTGGATTGTATGTACGACCCATGATCAGCAGTAATTACCAATATGGTTTTATCAAGATCTAAGTGTTTTACTATTTTACCGATCCATTCGTCTATGAAAGAGACTTTCTTTTCGTAATAATTTGTACCATATTTTTTATCATTAAATTTCTTAGGTACTGTTATTGGTGGATGTAGATCCATAGCATGAACTAAAAATAACCATGGTTCCTTCAGGGAAGCAGATTGTATTTTTTGGGTGATTTTATCACCAAGACCATTTGTTATACCAAGAAAGAAATCGTATGAGCTGTCATCGTTTTCAAAATTAGGAAACAATCCTACCGTTTCTGATAATGTAGGAAGATGAGCGTAGAGGTGATATCCTTGTTTTTTCAGAGCCATAAAATAAGTTGGTACTTCTTTGTTGAGTTTGTTAAAACGTGATGATCTTATGCCCGTTTTGAATGGATATTGTCCAGTAAAAAGGCTAGCCCAAGAGAGTATGGTTCCATCCGCACAGCTAATTGCCTGATCAAAATAAGTTCCGTTTTTTATAAGATTGTCAATGTTTGGAGTTAACGAGTTTTTGTTTTTTCCATAACACTTATCACCTCTGAATGAGTCAATTATAATTAAAAAAATATTCGGTGATTTCATAACACAAAAATTAATTTTGTGTGATATTTCATTGTATTGGAAAATACTGTGATTGTGAGAATAAACAGAATATTCCAATGTAGTTGTGGTTACCATCTGTATATCTATGATCAAAAATATTGTTAGTGCACAGGATTAAAACGCTAAACATATCCAAGTTTTTTAAGAATTGCATCTATTCGATCAGAATCAGTTTTATTGGTTATATTCACATCAGCTGACTTATTTTGCAATATATTCTGCAAGCTTGATTCCATTTCTTGGACAACATGTTGATGTGTGGATGCAATATTGTTATCTTCATTAGGATCATTTTTCAAATCAAACAGATGAACTCGTTTTGTTGGATCATCTTTGCTACGAAAATATTTGTATCTAGAAGTTCTCACACCAATAACATCATTAGATTTTACTTGAATCATAGGAGTGCTTTCCATATAGGCTATGGGTTCATTCATTTCTTTGCTTTCAATTAGCGGTTTTAGGCTCACTCCATCAATATCGCTTTCATGTTTTATATCACAAATGTCTGCAATGGTAGGAAGTATGTCAATAGTTCTAACTTGTTGAGAAATGATTTGTGTTTTTTTGATTCCATATCCAACAAAAAGTAATGGAACTCTCACTCTTTCATCAAACAGAAATTTGTCTGTATTGGTTCTTTCATCCAAAAGGGCTCGTTGTTGGTGCGGTTTTAGTTCTAAGGTTTTGATTTTGTTTAATTTTGAGTTTTTACGACGATTGCCTAATGAAAAAAATATGCTTCGTTTAGCTGGTTCCAAGAATTTTGGAGTATATCCTGCCAATTTAGCTATAATTGATTGGATATGTGCGTTAGTTTCAAAATTGATCTGCGTATTATCAGTGGATACAGCTGGGATATATGCACCATGATCAGCACTTAATACAAATAATGTATTACTGGTGTCAATATTTTCAAAAATCTTTCCAAGCCAAATGTCTATTGCGGACAAAGTTCTTTCATAGTTACTATTTCCAAATTTTTGTTCATTGAATTTTTTTGGTACTGCAATTGGAAAATGTAGATTATATGGATGAGCGTAGAAAAACCACGGTGTTTTCATCTGATTTGATTTTAACTTTTCAATTATTTTTCTTCCCATCTCAGAACACATATCTGGTTGAAACATGTGTGCTTCATCATTGTTTTCAAAGGTAGGAAAAATTCCAACTTTTGATGCAGAAATAGGTAGATATGAATAAAAATTGTAGCCATATTTTTTGAGGCTTTCAAAGAAAGTAATCACATTTTGGTTTAATTTGTTAAAACGAGATGTAAATATCCCTGTTTTGAATGGATGCATGCCGGTAAACATGGAAGCCCATGAAAGAATGGTTGCATCGGCAGAGCTTATTGTTTGCTCAAAATAAGCTCCATTTTTTATAAGATTATCAATATTGGGGGTAATTGATGTTCTATTGCTTCCATAAAATTTGTCAGCTCTTAATGAATCAATTACTAAATAGAAAATATTTGGCTTCATGATTATTATCTTAAATAGATGGTACAATTTTATTTTATCGTAGTAAATGTTGGAGATAGTTCTAGTATATGCTGTGTTGATATTTTGCACAATAGAATTATTATTTTGGATTGTAGTTAGATTTACAACCAGTAGATTTAAATGGCTTATTACAAATCAGGATGAAATTCCAAATTTATCGAAAGAAGGTTTAGAAAAATTTATTCAAACTGGTTATGATCAAGAGTTAGGTTGGGTAAGAAAACCAAATACATCACATACTGAAAATGGAAAGTATGGAGTTACTGAGTGGAACATAAATTCGAGGGGAGCCAGGGTTAATCCTGACTATGAAGAGTTGGAATCAAGTATTTCTTGTTATGGTGATTCTTTCACATTTTCGCGTCAGGTAAACGATAATGAAACATGGGAACATTACTTGTCAGAATTGCTAGATACCAATGTATTGAATTTTGGAGTGGGCAATCATGGTATCGATCAGACTTTGCTACGTCTAAAACGTGAATATCCCAAAAACAAAACAAAAATGGTAATCATAGGAGTAGTTCCAGAAACCATTAGTAGAATATTGAGTGTCTGGAAGCATTATTTTGAATATGGAAATACTTTTGGTTTTAAACCAAGATTTAAAGTTGAAAATGGAAATTTGATTTTGATAAGAAACCCAATAAATCCAAGTGATAAATTTTTTGAATATGAAAAATGCCTAGATGAAGTAAGAAAAAACGATTTTTTTTATGATAATAAATTTAAAAAGGAGATCATTAAATTCCCATTTTCTTATACTGTATTAAAGAACACTAAAAGAAATTTAAAATTAATTTATTGGGTATTGCTTATAGAAATTAAAAAATATTTTGGAAAAGATGCATCCAAAATAGATTGGAATCCTATGGAAATAATCATGAGAATAAATTTGCTATGGAGGATAAAGCTTTACAATGATCCAGAAAGCACATTGCTTTTAAAAAAAATAATAGAAGATTTTGTAGATTATTCAAAAAAAAATGACTTTAAAGCAGTTTTTGTATTTTTACCACAAAAAGACGACTTGAAGTTTATTAAATTTCATTTTCATTATTATGAAAAATTTCTGAAGGAAGTGGATAAGATTAAAGGATTATTACATATCAACATTACTCCACAATTAATAAAATTAGAAAATATTGATGACATGTACTCAGATAATAACGAATATGGTGGACATTTTTCAAAAGAAGGAAATAAAAAAATTGCTACTTTGATTTACGAAAAACTACAAAATCCGATTTAATATTTTAATTTTGTTTTAATATTATTTTCTTGTAGATAGTAAAGAAATCGACTTTTCATAAATCGTATTGATTCTAGCTTTTCATCATAAATATTATTTTCTTCATTTGGATCTGCTTTCAAGTCATAAAATTCCCATGTTCCAGGATAATCATTATAGATCAACTTTTTGTCATTAACCTTTACACAAAAAACATTGTGTCTATCAGGCGATGGCCACGGTCCATATAAGCCACCGGTTTCAACAAATATTTCTCTGTCGTGTGAAGCTGGTTTTTTTATGAATTCAAATAAACTCGCGCCTTGAATTGATGCAGGATTATCATTTGACAAACCTGCAATTTCTGTAATGGTAGGAAAAATATCTAATGTGCTACATTGTTTATCAATTCTTTCTGATTTTTGTTTAGGAATTTTTATCATGCAAAAAACATTTATCGTGTAATCATATACAAAAACACCGTAAAATTTTTCTCCTTTTTTTTCTCCCAAACTCGTACCATGATCAGCAAAAAAGATTAGAATGGTTTTCTCATTTATTTTAGCATCATTAACTGCGTCAATTATTGTTTTTATATATTCATCACAGAATGGTAAATAAGAATTATAACGCTCATCATTTTCTTGTCTGGAATTAAAATATTTATCATCATTTGATTCTTGCTTGTATTTCTGAATAACTGCATCTACCAGATGTTTATGAGTTTCAGTGTAATGTAAAAAGAGGAAAAACTTTTTTTTGTGAGATAATTTTTCTATTAATTGACGATGACGTTTATTAAAATCTACTGTTTTTTCATCAAAAACGTTTCTCTCGTCAAATCCAGAAACAGGAATGACAGAGTCATCAATTATGTCACAACTTGTATAATAACCAGATCTTTGTAATAATTGGGTAAATGTCGTTATTTCATTTTTTTTAAATTTAAAAATATTGTAATATCCATTAACACCATTTTTAGATGGATATATGCCGGAAAAAACCGCATGAAGTGACGCAAACGTATATGGTGCGACTGTATTCATATTTGAAAAATAAATGCTTTCATTTTTGTATTTATTTAATGTTGGACATAACTCGATTTTGTCATTTCTAAATCCGTCGATATTAATTAAAATAATATTATAATTTTTAAAATCCATATCAGACATCATGATATAGTTACTTAATATATTTACAGAGTAATTAATTCAGAAAGAGTTCCATCGTTGTATTTCTTATTATATAACTCATAATCATAAGTGGAATCCAATTCTAACCATCCATTTTTGATCGGCACTGCCTTTATTTTTAAATTAAATTTTAGAATGGCTCTCAAGAGATCTGTCATATATGACTTTTCAAAAGGAAGATTTGGATTTAATAAATTAGATTTATTCGAGTCTTTTTTTGCTAGATCATAAATTCTTTTTATATTTTTAATTCCTTCATTTTGAAACTTCATCAATCCTATATATTGACCACAGATTTCATCAATTTTTTCAACTTTTTGACCGATATCACGTATAAATCCACCTTCATCAATAACTAAACTTTCTGCATCATCCAGAATATTTGTAAATCGCATATTCCAGTATTTTTTCCATTCTTTATCAACAATGACAGCAATATCATCTTCAACTTCAATAAGTTTTTTTAAAATTGCGGATTCATAGATAATATCCCCATAAGAAACAATAACTGAATCAGTAATCTTTTCTTTTGCACAAAAAAGCGTTTCAACCATATTCGTTGTATCAAATTTTGAGTTTGTAAAATATGTAATATTTGGTATGTTAACTATTTGATTTTTATATCCAGTGACTACCGAAATGTCGGATATAGAACACGATCTGAGAGTTTCAATTTGTCTCTCAAGTAAAGTTTTTCCAAACAGGCTCACCATACATTTCGGCCTATCTACTGTCAACGGTCTAAGTCTTTTTCCTTCTCCTGCAGCAAGTATTATTGCTTTCAAGGTTTATTTTTTAAATAAAACGGATTATGTAGTGCGTTGTATAAAATTAAATGATTTGTTGTGTTTGAATCTCTTTCTGGATGCCACATCACTCCAATAATAGGAAGATCTTTGTGGAAAAAACCCTCAATAGTTTTATCAGTGTTACAAACAGCAAACACTTTCAGATTATTCGCTAACACATTATCAGATATTATATTATAATGATATGAGTTAACTTCAACCAGTTTTTTATTAAGCATTGATGAAAGGTTTGAATTCAAAATTTCAATTTGGTGTTTCACTCCTACATGTATAGAGTTTGCAGTTTTGTGAATAGAACCACCAAAGTAACTGTTGATGAATTGCATTCCTCTACATACACCAAAGATTGGAATATTATTTTTAATTCCATATTCAATAATTTGCTGTTCTGTTTGATCTCTTTCAGAATTGTCTCCAATATTATCACCGCCAGATAAAATTAAACTGTCCACATGTACATTTTCAAGAAAAGAAGTAACATCTTTAAGCGTATTTGGAATATAAATCGGAATCGCATCAACACTTTCAAGAAATTGTGGCCATTCTTGACTTAATGAATCACGTTTTTCATCGTAATTTGGTGCATTTGTGACTCGTAATGAAATTCCTACTCGAACTTTTTTTGTTTTATTATTTAATATCATATTTATTTTATGTAGCCTAACGATTTTAGAACTTTACGAGCTTCTATAGTCTCGTCTACAACAATATTTTCCAAGATAAAAATTTCTTTACTATGACAATCCAATAAAATCTTGGATGCCTGTAATAATTTTTCATAAAGCATATCGCCACAACCTATGGCTGCAGGTAAACCCGTTTCAGAACATCTTATAGCCATATGGGATGCAATTCCACCATATTTAGTTATCAATCCAGCTGGATTTCTAGTAAATATCCAATCATAACCGGGATCAGCATTTTCGATTACAACTATTTTATTTTCTAATTGATTATGATTTTCTTCGAATTTTTTTAAAAATACCACATTGCCGATTATTTTTTTATTTGTGATAAAATTGGGTTTTGATGCATGAAATTTAACTATTTCAAAGTCATTCAAAGAAAAGATCAGTGGGGGAAGAATTAGAGAAGAATTTAGTGATTTTATCTTTTCTTCTTGCAAAATTATGTTTTTCCATTTAGATTGAATATATGACTTATCCTTAGTTTTGTTACTAAGAATCTCAGATATACTAAGATTAGCAATTTCATTTCTTGAGAAACCTAATTGATGTCCAGCTTCTGCAATTAACTCTAACGCATCACTTAGGTTTTTTGTAAATTCAAATTTTAATTGTTCACGTTTAACGAGAGAATCTTGTACAAATGTTAAAAAATTAAATGTATCAAATAACAATCCATTCTTGGATAAAATATCATTCAAATAGTTTTTTGGTATCTCGATCTTAGGCTTGATTCTTTTATGAAATTTTATATTTGTGAAAAAATCTTTTTGTGTGTCATAGCGTGGAGCAGTAATATCATATGTACCAGGCCTGAGATGACCATATTTTTTTAGAAATTGTTTTTTTGAAATTTTATTTTCTGAATAAGCGATCAAGTCATCTTGTATATCGGATAATGGAGTGATAATTAAATTCATAAAATCGTTTATGAATTGGTTTGTTACATAATTCATTTTTTCGGCACTCCTTAGTATTGCTGAGCTAATGAACGCTATTCTTGCCATTGTGGAAAATTGTATAGTGCCTAACTTCTTGCAATCCATGAGTAATTTTTCAGCTGATATGAGTAAATTTGTATGAGTTCTTTCCATCTTAGATAATTCTGATTTAATTTTGTTTCGTTGTTTGGATAATTCGCTAATTGAAATTTGACATTTTTTTGATATATCTGGATATTCACGTATAATATTATTTGTAAAATTAAGTAAAGATTTTTTGATTTGACTACAATCTTCTTTGGAAAATCCGAATTTGATTAATTCTTTTAATCTTATGTCGATGGTTAGATCATAGCAAGTAAATAGAATTTCAAATTCAACTTTATCATGTAAGTATGGAAATTTTTCCAGTTTTTTGAAATAAAAATTAATTAATTTTTGTTTTAACAAACGACTCAATTTGTCAGGAATTAATGAGTTGAAGCTTCCTCTTATATTCACATATGGTTTATTACCAAATTTGACCATTAGTTGATATGGATTGACATTTGTATATCCTAGAATTGTTCTTCCTTTATGCCATGCATCTTTCATAATCAACAAATCATATAATGAATAATCGAGTTTGTTGGGATTGTTGCCTATTATTTCAGATGGATTCCAGTCACTCATATCTGAAAAAATCGTATGAGTGCCATGAACGTGTTTTTTTCTATTCAGTTTTAAAAAATCTTTTTTTATATTTGATAGTAGTTTCTCTATATTATCTTCCATATTTTTATAAGTTACAGATGTCATTGGTCGTACTTGGAAAATTACGATATCCTTTTTCGTTATTCCAAATTCTATGTCTAATGAGTTATTTTGGAGCATAGTCTCGATTTCTTTTATTGAAGTTATTAGTGATCTCCACTGCGTCGGGATATCATGTAAAGGAGTTTTTTTAAAAACTTTTATAGTTTCGCTCACTAGTCCTTTTGTCACGCCTGTTGTTGAGTTCCCTTTTTCGTAGTTAATCACATAATAAGATGAACCCGTTTCAGGCACTTTTGTAAAAACAACTCCACTTAGGATGATCCCATCAGATTGATGTTGAATCAGAACCTGATTTGAAAGATCGTTGTTATTTTTTTTATGGTATGATTGGATGACTGTGATTATTGCTTTTTTTATTTGTTTTTTTGATGTAGATAAAACATCCAACACACTTTCATACGCTCCAGCTTGCGATGTTTCGATTGAATCTTCTCCTATTGCAGAACTTCTGATGACGACTTTTTTTGAGTCAAAGTTTCTAATTATGTGATTTACAATGACGTCGCTATTTTTTTCCCAATCTGCAATAGTGAAGCTATAAAGTTTTTCTATTTTTGATTTTCGTAGTTGGTGTTGCAAAAGCTGCAAAGTATTGGCTTTTGTGGTAAAAATATTGTTTAGGTTCAACAAAACATATTTTGTAGTATAACACTTTGATTTAAGTTATGAAGACATTCGCAGAATTTATCGTAGTAAATTCATACAAATTAGTTTGGAAAAAAATATTATGAATTCTAATTTTAAATCATAATTAAATGATTAACACGATCATTTGGATGACCTAAACACTAATCAATAAAAACAACGACTACAATTATTATGTATAACCTAGTTTTTTGAGAATTTTTTCTATTTTTTCTCTCTCCGCTTGCTCAATGTTTGTGGGGTGACTTTGATGTCTTCCAACACTTGTCAAGATGTTTTCCATTTTTTCCGCAATATCTTTTCTGATTTCGGTAATGTTATTTTCTTCAAATGGATCATTGAGAAGATCATACAATTCAATATTTTTTGATTCGGTATCTCTAAGATACTTGTAGTTTGGAGTTCGAATTCCAATAACTTTGTTGGAAGAGTGCTGTATTGAAGGAGGACTTTCAATATATGCTGGCAGTTCTTCATTCTCAATACCATCTATAATAGACATGAGACTCATTCCATCAATATTTTCAAGTTGGGATATTCCAATAAAATCTGCAATTGTTGGAAATATGTCAATCTCTCTTACTTGTTTAGTAATTGTTGATTTGTGTTTAATGTTCCAACCACAAAAAAGTAAGGGGACACGAATGAGATCATCGTATAATCTATGTCCTGTACCCATTCTAGAATCTAACAAAACTCGTCTTTCATAGTTTGAAAGATTAAGCTCATTAATTTTTAAAGACTTGATTTTTTGTCTAGAATTACGTAAAATCAAACCAAATTTTTTCTTTAATGGTCGTAAATCTTTTGGAATTTTGTTACCCAGCTTCCAAAAATATTTTTCAGTGAGACTTGGTTCTAAATTAATTTCTCCTTCTTTTTTATTGATAATTGGAATGTACTCTCCATGATCCGCAGTCAAAATAATTAGTGTATTATCTAGATCAATTTCTTGTAAGATTTTTCCTATCCAGTGATCAATTGCTGATATCATTCTTTCGTATTGGCTTTTGCCAAAGTTTTTGTTGTTAAATTCAGGTGGAACTATAACTGGCGTATGTAGATCAAATATATGCACATAAAAAAACCAAGGTTTTTGGAAAGCATTTGACTGTAGCTTTTTAACAATTTTATTTCCTAGGCCGGCAAACATGCTTTCGTAATTATCATATGTAGAATCTTCATTTGTGAAATCAGAAAGAAGTCCAAATTTTGAGGCTACGTTTGGAGCTGTAGCATATACATTGTAATTATTTTCTTTTAAAATCTGAATGTAATTTTTAATCAAATTGCCAAATTTTTGATACGAGTCATTACCCATTCCAATTCTAAATGGATAGCATGCAGTGAACAGGCTACTTATTGATGGAATGGTTGCAGCCACAGAACATACAGCTTGATTAAAATAAATACCATTTTGAATCAAAAAATCAATGTTTGGGGTAACAGAGGTTTTAGATTCTCCATAACATTTATCAGATCTAAGGGAGTCAATAACTAAAAATAAAATATTTGGTTTCAACAGTGGAAAATGTCCACATTTGTATATATTAAGATGCGTTCGAGCCTAAATAAGTGATAACGTTATTGTATTACTAAATTTGGGTGAGGGCATGTACGACGGAAAAAAAATATTGATTACTGGTGGGACAGGTTCCTTAGGGCGAGCTCTGACCAAATTTTTGTTGACTACAAAAATTGAGCAAATAAGAATTTTCAGTAGAAACGAGAGTAAGCAAGTAGAGATGGAATCAGAATTTACAGACGAGCGATTGAGATTTTTGGTTGGAGACGTAAGAGACTTTAAGAGATTGTGCAGAGCTATGGAAGAAATTGACTTTGTCTTTCATGCAGCTGCATTAAAACATGTTCCAAAAGTAGAATACAATCCTTTCGAAGCAATAAAGACGAATGTTACTGGTTCACAAAATGTAATTGAAGCTTGTTTGCATGAAAATGTCGATAAAGCAATTTGCATAGGAACGGATAAGGCGGTTTCACCACTCAACACATACGGTGCGACCAAATTATTAATGGAAAAACTTTTTGTAACCGCTGGAAATTATATTAATTCGGAAAAATATCGAACACGTTTTATTGCAGTACGATATGGTAATGTGTTGGGAAGTAGCGGATCGGTTGTTCCTAAATTCATATCGCAAATAAAAAATAAAGAAATTCTTACGATAACTGACCCCAAAATGACTAGATTCAGCATTACAATGAATGAAGCGTTGGATTTGATAGTAAATGCAATGAAATATGGAAAAGGTTCAGAGATTTTTGTTCCCAAATTAAGATCTTATACTTTAGAAGATCTCAAAAAGTCGTTGATTGCGTTGTTAGGACCTGCCCAGGAAAAAATTATTGGAGTAAGACAGGGTGAAAAGCTGCATGAGACGCTCATAAATCAAGATGAAATGAACTATGCTTGGGAAACAGATGACATGTACATGATTACAAATCAGCGAGGATATAATGAAGAACGAATTAAGAAGTCATATAACGGTGTCAAAAAAATCCAAAATTTGGAGAAATATTCCTCGGATGTGGCTGAAAAGATTAGTGTTAATGAGCTAAAAGCACTAATAACGAAATCTGGTTTATTGAAATGATTTTTAATATAAAATCTGGTTGCGTATAATTAATTTAAATAATCTTCAAACATAATTAGATTATGAAAAGCTTTTATCAACATCTTCGTTCTCGTCAAGAATTTGGAGAAGATGTCGATCTAATAAGAAAACCAATTTTCCGGAGCTCGGCAATTTTTCCTGTAATTAAGAATAAATTCTATACAACCAACATACTCTTTCTTGGTTATTGGATACTGAAACGTAAGATTCATGAAGTTAACGTATTAATCACATTACGTAATGGAGAAGGAAAAATACTAAAACGAAGTTCTCTTCTAGTTGATTCTCCAAAATCATACTCAATTGAATTAGATTCATTATTAGAAAATATAAAATATGATGAATCTGAATTTAATGGCTCGATTGAAATAGAAATATTTTCTACTGTGGATATGGTTTTTCCTTATCCAGCCCTTGTTCTTAATTATTATAGTGATAATTTTAACACTTGTGTTCATACAGTTGGCAGAGTGTACAACGATTTCGAAGATCTTGTAGAAAATGAAAAATTTCAGGTTCCCGAAACTGGGTTTGACATATACGCTAATGATGACATGGATTCCTTTATTGCTTTTGTAAATGGCCCGTTACCAAACCCAAATGGCACTATAAATTACATTATTACAAATAGTGATTCACAGAAATTTCAAGATGTTTTTCATTTAGGCGAAATAAAACCATATCAAACAGTGTTTCTTAAGTTTAAAGAATACATACCAGAATTAAATAAGATGTTAGACAATAAACCTGGCACGATTACCCTTAAGCATAATTTTGAAGGATTTTACCCACGCTTTTTAGCAGGAAATATACAATGTTCTTTTCCTTGTGTCAGCTTTACCCATAGTTATTATGATTGCTCATCTTGCTTAGCAACATCTGATTATTGGGATAGATCGAGTGAGCAATATTATGATTCTTCTGTGTATATTCCACTCTTTATTGAGAATAATTTTTACACTCATCTTATAATTTACCCTAATTTTTCTCCTTCTAGTTTTGAGATTGATATTAAATTTCATGATAAATACGGTAAAGAAATTTATCAACTTAGCCCATTTTTAAATATAAATAGTAAGGATTCTAAATTGATTAAAGTTGATTTTAAAGAACTGATTAAAAAATACAATATTGATTCGACTCGGGTAAAAACAGCTCATATAATTACTAAATTTAAAGACAAGATTCCTGCAAGATTGAAATTTGGTTTAAATGTTGGAATTTACAATTCAAAATCGAAATTACCATGCAATATTTGTTTTAATTCTAAAGTAGGCAATCCCTTAATTGAGAACAAACCGGGTTCCTTTCATTGGTGTCCTATTTTCAATAACGAGCATGCAGTTATTTCAATAGCTAATTTTTCTCCCCTAAAAAACTATCAGAGAGAAGCAAATGTAAAACTAAGATTTTACAGTATGAAAGAGCAGGCATCTGTGGAAAAGAAAATTTTGCTTCCTCCAAATGGAGAAATTAGATTGGATACGCTGGAAGATGGTGACATTAGATCAATTACCCAAGATGGTTTAATATGGGTCACCATGGAAGCAGACAATCCCAACATCCAGGGATATTATTTTAATTTCAATAAATCTGGCGCTGTTGCCGGAGATCACTTTTTCTGAACATGATTAATCATTTTCAAATTAAATTCAGCATAAAACAGATTCAATATTATTTATAGAGAATATAAAAGGTAAATTTTATGATAGGGGCCATAATTCAAGCGCGAATGGGCTCTTCACGACTACCAGGCAAAGTAATGATGAATATCTCAGAAAAAGACACTATGCTTTCGTTTTTGGTTAAGCAGTTATCTTATTGCAAATTAATAGAAAATATGGTGATTGCCACTACGGATCTTGGAGAAGACGACATTATTGTTAAATACGCTTCCGATATGAATGTCGAATGCTTTAGAGGTAGTGTTTTAGACGTTCTGGACAGATATTACCATTGCGCAAAAAAATTTATGTTTTCAAGTATAGTTAGAATAACTTCTGATTGCCCATTAATTGATCCACATATTGTTGATAACGTAATCAAAACATTCAAGGACAATTCATACGATTATGTTACAAATAGTCTCAATCGCACTTTCCCATATGGAACAGAGGTTGAAGTATTTTCATTTCACATTTTGGAGGAAACATGGAAAAATGCAAAAAAACCATCGGAAAGAGAACATGTTACTCCATATATTTATAATCATAGAGATATGTTTAAGGTATTCAATGTGGAAAATTCAGAAAATATTTCACACCTTAGCTGGACTGTAGATAGGATTAACGATCTGAAATTAGTACAAAATATAGTTTTTAAAATAGATGATAGACCAATTTTATTAGACAATATCTTAGATTTAATTAAGAAGGAACCAGAATTAATCAATATTAACAAAGATCGAATTCCTAATGAGGGTTATTTGAAATCACTTAGAGATGACAAAAATTAGATGATTCCAGATAAAAATTAAATTATATTGAAGATTTTTTTATTCTGGCACAAATTTAGCTTTGTAAGTTAATGTAAAATTCATAAATTCTCTTTCAAGTGGATTATGTCTTTTAGTGTAGGTTCTTCTTACAAGATCAAAATATGTTACTGTAGAATCATTTTCTCCAAATTGATCATCGGTACATTTGATAACAATTTCATGGTTTCCAAGTATAATTGTTTTCGATGTTTCATCAATCATTAGTTTGATTTTTTTTAATTTTGAAAATATGGTTGCAAATCTTTTCATCATATCAAATTTTTCAGATTCGCTAAGTTCTCTATATGCTCTAAAATCTCCATCTATTGCTATCGGTTTTGCCGGTATGCCTCCTACAATGGTATTATCTGGGATGTCTTTTGTGATAAGCGAGTGGGTTAATGCTATTACTTTATTGCCGATTTTCACTCCAGGACTTATTGTGATTTGGCCGATGCCCCAAAAATCATCACCTATTATAACCTTGCCAGATTTGCTTTCGAAGTCATGTAATCCTACAGCAATTCTGCAACCTAGAATGAGATCTCCCCATGCAGCATGCGTCCAAATTTTTGAATATGCTCCAATCCCACAATTGTTACCAATGGTAAGAGCATCAGTTGCGTTGAGTATTGAATTTTGGCCTATCCAAGCATTATGTCCTATTGTACATGTTTTGTAGCCCGTAACAAATGTATTATTATGAATAGTTCCATAGTCGCCCATAATAAAATCAGCATCAGATACAAAAAATCTGCAATTATCATGGATGGAACAATAATCTCCAAATGTGAATTTACCTTGTTCACTTTCTGGAAGAATTTTACCAAATGTACAGTTATTCGCTATGGAAACATTTTTCCCAACTTTTACGTTTTCATAATTTAGGTCGGTCATTTTCATAATTTAATAGAGGATACATTGCGTATATCATTAACCATGTTCGCAAATTCGGTCATTTCCATTGAAAATGGCTTGTCAGGTCCTCTTGATTCATTTATGCAAACATGCTTTTCAAGAAATTTGATCTTTTTCGAGTTTTTGGTTTGTAATGCATACACAATCGGAGCTAATACACCTTCGGTATGATCTGAAAATCCATCAAATTTCATCATCAATTTAAAATTAATCTCATTTATTTTTGTTGGGTATTTTGATATGCAGTAAAGAAAATATTTTTTGTTATTTTGAAAGATTTTTTTTATTTTGTTCACATTTCCGCCAAAACCCATACTTATTATGACTGGTTTCTTAGTTTGAGCAACCCTAATCATCGTATTTAACGAATTGGCATCCATTAATGCAGATGTGCGTGAGGCGATCTTGTAAAATGGGACATCTAATTCTTCTAAAACGTCGACTGCCTCTGGATAGAAAACACTGCAAATACATCCTATTCCAAGATCGTCAGAATATTTCTTAAAATGTTTTATTTGGTGCGGTTTTAGTTCTGAACGTACTATTTCGTTCCAATTTGGATGGAATTTATCATACAATTCACTAGCACGCCACATTTGGAATTTAACACAATCTGCTCCCGCGGTTTTGGCACTTTTAATAATTTTTTTACCAACACTTTCATTTCCATTCCAATTTGATGCAATCTCTGCGATAATTTTAAAATTGGAAGTCATAGTTTACTTGAAGTGTTCTAAACAACTCCTCTGTATATTCGTATAAATTACAAAAGATAGACGAATAATACATTGCTGTTTCTTCCAAGTTTTTTGAATTGTTATTGTGTAATCTTTAGTTTTTCCTAATTCTAATATTTCAGATCTATTAATCAAAATACTATCTCTTGTTTTTCATAGTTTGTTATTAAATTCATATTTCAATAAAAATTCACTTGTTTTTTCTGCTGCACTTCCTTGGAAAAATAAATATTCATCTAAAAATTCCTTTCCTATTTTTAAAATTTTGTCTTTAAATTTTCTGTCATTTTTTAATTCTCTTAATGTATCATCTAATTCACTGATGTCGATATGATGACAGCTGATTTTCCTAATTGCGTCTGATTTACCTACCCACTCTCCATAATTAATTCTAATCACAGGCTTTCTCAAAATGTGCGATTCTAAAATAGCTGTTGATGTAGACGTGCCTAACGAAACTATGACTTTCGCGGAAGTAATGTAATTAGTTGCATCGCCGCCCTTGATTACTTTTACATTAGGAAATTTAGAGGCTATTAGATTTTCGCCGTTATCTTTTTCATAACCATGTAATTTTATTATCAATTTTTCTCCATGATTTTTTGATATGTTACATATTTCATGAATAATTTTTTTATATTCCTTACTGGCAGATAATGTATAGTCTTTTACTTGTAGCCTGATTGATGGCCCTTGTGCAATGAGAAGTATGTGTTTTTCAGATTTTGACGAAATGTCAAAATATGAATCATGTATACAGCTACCAACAATGTGTGTTTTATTTTCCGGGATCATGTATTTTTGAACATATTTCATCATGGAATTTCCCCAAACTAGAAATTCGTCACTTTCTTTTAATACACTACCTGTAAAAATGTTATAATTGTGAGCTTTTTTATCATCATTAAATAGTCCGTGTTGTAATAATATTGTTTTAATCCCCAATGTTTTTGATAATTGAATAATAATTTTCTCTGTAGTTCCACTTTCAGATAAGAGTAGTATCATTTTAGGTTTAATTTCATCGAGATATTTTTCAATTGCATCAATATTGTAGATTAATTCATGCAATCTATTCAAAAATAATTTTTCAATATTAGGTTTAATAGTTTTGAAAATATTAATTTCAAAAAACGAAAAATAGTTTACAAAATTATTATCCTCAAGTAAGTTTTTGATTATACTATCAAATATATTTATTTCATTTATTAAATTCGTATTTTTGGACTTCCATAATTTTTCAGTAAAATTTACATGGTTGTTCTTAATGATTTGAAACGTAGTAAAATTCCAAATTGCTGGCCGTCTAATTCCATAATATGCCATTGTAAAATTTTTTTTAAAAAGACTTTCTATCAATTTTTTATATTTTAATGTATTAAATTCCACTAACAATATATCGTTTTGATTTCTTTTATTGTGAATAAACAAGAAGCCCAGAAATCTATCCCAAATATTTTTTAATGCAATGTATTTTTGATAAGAAATAGGCACTGAAAATCCTTTAATCTCTAAATTAATGTTATCATAAAAAAATGATTCAATTGTGTTGTTGGTTGGGGATAAATAAGTACAATTTCTTTCAAAATTTTGTAAGATATTCTTTAACGAGTCTGAAGCAAAAATTTTATTTTGAGTAAATTGATTTAAAATTTTCTGAATTTCTCTGATTCTTTTTAAAATAGGTATTAATAAAATATAAAATTCAATATAGATTAAACTGCCCAAGTTTACATTTCTAAATTTAATTTTATCAGATATCTTATCTATTTCGAACCATTTAGCAAATTCATAAGATTTCATTTGAATGAATTCAAAATCATCCTCAGTAAGAAATCGTTCTGAGATTATGTGTTCTATGTTTTTTCTAGTAAGTATATCACTAGTCTCTTCATCAAATGCAACTATAAATTGAAATTCTTTGAAATCAATATTTTCTAAATTCTTATTTTCATTAAATAATAATAAAATTTGTTTATACATTATCAGAGTCTCACTATCAGGGGTTTAATCATTTATTAATAATCTATAAATTCTTTTTATTCCTTTACCATCAATTAGTTTTTGCCCAGATTTACTCATTTTGGTCCTATTTTCAAGATCTTCTAATTTCCTTATTATGAAAGGTAATTTGTTACAAATATTTTTTGAATACCCTATCTTTAAACCATATCCATTTTTTTCAAATTCATCTGCCAATATTTTTTGATTATTATTAAAAAAAATCATAACGGAGGGAATACCCAAATAAGCTAATTCATATGTTGTCATGCCAGCATGAGTAATAACCAAGTCATTTTCTAAATATGCGCTTCTAGGATTTTTGCTACTAATAATAATTTTTGTATTTTTTATATTTTGAATATTAGAAAATAATCTAGTATTGTTAATTCCTGGACGAAGTAATATGGTGAAGCTATATTCTGAATTTTTAATTAATTTTTCAAATTGTTTAATTATATTTGATTTTAAATAAACAGTGCTTATTGAAATTAAAATTTTTTTAATATTTTTATTCAAATTAATTTTTTTTTGTTTCTTAAATAAAATATTGTCATTAATAATAATATATTTTTTACCAAAATATGTTTTTGTTTCATTTTGATTTATTTTATAGCGATGGAATTGTTTAGCGATTTGAAAATTAATTAATATTTTTGAGTAAATAGTTTTTTTACCAATATCATCTAAAATTATAGTTTTATTATGTGGCAAATATCTTGAATACATTGAATTTTTTTTAGGCAGATCTACTAAAATGTTTGATATATTATTCATATTTTTAATTTTAGAAATCTTTTCGTGTTCATTTTTTCCAATTAGCTCCAGATATGGAAAATTATTTGTATGTGCTAAAAATTTTTCTTTGTTAGAAATAAAAAAAATAACTTTTTTTTTATTATTTACTAGAACTTTTGCTAATGAAAGGCAGCGATAAATATGCCCTGAACCAACAATACTGTCCACATCTACTCTAAATCCAAAATCTATCATACTTTTACTCAAACAAATTAAATTAGAAGTCAAAGTATTATTAAATATGCGTTAAATAATCAACTATTTAATTGAAAAAAATTAAACTATTTGAACCGTATCATGATTCTAAAGAAAGTAATGCAATTCAAAAAGTTTTGAAAAGTAATTTTTGGGCTTCTGGAGCTGGAATCGGCAATGTAAAGAAATTTGAAAAAGCGTTTGCCAATTATATTGGTGTAAATTCATGTATCAGTGTCAATAGTGGAACTGCTGCCCTGCATTTAGCACTCTCACTTCTTGACATATACAATAAAAAAGTCATTTTACCATCCTTATCTTTTGTTTCAACTGCTCATTCAGTTATTTATAATCATGCGAAACCTATTTTTGTTGATATTGATGTTGATACTCTTTGTATAAAAGCTGATGATATTATAGAACACATAGATGAAAATACAAAATTAATTCTTCCAGTACATTTTGGAGGAATGCCATGTGATCTATCAACAATAAATAAAATTGCAAAAAACAATCGAATTTTCACTATTGAAGATGCAGCTCATGCATGCGGCTCACGTTATGGAAATAAAAAAATTGGCTCACATTCTGATTTTGTATGTTTTAGCTTTCATCCAGTCAAGAACCTTTCTATGCCTAGTGGTGGCGCAATAACGTTTAATAAAAAAAATGGAAAAATTATTGAAAACATACTTAAATCAAGACGATGGTGTGGAATTTCTTCTAGACAAAACCAGTATTATGATGTGAAAGATATAGGATGGAATTTTTATCTAAACGAGTTTTCTGCAGCTATTGGTATTGAACAAATTAAAAAATTAGATGAAATGAACAAAAAACGCCAACATATTGCAAAAAGATATCATGATGAGATAAAATTAAATGAGAAAATGCCCTTCGACAAAAACTGTTCGTATCATCTTTATTGGGTTTTATTAAAAAATCGTGACGATTTTATAAAATATATGAATAATAAAAAAATTGAAACTGGAATACATTATAGACCAATTCATCGCTTCTCCTATTATAAGAAAAAAATTAACCTGCCCAATACTGAATATGTAGCTAAACATATAGTTTCTATTCCCATGCATCCAAATTTATCAGATGACGAAATTTCGTTAATCATCACCAATGTTAATAAATATGTTACATGAGATTTTATAAATATGGAAAAAAAATATAGATTTTCTGAATCAGAAACTAATACTAGTTTTGACTTTGACTTTCAAAATAATTTAGAAGATTTTTTTAAAAATAGTATTGGTTCGAATGTTGAAAAATTATCTAATTTTCCAAAATATGTTCCAAGACAAAAGTTAAGCTATTTTTTAGCCAAATATGAAATTTTTAAAAAAATTCTTAACATACAAGGCTCAATTATTGAATGTGGAGTGTTGTTTGGAGGAGGTTTAATGACATTTGCTCAATTAAGCTCCATATTTGAACCTGTAAACCATCAAAGAAAAATCATTGGGTTTGATACATTCGCTGGATTTCCTAAACTATCAAAAATAGACAATCGTGGGACGTCAGAATTTATTAAAAAAGGCGGTTTTAAAATAAATTCTTATCAAGATTTAAAAAAATGTATTGAAGTTTATGATTCCAACAGATTTATTGGACACATACCAAAAATTGAATTAATTAAAGGTGATTCTACAAAAACTATTCCCAAATATGTTAGAAATAATCCTCATCTTGTTGTCAGTTTATTATATCTTGATTTCGATCTGTACGAACCGACCAGAATTGCTTTAAAGTATTTTTTACCTAGAATGCCAAAAGGATCAATCATTGCTTTTGATGAGCTGAATGCACCTACATTTCCAGGAGAAACAAAAGCTGTTTTAGATACTTTAGGCATCAATAAATTAAAGATTGAGAGATTTCCATTTAATACTTATTTATCATATGCGATACTAGACTAAATCTAACTATTGATATGGTAAGAATTACGGAGTAACATTCTAGAAAAAATTATTCTATATTGTATAATACTTCTAAATTGATCAAACAATGCTTCCTGAAATTAAATTAGTTTTTGACTTATTTTTTATTAATTATCTGTAAACAAATTAAGGAATGGCTAGAATGTGTTAGTCAAGATAATTTTATGCGTCATAATCAAGTGACATAATTTAACATTTTATCACTAAAATTTCATAATAATACTAAATTTATTGATTGGAGAAGTTGTTAAACATACGCATTCATTCCCATTTTTTCCAGTCATAATCATCAAAAGTGGTGTTCTTCATTTCGTTATCGTTTGGTGTCCATGCAAGATCAGCTATAGCTAACACCCGTGATGTTCCATTATGAAGGTTAATGTGTGATGATGCTATATTTTTAGGCACACTGACAAGAACTGGCTTTTCATCGCTGGATTCTACTTCATGATACTTACCTTCAGTATCTCTTATTATAAAAACTACTTTTCCATGTATGCAGACAAAATGACTATTTCTTTTTGTATGGATGTGTGGTCCTTTTATTTCTCCTTTATTTACGGAAGAAACGTAAATCATCTTTAAATTATTTGTTATAATACCGTCATAATCTCGCCAGATTACAGTTAAATCTCCATTGACATGCCCATCTGTTATATCTTTAGTATGATGTCTTTCTAGTGTATATGAATAACTGATCATTATACATGATCAAAATCAGTATATAATAAAAATGATTTAGTAATAAGATTTATTCTGAGGGTTAATTTTAGATTCTAAAGCGTTGAAGAAAACCATTCTAGTTACCGGAGGCCTAGGTTTCATTGGCTCCAATTTCATACAAAAGGCACTATCCAATCATAATAACATACAGATTCTAAATCTTGATGCAGAATTAGATGGTTCTAATTCATTAAATCTAAAAAATTTAAAAAATAATCCTAATTATTCGTTTTACAAAGGCAACATCAATGACAAAAAAATAATGAGTGAGTTAATAGAAAAATGCGATGTTGTAGTAAATTTTGCCGCAGAGTCATTTGTCGATAGAAGCATTTTTGATGCGAGACCATTTATTTATTCAAATATTGATGGAGTTTTCTCAATTCTAGAAATCATAAAAAAAGAAAAAAAGAGACTCATCCAAATATCTACCGATGAAGTTTTTGGTAGTGTAGCAGACGATTCTGCAACAGAGGACACAATCTTAAATCCATCAAGTCCATATTCGGCCTCAAAAGCAGCTGCCGAACTTTTAGTAAAATCTTATGTAACGACATACGATTTAGATTGCATAATAACAAGATGCACGAATAATTATGGCATGTTTCAATTTCCTGAAAAGCTGATCCCAAAAGTAATTATTCTTGCCATGCAGGGAAAAAGAATTCCAATCTATGGAAAAGGAAGTAATGTTAGAGATTGGATATTTGTTGATGATCATTGTGATGCTATTATGAAAGTACTTCTTGACGGTAAAAGCGGTCAATCGTATAACATATCTGCAAACAATGAATTAGATAATTTAACATTAGTAAAGAAAATTCTATCCATGATGGGAAAATCAGAAGATCTTCTTGAATTCGTAGAAGACAGACCTGGTCACGATCTAAGATATAGTCTTAACTCACAAAAAATAAGGAATGACTTGGGATGGTCAGAAAAAACGGATTTTGAACAGGGATTACAAAAAACGATTAATTGGTACTTGTCAAATTCAAATCATTGGCCAAATTTAACAAATAAAGTTTTCAATCTAACACCCTGGAAAAACTAGATTTACTTTATTAATAGATAGTGAGTTGCGACATTAATGAAAGGAATAATTCTTCATGCAGGTCATGGAACAAGATTACGGCCTCTTACTCATACTGGGCCAAAACAACTTCTTCCAATAGCAAACAAACCAATGTCCGAATATTGTGTTGAATCAATAAGAAGGACGGGAATTACTGAGATAGCAATAATTATTGGCGGAATTGGAGCCAACAAGGTTAGGGAGTATTATGGTGATGGGGGAAAATTTGGAATAAAGATTACTTATATTGAACAAGATTCACCCCGTGGAATTGCTCACGCCATTAAGCTTTGTAAAGATTTTATTAATAATGAAAAATTTCTGGTTTTTTTAGGTGACAATATTATCCAAAGGGACATAACTGAATTTGTAAAAGATTTCGAGACATCAAACGCAAAGGCATCAATACTTCTTTGTGAAGTCGATAATCCTACCAGATTTGGCATAGCAGACATGAAAGACGGTAAAATAACGAAAATAATGGAAAAACCAAAAAACCCACCCACAAATCTGGCAGTAACTGGCATCTATCTCTTAAGTCCAACAATATTTGAGATAATTGATCGATTAAAGCCATCATGGCGTAATGAATTGGAGATCACAGATGCGTTACAAATTCTCTTAGAAGGAGGACATAAAATAACCTACAATATGATCACCGACTATTGGAAGGACACTGGTACCCCAGAAGATATCATACATGCAAATATGGCTATTTTGGAAAAGATGAAGCCCTACTTTCATGGCAATAAGGAAGAGAATGTATCAATTGCTGGAACCATAATGGTAGGTCATAATACGACAATAAGAAAAAATGCATCATTAAGTGGTCCAATAATAATAGGCAACAACTGTCTAATTGATTCTGATACTAGCATAGGGCCAAATGTAAGCATAGGAGACAACTCTAGACTATCCGGATGTGCAGTAAACAACTCCATAATAATGAACGATTGTGTTGTTGAGGGCAGTATCAACATTACAAGGAGTATAATTGCTGCCAATTCTAATATTTCATTTCTAGCAGATAGTGGAAAAGATAAGGTGTTTTTGTTGGGCGAAGGAACAAGAATAACATTATAATTCGTCCAAACTATATTAGTAGACAAACATAAACAACAGAAAATGCAATTTCACGAAAATATACTAGATATACAAAACATAGATAGTGTAGAAACAGAGCTTCAAAATTTCATCAAAGATCAAGTCTTTGACAAATTCAAAAGAAAAGGTGCAGTGATAGGAATTAGTGGTGGAATTGACTCTGCATTGACATGCACGCTATGCATCAAGGCAATAGGCAAAGAAAATGTTCTTGGCGTGTTGATGCCTGAAAAAGACTCAAATCCAAAAAGCACAATTTATGCTAAGAATCTTTGTGAAAAATTAGGCATGAGATTTGTAACAATTGACATAACAAATGTTCTTGATTCGTTTAAGGTGTATAGCACAAGAGAACAGATAATAAAAAAATACTTTCCAAGATTCACTAATCAAGACAGATATAGAATCGTTGTGCCCAACAGGCTTGTCAATAATTCATCTATATCATTACCACATCTAGAAATACTAGACATAGAAAACCAAACACATAAGATAAGACTGTCTTTACATGACTACCTAGATCTTATTGCAGCTACTAGCATAAAACATAGAACTAGAATGACTATGTTATATTATTACGCAGAAAAAAATCATTTTGTTGTAGCAGGTACAACAAACAAATCAGAACTTGTTCAGGGATATTATGTCAAATATGGAGATGGAGGAGTAGACATTGAACCCCTAGCTGAAATCTACAAAACACAAGTATATCAAATATCAAGTCATCTTGGCATACCAGATGAAATCATAAATAGAAAACCTTCTCCAGATACATGGAATTTTGAGGTAAGTGATGAAGATTTTTTCTTTGGGCTCCCTTATAGAACATTAGATTTGATTTGGTATGCAAGTGAAAACAACATACAACCAGAAAAAATATCAATTGAGCTGGGTTTGACTCTTGAACAACTAGAACTCATAATGGATGATCAAAGAAAGAAATGGAAGTCGAGTCAACACATGCGCGAGATGCCACCACGAATGAAGCCAAATATTGTTTTATCAGATAGCTAGGTCTGCCTGAGTCAATAACTTATACTATCTATTCTTAACAACAATCAAAGAGAAAATAATGAATATGGATAAGCCTCTTGTTAGCATAATCATACTCAATTACAACGCAGGCAAGCTTTTGTTAGATTGTGTAGAATCAATATTACAAACCAATTATGATAATTATGAGATAATAATAGTAGATAATTTGTCAAAAGATAATAGTCATAAAAAATGCAAAGCAAAATTTAATGAAATTCATCTTATTGAGAACAAAGAAAACCTAGGTTACTGTGAAGGCAACAATGTAGGAATCAGGGCCGCAAAAGGTAAATTTGTTGTAATCTTAAATCCAGATACAATTGTAGATCGTGAATGGTTAAATGAATTAGTTTACGCATATAAAATGCATGGTGACGGATTGTATCAACCAAAATTCCTTGCAACGACAGATCATCAAATGTTGTTGAGCACTGGACAGATGATTCAGTTATTTGGATTTGGGTTTTCTAGAGCAAAAGGAATAACTGATGAGAAACAATATGAAAATTTTGAGACCGTTGGTTATGCATCTGGAACCTGCCTTTTTACATCATTAGAACTCATAAAAAAACTCGGAATGTTTGATTTTTTTTTATTTGCGTATCATGATGATTTAGATTTGTGCTGGAGAGCTGCAATGGCAGGGATAAAATCATACTATGTTCCAACTTCAATAGTGTATCATCCAATTGAAGGATATGTGTTCAAATGGAGTGCTTTCAAATTTTATTTGATGGAACGAAACAGAATATACTGTATTCTCACACATTATTCCAGATCTACAATAATTAGAATGATTCCATCACTAGTTATTCTTGATGTATGCGTTTCGGTATTTTATTTAAAAAATGAATTGTTTAGAGAAAAGATCAAGGCGAATTTTAACATTTTAAAGAACTTGATATTCATTAACAAAAGATATCACGAAATACAAAAGGACCGAAAGATAGATGATAAAACCATAATCACAAATTTTACAGATATGATAGATATTCCAGAATGGGTAGTAAGAAAAGAGGCCAATTCAGTGTTCAACAGATTATTAAATGTCATAAGTAAGACAACCAGAAAATTGATTTGATTAGTATATTAAATCAATCCTTAATTAATAAAATCTAAAATAATATGAATAATTGTTTGACAACATGGATGAAATTTCTAAAAAAGTATTAGATATGTATATGGCTTA